>Ga0210058_1003338_pt1 | contig 12540 bp, 14 predicted proteins | sample CryGeymeta201511_FD_183979 | JGI IMG/M metagenome (GOLD analysis project Ga0210058, IMG submission 183979) | Groundwater microbial communities from Crystal Geyser aquifers in Utah, USA - Crystal Geyser metaG 2015-11 (SPAdes) (version 2) | ecosystem: Environmental > Aquatic > Deep subsurface >...
AAGGCAAATGCCCCAGCTGCGCAAGCCGATTGGTTTTGCACATTAGATGCTCAAAGCTCACGGACTGCTGGCGTCGATCTGGCAATCGATGCACCAGCGATGCCCTTTGGATTAACGTGAAAAAACGCCCACAGCCGACAAGAATGGCGTGTCGTAGGGCCGACTTCAGTGTCGTAGGGCCGACTTCAGTCGGCCATGGCGGGTTGAAACCCGCCCTACGCAGGGCACGCATGTTTCATGCTTTGGGGTGTCCTTGTTGAACATGGACGTTAGCTTGTGGATAGTTCATAAAGATGTCACACAAGAGAACTCTAATAAGTATATTTATGGGATGAGCATCATGCGACTGAAAAAAACGGAAAAAGCCCACCAGGAATTGCAGAGTCGCCAGCGACGGCTGGGACACAGCGAGCGCACGCTGCTGATTTTGGCCGATGGTCAAAAAAACCTCAGTGACATTGCACCGTATCTTAAGCACGATGCACGCCCGCTGGCTGAGGGTCTGATCCGTGACGGTTATCTGACCGACATCAGCCGTAACCATGTAGCCAACACGCCATCGAACGTCAAGCCTAGCGCCACCATTGCATCTGCTGCATTGGCATCATCCACAGACGTCTCCAAACCGCTCAGCACGCAGACGTCTGAGGCCTTGCAGACAGTGAATACCGACAATTTTGATGGCAAGCGGTCGCTGGCCACTACCCGGATGTTTTTGTTTGACCTTTGCGAGCGCATGTTTTCCCGTGGCGTGCCCGGGCAGGCGCAGGCGTTTCGAGAAGCTTTGCGCAATGCCAAAGACCGCGAGTCGATGTTGGCAGTTTCGCGCGAGATGATGCTGGCCATAGAGCAGGTTGCCGGTCCCGAGCGTGCTGACTCCATTAGCCAGCGCATTGCCATGCTGCTGCCGGTGCAGCCATAGGCCGCCAGCTGGCAACGCTGGGTAAACTCGCGTGCATGAAAGCAACCCGGTTTGATGCACTCGATGCCCTGCGCGGACTGGCCATGGTCTGGATGACCCTGTTTCACTTCAGTTTTGACCTGAACCAGCTTGGCTGGATGGCGCAAGACTTTTACCGTGACCCGTTCTGGACTTGGCAGCGGGTGGCCATCGTCAGCCTGTTTTTGTTCTGCGCCGGGTTTGGCCAGGCGGTGGCCAGCGCGCAAGGGCAAAGCTGGCAGCGCTTCTGGAAACGCTGGGCGCAGGTGGCAGGCTGTGCGATGCTGGTCACTGCTGGTTCCTGGCTGATGTTTCCCAACAGTTTCATTTACTTTGGCATCTTGCACGGCATGGCGTTGATGCTGATTGTGCTGCGCCTCACCGCCCACTGGGGGCGCTGGCTGTGGCTACTGGGTGCGCTGGCCATTGCTTCTAAATTTATAGCTGCTCACGCTTTATCCATATGGGCTAGCGGCCAATTTGTTGATATATTGAACTCGCCGGTGTTGAATTGGCTGGGCTGGATCACCAAGAAACCCATCACCGAAGACTACGCACCACTGTTCCCCTGGCTGGGCGTGATGTGGTGGGGCGCGGCTGCGGGGGGCTGGCTGCTGAACCCCGCCAACCGGACACCTGGTGGCCGAGTGGGCTTGATTTTGAGCCGATCGCTACCCAAAACCGGGCACGGCTTGGCCGTGTTGGGGCGCTGGAGCCTGAGCTATTACATGCTGCACCAGCCGGTGTTGATCGGCGTGCTGACCGCACTGGCATGGCTCAGGGCTTTGTAGGGTTGACTTCAGTCGACCAGGCAGCCGCAAGTCTGCCCTACATGGGTATCACGTGTGGCTTTCGCGGTTGACAACGCATGAATCTGGGGTGAACACTTCAAGCAGCCGATCCAAGCCACCGCTGTTGATGCGCACCTTGGCCTGCTCTCGCACCGTGGGTTTGGCGTGGTAGGCCACCGACAGGCCGGCTGCACCCATCATTGGCAAATCGTTGGCACCGTCGCCCATGGCAATGCACTGCGCGGGTTCAATGCCCAGCAGGCTGGCCACATCAAGCAAGGTGCGACGTTTTTCAGCCCCATCGCAAATGTCGCCCCAGGCTTGGTCCAACAGACGCCCAGTGAGTTCGCCGCAGTTTGGGCCGCTGCGTACTTCGAGCAGGTTGGAGCGGGCAAAGTCAATGCCCAGACGCTCCTTGATGCGGTCGGTAAAAAAGGTGAAGCCACCCGACACCAGCAACACCTTGAGCCCTGCCTTTTTGCAGGCGCTCACCAGTTCGGCTGCACCTGGGTTGAGCTGCAGACGCTGGGTGTAGATCAACTCCATGTCGGCAATGGTCACGCCCTTGAGCAAGGCCACGCGTTGGCGCAAGCTGGTTTTGTAATCAGCAATTTCGCCGCGCATGGCCGCTTCGGTGATGGCAGCCACCTCGGCCTTTTTGCCCACAGCATCGGCAATCTCGTCCACACACTCGATGTTGATCAGGGTGGAGTCCATGTCGAAGGCGATGAGTTTGTAGTCGGACAAGCGCAGCGGCGGGGTGATGCCAGCGGTTTGCAGGCCAGGGGAGAGTTCGGTGATGGTCATGATTTTGGTATGGTTTTGATATGGTTTTGATATGATTTTGATAGTGGCTTGCGCTTATTTAATAAGGGCTAGAGGCTAATTTATATAAATTGTTGTGTGGTGCAGGTGTCAGGATCAAGCCCCCATCCCAACCTTCCCCCAAAGGCGGGAAGGGGTAGCAACCGGGTTCAGCCACCTGGTTGCCGGGAGTTTGCCTTACCCCTTCCCCCTCTGGGGGAAGGTAGGGATGGGGGCTGGATATTCGGCACGGGTGTTTCACGTCAAGTTGGCAGAGCCACCGGGTGTGCCTGCAGGCTGGAGATCAGTTGCGCCAAGGTGTCGCTGTTGATTTTGGTTTGAAAATGAATTTGCACACCCTTGTCACGCAGCTCCGGCAAGGCCTGCAGCGCTTTGAAAAACTGTTTGGCACTCTCAATCTTCTGTTTTTCCTTGGCTGGAATGTCGCCCAGGTTGTTGTAACCCTTGGTTTCCACCACAAGATACAAGGCTTGCGCGCTGCCGCCTTGCGCAATGGCGTAACCAAAGTCAGGGTTGTAATTGCCGGCCGGGGTGGGGATGTTGATTTTGGGCAGCTTGGCAAACACGGTGATCTGGGTCTGGTTGGATTCATCCACGGTGCGGCGCTCAATCTGGCTGTCTACCGGCATGAACGCATCGGTGAACAAGGACCTGGCCTGAACCTCAGCGTTGATGATGGCGTGGGTTTCTGCCCCACACAGCGACACGGCAATACTGTCGAGCAAGTGACCATCTTTGTCCGTCAATGAAGTTTTAACGCGTACTTCGCGCAGTTCATACGTGACTTTGTTCACCAGCAACTCATACACGCAGCCCAGCATCAGGTCGCGCAGGGCGGTGAGTGCCCGGTTTTCGTTGTGGCGAATCTGGTCAAACTTGTCGGCGGGCATGCGGCTCAAGATGTGGCTCACCGTATGCATGCTCAGCTTGGTCAGGTTCGCCAGTTCCCGCACAAATTCAGACAAGGTGTAGACCGACTGTGACAACACGTCATAGCTGCTTTGGGTGCTTTTGGCCATGTGCAGGCGCTCCACCGACTCGGTGCGCGTCACGCTGATGCTCATGGGGCGCACCTCAAAATCGGTAGCTATGCGCTCTAACACCTTTTGTGTCAGCGCCACAGCATCCAGCTCGTAGCGCAACACGGCGTCCCGGTTCAGGTTTTGCCAGAGTTCCTTGAACTTTTGGTAATTGCCCGCGTGGATGCGAATGCTGGGTTTGGGCTGCTCACCCTTGCGTTTGACTTTGCCATAGCCTTGGTAATACGCCTCCAAGTACCCAAACATGGCGCTGGCGTTCGCCGCACTCAGGCCGGGCACTTGCTTCAAGGCCGCCTCAATCCCAAGCCGTTGCTGCATGTACACCGTGGCGTCGGGCTGCAAGGCCAGCGTGCCGGTGGTCATGTCAATCGTGCCCGCGCCGCATTGCGCCAGGGCCTGAAACAGCGCCACGGTCACAAACGGGTTGATGCTGATGCCGCTGATGGCCAGTGACTCCTGGTTGATGACGCGTGCCACACGCTGCACACTGTGGGCGGCCATCTCGGCTTGAATGGATTCAACAAAATCGCCCTCACTGGCGGGCACCACCACCACCAACTCGTTGACCTCGTCAAAGGCCGGGTCGTCAGACTGCACACGCTCCAGCTGCTGGTTGACCGCCAGACGCAAGCCACGGCCAATTTGCTGCAGCTTGGTGATTTTGGAGTTGCTCGGCGCCAGCTTGCACAGGGTAAAAATGTTGGGGTTATCCCAGCCCTCTTGCAGCGCCCACATCGAGAAGATGAAGCGCAAGTCAGTGTCAAAACTCAGCAGCCTTTCTTTCTCTTGCAAGATGAGTTTGATGGCTTCTTCTTCACCCTTTTCGCTGTGTGAACGGGCAAAGTAGCCCTTGTGAACCCGGCCAATATCCGCCGCGCTGCGCTCAAGGTAGGCCCGGTAGCCCACATCCAGCTCAGGCCGCGCCAGCATTTGCTGCAGTTGGGCGCGGTAATGGCGCTCAAACGCGACTCTGATGACGGCGGGCTTATCTCCATCGGGCAGGTACTTGGCCACAGCATCAATAAAAAACAGGCTCAAGCTCTTGATGCCGCGCTTGAATAGCGCTTCTTCCCGCTCAAAATGGTTGGCAATGCTGCGCTCAATGATCAGCGCCTGGGTTTGTTCGGCCAACATGCCGTAAGACGTGGGCTCGCCCAAGGGCAGGGCAAACCCATTGGTGAACAAGACCTCTTTGCCGGTCACGCTCTCCACCACATGGCCGTCCAGAAAGCCGATGGCGGTTTTTTCACCCAGGTTGTCTTTGGCTTGCAGCGCCACCGTGGCGTTTTTACCCCCAATGGTCTGGAAACTCACCTGCGCGGAGCGCTCTTTGGCCGTGCCGCTCACGCTGGTGAAACACAACACCTGCGCCATGTCGGCCCCCGCGCCCACCGTGTCCACAGTGATGCCCTTGACCAGCCGCTGGCGAAACGCCTCCAGGCTGTCGAGCGTGTAGACCAGGTTTTTGTACTTCAGGGCGTCTGTGTCACCCTTGAAGGTGGCGCCAAACCGAATGGTGAGCAGCGGGTTGAATTTGCCCAAATACTCCTGCGTTTGTTTGCCCTCAAAGCGGTGCGGCTCGTCAATGATCAGCACCGGGCGAATCACCGCCAGCGCCTCCATGAAACTCTTGGCGTGGCCAAACAAATTGGCTTCCACCCCGCGTTTGTGAATCACCTTGCTGTCGCCCGCAAACGACTGATAAGTGGCCACCATCACCGAAATGCCTGCGTTGGCGGCGTGAATAAAGCCTTGCACCGTGCGCGCTGAGTAGTTGTAGACGTTGATTTTTTGGCCGTTGTACTGTTTGCCAAAAAACTCTGCGGTGGACTGCAGGCTTTTGAGCGTGCCCTGGCGAATCGCGTTACTTGGCACCAGCACGATGAACTTGGACAGTTTTTTGTCCTTGTGCAGGCGGTGAATGGTCTCAATAAAAGTAAATGTTTTGCCGGTGCCGGTTTCCATCAGCACGTCCAGGCTCAGGGCGGGCGTGGCCGTGACGGGCACCTGCACATCCCCTGCGCGAACACCGTTGCGTTTTCGAATTTCGGTGAGGTTGGCGCGCAAGGCTGGCGCGGCTTCATAAGGCACCAGGGTCGGGTTGCTGTGTACGTTGACGGGCGCCACGAACCGCACATCGTTGAACACATCGGCCAGTGCCTGCACCGCCGCCGTCTGGTGGGCGAGGGTGGTGTATTGAAATTGGGCCGTCATTTGCCAATCCTTTTGGGCACATGGGTGCGGTTGAGCTGATCTATGGCACTCATGCCTACCAGCGAATGCATTTGGGGGGCGCCATACCGTCCAGCCTTGGCATAAAGCCCAACGGCAGCGGTAGCCGCTATCCACTTTTTGGCCGATAGAAAGAAGTTGTTGCGTCCGGCTTCGTTTTTAATTCCCTTGAATTCGGGGGAATTAAAACTCGGGTTGTTGAGCTGCTCCCAGACCCCAAGGAAGAGCAAGGTGTCTTTATTTTTGAGCCATTGCTCAATCAGCGCGGAGCCACCGTCAAAGTTTCTCACCATATCGGTGAGCGAGATGTAATCCTGCTCGTGACGTGTGGAGATCGTCACCGGGTTGCTTTGTATGGTAATGATGCGGTTTTTCATTGTTGGTTACCCGCGCAGCCGCAGCTTGTCGTCTGAAAACCCCAGCGTCTCGGCCATGGTTTTGATGCCCAGCATGAAGTTGTCATCCTCAATCCACGGGGCATACACCGTGAGGTAGGTCACGGTGGTGCCTTGGCCGTGCAGGGTGCGCAAGGTGTCGGTCAGTTCAACCAAAGGCAGGGCTTTGACGATGAGTGCCACATCACCCGCCAGGTACAGGTGTTGGTCTATGACCGTGCGCAGCGGGGTGGTTAGCGGCAGGCTTTCCGAGAGCAGCAGGTTGTACAAAACGCGGGGCAGTTGGGTGGGCTGGGGTGAGGTGATGGCGGCCTGCAGCGCCAGCACGTCGGCTTGGGTGGCTTGTTGCAACGGCTTTTGCAGAATCAAGGCATCGGGGTCATCCACCAGTTCAAACACGCGAAAGCCGGTGTCGACGGGCGCAACAGGGCTTGCAGGGTCTGGCGCAAAACCCTCCAGTTGAGCGGGTTGCTGGGCGGCGGCTTGGGCTTTTGTGGCTAGCTCGGCTTCGATTTTGGCCCCGGCACGGCGAATGCGCTCGGCGGTGATCTCGAAAATGGTGGCCTCTTTTTTGCCTAGCGTGTGGGTTACAAAGTGGTGCGCTTCTTTTTGTTTTTTGGGGTCGATGGGCTGGGGAATTTGGACCAGGATGAACTGGCGTGTGCCGCCGTCTTCGGCGTTTAGGCGCATGACGGCTTCGGCGGTGGTGCCGCTGCCGGCGAAGAAATCCAGGGTGATGTCGCTTTTATTAGTGGATGTTTTTATAAGATGCTCAATTAGAGACAACGGTTTTGAATAATCAAAAATGTTTGCTTGAAAAATACGCTGAATATCTTTTGTGGCCTCGGTATTCAACCCAACATCTGCTAGCCAAGTGGAGGTTGGATTTGATTCTGATCGAAGTTCACTTTTGAAACGTTTGAGCATCGGACGACGCTTTGAGTCTGATGGGAAAAGAATTCGCCCTTCTTCAATCAGTTTTTGCATGCTTTCAGGAATGTATGACCAAACCCGGTTGGGATTAGGTTTGTAAATCTTGCCAGTTTTAGGATCAACCAAGTCATAAAACTGGTTTGGTCGCTCGTCGGCACTCATACCCACAGTCAAATCGCCCGAGACCCATACACCCCGTGAATCTGAATCAGGGTTTGAAAAGCTTTTGTAATCTTTGGCAACTCCTAAAGATGAAAAATCTCCATTGTGGTAGGCAAGGACATATTCATGATCGCTTGAAATTAGTCTTTCGGCCAAGGCTGAAGATGCTCGTCTGCGCCACATGAAATTGCCCAAGTGGTTCTCCTGCCCAAACACCTCATCACACAACAGCTTCAACTGCGCCTGTTCGTTGTCGTCAATGCTGATAAAAATCACGCCGTCATCGCGCAGCAGGTCGCGGGCCAGCAGCAGGCGCGGGTACATGAAGCTCAGCCAGCCGCTGTGCGTGCGGGCACCGTAGATGTTTTTGATGTAGTCGATGTTCTCTTTGGCATAACCCAATTGCGCCAGCACCTCGCTTTGCTTGGCAGAAAAGTCGTCGCGGTAAATGAAAGCGTCGCTTTGCGTGTTGTAAGGCGGGTCGATATAAATGAGTTTGACCTTGCCAAAGTAGCTGTGGCGCAGCAGGCGCAGGGCGTCGAGGTTGTCGCCCTTGATCAGCAGGTTGCCGGTGCTGTCCCAGTTTTGGCTTTGCTCAGGCGCGGGTTGCAGGATTTTTTGCACTGGCACAAATGCGCTGTGGTAAGCCTCACGCTTGCCAACCCAGCGCAGCTCGTAGCCGTCTTCTTCCACCTGTACACCGGCGGGGTTGCTGGGGTCTAAGGCCAGTTGCAAGGCGGCGGCGTTGATGCGAATGCGGCCATCGGCATCGGTTTCAAGGGCTTGCGGAAAGTGCGCACGCAAAATGTCCAGCTTGAGTTGGTTGGGGGTCGGGGCGTTCAGAATGAGGTTTGACATGGGGACTTGCTTTACTATTTTTTTAATAGCTTCTTACGCTTACTGCGTAAGGGCTAGAGACTGATTCGTTATAAATTTTTACGTGATGGCAGCATGTGGATAAATGAGACCTGTGGCAACAGGTGCAGACACCTTGAGGACATTCATTATTTATATGATTTATGGCTGTAGCCCTTACAGATAAAGCGTAGGCAGCTATATATTAAATAGCTAAATCAGTGCCTGTTACTGACAAAATCCGGCTTTCGGCTTTGATGCCGCACGATCAGGATGCGCAAATGCCCGATGACGTGCTGAAGTTCATCCAGAAACCGTGTGGCCACCTGAAACCCGGCGTGTTGCGCATAAAAGTCCTGCGCGTCAGCAATGTCTTGTTCGGCAGCTGCATGAAACGCGTAATTCATCGCGCAAGCCGGGCACGCAATCTGGTCATGACTTCATCGCCGGGTAGGTCTTGAGCCAGCCCCGAGTCCAGTTCAGCCTCGCGTTGGTCGGCCAGTTGTTCCCAAGCGGCTTCTACTTTTGGGTCGGTGTCCAGGCTGGTGATCAGCCGTTCCAGCAGCTCACCGCGCTCAGCGAGGGTGAGTTGCATGGCTTGGGCTTGTACGATTTCAAGTTGGGTTGGCATGGGGAACCTCCGTTATCAGCGATGTTTTCCGGCAGATGAATCAAGTGGCCTATTTTCAGGCGTTTTCAGACAAGTGCCCAAGCCTTGCAACTGCAGCGGCATTTTGCTCAGACTGGTCAGCGCCCACAGCCAGAGGTTATAGGCTGATTTTTTATAAATTAATCGTTTTTACCAAGCGCCCAGCCCTGCAAACGCGCCGCAATCTGTTCCGGGCTTGGCAGGTCATTTTGGTAACTGGCGGGCAATTGCGGGGTGACGGTGTAGGTGGCAATGCCCAGCGGGCGCGTCATGGTGCGCAGGGCGTACTCGACCATGGTTTTGGTTTTGCTGCGACAGATGACGATGCCAATCGGTGGGTTTTCGCCTTCCAGGCGGTATTGCTGGTCCAGTGTGTCGAGGTAAAACTCGATCTGGCCTTTGTGTTCAGGTTTGAAATCGCCAATTTTCAGCTCAATGGCCACCAGGCAGCGCAGGCGGCGGTGAAACAGCAGCAGGTCAATGAAGTATTCCTTGCCATCTACCTCCAGCCGGTACTGGTTGCCGACAAAGGCAAATGCACCCCCCATTTCTGCTAAAAAACTGCGCAGGTTGTGCACCAGGGCTTCTTCCAGTTCACGTTCGGAGTGTTGTTCGGCCAGCCCCAAAAAGTCGAAGGTGTAGTGGTCTTTAACGGCCAGCAGCGCCTGGGCTTTGATGCTCTCGGGCACCGCAGCGTCAAAATTGGTTTGGCCGTTCAGGTATTGCGCGTAGCTGTGGTTGTCCAACTGGTGCTGTAAAACGTTTTTGGTCCAGCCAAAGCGGGCTGTGGCACGCAAGTAAAACTCACGTTCCAAGTCGTCTTTGCAACGCGCCATGATGACGAGGTTTTTGGCCCAACTGATTTCTGCAACCAGTGGTTGCAGTTTTGGCTTTTCGGTATACACGCGGTAGAAGTCCCGCATGTTCCAAAGATTACGGGCTGAGAACCCGTTGCGCCCCGGAAACTCAGCCTGCAAATCGCGCGCCAGGTTTTCCACCACAGCCTTGCCCCAGCCTTGTTGGGTTTGCCGCTGGCTGATGTTTTCACCCAGCCACCAATACAGCGCCAGCAGTTCGTGGTTGGCGGCGCGTAATGCCTGGTGTTGCCGCTGTCGAATCTGCGCCTTGATCTCCAGCAAAAAATCGCCATAACCTGCGGGTTGCGCGGGCAGACTTGTTATTTTTGTATTCATGGTTGTATTCATCAGTTGATGCCCGTCAGCCAGTTTTCCACCCGCAAGCCAGGCACGCGACGGAATTCAGTTTCATTGTCAGTCACCAGCGTGCAATCGAGTGCCAGGGCGTGGGCGGCGATCAGCGTGTCGTTGGGGCCGATGGGGGTGCCCGCTTTCTCCAAATGCGTGCGGATGCTGGCGTAGTGTTGCACCACGTTGTGGTCGATGGCTTTTGACGGTACAAACCGAAGCAGGGTTTCAATTTTGGAGACGAGACTGATTGAGCCAACTTTTTTTGCACCAAAACTTAGCTCGCATTCGACGACAAGGCTGGTGCACAGCGCAGTCTCGGTTTGGGCGCTGAGTTGTTGGATGCGCACTGCCAGCGGCCCGCGTGGGTAGCGAATGGCGTGCGAGAGGATATTGGTATCGAGCATCCAGACGGGTGCAGCGGCGCTCATAAGGTGATGTCGTCCAGTGGCAGCAGGCCTTCGTCCACGTCCGGGAAGGGCTCGTTCATGTCTTCCCAGTCTTTCATGGCTTCGGCCAGCGTGGTAGCCGTGGCTTTAACCGCTTCAATGATGAGCTTGTTGCCTTCACGGTGAATCAAAGCCTCTTTGCCGGGCAGCTCAAACTCTTTGGGAATGCGCACGGCCTGATTGGCCCCGTTGCGAAACAGACGCACCTGCCGCGCGGGGGACTCAGCGGCATCGGCAGCAATTTTTTCTAAGGCGATGGGCATGGTACTTCTCCCGTTAAAAGTGTGAGCGCAAGTTTAGCCTATGCCTTGGCCTATGTCATGGGCTATTGGTGGGTGTTAGCCCCGTAGAAGTGACGCCTGAGCCAGAGTTTGTGAACTGAAACCGGGGGGCATCCTGCAAACTGCAGCTTACAAGTGACGCACTCGTTTCGTTTTACATTGGGTGAGAGGTTTTGCCTTGCGTTAACTATATTTTTAATAGCTGCTTGCGCTTATTAAATAAGGGCTACAAGCTTATTTCTTATAAATTCTTCATTTTTTAAGATACAACCGATCCGACCAGGTGGCCAGCCATTCTGGCTTGAATGCGACCAGAATTGAGGTGAACAGCCCCGTCATGAAGGCATCGCCCCAGGCCACCAGCCAGTGCGCCACCAGGCTCAGGTCGTCATCAATGCCGGGCATGCTGTGGCCGGTGAACTGCGCCAGCAGGCCCGCCACAAAGACACAAACCGCTGTGCCGATGAAGGCGCGGCCCAGCACATACACAAATAAATGCAGGCCAATCCAGCGCCGCACGGCCGCACCCAAAGCCAGCGCCAGTGTGGCGGGCACCAGGCCCAGCCACACGGTTAAATCCAGCGCAGTTTCCCAATCCATGGGGGAAATCAGCCAGGCGATCAGGCCCACCACGCACAACACCGGCACCGCCAGCGGCCACCCCAGCAGCAACACCACCAGGCACGCGCCTGAGCCTTGCAACTGCAGCGGCATCTTGTGCAGGCTGGGCATGGCCCACAGCCAGGGAATGAGTGTTAACGCTGCCAACATGGGCGTCAACCGGGTGGCTTGCACCATCAAGCGCCAGGGGCGCAGCAGCAGGGAGGCGGTGAGGGCTAGTGTCAGGAGCGTGAGGTTTGTGAGCATAGGTGGCGAGGTTTTGGCGTCTCAAACATCACAAAAACCGGTCCAGAATCTTGCGGCTTTCGTGGCTCAGGGCTCGTAAAGTAATAAGTTGGACATTTTGACGGCCAGATTTGGGATGCAGTGCTAGGCGCAAAACGCGCCGTTTAGCTCTGCTAAACAAGCGATTTGCAACGACGCAATGCGCCCAAAGATGGCTTGGCAAATGTACAAGTTATTGCTTTGCGAGCCCTTAGCGTGCTGGCATCCCGAATCAAAAACTGGATGCCGTGCGAGTCGGTCACCAGCAAAAGGGTGGTGCCGACGTGGCGAATGTCTTCACCCCCGCGCAGCACAAAAGAGGTGTTGCCCCGGTCGGTCTTGACGCGCCAGGTGCAGGGCGTTGAAAAGCTGGTGACGCTCTCAATGCTCAAAATGGCAGGCATGAATTCTCGCGCTTGCAGCGCTTCGCGGATCAGGCTTTGGGCGGGCTCGGGCAGTTCGGTCAGCTGGTTCACCCACGCCACTTCATGGCCCTGGGTGTCGATCAGGGAGATGCCGATCTCGGGTGACTGGATCGGAAAGGCGCGAATCGGCACAACATCTTCGATCACTTCACCTTGTGGCGTGCTCAAAACGAGGCGGCCAAAGGCGTTGCGTTGCAGTTCAAAAGGCGGGGTTGTCATGGCGGTGCTGGTGTTCATTGGTCGTCCCCGTGGCGGTCTTTTTCTTCATCCATGTCGGTGTCCACATTGCGCGCCTGAGCCTGGTACAGGTTGTAGTAAGCGCCCTGGTCGGTCATCAGCGTGTCATGCCTTGAGCCAGCTGCGTGAGCTGGACGAAGACGTGCGACTAGGCCCCAGCACCGGGGCGATTGTGGACGCGGCCGTGGCACGCGGCATTCCCTTTCGGCGTATGACACAAGGCAGCATGGTGGCCT
>Ga0210058_1003342_pt1 | contig 12533 bp, 10 predicted proteins | sample CryGeymeta201511_FD_183979 | JGI IMG/M metagenome (GOLD analysis project Ga0210058, IMG submission 183979) | Groundwater microbial communities from Crystal Geyser aquifers in Utah, USA - Crystal Geyser metaG 2015-11 (SPAdes) (version 2) | ecosystem: Environmental > Aquatic > Deep subsurface >...
AATTATTTTATAAAAAACCACGCACGGTATTCTGCCGTGTTTGTTTCGAGTATTCTTCTGTTGCATCCAGTATAACAAAAGAGGGAAAGAAAAAAAAGATTTCGTGTCAAGTATCTAGGAAAGGATAAGAGATGCAAGATAAGTGATGATGGGTAGTTGATATAGAATAAAGGATAGATGATTTACTTAGAGGTTCGACCTCTCAGTAAAAAAGAGGAGATGGGGAGAGAAAAAACTCCCTTTGAAAATCAGAAGGAGTCTTTTTTGATGGCTTTATTCGGCTATTACTTGCCATTCTTGCGACGACGGAGGAGTGCTCCGGCGGTCTTGAGACAGATGATGATGTCGAGCCAGAGCGACCAATTCTCGATATAGAAAACATCGAGGTGATATTCGTCTTCGAAGGCCAAATCGGAACGTCCGGAAATCTGTGCCATTCCGGTCACTCCCGGTTTGATCGTAAGCAGACGACGATGGTATTCGGAATAACGAGCCACTTCACGTTCCTGATGCGGACGCGGACCGACGAGGCTCATACTGCCTTCGATGACATTGAAAAATTGTGGCAATTCATCGAAAGAATACCGTTCGATGAAAGCGCCTATTTTCATCCTACGCGGATCGTCTTTGATCTTGTAGAGAACCCCCCCCTCGCGGGCGTTGCGTTCTTCGATAAGTTTCTTCTCAAATTCGAGTGCTTCTTCCAAATGCGGATTTTTCTTGGTAATGCAATATTTCCACAGCATATAACGGAATTTATACACGAAAAATTTCTCACCGTTCTCTCCGATACGTTCATTGCGATAGATGACTGGACCGTTCGGATCCTCGAGCTTGATGAGGAGTGCAATCACGATCATCAGCGGAGAAAAGATAACCACCAAGAAAAAACCAGCCACGAAATCATATATCCGTTTCAGAACGCGCCCCCAGCCATCGAGCGGGGTGTGTTGAAACTCTATCGTCGGCTCCCCGTTCCATATTTGCATCGTGAAACGTGTCGTCTGAAGCGATGTCGGAAAAAAACGGTAGAGAATGTTGTTAATCTGACAATAATCGAACAGCTTCGCCTGTTCATCATCCGTCATCGAAGAATCACCGATGATGATTTCATCGATACCTTTCATCTTGCGGATTTCTTTGATGTGGGTGATGCTTGCATCGGCGATTTGGTCTATGACGCGATAACCGAGCGACTTGTCTCTAATCAAAAGAGAACACATACTCCGCATCTTATCATTGAGGCCGATCAGGAGGACACGATGAATACCTATCCCCTTGTTCACCAAAAGCCACTTCTGAACACGCTGGATGAGGTAACGCGCCACTACTACATAAAAAACCGCCAAGAGCCATCCGATGATGATGATAAAGCGTGAAGAAAACCATTCCCGATTCAAGAAAACGGCGATAATCAAAATGATGAGTCCGAAAGTGATCGCTTTCATCACGCCGTAGGCTTCTTGCCAGAAACGACGTGTGACACGCATCCGATACAGTCCTTCGATAGCCAGAATGGCCAAGAAGAAAGGAGCTACCATGAACGCGAAACTGAGATAATCATAAAACGTCAGATTGAATACGCGGGAAACATAGGCTTCGAATATCGGCATACCACGCAGGAAATAAGCGGTGATGGCGGCCAAAATAATCATCAAAAAATCGACGGGGACTTGGATAGAACTGAAAAATATTTCTGAACGCTTCACTTCTTTGAAATCATCGAATTATACATTTTCTCATTCTTTTTCAAAACAGACCTATAAGCCGGATCCTGTGCCTCTCTTGCGAAAGGTGATCATCATTTCTCTTGTTCGTATGTTACCACACGAATCTTTGCGGTTCTCCCCGATTGCTCGGGACACGACCTTGCACTCAAGTAAGGATTTAGCTGTTGCACCCCCTACGTTACCGTAAGGACTGAACCTTTGCAGGTCCTCTCCTTCCTTTCGAAAGGAAACATCTCTGTTCGCACCTCGCGCCTCACGGCGTATGGGAATTACCCATTACTTGCTGCTAACCGAAATTAGCGAGTGTCCGGACTTTCCTCACTCCACTCCAGAAGGAATGGCCGCGCGATAATCCAATCTGTTCTGAAAAAGAACGGGAAGCGACTCATTATAGCACAAAATGACGTTTTGAGCAAGAGTGAAACGTCTCTAGAGCTTCAACCGAGCCTCAAATTGCTCATTAGCCAAGGCGACGATCCGGTCGAATACGCTGTCCATCTCTTCACTCGAAAGCGTCCGATCATCCGCACCGAAAGAAAGATGAAAGGCCAGGCTCTTTTCTTCGCCCTGCTCATAGACATCAAACAATTCAAAATGTTTCAAAAGCGGAGCTCCCGTTTCACGAAGCAATTGTTCAACCTCTCCCACGGTCACATTACGAGGAAAGGTCAAAGAAATATCACGCACAGCATACGGAAATTTCGGAAGTGGTTGTGCTTCCACAACCGATGCGAAGGAAGATGCCAAATCTTTTGCAGGAAAGAGGGCGCAGACGATACGTCGTTTCACACCGAATTTTGTGAGGACGCGCGGAGAAATTTCTCCGATCGTACCGATGACTTTTCCGTTTGAAAGAATATGCGCTGAACGACTCGGATGCCAGATGCTTTCTTTCTGCGCCACTGCTTCGAAAGAAACATTTTTCTGGTGAGCGAAATCAAGTAACGACACTACCTTGCCTTTCAAGAATGCGAATGGATTATCATTTTTTGCATCAGTCACTACCAGTGCCAATTGTTTTTCTTCATTGACGAATGTTTTCTTGTCACGTACGTAGGCGCTTCCGTATTCGAAGTATTGAAATGAATCGAAATAACGGAAATTATCTTTGGCTTTTATGAGTGCCGTGAGGAGTACTGAGGGACGAAGGAGTGAGAGTTCCGGACTGAGCGGATTAATAAGCGTGAGATGATTGTTGAGATCGAGAGAATATTTCTCTGCGTCACTTGCACCATAAAACGAATATGTCATTATTTCATCGAAACCGGCCGACGAGAGATATTCTTTCATTTTTCGTTCGAATCGTTTCGCTTGATTTTCTTCCGGAAGAGACAGCTCGAATTTCGGTGCCGTGATAGAAATATTCTCATATCCGAATGTCCGACCGATTTCTTCCACCAAATTCCATTCATCTTCGAGGTCTATCCGTCTTGTCGGAACAGTGACGACAAATGATTCTTTTTCTGCTTTCACTTCACAACCAAACGCTTCGAGGCACGACTGGATGAAATTTTTCTCTACCGGGACTCCAAGCATTTTTTCCGGAAGACCATACGGAAAGACAATCGTTTTCGGTTGAAGCGGTGACGGATAAACATCAGTGAAGCCCGCTACTGTCGCCCCGCAATATTCTCCGAATAATTTGAGAGAGAGAGCAAACGTATCTGATAACGTATGCGCATCGAGCCCTCGTTCATATCGATAGGATGCATCCGTAGAGAGATGGTGACGGACACTCGTCCTCCTGATAGAGACTGCGTCGAAAAGAGCGATTTCAAGAAATACCCTCGTCGTTTTCTCTGTTATTGCTGAGGACATACCCCCCATCACACCAGCCAGAGCGAGGACTTTCTTCTCATCGGCAATGACGAGGTCTTCGACATCGAGGCTGATCGCATCACCCGAGAGCAATTGCAGAGATTCCCCTGCCCTTGCCTGACGGACGATAATCTTCCCCTCTATCCTATCCGCATCGAAAGCATGCATTGGCTGACCATATTCCAAAAGAAAAAAATTGGTAATGTCCACAGGAGCGCTGATCGAACGCACATCATTTCGGAGGAGAAAAGACTGAAGTGGAAGTGGTGATGTTCTCTGTTGTACATTCTCAAACAAAAATCCAGCGTACCGAGAACATTTTTCGGATGCTATGTCTATTCCGATAGGGTTCTCCGGATATTCGCCGAGCGGTTCATTTTCAAAGGAAAGGTTCCGTCCTTCAAGAGCTCCGATTTCTCGGGCGAGTCCTCGATATGACAACGCATCCGCACCACGATCTGGGAGAATTTTCAGATCAAGGATGGAATCTGATAAACCGGAATACTCTGCGAACGACGTTCCGATAGGCGCATCATCCGGAAGCACGAGAATCCCAGTATGACCTTCGCCAAATCCAAGTTCCCTCTCTGAACAGATCATCCCCTGCGATACCTCTCCACGGATTTCTGTCTCTTTTATCTCGATATTTCCAGGTAATTTTGCACCAGGGAGAGCAACAGCCACTTTCTGTCCCTTGTCTACATTGGGCGCACCACAGACGATCTGACGAACCATATCACCAGTGTCTACCCGTGTGATTTTCAATTTATCGGCATTCGGATGTAACTCTACCTCCAGTACCGATCCGATTACAACATTCTCCAAATGATGTTTGAACGGCTCTACTCCCTCCACCTCGAAAGCACGCGTGAGGAATAATTTCGAAAGTTCCTCTACGGTCTTTTTCGTTTTCGATAATTCGACCAGTTTATTGTAACTATATTTCATATTGGTCTTAAAATTGTCGTATAAAACGGAGATCACCGCTCATAAACAATCGGATGTCGGTAATTTTGTATTTCATCATAGCCAGACGTGTCGCTCCAAAGCCCCAGGCAAATCCTTGGTATTTTCCTCGCAGATAACCAGCTGATTCGAATACTTTTTGGTTGACCATGCCGGCACCGCCAAGCTCAAGCCAACCAGATTGTTTGCAGACAGCACAACCCTTGGCATCACAAAGCGTACAAGAAATATCAAACTCAAATGATGGCTCTGTGAAAGGAAAAAAGCTCGGTCGTAACCGGATATCGATTTTCTTGCCGAAAAACCGACTAAAAAATGTTTCTGCCATCCATTTAAAATTGGCTACCGATATATCGTCTCCTACCATCAGACATTCGAATTGATGGAAAGTATGTTCGTGTGAAGCGTCGGTCGATTCGTTGCGGAATACTCGTCCCGGAACAATGACATGCAGTGGTGGCGTATGTGTTTCCATATAACGAACCTGCATCGGGGAAGTCTGTGTACGCGGGAGATATTTCTCTTCCTCACCGGATGATGCTATCCAAAAAGTATCTTGCATATCACGAGCAGGGTGATCGGCAGGAATATTCAAGACATCGAAATTATAATGTTCGGTCTCTATTTCAGGGCCATCAGCGATCACGAATCCCATTTCAGAAAAAATATCCTCAATCTCGTGTTCCACCTGGGTGACGGGATGAAGATGCCCTCGGAGTGATGGAACGCCTGGAGCGGTCACGTCGATACGCTCCGCTTCCCAATCGATACTTTTCTCCAAAAGTATTTCTTTGGTTTCTCCGAAAGCTCTAAATAAAGACTGTTTCACCGTATTGCCGAGCGGACCGATAATTTTCTTCTCTTCGGGAGTGAGGCCTTTCAATCCTTTCAAAATATCATTCAACTCACTCTTGCGTCCGAGATATTTTATCTCCCACAACTCCAAATCGGCAATCGTTTGTACCGCTTGCAAAGATGCCATTCCTTCTTTTTCAATTTGTTTAATTTTTTCTTGTGACATACATCTATTCTATCAGTTTTTGGATATTGTCAGAAGACAACTCGCACGAAATCTTTCTTGCCGACACGCATCACCTGATTATTGAAACGCTCCTCAATGAGAGTACTCACATCGGTAATCTTTTCATCAGCTATTGTTACACCACCCTGTTCGATTTTCCTTCGGGCATCTGATTTGCTTTCTGCAAGTCCGGCTTCCACTATCATATCGGTCAATTTCATTCCTTTCTCACCCTTCACTTCGCGGACATTCTCAGGAATCTGTTTCTTGGAAAATGTTTCTATAAAATATACTTCTGCTTTCTCTGCTTCTGCTTCTCCATAATAGAGGGTAACGATTTCTTTTCCCAGTCTCATTTTCGCATCACGAGGATTCCCCCCCGTGACAATGTCTTCGGCTATTTTCGCTATTTCTTCCATCGGTACTCGTGTACAGTGGACGAAGTAACTCATAATAAGTTCATCAGGGATGCTCATCACTTTGCCAAACATATCGTTTTGCGTGTCGAGGAGATTGATGGTATTTCCCCAACTCGAGCTCATTTTGCGTCCATCAGTCCCGAGGATGAGATTCATCATCAAAATATCTTGAGGCTCTTGATCGTATTTCGGTTGCAGTGTGCGACCAGCAAGCAGATTGAAACGCTGATCAGTACCACCGAGTTCGACATCAGCCTTGATCGCTACAGAATCATACCCTTGAAATAACGGGTAGAGCATCTCGTGAAACGAAACTCTCTGTCCAGCTGAAAGTCGTCTCACAATCACTTCCCGCGATGAAAACTCATGAAGACTAAAGACGCTCGCCATTTTTCCAAGTTCAAGCAAACCCAATTTTGACAACCATTCCGAATTATAATGAGTTTCTGTTTTTTCTTTATCAAGAATCTTAAAAGCCTGCTCCAAATAATTTTTCATATTGTTTTCGACTTGTTCTCGTGTCAGCATAGGTCGTTCTGAATCTTTATCAGAAGTATCACCTATCATTCCAGTCATATCCCCTACGATAAAAACCACCGTATGCCCAAGATTTTGAAAATCACGCAGCTTCAAAAGTGATACGGCGCGACCCAAATGCAAATTCGGACTTGTGGGATCGACACCAAATTTAATCCGCAGTGGTTTCCCCTCGAGTAACCGTTCCTTCAGATGCTCACGGTCAATCGCTTCCGCCACTCCGCGTGTCAGAATTTCTTCGATTTGCTGTTCTTTGTTTTTCATAGTTTTTGATTCTTATGATCCCAGGGCACAGCCTGGGATGACCCGAAAACAGGTCACTTCAAGCCCAATTTTGCCTTCGTCAATCGATACTGATCATCGGAAATCTGTCCGGATTTGCGCATATTTTCAAGAGAAGCCAGGATTTCCCCTTTGTTCTTCTCGATATTTTTCGGTGTCATCGCTTTCTTCATCACCTTTTCCCGTTCCGCCGGACTCATATTCATCAGACGTTTCATCGCAAAACGCTGAAACATATTCATATCTTTCATATCGGGCATTCCTGGAATTTTCGGGAGCGCTTCTTTGTTTTCATTGTCTTTTTTTCCTCCAAGGGCGGAGAATGGATTCCATTTCATAGATATTCATGATAATTGATAATTGGTAAATGATGGCGGATAGGTGATAAAAAAATAATCTAAAAAATCACATCACTCATCATACATCCTGTATCATCCTTGCATTTTCATCTTGTACCGCGTCACGAGCAGAGCCGATGCGACATAAATAGAAGAATAGGTACCGAATGTTACGCCAATCAGAATGGCCAAAGTAAAATGACGAATGTTCTCTCCTCCGAAAAGAGTAATGGCAAGGAGAGTGATGATAACCGTGAATGACGTATTGAAGGATCGGCCTAAAGTTTCATTGAGCGAACGATTGACGGTAATTTCAAAATCTTCTTTCTTGTGCGAACGAAGCAAATTCTCACGCACTCTATCATACACAACGATGGTATCGTTCACCGAATACCCCAAAATAGTGAGGAGAGCCGCCACAAAAGGCACACCGACTTCGATACCATAAAATTTTCCGAGGAAAGCAAAAACGCCGACAGTAATCACAATATCATGCACAAGGGCGATGATAGCGCCGAGTCCATATTCAAAACTTGTTACCAGACCAGAAACACGACGGAACGCCCACGCGACATACAGAGCAATACCAATAACCGAAAGGATGATCCCGATAATCGCTTGCTTCTTAATCTGATCAGACACTGAACCTCCGATAAAATCAGTACGCAAGAGTTTCAAATCAGTATCAAAGGTTTTAAGTTTCTCGAGCACTTTCTCATTGGTTGTTTCATCTGATGCGAGGTACCTGAGGAAAAGAGTATTCTCCCCTGTCGGTTGTATTGTCAAACTCTGCAAAGAAACGTCAACAAGTGCCGTGGTTACGTCTGAGACTATTGGTGCCGTCGTCGAAAATTGCACTTCCATCAGCGTACCTCCTCTGAAATCAATACCAAGATTGAGTCCCCAAAGAGAAACGGCAACGATGCTCATCGCCACGGTGATAAAGGAAAAAATATAGGTATAAATTCTTTTCTGAATGATATTGAGCATACTCTATTTTATTCTTTATGATCAAGAAGTTTTTTCTTCGGCACAAGTATCCACGAATATCTCTCCGCCCAATCGCTCACCAAAAATTTCAAAACGATATGAACAAGCACCACTGCGGTAAACATTGAGAGGAGCACACCAATAGTCAAAATAATAGCAAAACCTTTCACGAAACCCGTACCGGACGCGATGAGAATAAAAGTTGTGATAAGCGTCGAATAATTTCCGTCACGGATACTTGGCCAAGCGCGATGGAAACCTTCTTCGAGAGCCTTATGAACATTCTTGCCATAGGCGAGTTCCTCACGCATACGTTCAAAAATAAGCACGTTCGCATCCACCGCCATACCAATCGACAGCACAAATCCTGCGATACCAGAAAGTGTGACCGTGATAGCAAACGGCGTAAAAACAGAAAGTTTGAATATCGCAAAGAGCATCGCCGTATACAAAAGAAGGGCGAAAACAGCTACCAATCCCAGGAAACGGTAATAGAGAATCATAAATACTGCTACCACACTCAGACCAACAAGTCCAGCAAACAAACTTTTCTCCAGCGCATCCTTACCGAGTGAAGCATCAACACTCTGTTGTCCAATGAGGGTAATTGGCACGGGAAGTGCTCCTTCATTCAGCCGTTTCACAAGAGCATTCGCCTCCTGCATCGTGAAATTCCCCGTGATGACTGCTTGACCGGCTACAATCTCGTTCTGCACCGTCGGTTGACTGATGATTTCTTTATCGAGGAAAATGGCTACCGGTTTTCCAATATTCTTCTTCGTAATGTCTGCAAACAATTGTGTCCCTTCACTATCGAATTGGAGCGCCACTTGAGGGGAACCGACGCCTTGACTATGATAATCGACACTGGCGCTCTTCAAATTTTTGCCTGTCAGCCCCGTCACCACCCACTGCAATTCCGGATATTGATCGATGGAACGTTTACCAATGAGGATGTGCGCAGAATGTATTTCGAGCGTATCGCCTTCACCCCTCTCTTCTATTTTCTTGATGATATGCCAACCGAATTGGCTCTCGACGAGTGTCGAATAAACATCTCCTGCTTTGAAATTCGGATCAAAGAGTACCGCGTCGAACTCAGGCACGAATGTCCCTTTTTTCGCGAAATCCAAATCACCACCGTTGTCTTTGGAACCGGGATCCTGACTGAATTCTTTCGCCAAGGCGCTAAAATCTTCACCCTTCTTCGCTCGATCCAACGTCGCTTGAGCTGTTTCTTTGGCGCTCTGATTCAGAGTATCAAATGTCTTGAATATCTCCGCATCGGGTGCGACCTGCTCACGGAATTCGAGGAATGGCGTTTCTTTGATCATCTTCTTGGCTTGTTCGATGTCTTTGATACCTGGCAATTCCACGATGATACGTTCCTCTGTTCCTGATCGCGATAATTGCACCAGCGGTTCTCCGACACCGAAAGCATTCACGCGTCGTTCGATCACTGCTTCGGCGGAAGAAAGAGCCGTGCTCACTTTGTCACTCGGCAGTTGCGATACATCGGCTTTGTATTCCAAGTGGATACCTCCTTGCAGATCAAGCCCCTCGTTTACTTTGAGTTTTTCGACAACATTAAAAAGCGGTGGAATAAATCTGACCACCTGCGGATAAGAGATAATTCCAACTATGAGACCAAGCAAGATCACTCCAGAGAAACGGAGGCGTGTTTTTTTGATTTGATTCATACCAGAAAGACAATTTCAAACAAATATAGTGGAAGTATACTAGAAAGTACGAAGCAAAGCAAACCTACCTGCCTCGCATACACGAAGCCTTTCGGGCTGGTGTAAAGCTTTTTTCTTTCTTTTTTCAAGAATTATACGACCTGACGGTAATTCTTTCATCATATTCTACACGATTCTTCTCTCTTCAAATCGCTTCAATATCCGATTCACTTGAGGCATCATTTTCTTGACATAGGCTTCATAACTGGCAATCGGTGTTAGTTTTCCATTCTCCAGAATGAGGCTCTGTGTCAGACGGATACGTTCCAAGAAGCGACGGTCGTGCGTCACAAGAAGAATCGTTCCATCATATCCATCGAGCGCCTCTTCGAGCGCCTCAACCGCTTCGAGATCGAGATGGTTTGTCGGTTCATCAAGGATAAGAACGTTCGCACCCGTTGCAGAGAGGAGAGCGAGTATCAGACGCACACGTTCACCGGGACTGAGCGAAGAAATCTTGTCGATCAATACATCCGGTGCGAATTGAAATTGCGCAAGATGTGTCGCGATGATATCACGATCGAAAATACCCAGTCGATCTCTGAAAAGTTCGAAGGGAGTGATGGATTCTGAAATATTTTCGTGTTCCTGCATCAGATATCCGAACACCAATTTTTTTCCGCATATTCTTTTCCCAGACAGCGGTGTGAGCGATCCTTCAATTATCTTAAGTAATGTCGATTTCCCCACTCCATTATTCCCTAAAATGGCCAGACGAGTACCAAAGAGTACTTTCATATCAACGGGTCCACCTTGAAACCCTCCCGAGTAACCGAAACGGACTTTTTTGAGTACGATACTGCTCTCCTTTTCACCTGACTCCGGTTTGAAAGGAATAGAAAGTGGATCACGGATGAGCGGTCGTTCAACATCATAGAGACGCCTCTGCCGTTCTTCGAGCGCTTTGGCTGAAGCGGTAAATTTTCTCGTAGCACGTTCTTTCTTGAAGTTCGCTGACATCTTGTCCTTGTCCGGCACTTTCTTGTTCTTCACCCGTTCCACCCAATCCATTTTTTGTCCGACAGAAATGATCAGCCGATGTCGTTCATCTTCCTGCATACGATATTGTTCTTTGTGTTTACGGATCGCACGTGCTTTCATTTCCGCAAAAACACTCCAACTTCCGGTATACATCGTCACATCGCGTTTGTACCAGTCGATTTCAAGAACTTTCTTCACGACATTATCGAGGAAACGACGGTCGTGCGATGCGATAATACAGGTCGCCGAGGACCGATTGAGATAGCGTTCCAACCACAGAAGTGCCGGCAGATCCAAATTATTCGTTGGCTCATCAAGCAATAGCATATCCACGCCACGAAGGAGTACTCCTGCGAGTGCTGCTTTGCGTTTCTCTCCACCAGAAAGTTTCACAACAAGACTTTCCAATCGTATGTGGGAGAGCATCAACCCTTCAAGTATGTCTTTAGCTCTACGGGAAAAATCATACCCTCCCAGGCGTTCATATTCAAAACGCACTACCTCGTATAGTTCCAATATTCCCTTTTCTTCCAGATATGGTTCCAATCGAGACATCTCTTTCTCAAGCTCGTCCAGTCCTGTCATACGACGGAGATACTCGAGCAAAGTTTCCGTAGAAAGAGCGATGGCTTCCTGAGGAAGGTACCCGACCAATACACGATTCGGCTTTTTTACTTCACCCTTGTCGGGAATTTCTATATTGGCAATGATCTTGAGAAGTGTGGATTTTCCGACACCGTTTTGTCCGACGAGTGCGACTTTTTGTCCTTCACCAATAGAGAAAGAAACCTTCTCAAGGACACGAATGGTGCCATAATTTTTTCGAACATTTTTGAGTGTGAGCATAAGGAGACAGAGTTAGCGAATACTCACTATACAATAAAACATACTTTCTGTAAAGAATCAGAACGTATTTATTTCCTTCCTCTTTGTTGATACTATCAGCTGTTCTCTGAATGAGATTTCTTCAGATATTCTTCTGTTTCTGAAAGAATTCTTTTGGCATTCGCAAAGGTCACTTTGGCGAGCGCTTCTTCGTAGGAAAGCCAGAGGAAACCTGTGTGTTCATACGAAATGCGGATATCACGTGTCTCCGTTCGTGCCGGATAGAAATGTACCACTTTGAAAATCCAAATTCCGCGCCCCTGCTTCCGACGTTTCTCGCGCTCAGCACCCTTGGCCACATAGAAATAGCATATACTGACCCGCTTGGGGAAAACCTGCAAATCTTTGATGCCTGATTCTTCTTCTGTTTCACGGCGAAGCGTCATTTCTTCGGTTTCGTTTGCTTCTATATGGCCCTTCACGAAATCGAAATGTCCGCTCGGATAATGGAGCAAGAGATATTCACGCATCCCCTCTTTCATCCGGAAAATAATGGTGCCGATGGATGTCTCCCAAATGACAGGAAAGCCACACCACTTGAGGAAAAAATAGAGCGGTTTGATAACTGGTACGTGCATAGAATTTCTGATAGGAGACAAAAGCTTCCTCTTTAGAGTACAATGAAAGTGCCAATTGACAAAATAATCATTTTCCTCTTCAATGAGTTGTCATTATAATCTACCATATTTACCATACGAATAGTTGATGAAACACTCTCTCGGATGGGAAATTACCTGGATCGTCAGCCTGAGTATATCGGGTGTTTTTTTCGGCATTCTGGCCATCTACTTCTTCGGTACTCAAAGCATCAAAAACATCACCAATCT
>Ga0210058_1003351_pt1 | contig 12507 bp, 10 predicted proteins | sample CryGeymeta201511_FD_183979 | JGI IMG/M metagenome (GOLD analysis project Ga0210058, IMG submission 183979) | Groundwater microbial communities from Crystal Geyser aquifers in Utah, USA - Crystal Geyser metaG 2015-11 (SPAdes) (version 2) | ecosystem: Environmental > Aquatic > Deep subsurface >...
TGGCGAGCAGTCGTGATTTAGCCTCCAAACAACACAATTCAAAAAACTCCCAATACAAATTCCAAAAACAAAAAGAAAAATACTCTGTAAAGCACTCATTACAGATTCAGTATACCACAACCCAACTCTCCCTTACGGCAGGCAGGAATAACAAGTCTTAGCCACTGCGCATCCTGCTGGACAAGCCCCGCTGCTAGGAAAGTCGGCTGGTAAGGTAGCGCCGCATCTTATCCCCGCCTCGGTTTCAAAATTGGCCGATTTGGGGAGGAAACAAATATAGGTGCTGTCTCCCTGTTGTCCACGATTATATTTTTTCAAAGTATTATAAGCGGTAGCAGTTATTCTGGTAACAAATGATTCTTTTATCTCGGCGGTTCCTCCAGAGGACAACTTAGTTAAAACAGGCGCAGCAGCAGCATCTGCCCAAGTCAAATCCACATTTCCCCAAACAGTAGCAGTATGGGTAGTATCTGCTGCTCCAGTTTGCCAAGGATAATATCCTTGAGTATAAAAACGATCAACCGCACTTAAAAGTTGTTCGGCGTCAGAGCGACTTCCAGTATCTTTACCTCGGTTAATCTGCTCAATTGGATTAATCGCCGACAAAACTGCGACCGCTAAAATACCCAATACCGTGACAACGATCAAAAGCTCAATCATCGTAAACCCCAAAATTTTTCGTTTTAAATTTTTCATTTTTATTTTTCTTTTTTCACCCCCTTTCTATTTCGAGCTTCGAGAAACAAGGTTCTGCGAAGCAGGTTCTTAAAACTTACTTGTTAAATTATAAATTGGCATAATGATGGAAATTATCAAAAATCCAACTCCCGCTCCTAATACAATCATGATAAGTGGCTCCAAAGCAGTTGTCAAGTTTTTAACTGATTGGGCAGATTCCTGCTCAAAATAAGCAGAGACCTTGGCTAAAACCTCATCTAGTTTTCCTGTCTCTTCGCCAACAGAAATCATTTGAGGCAAAATAGGCGGAAAAATTCCTGTTTCCGCCAAAGCAACGGCTAGGGGGAAGCCGCGCTGAACATCTTGCCCAGCCTGGGCAACCGCCTCCTCATAAAGCGAGTTACCCAATGAACGACGAACAATTTCTAGGGCGTCAACAATTAAAACCCCGGCGCTGATTAAAAGTCCCAATGTTCGGGTAAATTCGGTAAGCATTATCTGCTTACGCAAACTACCAATAATAGGAATTCGAAGAAACAACCTGTCGTACTGCTTTTTCAGAATTGGATTTCTCAATAATTGAGGAATGATAAAGACCAAACCAATCAATCCAATCAGTCCTAGCCACCAAAAATGAGTGGCAAGTTTGGAAACCTGAAGTAAAATCTTAGTTGGTAAAGGCAACTCTGCCTGAAATTCTTCATATAAAGTGGTCAGCTTGGGAATTACAAATAAAATCATAATTATTGCCACTAAGACCATTCCTCCGATGACAATCGCCGGATACAGCATCGCTCCTTTTACCTTACTTGTAAATTCTCTTTGGTTTTCTAGATTTTCTGCCAATCGAGTCAAGATATTATCCAAAATTCCCGCGCTTTCCCCTGAGCGAACTAAAGCAATATAAACTTGGTCAAAAACGTTAGGGTGCTTTTCTAAGGCCTTACTCAGGCTTCCGCCACCCTCCACCTCTCGTAAAATTTCCCCCACCACCTTGGCCATTGCCGGAGAGGCTTGAGCTTCAAGAATAGTTAGAGCATCGGTTAATGGCAAACCGGCGGCGACCATGGTCGCTAACTGACGGGTGAAGTTAACTTTATCGGAAGTGGAAATTCGCCTAAAAATTCCTACCCTTGCCTCGGTTACTAAATCTTTTCCTTTAGGAACCACAGAAATCACTAGCAAACCTTTACTTTGGAGAATCTTGACCGCTCCTTTTGGATCAGCAGCTTCAACCAAACCTTCAATTGTTTTTCCTTGATTATCTTTTGCTTTGTATCTGAATTTTTCCATTACTGGCTACTTTTTACTTAATCTCGCTAGTTCCTCTGGTCGAAGAGCAAATGCCTGGGCAACCTCCAGGTTGATTTTTCCTGCCTTGACTAACCGTAAAAGATCCATTTCCATAGTTTTCATTCCTAATTCAACTGAAGTCTGAATAATATTGTCAACAAGATGGGTTTTGCCTTCGCGAATCGCAGTTCGAACTGCCGGAGTGGAAACTAAAATTTCACAGGCAGGAATTCTCCCACCATCCAAACTTGGAAGTAGTCTTTGGGATAAAATCGCCTCCAGGGTGAGGGAGAATTGCATTCTAACCTGTGCCTGTTGATGTTCAGGAAAAACATCAACAATTCTATCCATTGTTTGGGCTGCCGAATTAGTATGTAAAGTAGCAAAAACTAAATGTCCGGTTTCAGCAATGGTTAAAGCCGAGGCAATTGTTTCATAATCTCGCATCTCACCAATCATAACCACATTAGGATCTTCTCGCAAGCAAGATCTTAAGGCAATCTCCCAAGAATGGGTATCGCTTCTCATCTCTCTTTGAGAAATTATGCTTTTTTGAGAGGAAAAAACATATTCAATGGGGTCTTCAATGGTAACAATATGAACCGCCCGGGTTTGGTTAATTTCTTCAAGAATAGAAGCTAGGGTTGTTGATTTCCCATGTCCCGTGGGTCCGGTAACCAAAATAAATCCCTGACGAAGTTTGGTAAATTGATGACAAATTTCTGGCAAATTAAGTTCCTCAATTTTAGGGATTCTTAAAGGTAAAAGCCTTAAGGCAACAGCCAGCGTCCCTCTTTGATAATAAGCGTTAATCCTAAATCTGGCTTTATCTTGGTAGGCTAAAGAAAAATCAAGTTCCTTGTTGACCAAAAGAATTTCTTTTTGTTCTTCATTAACCAGGGCGAGAACTAATCGTTCGGTTTCTTGAGGAGTCAGCGTTTCTTTCCCGAGGATAGGAGAAAGGACTCCATTCACCCTAACCATTGGGGGTATTCCCACCACCAAGTGTAAATCTGAAGCCTTCTTATTAACGGTAAATTCTAGTAGTTCATTAATTTCCATTTTTTATTTCGTAAGAAACAAGCTTGCTTACTCCTGAGCGACTCTTATCACCTCCTCTAGGGTGGTAATTTCCTCCAATGCCTTTAAGTATCCATCTTGCTTCATCGTCACCATTCCTTCATCAAACGCCTGTTTTTCCATCGCCGATGCTGCTGATCTTTCTAAAATCAGTCTACCAATTTTTTCGCTGATTGGCAAAACTTCAAAAATTCCAATTCGTCCAAGATAACCAGTATTATTACAACGAGCGCATTTTTTACCCCGAACAAGCTTGATTTCTTTTTTATCTTCAAAAAGTTTTCCTAAAACATTTTTAATATCTTCGACAACTTCGGGTGGGGGTTTGAATTCCTCTTTACAATCAGGGCAAACTCGACGACAGATTCGCTGGGCAACAATACAGGTCATTGAAGAAGCTAATAAAAATGGCTCCGCCCCTAGATCCAAAAGCCGAGGCAGGGTAGAGGAGGCGTCATTAGTATGCAAAGTAGAAAAAACTAAATGGCCGGTTAAAGAAGCCTGAATTGCCAACTCGGTTGTTTCTTTATCACGAATCTCACCAACCATGATAATATTCGGGTCTTGACGCAAAAAACTGCGTAATCCAGAAGCAAAAGTTAAGCCAGCCGCTGGATTAACTTGAACCTGGTTAACTCCCGGAATCTGATATTCAATCGGGTCTTCTAGGGTAATAATATTGACTCTAGTGGTATTAATTCTGGACAAAACCGAATAAAGAGTGGTTGTTTTCCCAGAACCAGTTGGACCACAGACAATAATAATCCCATGGGGTCGTAAAATGGAATCTTCAAGGTTTTTCAACGCCCTGCCCCTTAATCCCAACTCTGGTAAATCAGGAACTCCGCCCGTCTTTTTTAACAACCTCATAACGATTTTTTCCCCATGAGCAGTCGGTAAACAAGAGATACGCAAATCTATCTCTTGATCACCGGCGCGAAAGTTAAACCGTCCATCTTGAGGTAATCTTTTCTCATCAATTCTCATTCCTGAAAGAATTTTGATCCGAGAAATCACTCCCTCATGAATCCTTTTGGGCAAAATTAATTTTTCGTGTAAAATACCATCAATCCGGTAACGAACTCTGGTTTTATCTTCTTGAGGTTCAATATGAACATCAGAAGCGCGGGCTTTAATGGCAAACTCCAAAATGGTGGAAACGATTTTGGCAATCGGAGCTTCCCGAATAATCTCACCTAACCTGGTAATATCAATAGCTTTGGCCTCTAGTGGTTCAGGAGCTGCCTCGCCCATGGCCGCCTTAACCTCAGTTGCCAGACTTTGAGCGTAAGCGGTGGTAATAGCCTGCTGAATTTGGGTTGAAGTGGAAATAAATGGTTTTATTTTAGCCCCAGACTTTTTCTCGATAAACTCAATTGCCTCAAGGTCTAAGGGATTAACCATCGCTACCGATAAAAGATTTTGGGCTTTGTTATAGTCAAAAGGAATTAAATTATAGCGTTGGGCGACTGCCTGGGGAAGCAGAGAGAGAGCTTGAGGGGAGACGGCTTTTTCCCCAAGATCGACAAAAGGAACATTAATTAGAAAGCCTTCGGCTTTGGCAATCTCTCCTTCAGAAACAAGATTACTGCCAACAACGATTTCTTTCTCGGGCTTGCCAGTATTAACCTGTTCAAGCCTAAGTTTTTCCCCCTGCTCGGCGCTAAGACTTTTTTGGGTAACTAAGATATTAATCAGCGATTGGGCAGTATCAGGCATTCTGTTTACCATTATCTTGGATTAATGATAAAATGTCAACATAAACAAGTTTGTTTCTTACGAAATAATGATTCACTCAATTTTGATTACCGGGGGCAACACTCAATCGCGGCTGGAAAGAGCGCTTCAAATTGTTGAGGAAATTTTAGGTAAAAAAATTACTAACCATCCCGATTTTATTTTAATTGAAGCCAAAGACTCAATTAAGATTGGTCAAATTCGAGAGCTCCAAAAGAAACTCTTTCTAAAACCATACTTGGGAAGGATGAAGGTAGCTTTAATCAGCGATGCTGACCAGCTTACTCTCCCAGCCCAGCATTCTTTGCTTAAAACCCTAGAGGAGCCACCAGCCGCTTCGATGATTGTTCTTGCTGTTCAAACCAAAGAAACTTTGCTGCCTACAATTATTTCTCGCTGCCAAATAATATCTTTACCAATAAAACCAGGCACAGAATCTGATGAGACAATCCTCATTAAGATTTTAAAATCAAGTCCTGGAGAACGAATACTTATGGCTGAAGAATATTCCCAAAATCGGAAGCAGGCGATTGAATTTTGCCAAATTCAGTTAACAACCCTAAGAGAGGCCCTGCGAAAAAAAATTTCCTTGTCTCCACCAACAACCCCCATTCAAATCACCAAAACCCTTCATCTGATTCAACAATCATTGCAACTTTTAAAAGCAAACGCCAATCCTCAGTTGGTGGTCGGAAATCTCTTGCTTTCATACCCAAAATCAATTAAAATATAGTTGTATGCCTGAATATACCGCTGCCCAAATCAAGGTACTTGAGGGATTAGAGCCAGTTCGCCGCCGACCGGGAATGTTTATTGGCTCAACCGACATAAAGGGTTTCCACCATTTAATCACCGAAATTATTGACAATTCCATTGATGAAGCTTTAACCGGGCGGGCGAATGAAATTTGGGTTACTCTTAAAAAAGACGGTTGTGCTCAAGTTAAGGACAATGGAGCAGGTATTCCAGTAGAACCTCATCCTCGCTATAAAATCCCGGCATTAGAGTTGGCGATGACAAAACTTCACGCCGGAGCCAAATTTGATGACAAAACTTATAAAATTTCCGGCGGGCTCCATGGAGTGGGCGCTTCGGTGGTTAACGCCTTATCGTCTTGGTTTAAGGTTGAAGTCCACCGTAATGGCAAGGCTTACGCCCAAGAATACAAACGGGGAAAACCAATCACTTCCGTTAGGCAAATTGGCAAAGCCAACAACACCGGAACAATTACTACTTTTTTACCCGATAAACAGGTTTTTAAAGACATTACCTTTAACTATAAAACTATCGAAGAATTGATTCGGGAAAGAGCCTATTTGATTCCTCAATTAAAGTTTAATCTTTATGATGAACGAGAGAACCGTCTGGCTAACTTTTACTTTGAGGGGGGAATTGTTTCTCTCGTCACCTATTTCAATCGTAATAAAAAAACCCTCAACGCACCGATTTATATCCCCGGCGAGGCTGATAGTGTGAAGGTTGAGGCAGCTCTTCAATACAACGACAGTTTCTCGGAGAACATTTGCTCTTTTGTCAACGTCATCAACACCCAAGACGGAGGAACTCATTTAACGGGTTTTAAGATGGCTTTAACTCGCGCCGTTAATGATTATGCCAAAAAAATTGGGGCGATTAAGGATGGAGATGGATTTACCGGAGAGGATACTGTTCAGGGACTAACGGCGGTGGTGGCGGTTAAAATTCCTACTGATAAAATTCAATTTGAGTCGCAAACTAAAGCCAAGTTAAATAATCCCGAGGCTCAGGGACTAGTGGCTACAGTAGTCAAGGAGGGGCTTGATATTTTCTTTGAGGAACACCCAGGCGATGCCCGGCAAATTATTGAAAAAATTAACCTGGCCGCCAGAGCGCGTTTAGCGGCTCGGGCGGCTAAGGAAGCGGTTTTAAAAAAGGGAGAATTAACCGGCTTAACTTTGCCAGGGAAATTAGCCGATTGTCAGGAACGAAATCCGGCTTTATCTGAGCTTTATATTGTCGAGGGTGATTCAGCCGGTGGTTCAGCAAAGCAGGGAAGAGACCGACGCTTCCAGGCTATCTTACCATTGGGAGGAAAAATTCTTAATACCGAGAGAGCCCAGCTTGATAAAATTATTAAATTTGAAGAATTAAAAGACTTAATTGTTGCCTTAGGAATGGGAATAGGGGAAACCCTAAATTCTAAAAAACTACGCTATCAACGCATTATTATCATGTGCGACGCCGATGTTGACGGCTCTCATATCGCCACCCTTCTTTTGACTTTTTTTTATCGCCATCTGCCAATAATAATCGATCAAGGTTTTCTTTATCTTGCCCTCCCTCCACTTTACAAAATTCAGATTGGTAAAGAAATTTATTATGCTTATAATGATGAAGGGAAGGAAAAGATTATTTCTGAGTTTAAACAACAAAAAAAATCTATCAAAAATCTTAGTATTCAACGTTATAAGGGACTAGGAGAAATGAGTCCCGAACAACTTTGGGAAACAACAATGAATCCGGAAAAAAGAACTTTAAAAAAAGTAACTATCGAGGATGCCCAAAAAACTGATGAAACTTTTAGTATGTTAATGGGAGAAGACGTTTTACCAAGAAAAAGATATATTCAAAGTCATTCAAAATTTGCCACTTTAGATATTTAAAGTGGGTGGTTTAGATATTTAAATCGAATGGATAATAGTTTAATCCATAATTTGCCAAGCGGAAAAAATCCCCCAGAAGAGGTTTATTGTTTGGTGGAGATTCCAAAAGGAAAAACTAATAAATACGAATATGACAGAAAGTTGGGGGTCTTTAAACTTGATCGGGTTTTATATGAGGCGGTTTTTTACCCAACAGAATACGGAATTATCCCTCAAACTCTCAATAAAGCAGACAACGACCCAGTTGATATTATGGTCTTGTCAACCTTTCCCACCTTTCCTGGCTGTTTAATTGCCTGTCGCCCCATTGGGGTCTTAAAAATAATTGACACCGGAGAGGGGGACGATAAAATCATCGCCGTGCCCGCTAACGATCCGAGATTTGAACAGATTAAAGACCTTAATGACCTCATTCCCCATTTAAAAAAAGAAATTGTCAACTTCTGGGAAAATTACGCTGAACTTCAACCCAATAAAAAAATAAAGATTAAGGGGTGGGGAAGCAGGGCAGCCGCTTTAGCGTTCATTAAACAGGCAATCAAAACCTATCAGCAAGCATTCCAAAAGTAAAAATGGCAGAAATCGGAAAAATTCAACCGGTAGAAATAACCGAAGAAGTAAAAAAGTCCTATTTGGACTATGCCATGAGCGTGATCGTTGCCCGAGCCCTGCCCGATGTTCGCGATGGTCTTAAGCCTGTTCATCGGCGGATTCTTTACGCCATGCACCAAGTGGGACTTACGCACAGCACCCACTTTGCCAAATCAGCAAGGGTTGTTGGTGAAGTTCTAGGAAAATATCACCCCCATGGTGATATATCAGTTTACGACGCTTTGGTTCGCTTAGCCCAAGATTTTTCCATGAGATACCCCCTAATTGATGGTCAAGGAAATTTTGGCTCAATCGATGGTGACTCCGCGGCGGCGATGCGTTACACTGAAACCAGGTTGGCAGCAATCACCCAGGAAATGCTGTCTGATATCGAAAAAAACACGGTCGAATTTCGCGACAATTTTGATGGCACCCTCCAAGAGCCAATATATCTGCCGGCAAGGCTGCCAAATCTTTTACTAATGGGGTCTGAGGGAATTGCTGTCGGCATGGCAACGAAAATTCCTCCCCATAATTTAGGCGAAGTTGTCGACGCCGTTGTTCAAACAATCGACAAAGGAAAAATACTACTACCAAACAAACAGAGAAAGAACCACTTTGTCATAAAAAAAATTGATCTTGGAGAACAGTCTCTTCAATTGGAAGAAATCTCATTTGATTCCCCAATTACAGTGGAAGAATTAATGCAATTTATAAAAGGACCTGACTTCCCAACCGGAGCAACAATTTACAATCGCCAAGATATTCTTCAGGCCTACGCTACCGGAAGGGGGAAAATTCTGATGCGCGCCGTCGCTAATATTGAACAGGCTCGTGGTGATGAACTCCAAATAATTATTAGCGAAATTCCTTATCAAATAAACAAAGCAAGATTGGTTGCTCAAATTGCCCATTTAATAAAAGAGAGAAAAATTGATGGGGTCAGTGATTTAAGAGATGAATCAGATCGTCGGGGGTTAAGAATTGTTCTTGATTTGAAAAAAACTGCCAAACCAAAAGCAATCCTTAACAACCTTTATAAACATACTCCAATGCAGACAACCTTTCCAGTGAATATGGTTACCCTAGTTGATGGTACTCCTCTAACTTTAAATCTTAAGCAAGTCTTGATTGAATTTATCAAACATCGCCAAAGAGTAGTTACTAGACGAACGCTTTTTGAGCTCGAAAGTGCCAGGCAACGCGTACATATTTTGGAAGGTTTAAAAATTGCTTTAGATAATTTGGATGCGGTAATCCGAACCATCCGCCGCTCGCCAGACGTTGATACCGCCAGAATAAATTTAATGAGAAAGTTTTCTTTAACCGAGCTTCAGGCTAATGCCATTTTAGAGATGCAACTTAGACGTCTGGCTGCCTTAGAAAGACGCAAAATCGAAGAAGAATATGAGCAAACAGCAAAATTGATTAAATATTTAAGTGGTTTGTTAACCCAACCTACAAAAATTCTTAAAGTTATTAAAGATGAATTATTAAAAATTAAAGAGCAATACAAGGACGAAAGAAGAACTAAAGTTTATCGCCAAAAACTTGAGGAGTTTTCTGAAGAAGATCTGGTCCCCTCGGAATCTTGTTTAATTACTATTACCAAAACAGGCTATATTAAAAGATTACCTGTTGGTATTTATCGAAGTCAACGCCGAGGAGGTAAGGGGGTAAGGGGCATGGCCACCAAAGAGACTGATGAAGTGGCACAACTTCTAACCGGAAACACTCATGACCAGGTCCTATTTTTTACCAATAAAGGTAGGGTATTTTCCATTCGTGCCTGGGAAATTCCCGAGGGTTCAAGAATCTTCAGAGGCCAGGCGGTGATTAATTTACTCAATATTGACCAGGGAGAGCAAGTCCATTCGGTTCTTAATTTACCAGAAAATCTTAAAGAAGAAAAATTTAAATATCTACTAATGGTAACCAAAAATGGAGTAGTCAAAAAAACAAACTTAGCCAAATTTTCCAATATTCGTTCTTCAGGATTAATTGCCATTAAACTTAATCGTGGAGATGAACTTCGTTGGGTAAAACCAACTTCTGGCACCGACCATGTTTTACTCGTCTCCTATGATGGCAAATCAATTCGTTTTGAGGAAAAAGATGTCCGCCCGACTGGAAGGGATACTGTTGGTGTTAGAGGGATTAGATTGAAAAAGGAAGACTGTGTAGTAGGAATGGAGGTTTTCCCTGCCCAACAAGCAAAAATAAAAGATAGACGGCGGCGATTTTTCCGCGATGTTTTGGTGATAATGGAAAATGGTTTAGGTAAAAGGACCGGTATTAAGGCCCATCCAGTGCAAAAACGGGGTGGAATTGGGGTTAAAGTAGCTAATGTAACTAAAAAAACTGGCAAAATCGTTGAGTCCCTTTTAGTGGATCAAAATATCAGCCAAGTAGTCATTACTAATAAAAGGGGACAGGTAATTAAACTACCTTTGAAAAATATTCCTCGCTTGGGTCGAGATACTCAAGGAGTAATTTTGATGCGCTTTTCCAAACTTCAGGATTCGGTTGCCGCCGTTACTTGTTTAACAAAATAAATTGGGATACGAATTTCTCGCTTGACAAATTATTCTTGTGTATCATATATTAATATATAATACAAAGCGATATGACTCACGTTTCCCGCAAAAAACTACCAGATAAAACCCTCCGTCAGATTTTAGACTCTTTTTTATTTGCGCTAGCCGACACTAAAAATAAAGAACAAATGGCTCAGTTCCTAGACGCCTTTCTCTCAAATACAGAAAAAATAATGTTAGCTAAAAGATTGGCAATTGTTTATCTTTTAAATGAGGGAGTAGAGGAGAGCCGGGTTGCAGAAATATTGAATGTTACCAGACCGACTGTGGCCCGAATACATCTCTGGTATGAAACAAAAGGAAAAGGCTATCAAATAGCCATCATTAAACTAAGAAAACAAAAACTCTTAAATGCGCTCAAAATTCTTGCCTTAAAAGCTACTGATCGAATAATCCGCGGAGCTATTGGTCACACTTAACCTTTATGTATCATATATTAATATATAATACAAAACATCCTTTTCCCACGAAATGTTTTGTGGACTTGGAAATGTTGAAAAATTTACCTGATTTATATTAAAATACCCTCAATGCCCAAGTTTTAACTTGGGTTTTTTATTAAGAAATGACATTTATAGAAGGCGAACCCATTTTAAGACAAGCAGAAACCTCTGAATTAAGTGGCGGAGAAAAGCCTCTTCTTACTCCTCAAGATAGAGAAATTTTGAAATTAGCTGCTAGAGGACTTTCAAATCGCCAAATCGGCAAGGAGCTAGGAATCGCTCAACAAACGGTCAAAAACCATTTCTCCCAGCGATTTGAAGCTACCGGACGCGGTGGAATATTTGAGAAACTTGGAGTTCAATCGCGGACTGAGGCAGTGATTAAAGCGATTAGGCTAGGATATATAAAAATAGAAGAAATTTAGTTACTTTCCCTTTCCATGAAAGGCTTCCTTTCGACAAGTCTCGACTCCGAGCTCGACTCGAGGAGCTCAGGGTAAACTTCTCACTTTCCCCTACCGTGGAACGTCTCATGGATCTCTCTTAATTGTTTATCGGTAACGTGGGTGTAGATTTGGGTGGTTGAGATATTTTTATGTCCCAACATCTCTTGGACTGAACGAATATCGGCTCCGGCCATTAAAAGATCGGTGGCAAAAGAATGACGAATAACATGGGGAGTAACTTCAATCGGTAGGCGTGCTTTTCGCCCATATTTGGCAACAATCCGTTGAACTGACCTGGCAGTCAAACGCATTTCCTTACCAATAAACAACGGTTGAGTAGAATCTTCCCGTCCGTCTAAATATTTTTTCAACCAATCTGCGGCTCTTTGGGATAGAAACACTACTCTGGGTCGACCTCCTTTACCAATAACCCCAAATTCTCGCCGCCGCAAATCAATTTGGTCACGATTTAACTTCACCAATTCACTTACCCGAAGCCCAGTTGAGAAAAGGACCTCTAAAATCGCCTTGTCTCGAATGCCTCGAAGGGTGGAGATTTGAGGTTGGGATAAAAGTCGCTCCACCTGTTCGGTAGATAGAAACTTAAGGCTTCGACTTTCGCTTTTTGGCAGGTCAATTTTCTCCGGGGGAATTGTCTTATAGTCATTCTTAATCAGCCATCTTAAGAAAGCCCGTAAGGCTATCACATGGTAGCTTTGAGTGCTACGCGAAAGGGGAATTCCGTTTGGCGTGCTAAATCGGGCTAAAAATACCCTATATTTTTTAATAATTTCCAAATTGATTGAACCTGGCTCGCCTTGAAGATTATTTCTTTTTAACCAAGAGGAAAAACGGTTAAGATAATGACGATAATTACGGATGGTTAGGGGAGAGCAGTTCCGCTCAATCTCTAAATTCTCTAAAAACTCTTCAATCAACCGATCAATCTCGGTCCGGGAAATTTTTTGATTATCTTCGGGCATTAATAATATTATACGAC
>Ga0210058_1003367_pt1 | contig 12475 bp, 11 predicted proteins | sample CryGeymeta201511_FD_183979 | JGI IMG/M metagenome (GOLD analysis project Ga0210058, IMG submission 183979) | Groundwater microbial communities from Crystal Geyser aquifers in Utah, USA - Crystal Geyser metaG 2015-11 (SPAdes) (version 2) | ecosystem: Environmental > Aquatic > Deep subsurface >...
GGTTGCCCGAGGTCTGGCAGACGCTGGGAGTGCAGGCCTATGCATAACCTCTATGAGCAGTTTCGCCAGCTCATCCCCGACCCGCCGCTACAGGCGGGAACCGTGATCGACGTCGGCTCCGGCGTGGCCACGGTCGCATTGCCCGGTGGCGGCCGAATCAAGGCGAGGGGCTCTGCGGCCCTTGGCCAGAAGGTGTTCGTGCGCGACGACGCCATTGAAGGTATCGCCCCCAGCCTGATGCTGGAAATCATCGAGATCTGAAACCCCACTGATTTAACCCTGAGACCCGCCCTGATGCTCGCGCATCGGGCGGGTTTCGCATTTCTGGAGCACGCAAATGAACGCACCGACTGTGACAGGGGGCATGGTGACCATGCCCAAGGACGAATTCGAAGAACTGCTGGAGCGCGTCGCCGAACGCGGCGCTCGCCACGCGCTGGCTGACGTGGGCCTCGACGGCGAAGACGCGGCCAGCGACATCCGCGAGCTGCGGGGCCTGCTGGAGGCGTTCAACACGGCCAAGCACACCGCGTGGCAGACGGTGGTCAAGGTGATCACCACCGGCTTCCTGCTGGCGCTGGTCGCAGGCGCAATCATCAAGCTCAAGGTGTTCGGAGGTGGCCAATGATCGAGACCCTGCTCGGTGGCCTCCTGGGCGGGGCCTTCCGCCTTGCGCCCGAACTCCTCAAGTGGCTCGACCGCAAAGGCGAGCGTGGTCACGAACTGGCGATGCAGGACAAGGCGCTGGAGTTCGAAAAGTTGCGCGGTGCGCAGCGGATGGCCGAAATCGGCGCGAGCGCCGATGCGGCGTGGAACGTCGGGGCCATCGATGCGCTGCGCGACGCCGTCCGCACCCAGGGTGAGAAGACCGGCGTGCGCTGGGCCGACGCACTGTCGTGCAGCGTGCGACCGGTGATCACCTACTGGTTCATGGCGCTGTACTGCGCGGCCAAGACGGCTGCTTTCGCGGCCGCCGTGACCGCTGGCGCTGGTTGGGGCACGGCCATCCTGCACGCGTGGACAGAAGCTGATCAGGCGCTCTGGGCCGGTGTGCTGAACTTCTGGTTCCTCGGACGCGTGTTCGACCGGGTGCGCTCGTGAGCGAAGTGCCGAAAACGGCCATCGAGCTGGCCAAGCGCTTCGAGGGGTTCCATCGCGTGCCGAAGGCCGATCCTGGACGCGCGCACCCGTACATCTGCCCAGCGGGCTACTGGACGATTGGCTACGGCCACCTCTGTGATCCGAAGCACCTGCCGATCACCGAGGCCGAGGCCGAGGTCTATCTGGCGCGTGACCTGCAAACGGCGCTCACTGCAACGCTGCGCTATTGCCCGGTGCTTGCCGCTGAACCCGAAGGGCGACTTTCGGCCATCGTGGACTTCACCTTCAACCTTGGCGCAGGTCGGCTGCAGACGTCGACGTTACGGCGGCGCATCAACCAGCGGGACTGGGAGGGCGCGGCACGTGAGTTACTGCGCTGGGTCTATGCAGGAGGCAAGATCTTGAATGGGCTGGCTGTACGACGCGAGGTTGAAAGTGAGCTCGTCAAGAGGCCCGGCTTACGCTAAAATGCGTGTTCACAAATGTAGTGAACACGCCAAAAAGAGCATGCCGAAATCAAGCAAAAATCAAACTTCAAGCCAAGGCCACCCAGGATCTGACGACCAGGGGGCAGTGGCCGTCGCTGCGGCGCAAGGCAATGGCTGCGGCCGTCTTTTGCGGGACCGCCGCCAAGAAAAGGGTATTTCCCTTACGTCTCTAGCTGAGGCACTTGGCTTTGCAAAATCCTATCTCAGCATGCTCGAAAGCGGGCAGAGGCATCCGACCGACGAACAGTTTGAAGCCCTCTCGATTGCGTTGGAAGTCCCGGCCGATGTGCTGCGTGTTGCCGCAGGTCGACTGCCGCCTGATGTAGCAAGCGCCGTCCCTGGAAGGGTCGACGCCATAGTTTCTGCTATTCGACGCGATGATTCCGGCGCGAAAGTCACGTTCTCGCGAAATCTGTCAGACAGCTTTCAGCGGCTTATTCAGGGCCAAATAGGTGATTCGCCATCCAACGATATAGATCCATTCCTTGACAACTTGCGGGCTGGAAAGAATTCACAGGCATATCGCGCGCACAGTTATCACACGAAGGTTCCGCCCGAGGCCATCGATAAGCTCGTCCGCCATCACACAAGTGAGGGGCAAATCGTTGCTGATCCATTCTGCGGCAGCGGGATGACAGGGGTGGCATCTATTCTTGCTGGTCGGCATGCGGTGCTAAGTGACCTTTCTCCAGCGGCGGTACACATTGCACGAAACTACGTCAGTCCGTGCCTACCGGATGCATTCGTAAAAGCTGCAACCAGAGTTATGGAGCGTGTGCGCCCAACTCTCAGCTGGCTCTACGAGACCGGGACTCCGGCCTCACGCTCCCGCGTCGAGTACACGGTATGGAGTGATGTATTCCAGTGTGGTCACTGCGGCGGTGAGATCGTCTACTGGGTGGGTGCGCGAGACCCAGTTTCGGGTGCTGTAGTCGACTCCGTCACTTGTCCTGTATGCCGCCGTACAAGCCAAAAGCGCGAGCTCAGATGGGTTGGTGAGCGTCCCGTTGAGACTAATGCCAAAGGTCCAATTTCAAGAGATGCCCACCCTCCGACCAATGCGGAGCTAGAACTCATCCAAAGGGCAAACAGCAGTGAGATTCTGCATTGGATCCCACAAGTACCCTTTACCGCCGCACGCGAAATGTGGCGGGCGGGACACTCAGCGCAGGGTGTGAACTCAGTTGCAGACTTCTATACCAAGCGCAATCTACACGCACTTTCGGCAATACGGCACACCATTCAGGAGGAGAAAGACGAACGGCTACGTTCCGCGCTTCTCTTTGCATTCACCGGAATGGTCAATCGTGCGTCAAAGAGATATCAGTGGAACGTAAAGCGCCCAACAAACGTGATGACTGGAACGCTGTATATCTCATCGTTGCGGTATGAGTGGAATGTAGGCAGCCTGTTCGAAAGAAAGCTTCGTGATGTGGAGAAGTACTTCAAGCATTTGGGAGGCCCGAATGCTCGAGCCGAGGTGGTGAAATCTTCTGCGACAGATCTTTTACATCTTCCAGATGGGTCAATTGACTATGTTTTTATGGATCCACCATTTGGGTCAAATATCTTTTATGCCGATAGCAGTCTTCTTTGGGATTCGTGGCTAGGTGCGTTGACTGACGAGCGAGAAGAGATCGTCGTAAACAAGCATCGCACTCCAAGCGAAGGTGGGAAGACCATATCGGACTACCAGCGGCTTATGACGGGTGCGTTCAAAGAGGTCTCGCGAATTCTTAAACCAAACGCGTACGCGACATTGCAGTTTAATAATTCAAATGACGAAGTATGGTGTGCAATTCAGGACGCATTAAGCGATGCAGGTCTCGAAGTTCGTCATGCAATTGGTCTCGATAAGATTCATCCGTCCATAAAGGGCGTGAAGGGTCTTCAGGCTAAAGAAAATGTTGCATCCCTTGATGCACTTATTGAACTGCGTCGCCGACCATTAACGCGAACCGCATCGGAACGGGAGACCTCATCATCATCAGCTGATCTGATCAGAGCAGCGCTTATTGACTTCTCAAATAACCAGACGTCCTCTTTTACAACTGATGAGGCATTCGCGTCATTGATTCGGTCATCGCTCAAACTTGGGAATTCACTGAACGGTCTTTCGATGCTGGTGGTAAAGGATCTCTGCAGTGAGATGTTCATTGAGTCTGGAGCCAAATGGATCCAGCCAAAAAAAGTTGTAGAGTCAGACGAGAATACGAGTCGTCAATATGATGACGTCGCATCTCCGTTTGGCTGCGTCGCTGAGCGCTACTTAACAACCGATGCGGACCTCAATGGTCTGTTGGATGTCACGCGACCTGCTCCAGACGTGGGCGGTGAACCGCCGCGAGTTGTATCAGGACAGCGAAATACGGCTCTATACAACGCTCACAGCTATCACACCAAGGTGCCACCGGAGGCCATTACTCCTTTCATCAAGCACTTCAGCCGCCCTGGTGATGTTGTCCTTGATCCATTTTGTGGCACAGGAATGACAGGGGTCGCTGCACAAATGTCAGGACGTCGTGCAGTGCTCAGTGATTTATCGGTGGTCGCAACCCATCTGGCGTACAACCACACTCGACCATGCAGTGCTAAAGATTTGCAGAACGCGTTCGACGAGATTTCTGCTGACCTCGATGCAGAGTTCAGAGAAATATATGCATGCGCAGATGGTGATGAGCGCGGATATATTCTTTATACGCTCTGGGGGCGTGATGCAGCTTGCCCACACTGCAAGCAAAACTTTTCAATTTGGGATTCGATTGATCGCGAAACAGGCCGGATGCCAGCCGTGCTCACTTGTCCTAAATGCGGCAAGGAAAGCGCCAAACACGGACTGAAATACACCACTAACAGGCCGGTCCTTCTTAGCTATAAGCGCGCGAATGGTCAACGTGCCGAACGCGCACCAACCTCAGAAGACATTGCGATTATTCAGGAGCAGTCTTCAGTGACGCCGACTGACTGGTATCCTGAAGTAGATATTGATTCGACGCGAGAGATGTACATTCGATCTGCGCTTCACTTGCAGGGCATTGAGCGCATTTCTGATTTCTATATGCCGCGCAATCTTCGCGCTCTCTCTCGGCTCTGGGCCCGCATACAGCAGGTAGGTGATGAGCGTGTGCGTGCGGCATTGACGTTCGCCTTTACCAATACGGCTTGGCACGGAACGCGGATGCGGCGTTTTAATGCCCGGGGGGGGCAGCGACCTTTAACAGGTACGTTGTATATCCCGCAGCTGTCATCGGAGGCAAATGTCCTCGAGGTTATGCGCAACAAGATCCGACAACTGCGCTCGTACTACGAGGCCCTTGGAGATCAAGACGGTCCCCTTCCAGCGGTTCGGTTAGGGTCAGCAACGAGGCTTGCGGGGATTCCAGATTCTAGTATCGACTATGTTTTTACCGATCCTCCATTTGGCTCTAACCTTTTTTACGCAGACTGCAATCTCATCTGGGAATCCTGGCTTGGTGGTTTAACGCCACACCAAGAGGAGGCTGTCGTGAATCGCTCTCGTGACCAGTCCCGGGGTGGAAAAACCGTGGCTGACTACGAGTCCCTGATGTCAGACTCGATGTGCGAAATTTTCCGCGTTCTGAAGCCTGGCGCATGGGCGACTCTCGTCTTCCATAATACTGATCCTGCCATTTGGCGAGCTATACAATCAGCCGCTGAAAACGCTGGGTTCCAAATCGAGGACGCGGGAGCGCTTGATAGAAAGCAGCAGAGCCACAAGGGCTACAAAGGTCGAGAAGAAAAAGAAGGCGTTGCTCATTTTGACGTGATCATGTCGATGCGCAAGCGCACGACACCTAGCACGAGAGTGCGACGAATTGTCGCTGCAGCGAACGTCAAGCAATTGGTGGTTGATACGTTCAAAGCATTGCCAGTGGATTCTCGTACTGTTCAGCGCGTCCACTCCGAGGTCATTCAACACCTAGCTCGGGAGGGGTACGATCTCGACGCAGTGTCATTTGACGACGTGCGCGCTTTCATGCCGCGGCAACGCGTTAAAGCGCCCAAGAGTTCCGCTGCAGCACAATCAGCGGGTCCCTTGCAGAGTTGAGCGCTTGTCGCGCAGTTACCTGGTTTGTGCGGAGGTGAAGAGGGTATCGTAGAGGTCGCCGTTGGCTCCCAGCAGCTCGGCGAGGCTCTTTATTCCTTCATTCATTAAATGCTCTGCGAGTCGATATGGCTCCTCACCCGTTGGGTAAAAGGACTCAAGGAGTGAACGCATCGATCCGTCAGGATCGACGCTACCCACGTTCCATTTTGTCTCGGCACCCTCAATGTTTCCAGGGGGAGTGCCCTTCTTGACTGCATAAGCCATTGCGAATTTCGCCGCATCTAGCTCAGATCCAAACCGGCCTGCAATGACGAGGTTACTGAGCGCTGTTGCATTGGCCTTGGTTATTCCAATTGTCTTTTTGTCTGAGGCCATTTTTTAGTCCTTTCGGGGAACTAGTTCGGTGTGACGGGCAGATCTGCGGTCGAGCTTCCATTCCCCTCGCAGCTTACTTTTGAGTTCCTCGCGCGCCAAATCTGGCGGGAGTTCGTCTTCATAAACCAGCAAGATGACTTGCTTGGCCATATTGGGTAACGTGCGGATGATGTTCCTTGTATGACCACGGTCCAACCGTCCAAACGGTGAATCAATAACGATAGGTCCGCGCAATGGAGCATTGTTCTGAAGCGCGCCCATCAAACACAGCGCAACGACGTGCTCGGCACCTGCCGAGCGTACGGGGATATCCGAGCCGTCCTGATGAACAATAGTCAGTCCGTAGCTGTCGTTAATACGTAAACCTGCATACTCAGGCTCCGTTGTAAGTGCTTTGAAATGCCGCGTGGCATCCGCTTCAACACGTTTGCGCAGCTGCTCTCTATAAGCGCCAACCGCTTCATTGAACAGGCGATGCAGGTCAGAGAGGAGCTCTCTGCGACGCCTTTCGGCACCGAGGTTCGCACCACTAAGTTTGTCGAGCCGCCTCTGAATGTTCTCTGCGTCGGACTTGTTCTGCTCAAGCAGATCCCGAGTTCGTACAACCCCCTTTTCTAGGACATCGATCAGCCGAATAGTGCTCTCGAAATCGGTCTTTGTCTTCCGCAGTGATTCCTCGTCAACGCTCTCGAGTTGCTTGGCAATCTCGTCCCGCTCCCCCTTCTTGGCAGCAAAATCAACTGCAGCCTCTTCGACCGCATCCCACAGAATACGGAGCACATCGGTGCGTGAAGCGCCCGTGTACTGGTCTAGCGCTGTCAATTTGCGCCGAATGGCAGCGAGCTCTCGGTCTTTTTCTGCACGGTCTTTGTCGCTGGCAGCGTGAATGCTCAATTCGATCCGCTGCTTCGCGTCTGGCGAAACTTGCTGAAGACAGGCAGGGCACTCAGACCCTGAATTGACATGCAAGCTACTAAGAACGTCTGCTCGAAGCAACTCGGTCTGCAAAGCCAACTCCGACTCGCGAAGTGATTTCGTTGCGTTTCGAATAGGATCTGCGAGTAATGAACACCATGCGCCAGCCATCGCTTGCTGAAGCTCTATCTGCTTTGCAGCGCGACGGATCTCAATCTCCTTCATGAGGCGGTCGAGAGTATCCCTCTTGTCTAACAGTGCAGCCAGCCGCTCTTTTTTCTTCATCGCCTCTTCGAGCGATGCCTTTTGTGATCGAGCTTCTTCAAGCTCACGTTCAAGGCGCTCAAGGTCTTCATTCAGTACATGCCGCTGAGCATGAAGGTCGGCAAGTTGATTTCCGAACTCCCGCGTCTTTTGATCACCCTGTGCGGCAGTTGCTTCACGATGTTCAGATTTTTCCTTCAGGCGAAGCAAAGACGTACGAGCAGACGTCAAAACTGGAACGCCAAGAATCCGCTCAATAGCTTCGCTAATTCGGCGACCCATGTCGGTTTCGCTACTTAGCAGATCTTCGTACTCTTGAAGCAACTCACCATCAAAAAGGAAGAATCGAGATATTTGTTCCGGGAGTATGCGTTTTATTTCCGCTTCAGCTTGCTGGGGGCCGAGGACGTTACTATCCTTTTCAAGAAAATAATCGACCAGATAGTCTTCATCGTGGCGCGGAGAAATTACTCCTTCTCTGGGATGGCACGAGCGTGTCAGCTTGTACTCATGACAATCATCCGTGAATTCCAATTGAACCTGAAAGCCATACTTCCCGGCTGCTGCTTGCTCCCAATTGCCGATCTTGTGCAGAGGCATTGCCTTAGTGCCGCGACCGATTACCTTTCCAAAGAATGCAAACCTCACTGCATTTAGCAGAGAAGTTTTTCCGCGCATATTCTCGCCATAAATTACGGTTACACCGTCTTCAGGTGAGAGATTTACAGTCTGGCATCCTTTAAATGGGCCAAAGTCTTGGATATGAAGGGCGCGAATTTGCAGCATGCTTAGGCCCTTTCCGCTAGATGGCGTTCGACAACCTGTTCAACTCCGCGCGCAATTTCTCCATCTCCTGCTCCGCTGTCAGTGTGCATGCGCAAGAGTTCGCTAACTAGGTTTGCATCTAGCGTTGAATATTTCTCGCGCCTGAGTCGTTCGACGGTTTCGAGTAGCGCTTGAAGCTGATCGTCGCCGCTTGATTTTGAGTTGCTAGTCATGGGATTCCTTTTCCTCCTCGTCATCTTCGAGGCCTACATCGATAAGTTTTGTCCAGTCCACGCCGTTTTCTATAGCCAAGCGTTGAAGATCCGTAATGCATCCTGGATTGATTGCGTGGGTTCCGAACTCAATGGCGCGCGCTAGCTCTCCCTCTAAGATAGCCAGTGCTGGAGGCTCGTCTGGGTCAAATAGTGGGGTGACAAGCACGTCGTAGACATGGGAAATTGATTTGTTTGCTGACTTTCTTAGGACCCTGCCACGTCGTTGTATGAACTCTCTAGGGTTCTTAGAAGAAGCAAGTATGAGTGCATGAGATACGGCGGGAATATCGACGCCTTCATCTAAGCAGCGAATGGAAACGACAATGCCGCCTTGAGCTTCAAATAGGTCGAGGGTTCTTTGGGGATCTCCGCTCATGGCTGTGTGATACTCGAAAATGTCTGCGCAGCCAGCGGCCCTAATGGCATCGCGAACTGCAGCGAGTTGGACTTTATCTTCGCAGTACACAATCCAGTGCTGTCCGCTCCGGTAGGCTGAGCTCACGATGGCAGCTGCCGCAGAGACCTTTTCGCTTGCACTTTTAATGATTCTTGCGCGTCGAATCAATAGCATCTTTAAGCGTAGTTCCGCGTCCACGTCTGGTTGCTTTTGCGCAAGTGACTGAGCGACACGTTTTCTAATTTCCTTTGTTAACGTGTTCCAGCTTTCTTGTTCTTCCGGATTTAATCTGACACTTCGAACGTTGTAAGCGTAGGGCGTAAGCGTGCCTGCCTTAATTGCATCGACGAGGGAGAACGGAGGGGGAACTACGCCTTCAAAGTAGTCAAAGATTGCGGCCGTTCCTGCCGGATCGCCAAACCGCTCTGGCGTTGCACTTAATCCGAGGCGCGCACCGGTGTCCATCTCTAGGATCTGCCGAGCCTGTTGTGCGCCAAGCCTATGGACTTCGTCCGCCACCACGAAGAGATGTCTACCACCTCTGCATGCCTGTAGAAATTCGACCGAACTGGCCGTCTGTATAGTGGCCAGCACGATTCTGGGAGCGCCTCCACCTATCCGGGTCCATGCGCGAAGTCGACCCTCGTCCTTCCAGTCGGAGTTTCCCCCTCCACAAACGAGAAGCCGTAGATCAAGTGAATCGAAGGTTGAGCGAAGCTCAGAGGCCCATTGGCGAAGTAAGAGGTCGCTCGGAACGAGAACCAAGACGACTTCGTTGCGTGAAAACGAGTCTTTGATTGCGCAGAGAGCGGTGAATGTCTTTCCCGACCCGGTTGCGTGCTCGAAGATGCCTCTGCGGCCACGCGCCTCCCAGGCATCAAGCGCTGCGACCTGATGGGGGCGAGGCACTCGTCCATTCGCCCTGGCTTCTGGCGACCAACCTGCAGCGGCTTGGATCTCTACACAGATCTCCTCGACGAGTTCCCGCCAATGTTCCGGATCAGATGCTGTCACCAGTGCGTCACGCGCCACGTCAGGCAGCGGAACAGTGGTTACACCAGGAAATTGGTTATCCCAAAGCCTTTCGAAGTAAGACCTTTCATCGGCCACTCGTGCTTGCTCGCGCTCACCAACCCAGTTCAGGAATACGTCAACCGATTCCAAATTGCCGTCGAGAGCTAGACCAGGCCAAGTCTCATTCATTGATCCTTTGAATGCGACCGCGTTGCCAGTAAGGTCTTCAAATATTCCGACCTTGTCATGGAAAAGTCGCCTCGGCTTGCCCCCTGCGACTTCACCCACCCACGCGATTCGAATGTCAATCACGTTTAGTGCAACGAGTGATGCCAGAACTTTTGCTGGCTTCACTGTGCCGGGTGTCGCTAAGAGTTGCCGAAACTCTTCTTTGAGAAGAGTGCCTTGGGCATCATCATCTCTGGCAGCGTAACCAGCAGCCATGGCGGCCACGTCGTCGTCGGAAAGTACCGGAGAGCAGATCAGTCTGATTCGCCCGCCGTTGTCGACAAATTCGCGCAGACTGGGCCATGCGAGTGCATAGATTGCGCTGCTAAAGTAACCAACTGCACGGTCGTATGTGTGTGCTGCCGCCATGCACGGCAGATAAAACGACTGGGCGATATCGTCCTCAGGCTTGTGATATGCCTGTTTGAGTTGAAGGTCAGCGAGTGTGGACAAGTTCTACTCCCTAAGTAGTCTCTCGCGTGTGAGCTCCATTCGACGCACAACTGCATCCGTCAGGCTTCGTGGCTTTACAGCAAGTACGGTTTCGACAATTGCGCGTCCACTCGGGGGGCGGAGTTGGCGCTCCTGCGTCGCCAACTTGCCTGCCGATGCCTGAATAATGGTCTCTGCCTTTACTTGAACATTTCTCGACCAAGCAAAGTCGGTGTAAAGGCCCGCATCCCAAAGAATAAAGACATCCTCTTCGGCAGCGTAGCCGATCAGTAGGACGATGCGCCCATCCCCGTTGTCGAAGGATCCGCGCTGGCCTCGGCGCTGGCCGGGGGCGATGAGTTGTACTTTGTGTTCGCCGAGAGGGCGCCCGCCCGGAGGTCGCGTGGCGTTGTACATATAAACGCGGACTCTTTGGGGAAGTGGCGGGGTGAGATCAAGCTCGAAGGGCTTTGCATCCCAAGGCGAGTGAGATTTCAAACTGGATGACCCGAGCGAGCGAACGAGGCGGCGGTGAAGTTCATCCTGGGTCACTCGCACGGTCAGATCTTCGACAGCGCGTTCTGATGCAGCAGAGTCAGGGGTCGAGGTCCCAGCATTCGGTGACGGCTTGACGCTGACGTTGGACGAGGCCGATGCATCTGTTGCCTCTACCTTCCCCTGCAGTGCGCCAGCCTGCTGAGAGAGCCACGTCTCAAAGTCTCCCCGTCGTACGCGCCATTGGCCGCGAATCTTGAAGGCCGGCAAGTCTCCCTCGCTCGCCATGGCGTAGACAGTCTTTTCTGCCAGCTTCAGTTCATTTGCGATCTCACGGATCGTCATGATCGGGTCATTCATTGATCACCTCTACCTCAGCTTCCAGTGCGCGGGATTGTGTTCCGTTAGATTCTACAGCTTAGAATGCTGCACTTCACCATTTGGGAGCGTCAATCATGTCTGCAACGTCTGAAATCGTCGCCGCACTTCAGGCGGACGGGGTCTCGGTGAATGTGACAGGAGCGCGTGCCGCCCAGGGGTGCCTCGCCACGGTCAATGGACATCCTCGTTCGCTGAGGTTCTACGCTTGGCAGGTGACCGACAACGGACGTGCAACTGGGACGGCTCGTCCCGCCGACGAGCGCCGGATCCAGGCAATCGGTAGCCGGACTCAGTTGATTAGCGCATCAGCTGATCCTGAAACGGTCGTGCTCGGCTGGTGCGACGAGTTCGGTCCGGAGCCACTAATCGTTGCATTCAATCCGTTTAGTGTCGCGCGCCGAGTTAACGGAAAGATTGAGCGGAAAGTGGCAGCCGGTGCGGAGGATGCACGAGCCTCAGACAGCCAACAGTTCCGGCAGGGTCTGCTAGATGAGGCGCTAGCCAACGGGATTGCGATTGGGCGCAATCAGCATGGCGAGCACGTTGTGGCCATGAAGCCCGAGCGATTCCTGGACTATCTTGGTCAATTGAAGCCGACTTACCACTCGAGTGGCGAAGGCGGTGGAGCGTTGCCCGTTGGCGGTCAGTCAATGGTCGAGCTTGTTGCTGAGGCCGAGTTGGAAGAGGCTGCCCCGCTGGATGCTGCTGGCGCGGATCTGCCTCCAGCGTTCGACCCTGCGATGATTGAAGATGGCCGTGAACGTGTCGCTCGCGAGATAGCTATACGGCGAGGTCAAGCTGGTTTCCGTCGTCAATTACTGCAAGCGTATGGATGCTGCGCGATGTCAGGGTGTGCTGTGGAGGCGGCGCTTGAGGCTGCGCACATCGTGCCATATCAGGGGCCAGGCACGAACCACTCGTCAAATGGCCTCCTGCTCCGAGGGGACCTGCATACCTTGTTCGACCTTGGTCTCTTGACAGTTGACCATGAAACGCTAGCGATCTTGGTTGCGCCTGGTCTCGACGGAACGGAGTACGAGGTACTGAGGGGGCAAATCCTGCGCGTTGCCCATGGGAGCGTTTCGCCCAGCAGGGAGGCGCTTCAGGTGCATCGAGCTTTCGCTGGAATATGAGCTCGTATTGCCCAAGTCGTCGAATTCACGGCCTCACGGCCTAAGCGTTACTATCTGGTCAGGATTACGGACGCGGGTTCGGTTCCGTGTTCCACCACCATAATTTGAAATCCCAACCCTTATCCGGTTGGGATTTTTTTTGC
>Ga0210058_1003376_pt1 | contig 12452 bp, 11 predicted proteins | sample CryGeymeta201511_FD_183979 | JGI IMG/M metagenome (GOLD analysis project Ga0210058, IMG submission 183979) | Groundwater microbial communities from Crystal Geyser aquifers in Utah, USA - Crystal Geyser metaG 2015-11 (SPAdes) (version 2) | ecosystem: Environmental > Aquatic > Deep subsurface >...
GGAAAAATTATCTTGCAAAGCGAGATTTTTGGCTTGGTTGGCCTCTAAAATCCAGTTTCTGGTGAGTTCGAGCCAATGATTTCCTTTTCGCTCAAAATCACTCAATTTTTCCTCTTTCGTTTTCTTTTCCGCCATTAAGGCGTTTTTTGTTTGCTGATACTCTGCCAGTTCTAACGCCTCGGCAAGATATGCGTCTGTTAATCTTTCCAGTTTTGTTTTAATGGCGGAAATATCTTTTTTGAGATTTTGAACAGTAATTTTAGCTTGCTCTTTTGCTTGCACTTCTTCTTTTTTTAATTCAGCTAAAACTATTTCCGTGTCGTGGCTCGACAAAGAAACTTTTTGAAGAAATGATTTGATTTGTTGATATAGTTTCTCATCCCGCAAAAAGTGTTTTTCTTGGCATGGCCCTTTCTTTTTCGTGCATCGGTAGTAAATGTATTCTCTGCCGCTTGGCTTGATTTTCTTTTCAGCGGTTATCGCCGCAGAACAAGGACATTTCGTCAAGCCAAGAAAAGCGAAATTATGTTTCTTTGCTTTTTGCGGCTTTCCTTTCTCTCGCATAATTTCTTGCACTTTATCAAAAAGTTTCTTTGAAATTAACGGCTCATGAGTGGCTTCGTGGATTTCGCCTTTGTATTTCATAAGACTAATGTAGAAAACATTTTGTAAAAGCTCGTGGATTTTTCCGATAGAAATATCATTGCCTAAATTGCTTTTGAAATTTACCCGTTTGCACCACTCGGCTAATTCTCGGAGATTGTATTTTCCGGTGGCGTAAAGTTCAAAAATCTTTTTTATTTGCTTGGCTTTATCTGTATCAACATCAATTCCTCTAGTTTTGGGATTATTCAAATATCCGAGTGGTGCTTTGCTTGGCCATACACCATTTCTCACTTTTTGCCTCATTCCACGAGTTACATTTTCACGTAGAGCGTCAACATAGTATTTGCTTTGGCCAAAAGCAATTTGAAGCATGAATAATCCCTGCGGTGTTGGCTCAAACCAAAAGGTGGGAAATTTAAGGGCCTTAATCAAGCCACGATCAATCATGTGAATTATTTTCCCGCCATCAACGCTATTTCGGGCAAGGCGATCTGGGTTCCACGAAAGTATGCCATCAGCTCTTCCTCTCTCAATCAATGACAACATTTCTGCGAATTTAATTCGCCCAGGTTCTTTGGCAGTTTTTGCTTCCTGAAAGGAAGCGACAATTTCAAGTTTTTCTTTGGCGGCAAATTCTTTTAATTCAAAAATTTGGGCCTCGATACTCAAGATTTGTCTGTCGTCGTCTTCGGTGCTCTTGCGAGCGTAAAGTATATATTTCATATGGTTTTGATTAAAAATTTTCTTTTCCCAAAATGCAGAATCGCCAACTGATTTTCTCGCCCAAAATTCCTTATGATTTGGTGGCCGCCTGCGGCGGCCCTGTGCACAAAAACTTGCAATTTCCTGTCCGGTGGTCTATTCTTAAAGTAGTTCGGACGCATTTCGCCGCCTGCGGCGGCGTGAGTTTGGCCAAAAATTCCGAACCGAAATCCTGAACTTAAAAACTGCCAAAGAACCTGTAAAAAATATCGGCTCGAACCATATTTTGGGAAAAGAAAATTTTTAATCATAAGGAAACATTTAGAGAAATTAGTCGATTTTCTAACTAAATTATAAATTAGGGATTGAAACCAAATAAAGGTCGATCTTGCTAGCAGAGTAAAACTCGCTAGGAGACAAAAATTCAAATTAAATATTAGTAAATATTAAAATGAAAAGAAAATTTAGTATTTTGTTAGTTAGTTGGTACGGTGCCGACTGGATTAGTTTTGAGTTTGGTGGGGATTGCCTTGACTTCTGAGGCCGCGCTAGAGCCAATGCAAAGAAAAATGTGGTTTTCCAAACCCGGTTCGTGAGTGACGTTGCCCAAGACAGGTTAATAAACCGATTCGGTGGAGTCAAGATCAAAGATCTAGACCTAATTGGCGCTAAGGCAGTTTATTTACCGCCAAAGGCAGAAGCAGCTTTAGCTCATCAGTTCGGGGTTTTAAGAATTGATGATGACGTGGTTGTCGAAGCTTTAATTAGGGGTGGCATCGCTACTAAGCCAACTCCCACCCAACCTTCAGAAGTTCTACCTTGGGGAGTTGATAGAATTGATACTGATTTGGTGTGGGGAATTACTACTGGCGATCCAATTCAAGTAGCAATTGTTGATACTGGTATTGATGTTAAGCATCCTGATTTGGTTGGTAATCTCAAGGGCGGAGTAAGCACTGTCGCTTATACCAGAAAGTACAATGACGATAATGGTCATGGCACTCATGTAGCCGGGATTGCGGCGGCGATTGATAATACCATCGGCGTTGGCCCAAAGATTGATTTATATGCGGTTAAAGTTTTAGATAGGCGTGGCTCGGGTTATTTATCAGATGTTATTGAAGGGCTTGACTGGGCAGTTGCCAATGGGATGCAAGTGGTAAATATGAGTTTGGGCACTGCCTCTGATGTTCAATCTTTCCACGATGCAGTGGCCAGAGTTTACGCCGCCGGCATTACCCAGGTAGCAGCTGCTGGCAATACTGGCGGAGCAGTCATTTATCCGGCTACCTATCCAGAAGTGATTGCTGTTTCGGCAACTGATAATACTGATACCATTGCTTCTTGGTCTTCTCGTGGTTTAGAAATAGATTTAGCTGCTCCAGGAGTCAGCATTTACTCCACTTATAAGGGTTCAACTTATAAGACCTTGAGCGGAACTTCAATGGCTGCTCCTCATGTTGCTGGTGTTGCGGCATTAGTTTTAACGGTTCCGGAAAAATGCGAATTTTTATTAGATTCGGTTTCCGGCTGCTCTCCAGCTGAAGTTCAACAAAGATTAGAAGCAACCGCTGAAAATTTAGGAGTTGTTGGCAAAGACAATCTTTATGGCTCTGGTTTAGTTGATGCAGAAAAAGCAGTGCTACAATAAGCTTCGGATAAAAACCTGAAGATTTTTATAGCGAGTTTTACTCGCCAAGGTTTGAAATTGTCAAAGAACGCGGCGAGCCCGTTAAATTTTTTGGGCTTCTCCGTTGCCCCGAGCGAGGCGAGGGGCGTCCGCCGTTAGGCGGATTCCCTCGTGGCCTTCGGGAAACTCTGTCCGAGCTATTTTAAGAATAGCCTACCAAATGGAGAGATGCCGGAGCGGTTGAACGGGCCGCACTCGAAATGCGGTAGACTCGCAAGGGTCTCGGGGGTTCGACTCCCTCTCTCTCCGAAAATTAAATTTTCAAAAATATGCCAAAGAAAATCAACCTTTAAAGAGTATCAGAAGTTTGTAAAAACGATTGCCAAGAAGTTTGAAAATTCCAATGGGGAAATTATTGGGGAAAATATGAGCAAACTGAAAAAACGCTATCCAAAAGAATTCACAACCGAAAGGGCGAAAAGAAAAATGGTTGATTAGGGGGAGAAATAGGGGAGATTGGGGAAATTAGGGGAATTAGGGAAATTGGGGAAAACTTATGAACATCATTTTACAAGACAAGGCGAGATTTTTTGACGATCCGGAAGGGCGAAGGGCCTGGATTTATGGGTTTTCTGAATATGAATTTCAATACGACGAACAGCAGTCGCGGACGGTGCTCAAATGGCACCACCATGAAAAAATTTGGGAGACGATATATATTATAGAAGGAGAGCTAATCACGCGGTGGAAAGAAAATGGGGAAGAGAAAGAGCAAGCTGTGAAAGCGGGTGATCTCATTGAGCCGGGATTCGTTTCGCATACTTTCGAAAATCGGTCTGATGGGGTTACAAAATTCATTGCTGTGAAACTTGTACTTTCGGGAAAAGATAAAAAAGAGGTAATTGAGAAAGATAAGGTTTATGATTAAGTGATAATGATAAACATTCAATGTTAGGTTTCACCTAACATTGAATGTTGGATAAAAAAATGCGCATTGACCCCCACGTTCATTGCCGCGATGGTAAACAGTCGTACAAAGAAACGATAAAGCACGCTTTTGAAGTTGCGAGTTTTCAAGGCGTCACGAAAATATTTGATATGCCGAATACCGATCCGCTGATTACAACAGAACGGCATGTTCAGGAACGCCTGAAACTCGTTCCGAAAGAAAGAATAAATGATTATTATATCTGGATTGGAGTGACAGTAAATGAACGGCAACTCAAAGAAGCAGTGAAATGCTGGGAAAATTACAAAAATGTCATCGGCCTCAAGATGTTTGCCGGAAAATCGGTGGGCGATCTCACAGTTGCTGAAAAAAATGACCAAAAAAAGGTCTATGAAATTCTCGCAGGATTAGATTATCCGGGCGTAATCGCAGTTCATTGCGAAAAAGAAAGTTTTTTGAAAAATGATCTCTGGAATCCGAAGAATCTGATTACGCATGCCGAGGCGAGGCCAAAGGAATCAGAGATTGAATCAATAAAAGACCAGATTGAACTTGCGAAAGGGGCTGAATTTTCCGGAACGCTTCATATTTGCCATATCTCATCGCCGGAATCAGTTGAACTGGTCGAGGTTGCCCGATCAGATATGAAAATGACCTGCGGAGTGACGCCTCACCATACCATATGGTCTGACGAGATGCTTGCGCGACCGGACGGACTGCTATACAAGATGAACCCACCGCTTCGGGACAGGGAGTCTGTCGAGAAATTGCGCGAATATTTGCGAAAAGGGAAAATTGACTGGATTGAAACGGATCACGCCCCGCATGCGGTCGGGGAAAAAATGTTCGAGCCATATATGTCCGGATATCCCTCGCTTTATCTGTATAAAAATTTTATGGAAGACTTCCTGCCGGGCATTGGCGTCAGCCAAGAATTAATTGAAAAAATGACAAGCGGGAATATTTATAAAACATTTGGGGATAAGTTGAAATAATATGGAGATTACGAGACATTGCTTTAGAGGTTTTGGATGCCAAATAAGTAATTCAGTAGGTCGCTAAAACTCCCGACTGACGGGAGTTTTTCTTTACATCAAACAGAATCACTGCTAAGTTAAATAAAGGCAAAATTTATGCTTTCAATTATTCAAGACAATCTGGGCTTGAGTGTGATCGGAGCGGCGATCGTGGATATTTTGCTTTTGATCTGGAATATTTTTCTGCATCTCAATATAAGCCGGATCAAAAGAAACCAGCAGCAACTTTTTTCCGGAAAGAACGGGGCTGATCTTGAGAAAACGATTCTTGAACACGCGAAAAATATGAAAGAGCTTGATCGGGATATTCAGGATCTCTATGGCATTTCGAACCAGATTCACAATTTGGCAAAAAAATCAGTGCATAAAGTCGGGATTGTGCGTTTCAATCCCTTTAAGGATTTTGGGGGAGATCAAAGTTTTTCGGTGGCGCTTCTCGACGGTGAGAATTCCGGAGTGGTGATTTCCGCGCTTCACTCAAGGGAAAGCAATCGGGTTTATTCGAAACCGGTTGAGAAAGGAAAAGCAGTGAAATATCCGCTGACGGATGAGGAGCTGGAAGCCATAAAAAGGGCGGAAGCAGGGGCTGGAGCGGGAAAGAAAGCGTGAATTTAGAAATTAGGGAAATTGGGGTAATCGGGGAAATAAGGGAAATTTTTTTATGGAAGAAATTGGGAAGAAAAAAGTGAAAATTCCGTCGCTGGTAATCGTGAAGAAGTTCGCAGAGCTTTTGGGTTTGACAGTGACGGACGTAATAAAAGAGTTGATGAAGAACAAGATTCTTGCGACGATCAACGATGAGATTGACTATGATACGGCGGCGGTGATCGCGTCGGATTTGGGGTTTGAAATAGAAGAAGATCTTGAGGCAACCGGGACTGGCGCGATGACACTTAAACAGCTCGACGAGGTTCTCAAAAAAGAAAAAGAATCGGGGAAAAATTTGAGACACCGCCCGCCGGTCGTCACGATTTTGGGACATGTTGATCACGGAAAAACAACTCTTCTTGATGCCATCCGTAAAACTTCTGTTGTCGAAAAAGAAGCTGGCGGAATAACCCAGCACATCAGCGCTTATCAAGTGAAAAAGAAAGGAGAATTGATCACTTTTGTTGACACGCCGGGTCACGAAGCTTTTTCAGCAATGCGGGAACGGGGAGTTAGTCTGGCCGATATTGCTATTTTAGTGGTGGCGGCTGATGACGGCGTCCGGCCGCAAACGGAAGAAGTGATTCAGTATCTCAAAGAGAAAAAAATTCCGATGGTGGTGGCGATTAACAAAATTGACAAGCCCAATGCCAATATTCAAAAGGTAAAACAGGAACTGGCTGATCGGGAAATTATAATTGAGGAGTGGGGCGGAAAAGTGGTCTGCGCCGAAATTTCGGCCAAACAGAACATTGGAATTGACGAACTTCTTGACATGATACTCCTTGTGGCCGAAGTTGAAGACTTGAGAGCGAATTATAAACGGTTGCCATTGGGAGTCGTGGTTGAAGCCCGTCTTGATTCCAAGAAAGGAAGCATCGCGACAGTTTTGGTGCGAACAGGAACTCTCAAGGAAGGGCAGGATGTAATTGCCGGAGCAATTTCCGGGCGGGTGAGGAGACTTGAAAATTTCAAAGGAAAGCAACTGAAAGTTGCCGAACCTTCGACGCCGGTGACAGTGATTGGGCTTAATCAACCTCCGAATGTGAATGATGTTTTGCAGGGCATTGCGGACTTGAAATTCGCAAAGGCAATCCAGAAAGGCCTCGAAGCTGAAGGAAATGGCGCGAAAAAACTTGATTCGAAGACGATGCTGAAAAGTATTGAGGATCAGAATATAAACCGCCTCAATATTGTTCTCAAGACGGATGTTCAGGGGTCGCTCGAAGCGATTGACCAGATTTTGGGAACGATTAAATCCGACGAAGTTGGAATAAATTATGTGAAGCAGGGGGTAGGCGATATTACTGAATCGGATGTGAAGCTTGGCCAAAATTCAGGGGCAGTTGTTTTCGGCTTCAACAGCCAGCCGACCACGGTGGCCAAGCGTTTGGCGCAGATGAATAATGTGGAAATAAAGACTTATCGGGTGATTTATGAGTTGGTAGAGGAAATCAGGAAGCGGCTGGAAGAAATGTTGGGCGAGGAAGTTGTCCGGACTGATCTTGGAAAACTGAAAGTTTTGGCAGTCTTCAAAACCGGAAAACAGGACATGATTGTGGGCGGAAAAGTTACTTCCGGCAAAATGATAAATGGCGAAAACATTGAAGTTTTTCATAACGAAAAATTATTAGGACGAGGAAAGCTTTCAAATCTTCAGCAAAACAAAATTAATATTGATAAAGTGAAAGAAGGGCTCGAATGCGGGATTACTTTTGAGGGGGAAGCAAGAATCAAAGAGGGTGACACGCTGGTTTGTTTTCATGAAGAGGTGGTGAAGAAGACGTTGTAAGAAATTTACTATATGTTTTCCAGGATTGACCGTATCAATGAATTGATAAGAGAAACTTTGGCGGAAATTGTTGCAAGGGAGCTAGAAATGCCTCCCGGTGTTTTTGTGACGGTCGTGAAAGTTGACACTTCGCGCGATCTTCGCTACGCTAGAGTGTTTGTGAGTATTTTTCCGGAAAAGAAATTTGGGAGGATGCTGGAGCTTCTTGAGAAAAAAATCTATTTGATTCAGGGAATGCTCAATAAAAAGCTTCACATGAAGCCATTGCCGAGAATCGAGTTCGCGGCAGATAAAACCGAAGCCGAAGCGGATAAAATTGAAAAATTGTTAAAGGAAATTTAAAAAAATACTAAGATATGATCTATAAATTCTCCAAAGAATTCAACCAGATCAAAAAAGAGCTTGAGAAGGCGAAAAGAATTCTTCTCGTGGCTCACGCGCGGCCGGATGGCGATACCGTCGGGTCAGTTTTCGTTTTGAAAGAATATTTGGCCGGCAGTCTGGGGAAAAAAGCGGTTGTGACTTGTCTCGATTCTTTTTCTGAACACCTGAAAGATATCTTCGTTGGTGAAGATTTTGTAGATCCGGAAAAAGTGAAAATAAATGATTATGATCTTTTGATAGGCTGTGACGCGGTTGAACGTGGATTTGAAAAAATCGTGACCAGCAAGAATAAAAACCAGACAATTATTCTTCTTGACCATCATCCTCACTTGGAAATGAAAAAAATAAAGCCTGATATCGTGATAAGCGACGAAAATTACTCGGCCGTTTGCGAGATACTTTATGACTTTTTTGATTTTCACCGGATTGAAATCAGCAAAAAAATGGCAACCTATCTTCTCACGGGAATTTTGGGCGACACGGGAATGTTTCAGCACGCCAACACCACTCCCCGGGTGATGGAAATAACAGCCGGCCTAATGAGAAAGGGAGCGCCGCTTGCCAAAACCATTCAGTCGAGCTTTAAAAGCAAGAGACTTGAAACGCTGAAATTGTGGGGCCGTGCTCTCGAGCGCGCCGAGATGAATGAGAAAACCGGGGTCATAATGTCGTATATAACAAAGGAGGATCTTGATGAGCTCGGCGCTACTTCAGAGGATATTTCAAGCGTGGCGGAAATCCTAAATACCGTTTCGGAAGCCAAATTTTCATTGGTGCTGGCGGAGCAGGAGGACAACAAAATAAAAGGAAGTCTTCGCAGTGAATGGTATAAGAACGTGGATGTTTCCGAGATCGCGAGAAAACTTCGCGGCGGCGGACATCGCCTCGCTAGCGGGTTTGAGGTTGCAGGGAAATTAGTGAAAAATGAAGAGGGAATTACGGTGGAATAAAATTCTTTTTATGCTTCAATACAAAAACCTCGAAGAAAAAATAAAAGCGTGTCAGAGATGTCATCTTCGCGAGACTTGCCTCAACGTTGTCCCAGGCGAAGGCAATGTCAATGCCGAAATTATGTTTATCGGCGAGGGACCGGGTGAAAATGAGGATAAGCAGGGCCGGCCGTTTGTGGGCGCGGCGGGAAAGTTTCTGGATGAATTAATTGCAATAATTGGAAAAAAACGGGAAGAAGTTTTCATTGCCAACATTTTGAAATGCCGCCCGCCGGGAAACCGCGATCCGCTTCCCGAAGAAGTGGAAGCTTGCTGGCCGTGGCTAGTGGAGCAAATAAAAACAATAAAGCCTAAATTGATTGTTCTTCTGGGGCGACATGCCATGGAAAGATTTTTGCCCAACCAAAAAATTTCCAAGATTCGCGGGCAAGCTCTGCGCCGGGAAGTTCCCGAAATTGGCAAACAAGTCTTTTATGTAATGTATCATCCCGCTGCGGCGCTTTATCAGGGAAGCTTGCGGGAAGTTTTAATTTCTGACTTCAAAAAAATTCCAAAGGTGCTGGAAGCAATAGAGAAGGAAGAAGATATACCGGTGGCGGATAAAGTTGAAGAGAAAGTTGCGGTGGAGGAGAATAAGCAGACGACGCTGTTTTAGTTAAAAGTTTGTTGACCATCACTTCAAATGATGGTAATTTTTTATCAGTTGCGTTTCGGCCGGGTGGCGAAGTAGTCTAACGCGGCGGTCTGCAAAACCGCTATTCATGGGTGCAAATCCCATCTCGGCCTCAAAATAACCTGCCCGGGTGATGGAACAGGCAGACATGCAGGACTTAAAATTCTGTGGGAGAAATCCCGTGCGAGTTCGAGTCTCGCCCCGGGCACCACGTAGGAAATTGCAAGTTTGAAGGGTTCGCCTCGCTTCGCTCGGCGATTAAATTGTATTGAATTTTGGGCGAAAAAATCAGTTGGCGATTTCGTAAAATATGGTTCGAGCCGATGTTTTTAAGAAATATTGTCATTTCTTCTTTGTTTTCCGTTTCTACTAATTTTGCGGCTTGATTAAGGGATAAAACGAACTCACGAGCCGGTTCGAGCCAAGACAATCCTTTTTGTTCAAAATCTCTAATTCTTTCCTCTAACTCTACCTTTTGAGTGAGAAGTTTTTGTTTTCGGGCGGTATATTCTTCGGTAGAAATAACTTCTGCCAAATAGACATCAAGCAATTTTTCGAGTTTTTGCTCAATTTGGCCTAATTCTTTTTTGAAATTTTGAACAGCACTTTTCGCTTGTTCTTTGGCTCGTTGTTCTTCTTTGTTTAATTCAAATAAAACTTTTTCTGTGTCTTGGCTCGATAAAGAAACTTTTTGAAAGAAGTTTTTGATTTGTTCGGTTAGTTCTTCTTCTCGCAAATAATGTTTTTCTTGGCAGGGTCCTTTCTTTTTTGTGCAACGATAATAATTATGTTCCTTTTGTTTTTCAGCGGTGATTGAGCAACCGCAAGAAGCGCATTTCATAAAGCCGAGAAAAACAAAATTGTGTTTCTTTTGTTTTTGCGGTTTCCCTCTTTGAGCTAAAACCTTTTGCGTTTTGTCAAAAAGTTTCTTTGAAATCATTGGCTCGTGTTTCCCTTCAAAAATTTCCCTCTTGTATTTCATCAAGCCGATGTAAAAAATATTCTGTAGAATCCTGTGAATATTGCTCGGCGAGATTTCTTTATTGAGATTTCCTTTAAGATTGTTTTCTTTGCACCAATTTGCGAGAGATTTTAGATTGTGTTCGCCAGTTGAGTAAAGCTCAAAAAGTTTTTTGACTTTTGGCGATTTATCTTTATCAATATCAATCATTCTCGTTTTGGGATTATTTAGATAACCAACTGGCGCCCAGCCGGGCCAAACTCCATTTCTGATTTTTTGTCTTAATCCTCTTTTTACATTCTCTCGCAAATTGTCTACAAAATATTTTGACTGGCCAAAGGCAATGTTTAGCATAAATAGCCCTTGTGGTGTTGGTTCAAACCAAAAAGTGGGAAATTTTAGGGACTTGATAATTCCTTTATCAATCAGATGAATTATTTTACCGCCATCAACAGAATTGCGGGCCAACCTGTCCGGGTGCCAAGAAATTATTCCGTCCGCTTTTCCGGCTTCCAGAAATGACAACATTTCGGCGAACTTCGTTCGCCCAGGTTCTTTGGCAGTTTTTGCTTCCTGAAAGGAAGCGATAATTTCAAGTTTTTCTTTGGCGGCAAATTCTTTTAGCTCAACAAGTTGAGCTTCAATAGAAAGTACCTGTCGGTCATCTTCCTCGGTAGATTTTCTGGCGTAGATAAAGTATTTCATAGTTTTGATAAAAATTTTCTTTTACAGTTTCGCCAAAGGCGGAACACAAAACCAAAAATTAAATTTTGACTGGAAAATTCCGTATAATTTGGTCGCCGAGCGAAGCGAGGCGACCCACCAATCGTTGACTTTTTCTTGGTGGTGCACTATATTAAAAATAGTTCGAACATTTTTCGCCGCCGAAGGCGGCGAAGGCAAACCCCCTGATTAGGTGGCTCGCCCGCAAGCGGGCTCGCCGCGTTCTTTATTAAAACTGCCAAAGAACCTGTAAAAACATCGGCTCGAACCACATTTTGTAAAAGAAAATTTTTTCATAATAATTAGAAATTATAAAAGTATGCATAATCAAGCATTTTCTAAAATTTGGATTGTGATTATTCTGGTTGTCCTTATTACCGGAGGGATTTTAACTTGGCAGTATTTTAGTACTCCAAAAGAGGAGGCCAAGATAGTGGGAGAAGAAAAATTGCCCTTGTCCAGTAATATTGCGGAGTGTAGTAAATCTAGCATCCCAAGTGAGCAGATTATTACCGGTTCATTCCGTTCTGCTGACGAATTTACTTCCGCCGGCGAAGCAACGCTAAGTGGCCGCGTGGTTACAAGGGGTAAAAAATATTTTGAAGAAGAAGTAGAAAAAGTTTACTTAGAAATAGCCCCTCAGAATGGAAATACACCACAAGCTAATTTTTATTCATACTTCATTCGTATGGTAGAAGAAGGCAATACAGTAAATTTAAGAGAAGATGATAACCTCTTATTTAGTATTGGAGAGTTAACGGATAATGGAAACGCATTTTCAAGTACTGCCGATATTTCCCCACTAGCTAAAATAAAGATATTATCTGTCCTAAAAACTGCTGAGATTATTTCTTTACGAATGCAAGTTCCGGTCTGGGTAGGAATGGGTGCCACATCAAATTTTTCTTTTGCTTGTGCAGTAGAATTTTCGGAGGATTAAATTTGCTTCCAAAGAAAAACTAAATTGTTAAAGAATGCGGCGAAGCCGCTCAAATTTTGGGGGGCTTGCTTTCGCCGCCTGCGGCGGCGAAAAATGTTCGAACTATTTTAAGAATAGAGCACCACCAAGAAATTGACTGATTAAGAAATTGCGATATAATATAATTATGAAAAAATTGACTAATCAATATTACATAATATATGAAAGAGACGAAAAGAGGGGTTACATTGCTTCAGTACCAGCGATTCCCGGCTGTGTTGTTTATGGAAAAACGCTCAAAGAAGCATATAAAAATATCTGCTCTGCTGTTAAAGAATGTCTTGAGGTAATTCATGAATTTCATAGAGAACTCCCCAAAGAGACAATAAAACCAGACGCGGTCAGAAAGTTTTCCTTTGTCAAAATTCCCTCTTATGCCAAAGCCTAAACTTTTAAATTATGATGAATTTGTAAGAAA
>Ga0210058_1003391_pt1 | contig 12409 bp, 10 predicted proteins | sample CryGeymeta201511_FD_183979 | JGI IMG/M metagenome (GOLD analysis project Ga0210058, IMG submission 183979) | Groundwater microbial communities from Crystal Geyser aquifers in Utah, USA - Crystal Geyser metaG 2015-11 (SPAdes) (version 2) | ecosystem: Environmental > Aquatic > Deep subsurface >...
TTCAGGGATTTTACTGCTGCATCAAGGTTGGTGAAGTGTTTTTCAATTTCTTGGACGATTAGGATTTGTTCTTCAATGGACTCCGGATAAATAATTTCTATTTTTTTAATTCTATCATTATTTATTGCAACTTGTGTAGTTCCCGTAGAGAAATTGTCTTTTTCGAGATTAAAATTTGGAGATAAGAAAAAGTATTTTAGAAATTTTGCTTTACAATTGAGGGGGTTTATTCCAGCGAATCCAGTAGACAATATGTATTTATTTAATTCTGATTTATTTGTTTCATCAAAACAATATACCTTTGTTGTTCCTTTCATTTTTGCAAACCAGACAGAATTAAGAACGGGTTGCATATTTGCTCTTAAAGGTCTTTTTTTATAGGATATTTTAGATTCAATTTTTTCAATTTTTATTCCCTGAATTGATTCCGTGGATAAATAATCTTTTTCTCCTTCAAACCTTTCTATTCCGCTACCGAGAATTTTAAAGTTATTACTCCCAATTTTCTCTTCCTTCCACCCTTTCGGTAATTTATTTGAATTTTCTTCATTCATTTTTTAGCAGTCACCTCCGCAATAATTTTTTTCCATTTTTCGGTTAAAACATATTTTCCTGTTTTCGGTGCGCCCGTAAATTTAATAAACCCTAGTTTTTTCAAAAGCGATATATCTCTTTCCGCAGTGGCTGTTGAAATATCCCATAAATTTTCAATAGCACTATGGTTAACAAAGTTGTTCCGCACCAAATAAACTAACTCGTTTATTAAGCGTTTTTTTACTCCCTCATTTACTCCCTCATTTACTCCCTCAACAGAAGCATTTGCCGCCACGAATAAATCTTCTACTCCTATTTCCACCTTCTTTTCCCTGGACGCTTCCTGCCTGCCCGCCATTTTCAAATACTCTTCTCCCTGTTTAAAAGTACTATAAAAATAATTCTCTTCGCATTCCATCTCCGGGAACGGTGCATTCTCCGCCTTGCAAATATTTTCTATCCTCTCAAAGCCAGTCCCTAACTTTTCTCCGAAGTGAATCCTTGCGAACAAATCGGCAATCAAATGGTTTCTCCTGAAAACCGTTTTACCGAGAACAAAGTGCGTTGGTTTCAGCCAAAAATTTTCAATCCTGATTCTGTCAGGTAAAAACCGCAGGATATTGTTGTGCCCGTGTTCAAAATAATATTTATGCATCACAGAATTTATAACTGCCTCTCTTATCGCTTCAAACTGGTACTTGTAGATGTTTTCTCTGTATGCTTCACCTGTGAATTTGTAGGCAACCTTGGAATACAACTTCACAAATTTCATCACAGATTCAACAATATCAAATAAAGAGCCATCAATCTCCTTCCTGTCAATTATATCTGCTCCTAGGTAATCCTTGAAAAGCACAACCGTGTAGACACTCCACGGAATAAATCTCTGCGGGTTTTTTGCAAAAAACAAAATGCCTGCGTTATTGAAATACATTCGTCCTTCCTGCTTTTCTGCAACACATAAATTTATTAAAATATTCCCAATGTTATCCTGCTTTTTTGGTTTTGAAAGTTCTGCGAGTTCTAAAAACCTGTGAAACTTATCCTCGTCAAAATCTTCTGGATACTGAAATTTCGGTTCAATCGTCTCGTCAAACCTGACTTTGCCTTCGGATTTGAAAAGTTCAAGAATTTCATCCCTTACAAGTTTCTGGCTGTTCAGATATATACATTTATAAAAACCGCTGGAACATTTGTAGGGTTTATTAGTGCCTTCTCTAACATTAATAATGAAAATATTTTCAAATTTTTCAATAAAAATTTTTATCTTCGGGTCGCAGTTGTTTGCAATATCATGGATTTTTGACCTTAATTCATTTGTGGTTTCAATACCCAAAACATTGCTATTATCATCAACCCCGACAAAAATTCTGTCGCCGGAAGCATTAGCAAAAGCTACAATTTCCTTGTCAATATTACTTAAATTTTCTTTAAATTCAATCTTGTAACCTTCATCTTCCTCTAAAATTTGTTTTAAATTTTCTTCAACCATCTTGATCATTTTAAACGCACACCTCTGCACTAATGTCATTAAATATTGAATTAAATTTCATCTGCCCGCCAAACACATCAAATGCTTTCCCAAGCCCGCCCATCTGGTCAAAAGGAGCGTATTCAAAGTCATCAGTGGTAATGTCAATTGATTCTGATATGTGATTTTTGATTTTCTCAAGCCAGTTTAGCTGCTCTTGTGTGAACTCTATGCGGGAATCTCTCTGTTTTTTGAGCCATATAGCAAATCTCTTGTCAACGGTGTTATTAAATGGTTCTAATTCATTTGCCTTGCCAAGTTCAAATCTGAGAAGTGAAACAAAGTCAGATCTCTTATTCTTTGTTTTACCACGAACCTTTGATTCCTCAAGTTGAGCGTATGCTTGCCAGATTTTACCAGGAGTTAAACTATAAGGCGGGGACTTAATCTTTTCAGCAACTTCTTTAATATCTTTCCAATGCAGCCGTCCTTTGTCAGTATAAAAAACCTGCAAAGCGGTTAATTCGTCTTTGTTTTTTTCAATGAAATCCCGGAATGATTTTATAATATTCCTTGCTTTCTCGGTTGCAATCGGTGAATATCCTGCCTCTTCAACAACATCAACAGAAACATCATCAATAACCTGTTCTGTTTCTTGTTTGATTTCAGGAAGCCGCTGCATAAGTTTTGCATTGTATATAAACTGCTTTACGGCTTCAGTCATTCGTTTTTGAGAAATTTCTTCAATCTCTTTTTTAAGAGGTTCATATTCAATGTAATTACCTGCTCCAAATTCTTTTTGCGCTTGTGCGTAAATTTTATCTTCATCTATTGCATCAACAAAGTCGCGGGCGAAATCGGGCAGAGATTTTCCCCCAGTGATTTCTTTTATTTCATCGATTTGCTTTTCGGTTAGTTTCTTCTGCATGCGGGAAAGACGGCTTGCCATTGATGAAAGATTGTCTTTATGAGGTTTGGCAAATCTAATCGTTTTTAGCAATTTCTCAAATGATACCAATGGCTTCTGCTCAAGTGGCCTTGTTTCGCTCAAATCCTCGTTTTCTGTTACTCCCACGGCATCAACAATAACAAATCTTTCCTTTGCCATCGCATCGGGAGTAACTGTTTTAAAGTCATCATTCCTCATTACCCTCACGCCTCTGCCTTTCATCTGTTCAAAATAGTTCCTGCTCTTCACATAGCGCATAAAGAAAACAATCTCAAGCGGCTTAATGTCTGTTCCGGTTGCGATCATATCAACAGTTACTGCAATCCTCGGGTTGAATCCATTTCTGAATTGTCTGATTAAATTTTCAGGTTTCTCGCCTTCTGTTTTATAGGTTATTTTTACCGCAAAATCATTTCCTTCATTGAATTCCTCTCTTATCACCTGCACGATTTCCTCTGCATGATTATCATCCTTTGCATAAATAAGTGTTTTTGGGACATATTTTCTTCCTGGGAAAATTTCTGTTAAGACCTTTTCTTTAAATGTTCTAATAACTTTCCTAATCTGGTCTTTTGAAACAACTTCTTTATCCAGTTGTTCTGCATCATATTCTAAATCATCCTCCAACGTCTCCCATCTTTTTCTTCTTGTTCGCATATCTCTTTTCTGTATTGTCTCGCCCGCTTCAATTACGGAGCCATCCTTTGTTATTTTTGTCATTATTTTATAAACGCTAAAGTCAACATTAATTTGATCAGCAACTGCCAGTTCATGTCTGTACTCCATGACAAGATTATTATTAAAAAAAGCAATTGTGCTTTTTGAAGGTGTTGCGGTAAGGCCAATCAAAAAAGCGTCAAAGTAGTCAAGAACCTGCTTCCATAGCTTGTAGATTGACCTATGACATTCGTCAACAATAATTACATCAAATGTTTCTATTGGAATATCTGGATTGTATTCAACCGGCGCAGGTGAAGATAAAATACCACATCCAAACTCAGATTTCTGCTCAAGCAATGGATCAAATTCCTTTTCTCCTTTGAGCATAGAATAAATTCTTTGAATTGTGGAGATACATACCCTGCTTGAATCCTCAATATTATTTGTTGTGAGGTGCTGGACATTATAAAGTTCAGTAAATTTTCTTCCGTCCTTTGGAACAACAAAAATTTGGAATTCCTGAAGTGCCTGTGTGCCAAGATTACTTCGGTCAACTAAAAATAAAATTCGCTTTGCATTGGCGTGTTTTATTAAGTCGTAGCAGATATTTGCAGCAACATAAGTTTTACCTGACCCGGTTGCCATCTGTATTAATGCCCTTGGCTTGTTTTCAGATAACGATTTCTCAAGATTTTCAATAGCAGTTTTCTGTACCTGCCATAGCTTTTCATTTTCAATATCAATGTAATGCATTAATCTTTGCCTAAGGGTATTATTTTTACCTTCGTTCACCCATTTTTCAATGGTTTCAGGTTTTGGAAAACTGAAAATTTCCCTGCTTCTTGGTTTTGGATCCCATATATTTGTAAATCTTGTTTTAGAGCCCGATGACATATAAACAAAAGGTAAAGGCATGTCAACATGGTGATAATTTTCAGGAAAGCCTTCTGAATACTTTTGCGCCTGTGGTTCTTTTCCAATAAGGGTTTCCCCTTCTTTTTTCGCTTCTATGATGCCAACAGCGTTCCCATCTACAAACAAAACATAATCCGCTTCTCCAACACCTTTTCCCATTTGAAAGTACTCTACCGCAACGCCTTTAAAAGAGTTAATATCTGCTGTCTTGAAATGCTGAACTTTCCACCCAGCTTTTTCAAGTGCCGGATTGATTAAATCGTGCCTTACTTTTGCTTCCGGTTCCAGGATATATAAATTATCAGTCATGTTTTAGCGTTTTTCTATTAAATTATTAAATTTCTTTATTTTCCTTAAAACTATAATAAGTATCTCCGATAATAACATGGTCAAGCAGTTTTATATCCAAAAGTTTTCCTGCATCAGATAGTATTTTTGTAATTTTCCTGTCTTCCTCTGATGGCGTTGAATCTCCTGAAGGGTGGTTATGAACAATAACAATTGTGTTTGCACTTTCTTTTATCGCCGACTTAAAAACTTCCCGCGGATGAACAATGGAAGCATTAAGAATCCCTGTTGAAACAATTTCGTCCCTGATTATCATATTCTTGGAATCAAGATGCAGGACTATAAAATGTTCTTTATCATTGCTTGGCAATCTCTGCGATGCATATTCAAAAACATCTTTTGCCGTTCGCACCGGAAATTTACCTTTTTTTGCTAAATTATTACGTTTGATAAATTCAAATAATGCCTTGATTTGCGTTGCTTTCGCATCGCCCATTCCTTTTATCTTGTGGTATATATTTATCCTGCCATTTTCCTTTTTAAAAATACATTCATATTTCTCACCATTATTAATTTCCAGGATTGCTTTCTTTTTTATTTTATTGAGCTTAAAAGTAGCTGATTTTTTTTTTGTTCTTAACAACAATTGTTTCATTATTGTCGCTTTTACATATTTCTGCATTTTTTGCCCAGTCTATTTTTAAGTTATTCCACAAATATTTTAGAAATTTCTCGCTATCTTTTCCAGGAATATCCTCCCAGATAAACAAATATGCCTTCTGAAATTCTTCATAAGACAAATCACTTAAATTTTCAAGTCCATAAAAAGAGATTATACGATTACACATATCCACAACATTTTCTCCTCTGGATCCTGTTCGTAAGATAATTGCTAATAATTCCGCCTCACTCAATGCAGATGCGTCGGATCTCTTTAGCCGTTCTCTCGGACGATTCTCTTTGGAAATATCCTTTATTTTCATCATAATAGAAATTTATAGGATTCTTGCTTTAATTATGTAGTTATGTCAAGAATTAAATTTCTTTATCAAATTAATTTAAAAGTCGTATTTAATACATGACTTGATACAGACAATGAAACTTACAACCATTGATATTAAAGAGGCAAACATAAAAATATTATTTCAACCAGAAATTTCAAACACTGGAAAATCTTAAGTTGACACATATGGTTTAAGTATTTTAAAATCTCAAAGATTTTTAAAGATTGAAAATCTCAAAGATTTTCAGTATCTTTCCAAATTCTCCGCGATTTTGAAAACATTCATTTCAAAAACCCGGTGTTTTTGAAATATCCATGCGTAAGCAATGTTATTTTGCTGCAAAAAAACCAGTAAAATGATTGTAATCTCTAACTTACTATAAATTTTGTTCAAATGTTTCTTCCGGGACGGAATAAAAATTTTCTATCTGTGCTTCAGGATTAAAACATGCCAAATAAAATGTTTTGGCTCATTTCCGTATCTTCTTCATAAATTCAATCCTTTTATTTATCAATTCCCTTGTCCCGATATCCTTTCTGTGTTCTAAATTTCCCTTGACAAATTTTGTTGAATTTTCAGCAATTTTTTCCGCCTCTTCTATTGTGTCAGCAATTCCCAGAACAGCAATCGCCCGTGAATGTGTGCTTAAAATTTTCCCGCCTTCTTCATAAACACTCGCATAATAAATTTTTGAATTATCTTTAAATTTGCTGTCATCAACAAAAATTTCTGTTTGGACAGGATTTTCAGGGTAGCCCGCAGGAACCAGATATTTGCAGACACTGGCACGATTTTCAAACTTCAGCCCGGAACTTAATTTTTTGTCTAAAATTTTTTCAATCCAATCTTCCTTAATTAAAGGCAAAACATTCATCGCTTCGGGGTCTCCAAGCCGTGCATTGAACTCAATAATCCGGACACCGTCTTTTGTTGCAATGAACTGTCCGTATAAAATTCCGATATACCTTCCGTAGTCCTTTTTCAATACATTAATTACCTTTTTTAAATTTCCGAGTGCATCTTCATAGTCGGTCTGCGTAACAAAAGGCAGCATGAAGTTCTTATCGGAATAAGAGCCCATTCCTCCTGTGTTTGGTCCGACATCATTTTCATAAGCTGACTTATGATCCTGAACCAAAGGACTTGGTGCTAAATTTTCTCCGTCGCAAAATACCTGTAAAGTAAATTCTTCACCTTCAAGTTTTTCTTCAATCAAGACAATCCTGTCCTTTTCTAAAATTTCGCCTGCATACTTTTTTGCTTCTTTCGCATTATTCAGCTGCTTTCCCGTAACCCGGACACCTTTGCCCCCTGTCAGTCCAACCGGTTTTACAGCAACATCTTGCAAATTATCGATAAATTTAAACATTTCTGCATTTTCTCCTTTTTTAAAAATTTCAAATTTCGGATACGCGCGAATATTATGCTCTTTCATTAAATTTCTTGCAAATTCCTTGTTTGTCTCAATTCGTGCCAGTGATTTTGTGGGAGAAAGACACACAATTCCATTTTCCAGAATTTTATCGCTTACACCAGTCTCAAGCGGTGCTTCGGGACCGATAATTACCGCGTCGGCATTCATGGTTCTCGCAAAATGGACCGCACTTTCTGCATCTAGAATATTTCCTGTCTTATATTCCCTGCATAGTTTAACAATTCCTGGATTTTTTGCGGACATAAATCCGTAAAGTTTGTACCCAAATCTGACAACACTTTCAGCGATTGCGTGTTCCCTTGCTCCGTTTCCTATTAATAAAATTTTTTCCATTTTTTTTTTTTTTTTTTTTTCAGATGAATAAATTTATAGATTAGTCGTATTTGCTCAATATTAAAGGGTAAATAATATTATACAATATTAGTTAAGTAATATAAAAAATATAAATAAAAATTAACAAACACTTCTTTAATTTATATTATCAGAATAAACAACACAAACAACAAAATAAATCTGAAGTTTAAAATACCTGAGGAGATAATATCTCTTAATATTGATAATATTGATTTCAATAATCCTGGTGCTGTTAAAAGGATAATACTTTTACAACACAGTGTTATTGATTTCTTGCTAACGGATCGTCAACAAATGTTTGAAGATAATCAAAAGTTAAAGGATGAACTGAATAGGTTAAAAGGTGAAAAAGGAAAGCCAGAAATAAAGCCAAATGTTCCAACAAGAGAAAATACCTTTGCACCAGATCCAACAAGAGAAAAGAAGGAATGGGATAAAAAAAAGCAAGAAGGACATTATCAAGATTGATAAAGTAGTAGTTGTGTCAGTGGACAAAAATATTTTTCCTCCTGACGCAGTATTCAAAGGTCATGATGAAGTTATTAAACATTACATTTACAACGGTTGATTGCCAAATAGAAGTAGGCCATTGGTTTAATTAGACTGCTATAATAACCTACCTACAAAGTAGATTGTATTCTTGTGTAATAATCTGTGTATAAGTGGTGGCTACATCAATATAAATCTTATGGAGCTTTTTTAAAAGCTACCTCTGTATTTAGACTAATGAGCCACCTCTTTTATATTAAATTTTTCATAAATAAATTTAAAATACAAGCATAAATTTAATAAATTTAAAACAAAAAATTTTAAAGTTATAAATTTTATAATCAAAAACATTATTTATTGAAATTTTTATTTAATCTTCAAAATTCAATTGATAATTTACAAAAATATAAATGGCCTACTTTTATATGGCACACAACCATCATCATTATCCTTCAACAATCTCTCCGTCTTTGATTTTTATTATTCTTCTTGCTGTATTAGCAATATTTAAATCATGCGTAACTATAATCAAGGTTATTCCGCTTTTATTTAGGTCATTCAAAATTTCTATAATCTGCACTCCGCTTTTTGAGTCCAGATTTCCCGTTGGTTCATCTGCAAGTATAATTTTCGGATTATTTGCCAAGGCCCTTGCTATTGCTACTCTTTGCATCTGTCCTCCTGAAATCTCACTGATTTTATTGTTTTCCTTTCCCTCTAGGCCAACCTGGTTAATTAAATACCTTGCCCTTTCTTCTGCTGCTCTCTTGTTTAAATTTTCAAGTCGCATTGGCATAGCGACATTTTCTAAAATAGTCAGAGAATTTATCAGATTGAATTGCTGAAAAACAAATCCGAATATTTTCCTTCTTAAGGTGGCTTTTTCATTATCACTCATTTTTGAAATTTCCTTCTCACAGATATAGATTTTTCCTTCTGTTGGAGAATCAATTGTGGAAATCAAATTAAGTAACATTGATTTTCCGCATCCGCTTGGTCCTGTGATAGCAATAAACTCTCCTTCATCTATACTTAAATTTATTCCTTTTATTGCTGAAAATTCGTTCTTCTTTCCTTTGTTAAAAATTTTTTGTAAATTTTCTGTTCTTATGACAGGCATTTTATTCGTATTTTAAAGCAACAATAGCATCAACTTTTGCCGCTGCATAAGCAGGATAAACTGAAAAGATCGTGCTTAATCCGAGTGAAAACAAAAGTCCTATGAATATTAAATTTAATGTCATTGCAACAAAAGGTATCATTAAAGACAATACATAAATTCCAAAAAATGATAGGATTATTCCGGTTATTCCTCCGATTAACCCTAGAATAATTGCTTCCTGTAAAAATTGTTTCAATATCATGTTTTTTGTTGCCCCTATTGCCTTCATTATTCCTATTTCTCTCCTCCTTTCCGAAACACTCATAAACATAGTATTGGCGATACCAATTCCTCCGATTAGCGCAGAAATTCCTCCGACAACATAAGCCATAAAACCAATTTGGGAACTCATATCGCTAAATTTTCTTACCAAATCCTTTGATGTCTCTGCCTCAACCCCGAGCGTTGATTTTATGTCCTCGGCAATTTCTTCTGTTCTTTCCACATCGCTAACCCTGACAAATATTCCTGTAAGTTTGTCTGTTTTGCTTATCTCCTGTAATGCATCTATTGGAACCATAATATCCCCAGCTCCACTGCTTCCTTCTTCTAATTTTCCGATAACCTCAAAATCCTTGCCGAGAATGTTTATTTTATCCCCTGTATTTGTATTTTTGTAATTTGAATAAGTTGAACCAATTATTGCAACTCTTTCATCTTTATCGCCTTCATCAATCATCCTTCCATCTTTAATTTTAATTTTTTCGCCAACCATCTCACCTACTTTATCCACAGGAACGCCCATCACATAACTTGTCATATCCGGAAGAAGAATCCCATAATATGGAATAACATAATCAACGCCTTCAAAATTTTTCATATCATCAACAAAATTCCTGGATAATTGTCCTCCTGTAGAAGTAAACAGTGATTTTCCTTCGGGAAGTACGGTTATTATTCCAACCATTCCTTCTCCAAAGCTTGAAATCATTTTGTTCATTCCCTCGCTGATACTTACTAGCGATAAAAGCAGTGCAACACCAATTGCAATTCCAAGAATGGTTAATGCATTTCTTGTTTTGTTCCTGAATAAATTTTTTAACGCAATATCAATCATGGTTGTTTTTTTTGTTCATCAGTTATAATTTTTAAAATATTGAATATTTCAGAAATAACTAATATTATCAGGACTTACGCAAAACAGATATAAATTCTTGATTTTTCATGTTCATTTACAAGATAATCTGCGTAAGTCCTAATTATATTAAAAGTGCCCATCATTATCAAAACCAATGCTCCAAACATCGCTGAAATGACTGCTAATATTACCATTATTTTACTTTGCCACAGTACCTTTTCAAATGTTTGTTCTATTCTGTCTTTTATATTTTTCATATTAAGCAAATATAAATTTAAATTTTTAAATAAATTTCTTTTAGGAAAATTTTTATATCATTAATTTTTTACTAAAAAATGCACCAAAAATCTATAAAATTTTTACTTATTCTTTTTTATTCTTCTTTCTCTGGTAAATATAAAACCCGGTTATTCCGATAATGACAACCACAACAACCAAAATTTCTAAAAGATTATTGTTATTTCCCTTACTTTTTGCATTAACATCTGCATTCAGCGAAATTTCCTTCACAATTTCAACTCTTTCGTTATTATTGCCCGTCCATTCAATTGTCAATGTATCTGTATTCTTAACATCTTTTAACTGAAAAATAGCAGTTCTTTTCTTAGTGCTGTCAATCTTGTCAATGTAATAATAACCGTTTCCAAGTTTTAAAATTATTGAATTTGCCGTTCTCGTTCCCAAATTTGCGATTTCAACATTAACTTTGTCATCCTTGATTTCATAATTTGTAATCACCAGCAAAATTTTTCCCTCAACTGAAATTCCGACATATTTACTTATCTGATACTTATTTCCTGAAATTTCATAAACGACCGATAAATTTCCTTTATATGGCTTTGTTTCTGCATCGCTTTTGACATAAATCTGAAAATTCAGGGATTTTTCTTCATCCGGCAAGATTGTTTCATAGAAGATCTCGTTTGTAACTACAAATTGCTCGGGAAGGGTCAGATAAAATTTAACATTGTTTAATTCAGTATTTCCCAAATTTTTTGCAGTAATGGTTAAATTCAATCCGTCTCCGGGAGAAATTTCCTTTTTTTCAATTTCTGTAAGAAAATCAACAAAAACATCGTTTACCTTTAATCCGAAATTTAATGTTTCTGTCTCATACTCGCCTGCTTTATAAATCAGATTCAGCTTTGCATTGCACTCTTTTTTTATCGGAATTACGGTAAACTGCATTCCTTTGCTTTTGTATGCCTCTAAATTTCCAAGATAAATTTTTGAATTTCCAACAACCTGTAGGCAGTCGGAAATCAGTTCAACACATGTATCTCTTAAATTTGTCTTTGGAGTGATTTCTAAATTTAGTTCCTGCTCTTTATTTATAAATAAATTTTTATCTTTGACAGTCAAGACGGTTGTTGGCGGTGCATAGACATTGATTGGGATGTAAAAATTTTCCTTTACGGTTTCGCGCTCAATTCTACCATCACCTGTTTGCTTTTGCTTTTTATAGTTTATAATTACTGTAATTGCGTAAGTTCCAGGCACAATGTTTCCTGCTTTTATTGTTGTCTGAATGCCCTGCTGTGTTCCGGGATTTAATGTTCCGATTTTTATCGTATCTCCAATGTGAAAATTCTGTGATGATGGGATTGAAATTTCAATCTCTTCAGCAGGCAATCCGCCCAAATTAGCAATGATGAAACTTATTGTTCCGCCTGAATCAGGATAAATTTTTGAAATTTGAACTTTTTTAAAGTCAATAGAAATCTGGGACGGACTTGAAGGGCCTGCTGAACCTAAACTTAACGAACTTTGAGCTTGCACATCTATGGCCTGTACATTCAAATTAATATTTGCAATTAAAATACAAAATATCAGGACAAAAATTCCAGTGACGCTAATTCTTTTTATTTTACTATTTTCCATTTTGTTATTTTCAAAATGAAGTTTTGAAAATCTCTGAATACCATTGAGGTGATGTTGTTTTTCCATTTTAATATTTTAATGATTTGCTCTTATACTTAATTTTTATTGATTAAAATAATTTATAACCTTTTCAATTATAGTGAATTTTTCAACTTTCAATTATTTATTTTGAACATTAATATTATATTA
>Ga0210058_1003408_pt1 | contig 12353 bp, 10 predicted proteins | sample CryGeymeta201511_FD_183979 | JGI IMG/M metagenome (GOLD analysis project Ga0210058, IMG submission 183979) | Groundwater microbial communities from Crystal Geyser aquifers in Utah, USA - Crystal Geyser metaG 2015-11 (SPAdes) (version 2) | ecosystem: Environmental > Aquatic > Deep subsurface >...
CCACCTCGGGGTTGGCGATATAAAGTTTACCTTCACTACCGGTAACTTTACCAACCAACTTTACATACATGCCATCACTGTACATCTTGGCTAGGTAAGGTTGGTTAAACCACATAATTTTAATTTTAGCTGAGCCATCTTCTATAAATCCCTCCGCAATCGGTCGCCGGCTTTTCCAGGCCTTGCGCGTTTTTAGTCCAGAAAGTTGTCCATAGACAATGGCCTCTTGGTCTTTTTGTAGGCCACTGACTGACTGTATGTCACTCACGTCAGCGTAGCGGGCCGGTAGATGGTAGAGCAGATCGGAAATAGTTGAAATATTTAGTTTCTTCAGTGCCTTTTGATGTAGGGTGTCAATCCTAAAGTGGCTAGCAAGCAAGTCGTATGGGTGCATAAATATAGGGAGATTATATCATAATCCCCACTAGTGCTTGACAAATATTGTCTTTATTCTATCATTTATTAGGCAGAGAAGAGGAGAGATGAAGATGAAAAAATTTCCGTTTTTTACAAAATTGGGGATTAGCATGGGAATCTTTCCCAGGCCGAGCCCGATGAATGTGGAGGAGGAGGAAAAGGATCCTCTCCAACACCGCCCTCCGATTGATCCTGGTTTACGGCGCCGCTGGAGCGAGATGACCGCCAAGATGGAGATCGTGTTTCCCTAGCGGAAAAGGGGGCCGGCACAGTCGGCCCCCACCCACCACAAGCCTTCGTTTGTTTTTTACTCGCTTTCTTTTTAATAAGAATCAAGACGACAGAAAACATTCAAGGCTTTTTTGTTTGTGTTTTGGGATATTACAGATAACGTAGGAGTTATAACATATTATTCAAGATATATTGACTTTAGTATTAAACTGTGCTATCGTAGAAGTGCTCGATTGCAATGGGCAACTGAGAACATTAAGGAGATTACGATATGACAATCCTTACTGGCCGCATGGAAAATCTTGACCACTTCTACCAGTTCGGCTTCGTCATTGACGATGCCGGTCGCAAGGCCTTCTTGCACAGCGAGGTGCTGCTGAAAAGCGGTTTTACCAAGGAGCAGGTCACCAAGACCTCGGTCCTGGTGATAGAGGCAGTGAGTGCCCCTAAGGGGCTCAAGGCCGTGAATGTCGTTTCGCTCGATGGCATGGCTGGCACGGTGACCAATGTCATGGCGCCAAAACCGGTGGTTAAGTCGCCAACGATCACTCTTGACTGCTTCTCCAATACGAAGCAGATTGACTGCAACAGGGAGACCGGTGAACGCATATTCTCGGTCAAGACTAAGTTTGACAAACTGGTGCAGTACCTTGTCGCCGACAGCACCGGGTTGGTACTTCGCCAGCTGGGTCGGGTTACTCTTCAGGAAGCCCGACTGAACATCAACAAGGTCATTACCCCGCCACCGCCCTTGAAGTATGGGGTCAAGACCAACAATCCAGCCATATCCAGAGCGATGGTCGGCCACGGCGGGGGCAAAAAGAAGGACGCCAAATAAAGAACCTTGCCCTAAGTGGGCACAACGCCACGGACTTTTCCGTGGCGTTTTTCTATCCTAATTCATTTTTCAATATTCTATTTTCTATATGTAAAGTGCTATACTACAAATCATTATTTTAAATATTATTCCCTATGTCGATTGCCAAAAAAGTAGTTGTTAAAAAAAGTTTAATTAAGAAAATGGTTGCTAAAAAGTCGGTCACCACAAAAAACAAAGTTGTGAAAGTTGTTCCCAATAAATTGACCGCCAGAAAAGTATCTGCATTAGTCAAGAAAAAAGATTACAACAAACTTGCCTTGACCCTTCATAAAAAAATGAAGGGGAAGCTCGAGATAGTCAGTAAAGGAAAACTCGCCACTCGTGATGAATGGAGTACGATGTATACGCCGGGCGTGGGGGCAGTTTCACTACATTTGGCCAAGCACCCTAAAGACGCTCGACTTTACACTATTAAAAACAATACGGTAGCCGTTATTTCAGATGGTTCGGCTGTACTCGGTCTTGGCAACCTTGGTGCCATTCCGGCCCTGCCAGTCATGGAAGGGAAATGTGCTATTTTTAAAGAAATGGCTGGGGTGGATGCCTTCCCGATTGTGCTTGGTACTCACGATGTTGAAGAAATTATTACGGCCGTTAAAGCGATTGCTCCCACCTTTGGTGGCATCAACCTAGAGGATTTTGCTGCTCCCAACTGTTTTGTGATTGAAGAACGACTCAAGGCGGAACTAGATATTCCGGTCATGCATGATGACCAACATGGAACAGCTATCGTGGTATTAGCCGGTCTGATCAATGCTACTAAAGTGGTGAAAAAGAAATTTGAAAAACTGCGGGTGGTAGTAGTCGGGGCTGGGGCAGCCGGACGGGCTATTACTCTTTTACTACAAAGAGCTGGCATTGCTGATATTACAGTTGTTGATAGTAAGGGAGCTATTTATGCTGGTCGCCCTGATCTGACTGGTTACAAAAAAGAGTTGGCCTCAAACACTAATAGTAACAAAATCGCCGGTGATGTCCTTTCGGTCACAGCTGGGGCAGATGTTATCATTGGTGTCTCTGGCCCGGGCACGATTGCACCAGCGCATATTGAGCACATGGCTCCGCAGGCCATTGTCTTTGCTCTGGCTAACCCAGTATCAGAAATTATGCCAGAGGATGCCAAGCGCGCTGGCGCGATGGTAGTAGCTACTGGTAGAAGTGATTATCCTAATCAAGTTAATAATTCCCTAGTTTTTCCAGGTATTTTTCGGGGTGCTTTAGACAGAAATGTTAAAGCCATTACCGAAGAAATGAAACTAGCGGCTGCTAAAAAAATTGCCAGTCTGATTAAGCACCCGACGGCAAATGAAATCATTCCTTCAGTCATGACCCCGGGTTTGGCAAAGGCAGTGGCGAGTGTTATCAAATAAATTTAATTTTGTGCGTAGATGATTTTTCTGGTATTCTTTTTAATAAGGAAAAGTGTCAGAGTGGTCTAATGTACCTCCTTGCTAAGGAGGCAGGGAGTTAAATCCCTCGAGGGTTCGAATCCCTCCTTTTCCGCCCGTATAAAATACCGTCCGCAAGGCGGTTATTTTATTGGGCGGAAAAGAAGAAGTGACTAAACGTCACTTCTGTGAGGGATTCGAAGACCTTGTAAGACAGATTCGACTGAAAGGAGAATATGTCCACAAGGTGTACAGAAACTGTAAGTTTCGAATCCCTCCTTTTCCGCAGAATGAGACTTCTGATGAAGTCTCATTCTGCGGTGACATTCTCACCTTTGCACGAACCTACTTCGCAAGCGCGGAGCGCCTGATGAATTGAGAGTGAATCGTACGCTCCGATCGCGTGGTGGTGCGAACGACGGCGCCTCGGCGGGACGTTCCCTCCGGTCACGTCCAAAACCAAAAACCTTCCTCATTTTTTTGCTTCCCTCCCCCGACCCCTTCCCGCCTTAACAAACAAAGGAAAGGTTTTTTGGTTTTGGCTAGGCGTAACTTTGCCACTTATACATAATAAACTATCATGGTATATTCCACAATCGGTTATATCCTGTTATTATATTTATGACCACTACATATCGAGCAAAATATAGTCAATTCCTTCTTAAACTACGCGAAGTTCGCCTGGAAGCAGGTTTGACACAGGTTGAGGTTGGAAAGAAGCTTAAACAGCCACAGGCTTACGTTTCTAAAATTGAGCGAGGAGAACGAAGACTTGATGCTGTTGAGTTGGCAGAATTTGCGAAACTTTACAAAAAGTCTTTAAATTATTTTTTGAATTAATATTATTATGAAAATTCTTGCTATAGCCGATCGACCTCCAAAAAACTCAATCAGAGAAACTGTCTTAAATGAGAACATCGATCTTATTATTACGCTTGGTGATCTTGAGTATACGCAAATTGCTGAATTGGATTTTATAAAAGACATACCAAAAATTGGTGTCTATGGTAATCATTGTACTCCCGGGTATATGGAGCCATTAGGCATTACCGACCTTCACCTCAAAATAATAGAAATTAACGGCTTAACATTCGGCGGGTTTGAAGGTTCCCATCGATACAAGAAAGATGAATTCGCTAAAATGTACACTCAGGAAGAGGCTCTGGAACTGATGAACGATTTCCCGTACGTTGATGTATTTATTGCCCACTCGCCACCCGCAGCAATTAATGACGAAGACGACCCCGCTCATTGTGGGTTCTTGGCATTAAGGAATTATTTAGATAAAAATCAACCGAGATATTTCCTGCACGGACACACCTATCCTACCCAAGAAAACCTAGTCACTGAATATAACGGTACTCAAATTATTTATGTTACCGCTGATCAAACAGTTGATCTGGTTTAGGTCAGTCTAGTTTAATCTATTCTTGTGATGAAAATGAATTGCAAATAGTGAAGTAACGAAATATTTTTTGAATAATATATGAAATTTGAATCAGGTAACATAAATCGTCATGTTCCAGCGTCGTCTGAAAATATCCATATTGGAAACTCGGACGAAGATATTTCTACGGCTCAAACTAGCGGTACAGAAGAAAGTAATTATTTTGACGAGGGTAAAATATGTGAGTATACAAATACCAAAGAACGAGTTAGGCAAGAAATTACAGAAATTGATGCTACTATTTCTAAAATTTTTGGTAATTCTGATGCTGACTTGGAAAATATAACTCATGATTCCATCACGCAAATATTACAGAGACGCGAATCATTAACAGAGCAGAGTGTAGGAATTGCAGCAAACTACCCTGGAGATTGGACTCAGCTCTTACAATCAAGAATGTTGGACGAAAAAACAAAACGGAAGTTTATAGAGCAACGTAAGCTTGCTATGCCGGCAATGAGAGAGGGTACGCCCAGAGTATTAGATAAACCGAATAGTTTTGCATCACATTATGAAGACCAGATAGCAAACTATGAAGATACCGTAAATAAAGTATTTAGTGTGACAAATATTGCCTCAGCGGCAGAACATGGTAAAAGGCCACACCATTTAGGTATGGGCAATATCAATGAGCCAGGGACTGTCTTTTCAGATGCTGAACTCAAAACGGGAGCAAAATTATCTATACGTCAGAAAAATATTATCGAAGCACATGAAAAGGGGCACGGACTGCGAGATTTTACTTCGCCCCAAGATATTGCTGAGATTCGTTCAGTCATTGATCAGGAAGCGTTGCGAGACTTGCAACAAGCTCAAGAATCCTCACAAAACACTGATGCAAGATTCCCGATAAATTATGTTCAAGCGCCTGAAGAAATTATCGAACGTATGGCGCAATTAAAAAGTTATTTCGGAATGAGTGCAGATGAGGAATTTACAGCACGGCACTTAGAATATGCTCGAGAACACTATATTAAAGACACAGGACTCAATAATGGTATTTCAACTTTTTTCAATTGTGTGACTGATAAAACAAAAGGTACTTTTTTGACTATTATGAATAAATATCCGATTTAGTTCTGGTGTATAATTAGCAGATATGTCATTAGAAAGTTTTAACTCTGCCCCGCCTCGTAAAAAGCTTGAGGATGCTAGCGAGGTGATTGCACCAACTTCACAATTAGCTGAAGGACTAGATCTCGACCCTCGTTTTACTGAACTGAGTCAGGAACTTAATGAAGTAAGAAAAGAAGAAGGTCGCAAACATGTGGATGATTTGATGGCGACTGGGCTTACGTATGAAAACAGAGATGAATATACTAGAATATTTGATCCTAGTACTTTCAAGTTAGATGAGAATGGCAATTATAGTGCCCAATTTGCTGATGTTGCTCCGGCTGAGGTTCGTAAAGTATTTTCCGAACGCTATCCTGAGGACACAAAAAGATACGAGGAACTAGAAAAGACTCGTATTTATAAAAATTTTACAGAAGATCCTGCTTACGACGCAGTAGACAGGCAATTTAATACTCTGGCAGATCTTGATGATACATGGCATAGAGAGCGGAACCGAGCAGATGCTTGGGACGAGTTCGTTGTACAGTACCCAGAAAAAGCAGCGGCCTATGGAGGTGAGGAATTAGAGGCGGCGAAACAAAGACAAGCTGATAAACAAAAACAAGTGGATTATCAAGAAGCTTTGCTACAAAGAAAAGCCGAGGCTGATCTCCTGCAACAAGAAGAAGTGAGAAACAACCCACATATATACCGACCGGACGGCACTATGATTCCTCTGACCGAGGTTTGGAATGACCCAAATTATGAAGCAAAAAAACGTGAGGGATCTCAATATCAGAAACTTAATGCAAGATTGCAACCAAATGCTAAAACAGAGAGAGGTACTGTCAAAGAGGGTGTCGCGTTTATTCCTCCACAATACAAAGGAATGACCGCAGAAGCGCTCGACATTGCTTGGACAGTCCCCCAGTATGCTGACCCAGAAAAAACTAAACAGGAGCAACAGCGCAAAGCACAAGCTTTGACATACTTACAAACTCCGGAAGTTCGTCAACAAAAAAACTCCGCAGAGAAAGAACCTGTGCCAGAATCTGAACAGCTACATCAAACACCTGAAATTCAATCTGCTTCCTCTCCAGAAGAATTAGGGTTTGAAAAATTTGAAACACAAGGCAATGTGCAAGAAGCTATCAAGATGGCCGAAAAATATTTATCCACAAAGAATTTTGACGAACGAACATTTCAGAACCAAATCTACACTTTTTTAAGAAGACGTGGTTGGGTACATGGAGCATTGGAGCAACGGAACACCGAACAACTTGATTGGATGCAAACCGACTATAAACCTCACATTGAATGGTTTAATAATGCAAAAGCAACAGTTGAAGCAGATTTTGAAGATAAAGGCATAACTACAGCTGATAATGGTGTGTGGTTTAGCATGACAGCATCTGAACGGCGTGAAGGTGGAGAAGCTAGTGCTAGATACAAGGTGTACGAAACGCTTGATACATCAAATTATGACTATATCGCTAAACTTCCTTCCCTTGTCGAGAAACTGAAAGTTATAGGTGAACAAACTGGAGAAAGTATCAAAATAAAAACCCCACGTTCGTTTATTGGATTTACAACTGATAACGACTCCCTCGTTGCTCATTGCGACAGCGAGGAAACTTGCCTCAAGATACAAGAAGCAATTGCGCAATGGAAATCAGAAAATGATATAAAAGATATACCGCGTGAACTTGGACGAACAAAGATAGCCATCGATGGCAAAATAAACGCAAGCGACACAGAAACAAGCTTTAGTGATCTGGTGGCAAATCAAATTACAAATTGGGCAAAAGAACATAAGGATAACTACCCTGCTGACGTACTTGGAAGAGAGGCGATTAAACACGCCATATTACTGTCACAAAAAGCACCTAGTACAGCACGATAGTTAAAATATCGCCACACAATACCCCCGCAAGCTCCCCCAATGCTCAAGGTAACGAGATTTTATACCCCGCTCTTTTATGAGCTCCTAATTCGCTGAATTGAGCCATTCTTTTGCTATACTTTGAGTATGTCAGACGACACAGAAAATAAAGAAAGCACACCCGAATCTGTCGAGCCAGAAAAGGTTGAAACAGAGCCACAGGTTGATGAAGTCATTTCTGAACCAGAAGTGGTTGAAAATGTGCCTGAAACACAGCCAGAAACTGCTCTCGAAGCGCCAGTCGAGCCAGTTGAAACCATTCCAGAAACCGAAACGGCTCAAATGGGCGGAAATGAGCCGTTAGTGGAAAAAGAGGAACGTCAGTCAAGAAAGCAAGAAGATAAAGCCGAACTGGCTCCGAAGCAGAAGCTCGGACTACTCCGCCAAATGGCACAAGCAACAATCCAACTCCACATCCAAAAGAAGCTTGTAAAAGTTATGACTCTGTTTGTGAAGCAAACAGAAATAACAAACGACGAAGTCGAGAAGTTATTGCACGTCTCAGACGCTACCGCTACGCAGTATTTAGCCGAGCTTGAAAAGCGAGGCAAGATACAGCAAGTGGGAACCATCGGCCGCGGGATAAAATACATGAAGCTCTAACGAAGACATGAGCGACCCACACAAACGCCACAGCAGTCGTATGAGCGAAGTGAGTGGGCTATGCGGAGGCGGTTGAGTGGATTGCGCGGTACAAAAAGCTACGGTGAGCGCGGGTAGCGGCGCGCCTCGGGTCGGCGTGGAGGCGGAAAAAGCGGAGTGGCAATCACTCAAGTTAGATGGAGATTGAAACGGAGATTTTGGGAGCCGTAACACCTAGCCAAAACCAAAAAACCTTTCCTTTGTTTGTTAAGGCGGGAAGGGGTCGGGGGAGGGAAGCAAAAAAATGAGGAAGGTTTTTGGTTTTGGACGTGACCGGAGGGAACGTCCCGAGGCGCCGTCGTTCGCACCACCACGCGATCGGAGCGTACGATTCACTCTCAATCCATCAGGCGCTCCGCGCGTGCGAAGTAGGTTCGTGCAAAGGTGAGAATGTCACCGCGATTACAAAAATGAGCACCCTGATGGGTGCCATTTTTGTTCGCGGAGAAGGAGGGCGTAGCTTTTTGCGTCTAGCAAAAAGCGTTACGCGATTCGAAAAGGTTGCCAGCTCTTTTGAAAAAAGAGCGACAACCTGTACTGAACATGTAATGTTCGAATCCTTCCTTTTCTGTAGCGAACGACGTGAGCGGAGAAAGAAATAGACGTGACTTAATGTCACGTCTTTAGAAATGCGAGAACCGTATGTCTTTTTCAACCAATGATTTTTATTTATTCCTTAGTTGGACTATCGTGGAGGTTAATAGTATTGTAGACATCGATTTCTTTATTTGAGAAGATTTCTCCACCGGGCTTCTTTTTTGAGTATTTCACGCAAGGTGGTATCCAAGGAATATATATCACCGATGCGAGCTTGTTCAATTTTGCACCCAGGGTAAACGAGTACCATAAATGTGATTGGCCCAGTATACTTTGGAGAGGAAAGGAAAACATCTCCTCTGATACGAAAACCATTTCTGGTATTTTCAACGGATTTTACCAACATATTTTTGTATTGGTATTTTCCAGTCGGTTTCTCAAATGATTTTCGTAGTGCCAGAATGATAGCTTCTCTGGCATTTATTTTCTCGTAATCACTCATTGATCGATATGTTACACCAAAGGTACGGCTGGTGATAACTTCAATTAAAAGTGTTTCTGCTGGATAGTTTTTGGTGTTGTAGGCGTCAAGTAGCCTGTTAGCACATTGTTGTGCCTCTGCAGTTGTGAGTGCATTGGTAGGTGTAGCCACTAGCCAAGCAAGGACAATAGGAACAAGGATTTTCTTCATGTCACACTCTCCTCCTCTGAACAAATCTACATGAATTATATATAATTTTCCAGTTTTGTAAATTCACTGTGCAACCATCATCTTTCAGACTCTGTTTGATAATTACTTCTATAAGACTCCTTCGGTGAAATAAATCCCAATCCTTCATGCGGTCGTTCGTGGTTATAATAATAAAGCTACTCACTAAGAGGGATATTAAACTGATCAATATCATCTCGCATCAAGAATCGGTTATAAACCAAACACTCTTTAGATGGGGTCCAGTTAAATCTTTCAATAAAAACATTCATCTTTGAACTATAAGGATAGATATGATAATGGGTAATACCAAGAGTGAGACATTCTTCAAGTAAGTAGTTAGTAAACTCTGAACCGTTATCAGTCTAAATTTCAGTGACAACGAAGAGAGTATAACTAATCAATCATTTTAGGAAATCACGAGTACCGTCTGAGGAGTGGTTGCTATAGGTATGAGCATAAGAAATCATCCTGAGACATTAATAGCGGTGAGTGTATGGTGTTTAATACCATCAATATGGCAAATGATGGTATTGACTTCTAAATCTTGCTTGTGGGGATGGCGTTGCTTTTAGCTTTTTCGGGGTGCATACCAGTTTTGGCATAAAAAGATAACTTAACTAACTTTGATAGTCGACCAAGATGCTTTAAATCATGAATACATCGTTCTACCATGCTACTAATACCAGAAATCCTTGTTTCTTCAAGAGTAGTATTAGTTTCTTTCCACTAATCCTAGGATGTCTGATTCGCCAGTCTATAAGTGCTTGTTTGAGTTCTAAAGGAATTAATCGTACCTGCTTCTGTTTCGGGGCAACACTCTTAGAGTCTAAGACATTAATATTACCACCGTTTTGATTGAGTGCCTGTTGCTACCGAAACAAGGTAGCTCGACTCACCTTTAAGGTATCCCTGGTAACTTTAAGTCCATGAGTGTGCCAGGAACGTGAGTATCTTCACTCGTCTTTCCACTTCAGCTTTATTGTGCATACTTCGCCACTTTAGAGCAGAGGCAGTGGCTTTGGCAAATTCTCTAGTAGTGTTTCTTAAAAAGTGTCCAATTCTCATTTTCCTTATTGTTAAGAAGTTTCAAGTGTATGTGAGGTTATTTATCAGGTTTATAAACTTAACCAGACTCAAAAGAGTTACTAAGTTGCTATGAAAAAACCTGGTTTGTTGTCTGTCAAGTAGATTATTTCCCTTCATATTCCCGAATGGCACTCATAAACATTTCTCCAAACCTCTTCAGTTTTTTGTCACCAACGCCATTGATATAGAGAAAATCATCGTCAGTCACTGGCTTGTTTGTAGACATTTCTCGCAGTGATTTATCTCCAAAAATAATATATGGTGGTACTCCCAAACGTCTGGCTTCGTTGGTTCTGATCTGGCGTAATACTTCAAACAGGGAAATGTCTAATTTATTTGTGTTGGCCGGGAAGCTGTTTAGCTTCGTGGTAGGCATTTTGGTATTACTTTTTGACAATGATAATGGAGTAAGAACAGTACAGCGGTCGCAGTTGTCACAATTATTTTTAGTATATTCTTCATTAAAATAACTAAGGAGAAATCTGCGCCGACAGTGGGCAAGATTGCCGTATTTGACTACTTGTTCTAGGTTGTTGCGGGCCTGCTGTTGTTCTTCTTTAGCGGAAATTTGGTTGATAAAATACTCTTGTTTAAACTTATCTGCTAGCGAAAATAGCAAGACACAACGAGCCGGTAAACCATCACGACCAGCTCGTCCAGTTTCTTGGTAATAACCCTCAATTGATTTTGGCAAACTATGATGAATAACCAGTCGGACATCGGGCTTATCAATTCCCATCCCAAAGGCAATAGTAGCCACCATGATGTTTATCTCATCATGAATAAATTTCTCCTGATTGTCTCGTCGCTTGTCAGCACTAAGGCCAGCATGATAAGTCAGGGCTTTGTGTCCGTGTTGGTTTAGTTTAAGAGCCAGTGTTTCTGTGTCGTTGCGGGAGAAACAATAAATAATGACGCTTTCTCCATGATACATTTCTATGAGTGACAAAATGGTATTGAAGGAATCTTTTTTAGGTAGCACTTCATAACTCAAGTTTTCCCGATTGAAGCTAGAGGTAAAGATATGTGGGCTGGGGAGAGCGAGTTGTTTGACAATATCATCACGAACCTTGATGGTGGCAGTAGCGGTGAGAGCAATGATGGGAATATTAGGGAATGTCGCCCGTAGTTTTTTTAAGTTGCGATAATCCGGTCTAAAGTCATGACCCCATTCGGAAATACAGTGTGCTTCATCAATGGCAAATAAACGGATCGGTAGAGTATGCAGTAAGGCTTCAAATTGCGGCACCGCCAACCGTTCGGGAGCAATATATAAAATTTTAATCGTCCCGTTTTTACTATCATTAATGATAGTAAAAATTTCAGCGGGGGTTTGAGAACTGTTTATAAAAGCCGCCTTTACCCCGTTGGCAGTTAGAGCATCTACTTGATCTTTCATGAGTGAAATGAGGGGAGAAATAACAATCGTAATGCCGTTCTCTAGGAGAGCTGGGAGTTGGAAACAAAGTGATTTGCCACCACCGGTCGGCATCAGCACCAGACAGTCTTCTCTGGCAACAACTTTTTCAATAATTTCTTTTTGTAAGGGACGAAACTCGTCGTAGCCAAAGTATTTTTTTAAGGTGGTGTACATATTAGAGTTAGAGTGCAAAAATTCATCACATTATGTCACGCTCAGCTAATATTTGGAATCTAAGCCATTTCAGTTTATAATGCCACCACTCTGATATAAAGGGAGTGAAACGAGGGCAAGACAAAATGAAATGGAGGATTGGCCGAGTGGGAGAAACATGAACTGCTTCATGTTTCTCCGCGAACGGAGTGAGAGTGGCAGACGCTAGGTCAATCTTCCCGTGGGGCGACAATTTGAACGAAGTGAATATATTGGAGGATTGGCCGAGTGGCTGAAGGCAGCGGTTTACTAAACCGCCAGAGGGTAAAACTTCTCGTGGGTTCGAATCCCACATCCTCCGCCAAAAAACGAAATCGGGTTCGGAAGCAAAAATATGGTCGGCACAAAGTGCCGTCTGTTCTGAATTCCCCCCAAAAAATCC
>Ga0210058_1003428_pt1 | contig 12282 bp, 6 predicted proteins | sample CryGeymeta201511_FD_183979 | JGI IMG/M metagenome (GOLD analysis project Ga0210058, IMG submission 183979) | Groundwater microbial communities from Crystal Geyser aquifers in Utah, USA - Crystal Geyser metaG 2015-11 (SPAdes) (version 2) | ecosystem: Environmental > Aquatic > Deep subsurface >...
TAATGTTTATTTAAATATTTAATGTTTAAAATTTAATTATTTATTGAAGATTTTGTTCGTAGAATCTTGGTTTAAATCGTACTATGTAGTATGGAAACCGAAAAAACAAAAAATAAGACATTCTGGGTAATCTCGTTTAAATCGTACTATGTAGTATGGAAACAAGAGTGTAGAAACATCTGCACAAGTAGGTAGTGAAGTTTAAATCGTACTATGTAGTATGGAAACTCAACAGAATAACCTTCTTTTCCGCCATCCTCAAAAGTTTAAATCGTACTATGTAGTATGGAAACTTGCGCAGTTTTGTTCGGTTGCCTGTCTTCATAGAAAGTTTAAATCGTACTATGTAGTATGGAAACTGAGGGTATACAACAGGCGGAAGCCAGGCGAAATGGTTTAAATCGTACTATGTAGTATGGAAACAAAATTCGAAAGGCGAAGTGGTTGGAGACGCAGACAGTTTAAATCGTACTATGTAGTATGGAAACTACGCATCGATTGAGCGAGAGGAGGAACAACAACAAGTTTAAATCGTACTATGTAGTATGGAAACAAACACAGTATGAAAGGTTACTGAGCAGATACAAAGGTTTAAATCGTACTATGTAGTATGGAAACTATATGTTCTTTTTACCTTGTTTATGTGCCTTCTGAGTTTAAATCGTACTATGTAGTATGGAAACGAATAAGAAGAAGGATTTACCCAAAATTCCATTGTAAGTTTAAATCGTACTATGTAGTATGGAAACCTTGTTTTTGGAGGTATATAACTAGTGCCATCCCTGGTTTAAATCGTACTATGTAGTATGGAAACATATATTACTTTTTTTTGAAAAAAAAGTAAAACAAAGTTTAAATCGTACTATGTAGTATGGAAACCATGTATCGGCCGGAGAAAAAAACGAAAATAGCGTATGGTTTAAATCGTACTATGTAGTATGGAAACATATATAATATATAATATATAATATATAATAAAAAAAGTTTAAATCGTACTATGTAGTATGGAAACTACATTTCTTTCAGACGAAGAAAAAACGAAACTTCTTGTTTAAATCGTACTATGTAGTATGGAAACTGTTCTATTAGCACGTATAAGGATAACTCCGAACTTCGTTTAAATCGTACTATGTAGTATGGAAACTATTTTGAACGGGCCGTACAAATTGTTTGAGGCAAAAGTTTAAATCGTACTATGTAGTATGGAAACTAGTCCTCGGTGTGAACACAGGCACAACGGTGAACAGTTTAAATCGTACTATGTAGTATGGAAACTATGCATCAATTGAGCGATAGGAGGAACAACAACCAAAGTTTAAATCGTACTATGTAGTATGGAAACAAAGAATATAATGCACGAGGAGAAAGAATGTATGAAGTTTAAATCGTACTATGTAGTATGGAAACAAAGAATATTAATAATATTTAAATAAAATGTTAGGCTTGTTTAAATCGTACTATGTAGTATGGAAACGAAAAAGAGAAGAGGCGATAGCGCAAGCACTATCACAGTTTAAATCGTACTATGTAGTATGGAAACGAAAAAGAGAAGAGGCGATAGCGCAAGCACTATCACAAGGTTTAAATCGTACTATGTAGTATGGAAACCTGTTTTTCGTGCTGCTGCTTTTCGTGCTGCCGCTATGTTTAAATCGTACTATGTAGTATGGAAACAAAACAAGAGAAGAGGCAATAGCGCAAGCGCTATCGGTTTAAATCGTACTATGTAGTATGGAAACTGTGACGAAAATATGTGTCTGCGTCTCCGACCACTTTGTTTAAATCGTACTATGTAGTATGGAAACTATTGGGTGTATTTCATATTTTTTTTCATAGCAGAGTTTAAATCGTACTATGTAGTATGGAAACAATAAAATGTTTAATTTTCTTAAACGAAATAATTCGGTTTAAATCGTACTATGTAGTATGGAAACTAATAATAATATATATTATAAATAAATAAATAAATAGTTTAAATCGTACTATGTAGTATGGAAACACGAAAAGGAAAAAAATATTTTTCAAAGGTAAAAACGTTTAAATCGTACTATGTAGTATGGAAACTTGAACAGGTCCATCACAAAAATAGATGATATATTGGTTTAAATCGTACTATGTAGTATGGAAACTTTTTGATGCGGTAAATGTATTGAAGAGATGTTTTTTGTTTAAATCGTACTATGTAGTATGGAAACAATCTAAAAATGGCATTTCCTATTATTTATCTTTTATGTTTAAATCGTACTATGTAGTATGGAAACTTTTTTAATTGTGTTAAAATTTTTATGGCAAAATCGTTTAAATCGTACTATGTAGTATGGAAACTAATAAAATGCAAAATAAAGTGAGTGTAGATGACTCTGTTTAAATCGTACTATGTAGTATGGAAACCTATGAGCGATTCACCTGCACCTGCTGCAAGTGTTAGTTTAAATCGTACTATGTAGTATGGAAACACGAGATAGTATATTTTCGTCGGAACAGTATAACTTGTTTAAATCGTACTATGTGGTATGGAAACCGGTTCAAGTCTGGCAGTCAAGGTTTTTACCCCCTCGTTTAAATCGTACTATGTAGTATGGAAACTTTTTTTTAATTAAATACTTCGTCAACGAAAACAAAGTTTAAATCGTACTATGTAGTATGGAAACGGGTATAAAAAAAAAGTAAAATAAAAAAATAAATAAGTTTAAATCGTACTATGTAGTATGGAAACTATACATCGATTGAGCGGGAAGAGAAACAACAGCTGGTTTAAATCGTACTATGTAGTATGGAAACTTGACGAATTTGAAAATCTCGAACAAACCATATGCGGTTTAAATCGTACTATGTAGTATGGAAACTCAATCGAAGCAATATCCTCTGCTATTCAATCATACAGTTTAAATCGTACTATGTAGTATGGAAACCGGACCGTATGTTTTTCCAACCATACCGTAAAATTCGTTTAAATCGTACTATGTAGTATGGAAACATTTTTAATCTACTTCATATATGCCTGGGGAAAAAGTTTAAATCGTACTATGTAGTATGGAAACTATTCTTTTGCCTTTTTTTTCATTTTTCCCAGATACCGTTTAAATCGTACTATGTAGTATGGAAACTTTTTTTTTCATACCCCAAAACTTTCCTCATCACATAGTTTAAATCGTACTATGTAGTATGGAAACGTGATAGGGAATTCTACAACACAGCTGACGATATCGTTTAAATCGTACTATGTAGTATGGAAACCAGAATTGAAATAATACATTGCGCAACGAAAGATTTGTTTAAATCGTACTATGTAGTATGGAAACATCACTGCGATAGGCCTTTTTGGAATAGTTGACCCGCCAGTTTAAATCGTACTATGTAGTATGGAAACTATTCGCTCTAGACCGTGCAGAAGGACTAACCGGGGGTTTAAATCGTACTATGTAGTATGGAAACCTATAAGGTGCATGGTAGTAAACAACAGCGGGGTAAGTTTAAATCGTACTATGTAGTATGGAAACTGATTTTTTTTGTTTCTGTGTCTAAAAATCGGTAGAGTTTAAATCGTACTATGTAGTATGGAAACGGTTTAGGTATATTGACGAAAAATCCGTTAATCACTGTTTAAATCGTACTATGTAGTATGGAAACTTCGGGATAGTTGACCCACCAGATGAGAAAAAAAATGTTTAAATCGTACTATGTAGTATGGAAACCATCTTGAACGGGCCGTACAAATTGTTCGAGGCAGAAGGTTTAAATCGTACTATGTAGTATGGAAACAGGTAAATTCATACCAACCCATTTGTTTGCGAATGTGTTTAAATCGTACTATGTAGTATGGAAACTATATATTTTTCGGCTACTGCGCGAAAAAATAAATAGAGTTTAAATCGTACTATGTAGTATGGAAACTTGAAAACCGTGTAGAAGAAATATCAAGCGGCATACTCGTTTAAATCGTACTATGTAGTATGGAAACCATTTTTGTATATCCTTTCACCTCTTGCATTATATTCTGTTTAAATCGTACTATGTAGTATGGAAACCTTTTTGCGCTGCGAGATATCTTTCGTAACTATCGCGTTTAAATCGTACTATGTAGTATGGAAACTATATACGACCACACACTTTTTTCAACGATGAAATAGTTTAAATCGTACTATGTAGTATGGAAACTAAACATTTCACCTGGGCTTCTCGAATATAGGTCAGTTTAAATCGTACTATGTAGTATGGAAACTGTTCTAATACGAGTAAGGATAACTGTGCACATTTCGGTTTAAATCGTACTATGTAGTATGGAAACTTGTTTTCTTCTTCATCTTCATCTTCATCAATAATCATGTTTAAATCGTACTATGTAGTATGGAAACATACTTCGTCTCAAAAACATAATAGATATGTAATAAGTTTAAATCGTACTATGTAGTATGGAAACCGTGATATCTTGGTTTTGGTTGTGCTGCTGCTCCCGGTTTAAATCGTACTATGTAGTATGGAAACCACCGTGGCCTATTGTTTTTTCACCTTCCCATAGAGCGGTTTAAATCGTACTATGTAGTATGGAAACAAGGACACACAAAAGAAACAAAGGTAAGCGATTTTTGTTTAAATCGTACTATGTAGTATGGAAACCTGTGTGTTTCATCGTTGCTGTGTGTAGATTTATTTGTTTAAATCGTACTATGTAGTATGGAAACCACGCGTGGATCTGCGGATTCTTATATAGAAATCGAGTTTAAATCGTACTATGTAGTATGGAAACCTCGATATTTTCGAGTTCGTCAATACGTTCACAAAGAGGTTTAAATCGTACTATGTAGTATGGAAACTGCGCCTAATTTCCGAGTTTCAACCTGAAAGATGTACCTGTTTAAATCGTACTATGTAGTATGGAAACTCATTATAATCATAAAATATCTAAAATTAACAGAAAATGTTTAAATCGTACTATGTAGTATGGAAACTGAAGCAAAATGCCTAATCCCAAAGGTATGAGTGGAGTTTAAATCGTACTATGTAGTATGGAAACATGCGAGAATACGAGGAATTCGAAAAAAATATACCTGGGTTTAAATCGTACTATGTAGTATGGAAACAAAAAAAATAATTCGGCAGACGAAAAGGAAATAATTGGTTTAAATCGTACTATGTAGTATGGAAACTTTACTGCGGTTTTAAATATTTTCTCCCCTCTTGCGTGTTTAAATCGTACTATGTAGTATGGAAACGAATAAGTTGAAATATTTAAATGCGGATATTTTTTTGTTTAAATCGTACTATGTAGTATGGAAACTTTTTAGTTTCGGGAAATTTTTAATTATTTCAATTGTTTAAATCGTACTATGTAGTATGGAAACTCAATAATCAACAATTCGGCTATATATTTGGAATAAGTTTAAATCGTACTATGTAGTATGGAAACTTGGCTTCGTCTCTTTCTGTTTTTTCCTCAACCTCGTTTAAATCGTACTATGTAGTATGGAAACGCAGGATATTTTCTCAAGAACAAACCGTTGATGGCGTTTAAATCGTACTATGTAGTATGGAAACGCTTTCATGTCATAACAAAGATTTAATGTGCGTTTTTGTTTAAATCGTACTATGTAGTATGGAAACTAACTATTGGTGTTAAAAGGAATTCTGTTGCAGGGTTTAAATCGTACTATGTAGTATGGAAACAAACAAGCGTAATAATGGTTCAAACGGTAAAATCTGGTTTAAATCGTACTATGTAGTATGGAAACTTACCCACCCTTTTTTGTAGTGCATAAATATAATAAGTTTAAATCGTACTATGTAGTATGGAAACGCATACAAGCACTTGCGGACGACAGCGTGTGGTATGAAGTTTAAATCGTACTATGTAGTATGGAAACCCTAGCGATTTGGGAAGGTGGGAAAGTGATAGGGACTGTTTAAATCGTACTATGTAGTATGGAAACTTTTCGCTATGTTACATATATAATTTGGGAAGGAGAAGTTTAAATCGTACTATGTAGTATGGAAACTTTTTTTGGTCTCAATATCAAGAAATCTATAGAATTTTGTTTAAATCGTACTATGTAGTATGGAAACACATAATTTGTGTCTGTGAACGTGCCAATGACTATCAGTTTAAATCGCACTATGTAGTATGGAAACTGGAAAGGAAGAAAAATATACACGAGTGAACGTCTGTTTAAATCGTACTATGTAGTATGGAAACTGGTTTCTTGTAGGCTTTGTTTCGGGTTTGCTGCGATTGTTTAAATCGTACTATGTAGTATGGAAACTTTCAGGAATATTCTGACAGGGCAACGATGCGATAGTGTTTAAATCGTACTAGGTAGTATGGAAACAATTTACGAACGATGACCAATTATTGCCCGCAAATCGTTTAAATCGTACTATGTAGTATGGAAACATTCAAACACAATAAAAATTGAGTGTAAAGACATATAGTTTAAATCGTACTATGTAGTATGGAAACTTTTTTATTATTATTTGTTCATTTTTGATTTTTTTTGTTTAAATCGTACTATGTAGTATGGAAACTTATGTGCAAATGCTGATGATATTTTCCGTCTTTTGGTTTAAATCGTACTATGTAGTATGGAAACTCGAATGAAATAACTTTTCAAACAGATATAGGTGAAGTTTAAATCGTACTATGTAGTATGGAAACGAACCATCTGTGTCATTTTATAAAAAAACATAAATAAGTTTAAATCGTACTATGTAGTATGGAAACGAACCTATGATTTATAACAACTCAGGGGATAGATATTGTTTAAATCGTACTATGTAGTATGGAAACTAATGCTTGGCTACAACGATTAAAAAATGACAAGAGTTTAAATCGTACTATGTAGTATGGAAACGTACAGAACTAAAAACAACAACATCAAACGAAATCAATAGTTTAAATCGTACTATGTAGTATGGAAACATAATACTTTTCATACAAATAGTTGGTCAAAAGGATAGTTTAAATCGTACTATGTAGTATGGAAACTATAGATGTAGCCTTCTATTACGACAATAACATGTTTAAATCGTACTATGTAGTATGGAAACTATTCATATTCCTTTTCCGTATCTATAGAAACAAAAATAGTTTAAATCGTACTATGTAGTATGGAAACTATATATATAGAGGCCGAGAGGAAGCATTTAGAATTGTTTAAATCGTACTATGTAGTATGGAAACTATATTGTTCCGCTATTTCGAATGCTTTTTCTACTTGGTTTAAATCGTACTATGTAGTATGGAAACCTCCTACCGCAGCTGGATTTTTGAGAATGTTGCTACCTGTTTAAATCGTACTATGTAGTATGGAAACTCTCACACACCGTTCCGCCCTGGTATGGAAACTTTTAGTTTAAATCGTACTATGTAGTATGGAAACTGGTCCAGTGGGAAAAATACAGCTTCCGGAAATAACGGTTTAAATCGTACTATGTAGTATGGAAACCTTTGTGGGGGGGCTTGTCCCCCCACCCATTTAAACAAGTTTAAATCGTACTATGTAGTATGGAAACGAAGCAATGGTATATAATAACATCTATCCGTCAAGACGTTTAAATCGTACTATGTAGTATGGAAACAAAACTATGTAAATGGACGATTTAAACGAAAAAATAGTTTAAATCGTACTATGTAGTATGGAAACAAAAAATAATAACAAATAAACAAAACAACAATGGAAGTTTAAATCGTACTATGTAGTATGGAAACATGGACAGACGAACCAAACAACTATTAGCGATATTTTGGTTTAAATCGTACTATGTAGTATGGAAACAAGATGTGATAGTAATTGGCACGCCAACCGACACCCAATGTTTAAATCGTACTATGTAGTATGGAAACAGCGTAAGGATAGTCACCGATGTAAATACTTGGTATCGTTTAAATCGTACTATGTAGTATGGAAACAAGTTTCTACGCCTTCTATGTGGTCCACAAACAATCGTTTAAATCGTACTATGTAGTATGGAAACATGTGAATTTGTGCAACATTTCTTCAACATTTTGTATGTTTAAATCGTACTATGTAGTATGGAAACTTCATTCGTTACAGCATAAATTTCTTTGATAAATTTAGTTTAAATCGTACTATGTAGTATGGAAACTCACTAAACAACGATATATAAATATGATAGATGGTGTTTAAATCGTACTATGTAGTATGGAAACACTCATTCATATATCTTTTAGGCTTTACAAAGATTAGTTTAAATCGTACTATGTAGTATGGAAACTCGCTCTTTTTTCTTTTTTCTTTCCCGCAATCAGATTGGTTTAAATCGTACTATGTAGTATGGAAACCGGGGTGGTCGGTGCGGTATGAAGAGGTAGAAGAAATGTTTAAATCGTACTATGTAGTATGGAAACAAATAATTGACATGCTCTATGAATTTGCAAAAATCGTTTAAATCGTACTATGTAGTATGGAAACTATCCCAACATATAGCATCAAATACCATCACCGTAATGTTTAAATCGTACTATGTAGTATGGAAACTCTTTTTTGCTGTTTTTTCTTGCTCCGCATTTGTTTTTGGGTTTAAATCGTACTATGTAGTATGGAAACACATCATTAAAAGAGCAAGAAAATGACAAAAGAATATAGTTTAAATCGTACTATGTAGTATGGAAACATTTTAAATTTTCTATTCTGTAATCATCAGAATTAATGTTTAAATCGTACTATGTAGTATGGAAACAAAAAAGGAAAATAATTGAAACGATCAAAAATTTTCGTTTAAATCGTACTATGTAGTATGGAAACTTTTGCCTGGACAAAGCACGACTAAAACATATAGTAGAGTTTAAATCGTACTATGTAGTATGGAAACTCATCGCTGGAGTACGTATACTAGCATCGTACGGGTTTAAATCGTACTATGTAGTATGGAAACTTTTTCTCTTGCAAAGCTTGTTGACTACACTCCTACGTTTAAATCGTACTATGTAGTATGGAAACTAGTAGGCTACACGGAATATAGTCTCTAAATTTTTCTGTTTAAATCGTACTATGTAGTATGGAAACTGGTTCACAAATAGGATATACCAACACAAACGAATGTTTAAATCGTACTATGTAGTATGGAAACAATACGAAAAAGAAAATGACAAAAAATGTGAGTGTAGGTTTAAATCGTACTATGTAGTATGGAAACTACTCTTCTTTTTTTTCATCTTCGAAGTCGAAAAGTCTGTTTAAATCGTACTATGTAGTATGGAAACCTACTTCAAACGCCTCTTCAATTTGGGAGTTTTTCGTTTAAATCGTACTATGTAGTATGGAAACATTATATCTGTTTCTTATAGGAGTTTCTCTCGGATATGTTTAAATCGTACTATGTAGTATGGAAACACGAAGTATTCAATAAAAAATAAAAAAAAATCAGTGCGTTTAAATCGTACTATGTAGTATGGAAACATTTTTTTTCAAAAAAAAGTGACTTGTACTATTTAGTTTAAATCGTACTATGTAGTATGGAAACATTTTTTAACTAAAAAAAATACAGTAGATGAAAAAGGTTTAAATCGTACTATGTAGTATGGAAACCGGACACAAACTACGTGAATATTTGGCTCAACGACCAGTTTAAATCGTACTATGTAGTATGGAAACGATGTAGGTCATAAAAAAAAATAGGGGCGAATTGTGTTTAAATCGTACTATGTAGTATGGAAACACGAAGAGAAAGAAAGAGCTTGAGTAACCTGTTTGAAGTTTAAATCGTACTATGTAGTATGGAAACTAAAACATCGCTTCTAAAACATTTGTATTTGTTTCCGGTTTAAATCGTACTATGTAGTATGGAAACCCAAATGCGGTTGAGAAGAAAAAAAAAACGTAATTGTTTAAATCGTACTATGTAGTATGGAAACCGCAGGCACAGCAACGGTAGCAATTGTGGCAGATACGGTTTAAATCGTACTATGTAGTATGGAAACATCATGAAAAATTCAGCACTCACAGCAATCGGAGCATAGTTTAAATCGTACTATGTAGTATGGAAACTCTACTAAATTCAAATAATATAAAATACATAAAATAGTTTAAATCGTACTATGTAGTATGGAAACCTCTTACTGGTTTCATTTTCGGGTATACCGTATAAAATGTTTAAATCGTACTATGTAGTATGGAAACTTATTGATTTTCCCGTGTTAAAAACCACTTTTATGTCGTTTAAATCGTACTATGTAGTATGGAAACGTAATAATTTGACGGTGGAAGAATTATGTCCTCAAAAAGTTTAAATCGTACTATGTAGTATGGAAACCAATTTCCATTATTCTTTTATCTGCTTCTGCTTCCTGTTTAAATCGTACTATGTAGTATGGAAACTTGTGTTTGTAGTCGTATATATGTTTATAAATTTTTGTTTAAATCGTACTATGTAGTATGGAAACAACATAACCCACATATAAGGGTAAAAAGGCAAAAAAACGTTTAAATCGTACTATGTAGTATGGAAACGCAATCTAAATAATGTCGTTGAAATTCCTATTATATCGTTTAAATCGTACTATGTAGTATGGAAACTCCCTTGTCTCATAACCTCATTTTCTAATATATCTGCGTTTAAATCGTACTATGTAGTATGGAAACTTTGAACAACCTGTTTTTTTCCGTTTAAATCCCCAATAGTTTAAATCGTACTATGTAGTATGGAAACCGCGAGCGAATGAAAGAATTGGCAAACATAGAGGAGTGTTTAAATCGTACTATGTAGTATGGAAACCATCCCGTACTGTCCTCGTTTCCGTTGTTCGCTGGCGTGTTTAAATCGTACTATGTAGTATGGAAACTTAAAGCAATACTCCCACGAAATGACCAAGAAAAATGTTTAAATCGTACTATGTAGTATGGAAACCATTTTCTCTGTTTATAGCATTTCCATATACCCTTTCACGTTTAAATCGTACTATGTAGTATGGAAACATAGTAACTAAATAAAATGTTAAACTTTTTTAAACAGGTTTAAATCGTACTATGTAGTATGGAAACTTATATTCTTTCTACTATATTATTGGTAAATAAATAGTTTAAATCGTACTATGTAGTATGGAAACTTTTTATTTGATTTTTAACAGAATTTTTGGTCTCCGAGTTTAAATCGTACTATGTAGTATGGAAACTCATAGATATAGCATTCAATCTATCTGCTTTACTACGTTTAAATCGTACTATGTAGTATGGAAACCATTTCCATATACCCTTTCACCTCGTGCATTATATTCTGTTTAAATCGTACTATGTAGTATGGAAACCTCGCTGAATGGTCCCGATAAATATTTTGAGGCAAATGGGTTTAAATCGTACTATGTAGTATGGAAACTCGAAAAAAGAGGGCGGCCGCAAAAAAAAAGAAAAAGTTTAAATCGTACTATGTAGTATGGAAACTTCATACACGTATTAGAACATAATTCTTCAACATTGGTTTAAATCGTACTATGTAGTATGGAAACCACCTGCTGCCTGTCAAAATGTGGCGGAAATACGTAGTTTAAATCGTACTATGTAGTATGGAAACCTCCTCAATTTTGCCCCTTTCTTCGAGCAGTTTCTCCCGTTTAAATCGTACTATGTAGTATGGAAACTAATACAAATTACAGTGATTTCATTTGAAACCGCTGTTAGTTTAAATCGTACTATGTAGTATGGAAACTATTGTGATTGTGCGGAAACAAATACAAATGTTTTAGTTTAAATCGTACTATGTAGTATGGAAACATCTGGTTTTTCTCTTACCATTTTCGTTTATAGATTGTTTAAATCGTACTATGTAGTATGGAAACTGTGTTATTAGTATAGTGATTATAAAATATTTTAAATGTTTAAATCGTACTATGTAGTATGGAAACTATTCTTTCATTGTTTTTTTGTTTTCATCTGGTTTTGTGTTTAAATCGTACTATGTAGTATGGAAACGATATCCGCAAATTTCGGAAACGTCATTCAGAAGCGTTTAAATCGTACTATGTAGTATGGAAACTTGCGAAAATTTCTATTTTTTCCCTCCAAATTTCCCCGTTTAAATCGTACTATGTAGTATGGAAACGGCCTTTTAGTTTCTTTTTTGCCGCAAAAACATATGCCTCGTTTAAATCGTACTATGTAGTATGGAAACTATATTTTTCTTCCTATCCGTTCTCTCAATCATAATCAGTTTAAATCGTACTATGTAGTATGGAAACTTCTCGCTTCTATTTTTTTTATTTGTGTTTTATTATCGTTTAAATCGTACTATGTAGTATGGAAACTATAAAATTGCCACGAGGAAATTATATTGGAG
>Ga0210058_1003433_pt1 | contig 12278 bp, 7 predicted proteins | sample CryGeymeta201511_FD_183979 | JGI IMG/M metagenome (GOLD analysis project Ga0210058, IMG submission 183979) | Groundwater microbial communities from Crystal Geyser aquifers in Utah, USA - Crystal Geyser metaG 2015-11 (SPAdes) (version 2) | ecosystem: Environmental > Aquatic > Deep subsurface >...
TGCACGACTTTGGCAAGATGGTGGTGGCGCAATTCATGCCAGCTGAATACAGACGCGCGATGGAGATGAGCCTGTGGCAGGAAGTGCCGCTGCACCAGACCCTGGCAGAAGTGATTGGGGTAGACCACGCCGCGGTGGGAACCATGCTGGCAGATAACTGGCGCTTTGATCCTGAATTGGTGAACGCCATCCGTTTTCAGCATGAGCCCGAACAATGCGACACCGACATGATGGCCAGCGTGGTGGCCACCAACCAGATCAGCAAGCAACTGGGTTTCGACTTTGGCGGCTGCAGCGTGGTGCAGGCGCTGTGTGTCAGCGTGGCTGGGCGACTGGGGGGCTCGCTGGGTGCCGTCAGGAGCCGCTTGGGCAATCTGGAACACTTGCTGCAGGAAGCCAAATTGTTTTCCAAAATTTGAGGTCACAGCCATGTCAGACACCCTCACTTTCATGACTTGGAGCCGACACTTTGAAACCGGCCTGGCGTTGGTCGACAAACAGCACCATGCGCTGGTCGACATGATCAACCAGGCCGCGCCGCATCTGGCGGTGAACGACGACGTAGCCAAACGCGCGGTGGGACCGCTGCTGGACAACCTGACGCGCTACGCGTTGGTGCACTTTCGGGACGAAGAGCAGCTGATGGTGCAAAAAAGAATGGCACCCGCCTACCTGCAACAGCACCACAAGACGCACCAAGCCTTTGTGGATGAGGTCACTGCCATGCGCAGGCAGTACGAGCAGGAAGGCACTGTATCTGGCACCGATTTGCTGCGATTCTTAAGCAGTTGGCTGAGCTTTCATATCCTGCTGGAAGACCAGCGCATGGCCAGCCAGATGCGCGACATGGACAGTGGGCAAAGCGCGCAGCAGGCGTTTGACCATGTGAACCAGGCGCAGGACGGTGCGCATGCGGTTTACAACAGTGCCATGCTAGATTTTTTCACTCTATTGACCGAACGTAACCAAAAGTTGGCCTTGGCCAACGCCGAAGTGCGCCAAGCGCAAACGGCGCTGCAAGTGCTCAACCAGTCTTTGGAGCAGCGGGTGCAGGAGCGTACCCAAGATCTGGCAGCCACGATCCAACAGCTTGAACAAACGCAGGGTCAATTGCTGCAAGCCGAAAAAATGGCGGCTGTGGGACAACTTGCGGCTGGGGTGGCGCATGAAATCAACAACCCCATTGGGTTCATCACTTCCAACCTTGGCACCTTGGCTGAGGATGTCAAAAAACTTTTTTCACTGCTCGACACCGTGGATGAGGTTCGGACGGACTTGCCTGCGCCTAGGCGCGCTGGGTTGGATGCGGCCATCCAACAAGCCGACCTGACTTACCTGCGCGAAGATGTGCCGGATCTGATTCGCGAGTCTCTCGATGGCCTGGCTCGGGTCAAACGCATTGTGAGTGACTTGCAGGAATTTTCCCGCGCGGACGACGGCCAGTGGACCGCGGTGAATCTGAATGAGGTGTTTGAAAGTGCGCTCAACGTGGCGAGCAACGCGCTCAAATACAAGGCCACTTTGGTGAAAGATCTTCAAACCCTGCCGCCGGTGGTGTGCATTGCCACACAACTCAACCAGGTGCTGGTGAATTTGCTGGTCAACGCGGCTCAGGCACTGGACAAGGACAAGCAAGGCACGATCACCGTGCGCAGCGGCGCGTCCACTGACAAGGTTTGGTTGGAGGTCGCAGACAACGGTTGTGGCATGACGCAAGAGGTTCAAAAACGCATCTTTGAGCCTTTTTATACTACCAAACCGGTGGGGCAGGGTACGGGTTTGGGTCTGTCAATTTCTTGGGAGATCATTGCGCGTCACCATGGCACTTTGGAGGTCAACAGTTCACAACGTCAGGGCACCACGTTTCGCGTCACCTTGCCGCAACACCAGCCACAAAACCGACAGGTTTAGCGTGCGGCGGAGCTCAGAGAATCCTCACGCACGTTCACCACCAATTCGGTGCCCCCAATGCGCAGGAAGTTCGCAATCTTCCCAATCAAGCGTGCATCGAGCTGGTGACCCGCAGACAGCATCAACATGCCGCTGGGTGTGACCAGGTCGCGTGAGAGCACCATACCAGGCCGGAGTTCGTCCATGTTAAGCGCCACTTCACGCACCGACTCTTTGCGCGTGGCTTCTGGCTTGGGCTCATCAAAAAGCGATATCAGAGCAGCAACCACCTGGGGGTCGTAGCGTTTGCCGGTGCTGTGAGTCACAATGATTCGCGCCTCTTCGGGTTTGAGTTTGGCCTGCGTCAAGGTGCCGATCTGCATGTTGTCGTAGTCGCTCGCTACACTCAAAATGCGCGCGCCAATCGCAATCTGGTCGCCGCTGAGTTGCTGCGGGAAACCGGAGCCATCAAAGCGCTCAAATTGCGTGGTGATGATTTCCGACGCTTCGCGCAAATCAGGCAGCGGCAGCAGCAGCAATTCGGCCTGTGCGGTGTGTTTTCGGTAGGCATCGAGTTGCTCGGGCGTCATCATGGCCACGGGTGTGTTCAGCAGCTCGTCAGAAAAACCAACTTTGCCAATCTCGTGCAACAGCCCGGCAACAAAAATCTGCTGCACCAGCTTGTTGTCCAGGTTCATCTTGATGGCAATGCGGCGCGACAAATCTGCAACCCGGCGCGCGTGTCCTGATAAATTGCCCCCGCGCATTTCCAGCAGGGTCGAGAACACCTTGATGGACGTGAAAAAATTGGCTTTGAGCTGCTCGTTGGCCAATTGCAATTCGCGGGTGCGCGCCTGCACCTTGTCCTCCAGGCTGGCATTGAGCTCCTTCAGGGCTTGGTTTTGCGCAAGGGTCAAGGCTTCAAGCCGCATCTTCTCGCGGCTCAGCGCTTGGTGTTCGAGTGCGCCTCGGACCATCAAAATGATGTCGTTGTCATCCCAGGGTTTGGTGATGTAGCGGTAAATTTCGCCGCGGTTGACGGCATCGATGATGGCGCTCACGTCCGAGTAGCCGGTGAGTAGCAAACGCATGGTGTCAGGCCAGCGCCTGCGCACCTCGGCGAGGAACTGTGCACCATCCATCACCGGCATACGCATGTCAGAAATAACCAGATCAACAGTTTGGGCGGCCATCACCTGCAATCCTGCTGCGCCACTTTCTGCCGTGATGGTGGTCCAGCCTTTGCCTCGAAAAAGACGCTTGAGCGCCGACAGCACATTAGGTTCGTCGTCCAGGCATAAAACTGTGGGCAGGTTTGGCGCCACCAGATCGGCAGGTGCAAGTGATGCTGCTGTCATATTCTGTTACTCAAACGTTATCGACCACAGCGACATGGTCGGTCTGCTTCAGTGGCAAACAAATCCTGAATGTGCTGCCGACGCCCACCTGCGACTGCACGCTGATGCTGCCACGGTGCTTCTGGATAATGCCGTAAGCCAGTGACAACCCCAGCCCTGTGCCCTTGCCTACCGGCTTGGTGGTGAAAAAAGGCTCATAGATGCGATTCAGGTTTTCAGGGGGAATGCCCTTACCGGTATCCTGAATTTCAACCCAGACTTGATCCCCCTCCTGACCAGTGCGGATGGTGATGGTGCCATGGCCCTCGATGGCGTTTGCAGCGTTGACCAACAAATTCATGAACACCTGATTGAGCTGAAACGGAAAGCATTCGATATGCGGGATGCCGGCATAGGCCTTGACAACCTCGCACTTGTATTTGAGCTCATTCCACACCACACGCAAGGTGCTTTCCAAGCCAGCCTCAATATCGGCGTACTGAAACTCCGCTTCGTCCACATGCGAAAAGTCTTTTAAATCTTGCACGATACGCTTGACGCGCTGCAAGCCGTCAATCGATTCCTTGAGCAGATCAGCCATGTCGGTACGCAAAAAATTAATGTCAATGTCTTGCGCAAGATGTAACAGCTGTTGCTGCTGCGGACCAGGCAATGTCGATTGCGCTTGCTCGTACGCGGCTATCAGCTTGAAAATGTCCTTGACATAATTTTGCAAAGTACCCAAGTTGGAATTAACAAACCCAACCGGGTTGTTGATCTCATGCGCCACACCCGCTGCGAGCTGGCCGATAGAGGCCATGCGCTCAGACTGGAGCAACTGATTTTGTGCTGCTTCGAGCTTCTGGATCAACAAACTCTGCAACTCTTTTTCGCACTCCAGCTTTTCATTGGCCGCATTCAAATCAGCGGTGCGCTCCAGCACACGTTCTTCCAAAAAATCGCGTGAATCGCGGAGCGCTTGCTCTGCCTGCATGCGCTCGGTGATATCCTGAAAGCTGAACACGCGGCCAATGGTTTGCTCGTACAAAAACTGGGGTCTTGAGCTCACCTCAAAGATGCGCCCGTCAACATGGTGCAGCAGCGCACGGGCTTCATCGTTGCGCATCACCGCATTGAGTTGCTGTCGCAACAGCTCAGACTCGTTAACTTGCGAGACAACAAAGTCCAGGATACGACCGTCATCCTGCCAGTTCAAAAGTTCTGACGGAATATCCCACATTTGGCCAAACATACGGTTCATGCTGCTGACCTTGCCATGCCAGTCCAGCACCACAATACCGTTACCGGTCGATTCAAGCGTCGCGCGCAGTTGCGACAAAGTATGCGCCAGGGCTTCTTCTGCAACCCGCTCCTGTTGCGACGGCACGGCACTGATCATCAGCATGGGTTTATCGTCAGGCGTGATCACCACCACACTTTTGCGTACCGACATCAAATCACCACCGCTGCGCCGGTATTGCGCCTCTTGATCGGCCACTTGCTGGTACTGCCCGGCCTGCGCGTCCTGCCAGTAAAACAAGTCTTTTAAATCGGTTTCCACATCGGTGATTGGCAATCCCTGCAGCTTGCCAGACTCGTAGCCCAACGCGCTGTACGCCGATGCGTTGGCCAGTTCAATTTGCAAATTTTCAGGGTTGACCAGCAGCATCAGCTCAGGGCAATGGTCTAGCATCAGGCGTGCAAGCTCAATCATGGTTTGTTCCCAGTAGCCTTCTTGGACGACGCGTCAAAGTAATAACTCACCCGTGTGCGCGGGCTGAGGTAGTTGAATATCTCTCGTGGAATCTGGATTGGGCGTATGGCTTTGGCAATGTTCAGGTCAAGCTCTGTCTCCATGTCCAACAAAATCGCTTCTTCTTTGGGTATTTCTGCGTCGTAAATCATCACCACCGGCTTCATGGGCCTGGCGGTGTTGACCGTAGCCACCATGCCAACGGAGCCATTGGACAGTTGCACGATCGTGCCAGGTGGGTACACACCCAAACAGCGAATCAAAACCTGCAAGAACTTGGCGTCAAACTTGGTGCGCAGCTTGGCAAACATCAGCGAAAGTGCCTCATGTGGAGTCAGCGCGTCAGCCAAATTGGTGGGGTTGCACAACTCATCGTAAAAATTGGCAATAACCACCAAACGTGCCAGCGGGTTTATGGCCTGGCCCTTGAGTTTGGCTGGGTAACCGCTACCGTCGTCGAGCTCATGGTGTTCGCGAATGATGGCGATGGCGGGTGCAGCGAGCTGCATGCGCTTCGCAATGTCAACACCAAACTGGCAATGCATCTCAAACAGACCGCGTTCGGCTTGCGTCAATGGTTCGATCTTGAGGAGAATTCTGCTGGGAACCTCCTTGTGTCCGATGTCGTGCAACAGGGCGCCCAAGCCCAATACACCGGCCACCTCAGACGGCAGGTGCAGGTCGCGCGCCATCATCAAGGCCAGCATGGTGACGTTGAGCGAATGAAAGTACAAATCCTCACCACCCAGCTTGTCGCCCATCACCTGAATGGCCAGCTCTGGCGCCGACAGGATCGAGTCCGCTATTTTGGTAACCAAGTCCGTGGCCTGAGCTACCGTCTCCCTGGGTTGGCTGTAAAGGCTTTTTTCAATGTTATGAATAATGCCCACGGTGTTTACAAAAGCGCTCTCAATGCGTTGCGCTTGTGCGCGCTGCTCTTGCATACGCTGCATCATGAATCGTTTGCTCTGCAAGATGGTTGAATTCGTTGCACTCGTTGCAACCAAGTCTGGCGACTCGGCTGGTTGCTCAGGAGCGCGTGTTGGCGTCAGGCTACCGTCTGCTGCTGGCACCGCAATTTTGGATGTGTCTTTTGCGTGCATCGCCGCCGGGTCGCTGAGCTGCGGATTGATGCGAATCTTTTGCACTCCCAACGCCCGGATTTCAGCGAGCTGGACAGCGGATTTGATTTTGAAGTGGTTAAACGAAAACGGATGTTCAAACCACTTCAGATCCAAGTAAATGTAATGCCCCACTTGCAGCGCGGCCACAGGTATTGTCAGTGACTCAACAGGCTCCACACAATCACCTTGTCGACTTGTCAGACTGGCGTTGTTGCAATGCGTCCTGCAATCGCCGATTAGCCGCCATCAGCTCCCGATTGGTGTTTTGCAACTGACCCTCCAATTGACGGTTTTCTTCAAAGACTTGCCGGTGCGCAATGGCTTGGTTGATTTGATCGCGCAGCGCATCGTCGTCCCATGGCTTGGTCAGAAATCGGTAAACCGCGCCTTCGTTGATGGCATCGGTGACCGACTGCAATTCGGTGTAGCCAGACAGCACGATGCGAATCGTGTCCGGGTAAAGGGCCTTCGCAGTCCGCAAAAACTCCACACCCGTCATTCCTGGCATGCGTTGATCAGACAAAATAATGTCCACGCGGTGCTCAGCCAGCACGCGCAGACCTTCATCACCACTGTTGGCGGACAATAATTTATGACCGTCGCGGCGAAACAAGCGCCTGAGCGCCGACACAATACTGGGCTCGTCATCTACCAGCAAAAGAGTGCGCTGGGGTTTCTTGAAATGCAACAAATGTTCGGGGAGCTGGCGCACTTGCGTGAACAAGGCTTCAACTTCTGTGGGCGTTACCGGCTTTGAAAAAAAGTAGCCTTGAATCTCGTCGCACAGGTTGTTGCGCATGATTTCGCATTGAGCTTCGGTTTCAACCCCTTCGGCGATGGCTTTCATGCCCAAGCCATGCGCCATGGAAATGATTACCTTCACCAACATCATGGCGCTGGGGTTGGTGGTGATGTCGCGCACAAACGACTCATCAATTTTGACCTGGTCAAACGGAAAACGCTTGAGGTAGCTGAGCGACGAATACCCGGTGCCGAAGTCATCCAGTGAAAGTTTTACGCCCAGCGCCTTGAGTGCCCGTAGCATGGCCTCGTTGCGCGGTACGTCGTCCATCAGGGCGCTTTCGGTCACTTCAATATGGATCTGTGCCGAATCGACGCTGGATTTTGTCAAGGCGTCATGCACCTGGGCCACGAAGTCGTTGTCGCGAAATTGCAGTGGCGAGGCATTGATGGCGATGTGGGGAATATCAATTCCCATGTCCACCCAGTGGCGAATGTCTTGACAAGCCCGATTCAAAACCCATTGGCCAATGGCAACAATCAGGCCAGCTTCTTCGGCAAGCGGGATGAATTGCGCCGGCGACACATTGCCCAGTTCAGGATGGGTCCAGCGCAGCAAGGCCTCCAGACCACAAATATGACCGGAGTGCAAAGCCACCTGTGGCTGATAGACCAGGCTCAACTCCTGGTGCGCGATGGCCAGCCGCAAAGCGCGGGTCATGGCATCACGCGCCAGCGCCTGTTCGTAAAGCTCGACGCTATAGAACGCATAGGCGTTACGCCCCTTGTCCTGGGCGCGATGCATGGCTATTTCGACAGCCTTGAACAACGCCTCAAAATCTGCACCGTTGTCCGGGTAGCTCACGATGCCGATCGATGCGGTGATGCTCAGCTCTTGATCACCCAGCTTGCAGGGTTGCGCCAGTTTGCCCAGCAGTTCTGTCGCCAAGTGGGCAGCTCCCAGATGATCGGTACCAGGCAGCACCAACACAAATTCTTTACCACCCAAGCGTGCCACCGTATCTTGTTCACGCACCGACTCACTCAGCCTGCGCGCCATCTCCACCAGCAATTGGTCGCCCTGCTGATGCCCCAGCGTGTCGTTGATGTTGCTGAAGTGCTCCAGTGTCACCAGCATCATGGTCAGCGGCTGATTGGCGCGTTGCATCATACTCAAGGCCAAAACGCTTCGATCATGCAGCAAAGTGCGGTTGGGCAGGCCAGTGAGTGGGTCAAAGTGTGACAACCATTGGATGCGACTCTCAGCGGCCTTGGTTTGGCTTAAGTCGCTGAAATTGGCCACATAGTGCGTAATTTTCCCGCGCTGGTCAATCAGGGCGGAAATAGCCAACCACTCTGGATAAATGCTACCGTCCTTCCTTTTGTTCCATATCTCGCCTGACCAATGTCCTGCGCTGGTCAGTGCATCCCACATGGCCTTGTAATAGGCGATATCTTGGCGACCAGAACTCAGAATACGCGGATTTTGCCCTAGCACCTCCGCACGGTCATAACCCGTGATGAGGCTGAAGGTAAGGTTGACCATGACAATGGTGCCCGCTGCATCGGTCACGATGACACCTTCCTGGGTTTGCTGAAAAATTTGGTTGGCCAGTTGCAATTGCTGGTCTTGCTGTTTACGCTTGGCAATGTTTCGCGTAACCCCCACAATACCGATCAACTGCTGTTGCTCGTCATACAAGCCGCTAGTGGAGACCTCGGTCCAGACCTTGCTGCCGTCCTTGCAGGGTTGCTCAATTTCCCGTTGAAACGATGAAAACGCCAACCCGGCGGCGTGATCAACCCTGCTTTTCTCGATGGCTCGCTGCACCAAAGCAGCATCCTCTGTTGCAACAATATTGGACAAATTTTTGGCCATCAGTTCATTGGCCTTGTAACCGCTCAGCAATTCAACAGAGGGACTGATGTAGGTGAAGTTGCCCTGCAGGTCGGTAGTCCAGATCACGTCGCGAATGTTCTGGGTCAGCAACTGGAGTTGATGCTCACTTGTGCGCAAGGCAAGTTCAGCGCGGCGCCGTTGCACCACATGCCAAATGGACTCCGAGATCAGGCGCACCGTCTCTACGTCGTTGTCGGTATAGGCAGTGGCCTTGTTGCCTACACCGGTCATCATGCGCACCAATCCGTTGGCCATGACAGGAACGCTGATCAGGCGCGCCAGGTGTGCATGCCCTTGAGGCAACCCGTGTTTGTTCGTGGCGTTAGCGTAATCGTTGATGACCACCGGAGCGCGCTGACGCAAGGCATCGGCCCAGATGCCTGCCTGACTCACCGGGTAATGGTTGTCATAGGCGGCAGTGCAGTAATTGGACAATGTTGCCTTGGACCAGGCCACCAGTTCAATGGTTTCCTGATCGTCGTGCACCAGGTGAATAAAGGCGATTTGGCTACCCGTGAGTTTTTCGGCCAGTTCCTGACCATATTGCATGAAGGCTCGCTCACTCATGGATTCGGCTGCTACAGACAGGGTCAGCAAGGCCTCTGACAGAAACGATTTCCGCTCAAGTTGCGCTTTAATCTGCAACTGCTCAGTCAGGTCGCGAACCACCATGCAGGTCAGCTTCCTGCCGTCTGCGCCTTGAAAAACCTGAGACAAAACTTCGGCTGGAAACTTGCCCCGACCAGGTCTGACAAAGTTGAGTTCACCCGAAAAATGGCCCGTGCGCGAGCGCTCGGCCAGGGCTTCAGGTAGACGCGGGTCTGACAGGTCGACTAAATCATTGCGATGCAATTGCAGCATCTGGGTTGAGTCGTAACCGAACAACTGGCAAGCTTGGGCGTTGGCTGCCACGATAGCACCGTCAACTTGCGTCAACAAAATGGCATCCATGCTGTTCTCAAACAGCGCGCGATATTGTTGTTCGCTGGTCTTCAGGGCTGCCTCTGAAGCCTGTGCCAGCGCCAAAGCCGCTTGCTGTTGGTTCATGGCTTCAAGGATACGCAGGAGTTGATGCCGAATCAGCGCGTACAGCAACACTGACGTGACCGCGACAAACAGCCAGCCTTTGAAGGTGCTGACCTGGGCGAATTGGATCAAGTCGGGGAACAGCCAAGCTGCAACTTGGTCTGAAAACCCAATCCAGAGGCTGGCTACGAGCGCGTAAACCCAAACCAGCCGTGCGGCGCTGGTGCTGGCTTGTCGGACATGGGATGTAACGGGGGTCAAAGTCATGTTGCAAACATTTGCACTCTGATGGTTGTGCACCGCAGTCTACACAGCAGACTGGGCTTTATGTGAGCTAACGCTGATTTACCCACCCACTTTCTTTGCAAAACTTGATTTGGCGCATAAAGACCTGCGCGCAATGTGAATCCGCTTTGCGCATCAAGGCGAAGCGGATACCTTGACTCAGCCCTGGCTGTTTTGCAAGGCCGCGATACGGTCTTCCAGCGGCGGGTGGGTCGAAAACAAGGCGCCCATGCCACCGGCAATACCCAAGGCCGCCACGCTCTTGGGCAACTCACCCGGCTGCATACCGCCCAAGCGCGCCAGTGCGTTGATCATGGGCTGCTTGCGCCCGAGCAGTTGAGCCGAGCCCGCGTCAGCACGGAACTCACGCTGGCGGCTGAACCACGCCACGACAATGGCGGCGGCAAAACCGAGCACGATGTCGAGCACCAAGGTGGTGATCATGTAGCCAATGCCCGGGCCGCTGGAGCGCTCGTTGCCCTTGTTCAGGAAGCTGTCGATGGCATAACCGATGACCCGGCTCAAGAACACCACAAAGGTGTTCATTACGCCCTGGATCAGCGTCATGGTGACCATGTCGCCGTTGGCCACGTGGGCGATTTCATGGCCAATGACGGCCTCGATCTCTTCGTGCGTCATGCCTTGCAGCAAGCCGGTGGACACCGCCACCAGAGCCGAGTTCTTGAACGCGCCGGTGGCAAAGGCGTTGGGTGCACCTTCAAAGATGCCCACTTCAGGCATGCCGATGCCAGCGCGCTCGGAGAGCTTGCGCACGGTGTCAACAATCCACGCCTCGTCCTGGTTGGCCGGATGGTTGATGATGCGCACCCCCGAGGTCCACTTGGCCATCGGTTTGCTGATCAACAGCGAGATGATGGCGCCACCAAAACCGATCACCAACGCAAAGCCCAGCAGCGCGCCCAGGTTCAGGCCTTCAGCCGTCAGGTAACGGTTCACCCCCAACAAGCTGGCCACCACGCCCAGCACCGCCACCACCATCACATTGGTGAGTACAAATAAAAGAATGCGTTTCATGATTTCCTTGTCAGTAAAAAACAAGCGGCCTGGCCGCGAGATGGACGCAATGGTAGTGGCGCATGCGCGAAATTCAAGTTAACGCAGCGGCAAATCCACACAAGACCGGGCGAATTGCGCGGCTATGGCCGGGGCGATTGCATGTCGCGCGCTGCCCGGAAAACCGTCGGATCAGCGTAATAGTCCGGTACGTCATTGCCCAGCCACCAGCCAGGCACCCCCAGCACTGGCAAGTGCGCAAACGGTTTGCCCGCGAGCTTGTCGGCGCTCAGATCAGCAGCCACCCAGGCATCTATATCCGCTATGCTGTTTGTAGCTTCTTGCGCACGGTAGACATGGGCTGTGATCGATTTTCTTGGGCAAACCAGCTTCTCCAGCAAAGCGTGGCCAAAGAGCACCAGCTGCGCCTCTTGCCACTGCCCACGCAGGTCGCCAAACACCTGCTGCCAGTTTTTGGCCGCCAAGGCGTCCCACAAGGCATCGGGGGCGAACAGGAACGCGACGTTTTCGTCAAACACGGTGAGCGCATCACGCGCCGGGCCACGCACCGGGGCAATACCAGTGCGCGCGATTTGTGCCATGTGCAGTTGGTTCAGGCGGGCTTTGGTGCGGGGAAAGTGCAGCCACGCCAGGCCATTGAAAAAGTCATGCAAGCCCTCACGGGTTGGGCACTTCTTGCTCTCAAAAATATATTTTTCGTAGGCTACGCCAGCGGGCAGATCGGCTTGCGGCACGAAGTGCACTGGCGCTACGCCTGGGTCAGGCCAGAGGGTGCTTGCTGCGGTATTCAGCGCGGCGGGCTGGGACTGGCCAGCGATGACTTGTTGGGCTGCGGGTTCGCCCACCGCGCGCCACGGGGCTAGCCAAGGAGCATGCCAGTGGATGGCGGCGAGTTCGTTGCCAATGGCCTGATTGGCTCGCCCCGCTGAATTGGGGTCAGAGCCCAAATCGGTGCTGCGTTGTGGGGTGCGTCGCGCGTCACAGCCCGAATTGGGATCTGACCCCAATTCAGCTACCGACTTCAATTCAGTGCCCCACCACGCGCCAGGGCAAGGCCTCGCCAGCGCACAAGGGTTTGAGTTCAGCCTGGCCAAAGGCAAACTTTTCCGGCACGGTCCACGCCTCGCGCTTCAGGGTGAGCGTGCTGGTGTTGCGTAGCAGGCCGTAAAAATCGGCCCCGTTAAAGC
>Ga0210058_1003448_pt1 | contig 12239 bp, 10 predicted proteins | sample CryGeymeta201511_FD_183979 | JGI IMG/M metagenome (GOLD analysis project Ga0210058, IMG submission 183979) | Groundwater microbial communities from Crystal Geyser aquifers in Utah, USA - Crystal Geyser metaG 2015-11 (SPAdes) (version 2) | ecosystem: Environmental > Aquatic > Deep subsurface >...
TCAAAACATCGGCTTCGTCAGCATAGACGTAAATAATCTCTGATTTGGATAGGACATGAGGGATAAGGTGCTGCTGGATAGCATCAGTATGAATTTTGTAGTTCATCTTGCTGATCATCCTTTTAACATTTCGGTCTAGTGATTTATTTTCCTGCGCTTTAAGCCTCTGAAATTCTTTGATAAGGTATAATTTGAATTCTGGGCTTAACCATGATGCGAATTCAAAAGCTATGTCCTTGTGGGCGTATGTACCTCAACCATACCTTCAGGACTTAGTCATGATTCATATCGCACTAGTGGCATCTATCCATTTCTTAGGAGACATAGCAAATTTATTGAGTCAGGCATCTTTTTTAAACCTATCGAATTCGATAGGTTTAAAATCTGGATTATTGATAATTTCTCGCAATCCAAGGAATTCCACAGTGTTTCTATTCCTCATCCAGCCATAAATCATAAACTCATCACCAAATTTCTTAACCATATCCGTCAGGCTGATATAGTCATCCTCCTTGTAAGATAGGATATTCAAGGTAGTTCATTGGACTTGGATTTGTTGTTGGAAGCTCATGATAGTGGGCGATAAAAAAATAAAACCGCCCATCTATATCCATTTTCCCATAAAAAAAACGTACAAAGTTAGGAAAAATTATATCCGCGGTAATCGTAATTCCGACCTCATGTTTTACCTATGTCCCTTGGTTTGTTTTTCAGATTTATATGTTTTGTCCTAAGATTATTTCTGACCTCTCATTAAGATAAAATCAGGAGTTTGTCTTGCCTTTTGCCAGAGAATCACTATTAACATTCCCGTTAACCATAAAAAAAAATAAAAGAAATGATTACAACATCAGAAACCAAACCAGGCCAATCGAGCATTGGAGACAGTGTTAATCGACAACTATTAGAAAACCATGTAGGTCAAAAAGCAAAAGTGACCTTTAAAGGCTCAACATCAGAGAGAGGCGTCATCAAAAAAATTGATGATCAGTTCTATGTCGACATGCATTTGATTGACATAAACAAGCTCCAGGGTGTACAAAGCCTGAATTAATTATTCACACATTTATTGACAACAAAAGCCGGCGACCATATTGGAGCTGGCTTTCGCTTTTTAAAAAAGCTACACAAGTGATAACTTGAGTAGCCGTTCACTAAGAACGACTACCCCTTATATATCGAGGTTATAGAACAAGCAAACGGAGTTGGATCCCCTGCCCCAAGACGTCGGGGTCTGCCAATTGTATAGCCTCATTATATTTAAAGTCGTTCCTAGTGGGAATGCGCACTTCCAGCTTTGGTAAACCTTTAGTGAGCGAAGCAGATCCTTATAAAGGAGATGCTAATTTTTTTATGTCCAGTGACTCAGCTCTTTTTGTTTTTAAATAGTTTTGTTTACAGCATCATAATAAGAGAGTAATAACAGAAAACAAGTAGTCTGGTGCAGATTCCAGTATACATCAGTTAGCACATATTGGAGCAAATATGTACAATAGTATTGCTATTTTCTACAATTATTACACAAGTTTCCCACAAATAACAGAAAACGCCGCTAAAGTAACGGGGTCCAGGCCCCCGAAGCGTCGGGGACCTATATTTTAATCTTATAGTTATCAGTAGATACAATTTTCCAATCTTATAGTTATCAGTGAATATCCTATTGAGCCGCAGGTGCTTCAACAGGAGTTTCAGCAGGAACCGCTGGAGTTTCAGTTGCCGCAGGAGCAGTTCCGAAATCTACTACTGGAGGAGTTTCGGCACCCTCTACTGATTCGAACAAGTTTGTTCTGAGGAAACCGAACATGCTAGAAATGATATTGTTTGGGAATACACGAATGTATTTATTATACACATTGGCAGTTTCATTGAAGTTCTTTCTTTCAACCGTGATTCTATTCTCTGAGCCTTCCAATTGCGCCTGTAATTCCAAAAAGTTCTGATTTGATTTGAGATCAGGATAGTTTTCTACAACAGCAAGTAATTTAGATAATGCCGAAGAAACTTCTCACTGGCTTTTCTGGAATTGTGCGAATTGCTCAGCGTCATTGATATTGATATCCATCTTGGTTGCATCTGCTCTCGCTTGTGTAACCTCTACGAATATGCTCTTTTCCTGAGCAGCAAAACCTTTAACAGTCGATACGAGATTTGGAATCAGATCCAGCCTTCTCTGATAGACATTTTCTACTTGAGACCAGGCAGTTTTAGTGTTTTCATCATAACTCACCATCTTATTGTATCTTCCCATAATAGAAAGAATCAACAACACGATGACGGCGACAACAATTATCCAAGTCTTTTTCATAAGTAATTTTTTTACAATTTAAAAATTTATGCGACGTGTCGTGCGTCTATTTTGGCACACAAATCATCCAAATAAAGGTTTATGTGAGACACGACATGCAAAGGATCTTGTTTTTTTGCCTTTTCATCATACAAATCAGAAAAGATTTTTCAATCAGACTTTAAAGATGGGTCTATATACTCAACTCCTTCCCGGATAACCTCCATAAACGACAATATATTTTTTACAAAAACATCAAAAGAACCGGAAAGATAATCCTCTCTCAGTTGCACCATCTTGGTACGTAATTCCAACTCAACAGTCTTCAGGAGATCAGCTTTTTTTATAGTGATACTCTTCAAGATATCCGTACCCAGGATCAGGGATGAATGATTGATCATATGAAGGAATCTCAAAGGAAAGACGTCGTGGCCATTGAGTACGTCATCCTTGCTCAGTACGATGCATTTCTCTTTTTCAAAATCCTTCTTCACCTTGGAAAGTGCATGAAAATCCACGGTATCTAGAACGAAAATCGGAATCAGACCATGACTCGTTTGATATTGATACAAGGCGAACAAATATTTGCCTAGCTTAGTTTGTACATCCAACAACTTTTTTTCTTTCATAGGAAATAATAATTAAAGTTAAAGTTATAAATATTCTTTTGTCCTCCTTTGTAAAGGAGGGGGTACCCTTTAGGGTAGAGGATTTTTAAAATTTATTTAAATCCCTCTCCCCTGCGGGTTTCTCCCTTTACAAAGGGAGACAATTATTCAATTACCAGCTTCATCCTCATCCTCCTCCGCCGAATGATCCTCCACCGAATCATCAGAAACTTGAACCCCCGGAACTGAATGATGATCAACTTCATCATCACATGAAGAACATTCCTCATTTACCACTGCTGCCTGAAGCTAATCCGGCAAGTGCGATAGCAACGATAATACCTAGTCATCCATAAGATAGTAGGACCGCTCGTATGATTACACCTCGCAAACCGAAAGCAATAGCGGCGATGACTCACCCTATGATAGCATATTTTATCCGACCTTTTTTGGTCATCTTTCTTTTCTTTTTATCTTTGGGATCGGGTGATGTAATAAATCTGCCCAGACCTCATGCGAACACAAAAAACAGCACCAGAAGTAATCCCGGATCGATATTAGATGAGGAAAAACTTGTTGATGAAGCCTCATACGTGTGTACTGCCGTAGGATCATTCTTTATATATGCGTAGATATCATCTACGGCTGATTTCAATCATTGATAATAATCACCCAACCTGAAATTATCAGGAAAATCTGCTTCACCGATACGCTTCGCTATCGCGTCAGGAATCGTTCATTCAAGTCCATAACCGACAGCGATAAATCGTTTCCTATCATCGATAGCAATAACCATTATGATGCCGTTATCATATTTTTCATCGCCCACTCCTCGCTTGTTTCCGACATCAACCGCCAGCATGGAAATATCTTCTCATTCCGTGGTAGGGATAATCAAGATTCATAACTGAGCACTTATATCTTTTACAAAAGAGAAAATCTGACTCTCCAAATCCTGTTCTTGTTGCTGATTAAGGACGCCCACCGTATCAGTTATATACCCGTCATACGCAGGGATATCAAAAGCGAACGTGAATGACACGCCCAAACAAAGAATTAAAAGTCAGAGTATTTTTTTCGTCATATCACGAAAGATAATTTTAAATTTTGGATTCTAAATTCTAAATTACTCACTTACATTTAGAATTTAAAATTTAGAATATAGAATTTATTTAGTAAGTGCCATCAGTCTTTTTCTTGGAAGGAAGCTCAGAAAATTTCATGATTTCTTTTTCAAAATACAATTCGACTTCACCGATAGGACCATTCCTATTTTTTCTCAGACAGATATCGGTAAGTCACTTTTTATCTGTGTCAGGATCGTAATAATCTTCTCTATGGAGCATCAATACAGCATCAGCATCTTGTTCTATGGCGCCGGATTCTCTCAAGTCAGAAAGCTGAGGTTTCTTGTCCACTCTCTTTTCCACTTCACGAGAAAGCTGCGACAACGCTATGATAGGGATTTCCAATTCTCTCGCAAGCTCTTTGAGTCATCTAGAGATTTCACCGATTTCCTGCACTCTATTTCACGAATATCATGTGGAAGCCCCGCTCATCAACTGGAGATAATCGACGATCACCAGGTCCAAAGATTCCTTGATTTTGAGTCTTCTGATTTTGGATTTCAATTGAGGGATGGTAGACGATCACTTATCGTCAATAAAGATTTTGGAGCCAGATAAAGTCTCCATTGCTTCACCCATGTTAGAAAAATCTTCAGAATCCAGATTTCATTTGGTTATCTTATACATCGGGATACGGGCGACCATAGATAATATCCTATCTACAATCTGTTCTGATGCCATTTCCAGAGAGAACATAGCAACTGATCTTTTTTGTTCCACGGCCATCTTTTCCAAGACATTGATAGCGAATGCTGTCTTTCCCATACTCGGACGAGCTGCCACGATGATCAATTCTCATGGCTTGAATCCGCCAAGCAGATCATCCAATCCGAAATATCAACTATGCACTTTGCTGTTCATGAGTTTGTCAGGATTATCAACCATTTCCATATACTCCTCTACTCTCTTATCCAAGATTTCCTTGATGCTATGCACTGTTTCAGAAAGATTATTCTGTGTCAGTTCGAAAATTCTTTTCTCGATAGTCTGGAGAACTTCAAAGGTATCTTTCTGGTCATACACATCACCGATGATTTTTTGACAGGTTTTGAGGATATTTCTCAGGATTGATTTTTCTTTTACGATTTTGACGTATTCATCCGCACCGGTGAAGCTCAATAGGAAACTAGAAATTTCATACAGATAATCTGTCCCTCCGATGACATCCAGTTTGTCATCTCTCCCGAGTTGATCGGCAACCGTAAGCACATCTATCGTTTTGCGGGCAGTCCGAAGATCTTTGATAGCTTTATAGATGAACGCATGTTCTTTATTATAAAAATCTTCAGGAATCAGAGTTATCCCTTCGCAGATATACATCAATTCATTCTCCATCAAAATTCCACAGATAGCGCCCTTCTCGGCATCCAGATTATGCGGAGGTAATTTGATATCTTCTAGACTAATCATATCCAGCTAACAGTTAACAACTAAAAGTAAACAGTTGCGCAGCGCCTGCCCCGAAACGTCGGGGTCATTGCGAACGAAGTGTGGCAATCTAGGCGTTACAAAATACGTGACGTTCAACGTTTATGGTTTCCCATTTCCATTTCAAGTCAAAATTGAAAAAACTAGGTCAGACCTAGCTTTTCAACATATTTTTAACAAAAAAACATCATAGATTTACCATCAGTGCAAAGGGCTTGACTTATTATAGGAAATATATATAAGTGGAGAAACAGTTAACAAAAAATAACCCTTAAATTTTATATTATAACAACAATAATTATTTCTTCAGCGCACATTTGTGTGCTAGTGATTATCATGCTCTTTGCTATACTAGCAATTTGCTTAATCTACATACGAAAAAAACCCGATGTACTCTCTCAATTGCCTGCAGCTATCGCAATAATAGCATTTTCGGTAATACTGGTTATTAGAGACTGTCAGCACAATGCAAGTATAATACTATATTGCATAGATGGATTCATTGTTTTAGCGGCTATCGCACAGTTGATTATTAGAAATCAACGTATAATAACCTGGATAAATGCGAGCATTATCATTGTGATTTTAATGGCTATTGCTGCAAAATTTATCTTTGGATGGTAACATTCTTAACACACAACAATTCAAGCGAAGAAAATTTTCTTCGCTTTTTTTATAAAAAAAGACCCTCTAAATCTCCCTCCAAGGGAGACTTCATTCCTCCCCTTAGAGGGGAGGTCAGGTGGGGTCTCTAATATTTTACTCATACAATTTTCCATCCTGATACATTTTGGCATTGGCTTTCAACCAAAGATCAATGCTTCCTATATCTCGATATGGCTCAATTTTTACTGCATAGACAGGCTCCTGTTTTGCGAGTTCCTTGATAGCATCAGGCAAGAAATATTCTCATTTTGGACTGATAGGTAATTCTTTGATGATAGAAAAGATTTTCTTAGGCAGAAGATACACGCCATTATTTATCAGATTAGATGGAGCTTCACCTACCTTTGGATGCTCTATCATATCAACGATTCTATCTCCATCAAGTTTGACGACACCGTAATTAGAGACCTTCGCTGGGTCCACTTCATGGACCATGATGACAGCTCAACCAGTTTCTTTATGCTTCTTAAACATAAGCTCAAACATGTTCGGCGGATAGACAGCGTCGGGAAACAATGCGATGAAAAAATCGTCAGTAATCCATGGTTTTACTTGCATGACTGCATGAGCAGTACCAAGAGGTTCATCTTGTCTGACAAAAGAATAATTAGCTAAGGTTCTAGGTTTTCTGACGGCTTCAAGAGCCTCAAGTTTTCATTTTTTCTGTAACATATCTTCTAGTTCTGCATTTTTATCGAGATAGTCTTCCAGCGCTTTCTTCCAAAGCGAAGTGACAATCATAATATCTTTGACGCCGTTCCTTGCCAAATCCTCTATCACATATTGGATGACAGGCTTATTCCCCACTGGTAATAATTCCTTGGGAATAGATTTGGTAATAGGCAATGTCCTAGTCCCAACCCCTGCGGCAATAAGTACTGCTTTCATGAACTAATATTTAGAGAATTAAAAGATTTTAAATTGGGTGGTAGTGGACTCGAACCACTGGCCTTTCGCACGTCAAGCGAACGCTCTAGCCAACTGAGCTAATCACCCATAGCTACTTTTTGAGGAATTCGTGTGCAAAATCAAATCATTTTTCAATCAAATCAATATCAAAATTTTCATCCACTCCATGCGGATTACAATTTTCATTCGCCAATGGTATCAATACGACTTCAGTTCACAGGATATCAGTAAAAAGATTTACAATCGGCAAAGTACCTCATGAATATTTATAGAAGACCTCTTTCTCTCGCAAAGCTTTCAAAATAGTCTCAGCTTTTTTGTGATATTTACTCGTAAGAACGACCTTGCTCGGAGCGGCTTTATCACAGACGATAAGTTCGTAATCTACATATTCAGGAAGCGTAGCTTTTACCCGTTGATCAAACGCCTTCATTACATCATCAATGTGTTGATTCTTCACCAGTCTGAAATTGAGATGAATCATGGCCGTAGCAGGAATTGCATTTTTAAATCACTCGCCTACATGCCCACTATGGATCCCTGTCACCTGAATCGTCGGCATCAATCCTATCTGCGTCCGATGATCATATTCTTTATCTTTGAAGATAGTTTTGAAACCAAAATCCAACATCATCTTTTCTGTATCGACTTTCATTCTTCTGTTTTTCACCAAGACATCGGTCTGAATATCTTCGACGTTGTAATAGAAATACGGCACCGTGACGCGGTTATTGAGGTCAAATAATTTACTCAAAAGCTTATTCGCTTCGTGGATGGCATTGGGCACTACTCCGCCATATGCTCATGAATGCACATCAGTATTCGCTGTTTTGAGTTTCAATTTCACATTACAAGCTCATCTGTATCACGCATCGATACATGGAGAATCACCCACGATATCAGAATCAGAAATCAACGCAAAATCTGACTTCAGCATGTCTTTATATCCTTGCAAGAATTTCTCTAATCAAGGAGATCAGATTTCCTCATCTCACTCCAGCATGAAGATGACATTATATCACAGCTGTTTCTTTTTTATCAGACTCAGAACGGTCAAGATATAGATAAGAATCTGACCCTTGTCATCGGCCACTCACCTTCCATAGATTTTCTTCTTATCTGAGGCCATCTCGAAAGGATCATGTTTCCATCACTCAGAAATATCAGCAGTTTGCACATCATAATGACCGTAGATAAGACAGGTAGGCAGACCGGATCACCCTTGCCCCGAGACGTCGGGGTCATGTTTCGCAAGCACGATAGGATTTCCAAATCCATGAATAATCTGAGCGTCCAATCAATGATCTTGGAAAAGATTAGCCAACCAATCAGCACTTTTTTTTAACTCTTCAGAAAAATGTTTATCAGGAGAGATGCTCTTGAAAGCGATGAATTCACTCAATAACTCATAATATTTTTTAATCATAAACAACTGATAAAACTTATTAAAAGTTGATATATGCTCCTTCAAAAATAAGAAATATTTTTGATTGAAGCATATATAGTTGCTACCGCAATAATTCCTCATTACATTTTCCAGCTATGCTGGACTGTAGCATGCTTATTTGGGTAGTAACTATAAAGATTGATGAAAATTGGATTAACAATTTTAATTATTCAAAACAATTTTTATCCATTTTTATCGCGACCTGGTCTCGGTGTTTACCGGACAGCGTTTATCTATTTTTATCAGTTTTATATAGCCGCAAGGTTTTTAAGTTTTTTTTTAGCTTTTTCATTTGATGGTTCATATTCCAAGACTCTGAAATAATTTTTCTTTGCATTATCTGAATCTCCGAGTTCGTTGTATAAATCAGCCAAAGTGAGCAGATATGATGATACGGTAGGCCTGAGTTTTACTACTTTTTCCATGACGTCGACAGCTTCTCTTTTCCTTTCGGTATTGTAGAGAAGTTCGACCATACTCATATAATATTTAGGATTGGACGGATTGATAGCGATAGCTTTTTCTATGAGCAATTCAGCGGTCTCGAAATCACCAGTGATGAGATAGATTTCTCCGATTTGTCGGATAGCCTTATGATCATGCGGATCAGTCTCGATGATTCTTTTGAGCAGAGACAAAGCCTTCTTGTGATTGCCGATACTGAAATAAAAATCAGCCAACAACTTATTCAGATCTTTATTGTCAGACTGGATAGCCAATCATTCGATGACTTTCTTCTCATATTCTTCCAGCTTTCATTCCTTTCTGAGAACCAATGCTTCATAGATGATTTTTTCAAGGATCTTCTTTTTCTTGATATTACCTTCCTTATCCAATTTATGCGGTCACTTAAAAAGTTCATTCGCAGAGAACAAAGGCAGGTTTTTATCAAAACTCAATTTCTTTTTGAGGTCATCTTTCTCATCCTCTACCTCTGCAGCTCATTGCTCCATCATCTTATTCTTCATCCTGTACAAAGCGCCGAAGCTATAGATTTTACTCAATACATAACCGCTCCCCTTCAAGATTTTCTTGAGAAGAAAAAATGCCAGCCGTCAGACAGGGAAGGCGAACAGAGCGATGGTTAATATGATCCGCAAGGAAACACCAAATTTCAACATGAGAGTGGATAAGTGATAAATAATAATTTATCCTGAAATAGTATCTTTTTGCTGGATAACTTCAGGAGGCAATTCATCTTTGTGAGCTATCTTGAGTTTTTTGTTAGAGAGTTTGATTTGAGCAAGCGGAATCCTGAATGAGAATCCATCTTCAGTCCTGACAGTGACCTCATTATTCATGATATTAAACGACGACGTGATACCGCAGAGATTTGCATCAGTTTTGGATTCGACGACAGTTCATTTCGGCGGGAATTTTTTGCTTTCATCCAGATACAATTCCAATTCATAGATGAGGCAGCATTTCAGTTTACCGCATCTTCATTTTAGTTTTTCTATATCTCTTCATTCAAGATTCTGGATGATGATATTTTCTATCTCGACGCTTGGAAGCGGCCTACTGCTCTTGCAGCACAGATTGATATTATTACAACCGACGATACAGTTAGTCCCAGGGAACATCCTTACCATATCTCTAGCCCCCACCTGGAACAAAAAGATATTTTTCCCAAGCAATTCCCTCAGCTCCTTCACGAATTCAGAGAACACATACCTTTCTTCAGAATAGAAATAGAAATAAATCTGGTCAGAGAACACATGATATCTTGCTGTCACGGGAATAGAATCTGAGAAATATTTCTTGAAAAGTTTCTTGAACATAGGGAATATCTCCAAAGCGATCTCTTGCTGCTCATTGAAGAATTCTTTTTCATCTCACTCCATGACTCTATCAAACGAACCTTTTCTATCTGTCTCTATCGAATGCCCGATATATATGCCCACAGAAAGTTTATTCACTCACGTCTGATCCTGAGCGCTATAGACTATCTTATCTCCTACTTTGAGTTTAGCAAAAGATGCAGAACCCATGCCTTCTATTTCAAGATTTTTACTCGTATACCGATCCAATACATATATTTTTTCCATAAACGATTACTTACATAGATAAAGATTAAGCATTCTTTGATAAAGATTAAGCATTCTTTTTATTCTTCTTTTCACTCTTCAGCACTTCTTTGGCAAGCAGAATTTTGCCCTCTGCTATCTCTTTCATAAATTCATCGACCTTGTTGATATCTTTCATCATAGCCATAAACTCTTCCTTGGTAAGATATTCCTTTTCAAGCAGCACTTTGGACATCTGCTCAATCATATTCTTATTTTTCTTAACCAATGCTTTGGATTTTTCATAACAATCATTTAAATAGTCCTTGATCTTTTTATCAATCAATTCGGCAGTCTTCTCGCTGTATGCTTTGTACATCTTATACTCATCATTTGCTTTGTCGGCATACAACACCGGACCGAGTTCTTTATCCATTCCGTATTTCACGATCATATTGGTGATGATCTCGGTAGCTTTTTCAAAATCACTATATGCTCACGTCGTGATTTCATTTTCTCCGAAGAAAATTTCTTCAGATGCCCTTCACCCGAGGAGTGAAACGACTTCATCAAGGAATTTCGCTCTAGAACACAGATAATTATCTTCTGTCGGCATCATCCACGTGACACCGAGTGCTTGTCCTCTGCGCACGATAGATATCTTTTCTACCGGATCAGCATTGGGAAGGAAGTAGGAAGTGACTGCATGACCGAGTTCATGGAACGCTATGATTTTTTTCTCCTGTTCTTTGATAGATTTCACTTTCTTTTCAGGTCACATGACGACTTTTTCCAGAGCATATTCAAAATCAGCTCACAGCAATACTAATCTGCTATCTTTAGCAACATGCAGTGAAGCTTCATTGACGATATTCTCTATATCTGCACCGACCAATCCACTGGTTCTCTTAGCTAGAGATTCGATATTCACTTTCGGATTGACTTTTTTATCTTTGATATAATAATCGAAAATCAGAATTCTTTCTTCAAAAGTCGGTCTGCTCACCATGACTTTTCTATCAAATCTTCATGCTCTCAATAATGCAGGATCCAAGATGTCAGGCCTATTGGTAGCAGCGATGACGATGATATTCGTCTTATTATCGAATCCATCCATTTCCGTAAGAATCTGATTCAATGTTTGTTCCTGTTCCTGATGCCCGCCGGTATATCCGACTCCTCTCTTTTTACCGATAGCATCTATTTCATCGATGAAGATGATAGCTCTGCCAACTGCTTTCGCCTTGCCGAATAATTCTCTTACTTTGGCTGCTCACATACCTACGAGCATTTCCATGAATTCCGAACCGGAAACAGAGAAGAAAGGTACGCTGGATTCTCAAGCGACCGCTCTCGCCAACAATGTCTTACCGGAACCTGGCTCACCGTATAACAATACTCCCTTCGGATGCCTAGCACCGACTTTATGATATTTTTCTGGATGTTTGAGATAGTCGACGATTTCAGAAAGTTCCATTTTGACTTCATCCATTCACGCCACATCTGCAAACCTCGTCGTGATAGTCTTATTTGAATTGAGTTTTCATGCTTTGATAGAAAATGGGAATCCGCCTCATTTGGGCAATAAGAATTTCATAGCGAAGAACAGCAATACCAATACGAGAAGTAAGGGTCAGGCTTGTTCAAGCATATTTTGCATAAATCATTTCTCGTTAAATTTCACATCAATCATGGTTGCTCACGTAAAATTGATTCCAAGATCTTTGAGCGAAGTGCCGATAGGCTTTTTGGTTATGTATACAT
>Ga0210058_1003451_pt1 | contig 12228 bp, 10 predicted proteins | sample CryGeymeta201511_FD_183979 | JGI IMG/M metagenome (GOLD analysis project Ga0210058, IMG submission 183979) | Groundwater microbial communities from Crystal Geyser aquifers in Utah, USA - Crystal Geyser metaG 2015-11 (SPAdes) (version 2) | ecosystem: Environmental > Aquatic > Deep subsurface >...
CCGGGCGGACAAACACCGCGCCCGCGAGCCCAAGGTCGTTCGCCCTCCGCAGCAGCCCCCGTCGCTCGGGGCCCTCGCCGACGTATACGAGCGTCGCAGCCGGGCACGATTCCCGCAGCAGCCAGAAGGCGTCGAGCAGCTCGTGCACGCCTTTCTCTCGCACGAGGCGACCGGCGAACAGGACGACTGAGGCGTCGGGTGGGAGTCCCCAGTCGGCGAGCAAAGAGGGGTCCCTGGGTTGCGGCCGGAAGCGCTCCAGGTCGATGCCCGGGTAGATCACCCGCACCCGCTCGGGTTGGACGCCTTCGAGTCGCAGGGCCAGCGCCGACCGTTGCGACGTGGCGAGAAACAGGTCCGCCGTTTCGCGGACGAGCTGCTTCAGCGCGCGGGCTTGCGGCAACTCCTCGTGAGCGAACGGGAGGTTCTCCCAGTGGGTGACGACGAGTCGGAACGTGTCGAGCAGTCGTCTGAGCCGAGCCGGCTGCACGGAGAATCCATGGAACGTCTCGGCGGTGTGGACGAGGTCGAACGAGGACAGGTGTTCCTCCAGCCCGGTGAGGAAGAAGCCGGCACCGTACGCTCGCCTGAGCACGCCGGCGCCCACGCGCCCGAGGGGGCCGGCCGTCAGCAGCCGGGCGCTCAGGCAGGGAAGCCGCAGGACCTCGGGGGACGCCTCGTCGCCAAGCTGACCTGCGTGCGAAGCTGCGACCGGGCGGACTTCGAACTCCTCCGACAGCGGACGGAACGACTGATACTCGGCGGCGTTGAGGAACGGCCCACGCACGAGGGCGACCCGGGGTCTCGGTGCGGGGGGAGGGCTGCTCACGGGTCTTCACTCCTCAGGGGTCAGCGACGCAGCTTCCGCGTAGAGCTGCGCAGTCTGCCAAGCGCAGTGCTCCCACGAGAACTCCGCCGCCCGGCGCAGGCCGCGCTCACGAAGGTCGCCGCGCAGTCCGCGGGATTCCAGAACGTCGCCCAGTGCGACAGCGATTGCGTCCACGGAGTAAGGGTTCACGAGAACCGCGGCGTTTCCTGCTACTTCGGGCAACGAGGAGACGGCTGAGGTGACCACCGGGGTGCCGCTCGCCATGGCTTCCAGCACCGGCAGACCGAACCCTTCGTAGAGGGAGGGGTATACGAAGACTTCGGCGGCAGCGTAGAGCGCCGACAAGTCCTCGTCGCGCACGTATCCGGTGAACCGTACCAACTCGTGCAGAGCGCTGTCGAGGCGCCGCGTGAGCGCCGCTCGGGCGGCGGGCGACACGTGGCCGACCAGCACAAGCGAGGTGGGTGCCGCGACGTTCCGCATCACGGACTGCCACGCAAGCACAAGTCGCTCCACGTTCTTCCGGGAGTGTCCGAAGCCGACGCCGAGCACGTAGGGGCGCGTCAGGCCGTGCCGCCGGGCGACCGCCGCCGCCGATTCGGCCGGGTCCTGCGGCGAAAAGGCGCGGGCGGCGGCGTACGGCGTAACGCGAAGCTTCCGCGGCGAGAGACCAAACGTCCGAACGATATCTCGTTTCGTCGCGAAGGTCGGGACGACCACCAGGCGGGACCGCAGCATCGACAGCCCCACCAGAAGGGTCTGCATCACGTACTCCCGCAAGGAGAACCAACGAGGGAACAGCCGGAACGACACGTCGTGGACGGTCACAACCGTGGCGCACGGAGCCAGCGGCGGGACGACATAGACGGCATGGAAGACATCGATGCCGTCCTGAGTCAGTGCCTGCGGAACAGCGACCGGAGTCCAGGTGGCGCCACGAGAGGACGGGACTCGGCGCACCCTGTAGCGGGCGTTTCCGCAAAGCGTCCCGGTGCGGTCCGGCTCGCGGAGGTAGACACAGAGCTGTGGACCTCGCGCAGTCGCCGACAGGTGCCGGATCAGGTTGACCAGGTACGTCCGGTCTCCGGTCCATAGGGCTGCGATCGGTCTACCGTCGAGGGCGATGCGCATCTGCCTGACCGTCTGTGGTGGCTGTAGTCTCAACTGAGGGCGCCCGTGCCAATTCGCGCGACTCGTTCCAGGTCCGCCTCCAGGCGGTCGATCATGCCCGGGAGAGTGAACCGGGTCTCTACCATGGCGCGCGCGTTGCGGCTCAGGGCGGCGTAAAGAATGGGATCGACGACCAGCCGGTGTAGCTGTCGCGCACATGCTCGGGCGTCTTCCTTGGGGAACACGAGGGCGTTCGTCTCGTGCCGGAACACCTCCGCGCTTCCTCCGGTTATGGTGCCTACGACAACGGTGCCGCATGCCATGGCTTCCAGTGGCGTGATGCCGAAGGGCTCTTCCCAGATGGAGGGGAACAGGAGGACGTCGTGCTCGTGATAGAGGCGGGTAAGCTCGTGGCGCGCGCGAGGTCCGGCAAAGGCCACGTTGCCACTCAGCCGCAGCGACTCAACCAACCCACGAAGCTGCGACTCGTAGCCAGGCCAATGAGCGCCACCCACGATGGTGAACGTCAACTGCGTCTGCCCCAGCTCGCTGACGAGAATCCCCAACGCCTCCACCGCCGTGTGCACGCCCTTGTGTGGAAGCACCTGTCCTGCGTAGAGCAAGCGCGTGACCGGTGGGCGGCGTTCCCGGTAGGGGAAGCGTTGCAGGTCGATGCCCCAATGGATCACTTTGCCGTGACCGACCGGTTTTCCCGCGGCAAGGGCCGACTTCCTCAGATGGCGACTGGTGAACTGAGTGTGGCGAAGCGCCAACGGCGAGTTGGGAAGCAACATCTTGGGCAACTGCTTGAGAACGCCCAGCGGGAGACGAGTCCACCGGCCGCCGGCCGCCCTACGGAACCTGGGCGCCGTTCCGTGCCAGAGCGCATACCACGGGTCCTGCTCCCAGTTGGCCAGCCAGGGATCTGAGACGAAGTAGCAGACGGGGGTCCCGGACGATTCTGCCAGGAAGGCTACCGTGATGGAGAGGTTGGCCAGATTCCAGAAGTAGACGACGTCTGGAGTGAAGGCAAGGACGGCCGCCAGAAAGGCCGCCCGAGAGCGCTGCTCCCGCCTCGCGAGCTGGCCAAATCGGGTGAGCGGGCCCAAGGGAAGGCGCTCAGCGCGGTCGATCTCGTGGTCGAGGACGCGCCAGACTCCTTCTGTCCGAGTGGGTTCGCTTACCCCGTATGTGCTTGTCAGAACCAGGACCCGGTGCCCCCTGGCCTGCAAGCCCCGGACGACATCGTGACAGCCAAGCTCATAGCCGCCGCGGTAGTGCGGTGGGTATAGGTTGGAGACGACGAGTATCTTCACGAGGGTGTCATCCGTTGCGTGGTAGCGCCGTCACTGCGTGGCCGGCCGGGCATACTCGGGTAGTTCCCCTGCGCGGATCCACCGAAGGAGCTGCGCGACGCGTCGCTCGACCGTGTGGGAGTGAAGCAGTAGGCGGCGGGCGTTGCTGGCGATCTCCATGGCCAATTCCGGGTCCTTCTGTAGACGCCGGATGTGCGCTGCCAGTTGAGCGGGATCGTCCCGCGAGAACAGGAGGAGATCCCGCCCATCTTCGAACAGGCTTCGGTTTTGCGGACGGTCGGGGACATCCCAGGAGATCATCGGCCGCCCTGCGGCCATCCCTTCGGTCACGCGCCCGGAATACGCTCTCAGGTAGCTCGGCAAGTTGACAACGGCGATGCCGACCTGCATCTGCCGCAACCACCGGGCAAAGCACGGCAGCCGGAGCCGCCGCAACGCCTCCATGTAGAGGGGAACCGCCGCTCGCATGACTACGGGCCGGCGAAGCGGGTGGAAGGCTGTCGCACACACCGCCCGGATACCGCGGTCACCCGGTCTGCCTTCCCGGATCAGCGCCCGAGTGGTTGCATGGAGAGCATCGAAAAGCGCGGGGTAGGCTGTGCCCGTCTCGGGCGAACGCTGATGGAGAAGCACCTCGTCCAGTTCGCGGTAGTCGAGCCAGTTTGCCCGGCTGCCATAGCCGAGGGCGCCGCAGAAGACAGCCCGATCCGTCAGAGGAGGGGGAGCGTTGTCGCACACGAAGCGCCTTGGCACCGCTTGGGGCCACCAGACTGCGCTCGAAGCTCCGCGCGCGCACACGGCCGCCACGTCCTTTTCGTCGACGACCGCCACGTGGGTGACGTACTTGAGCCATCTGGCAACCTGGTCCCGCTTACGAGCCATGTGGAGGACTGCCGGGCTGCGCGTGTAGTCCTCCGAGTCGTCTCCGAGGGACTCCGCGATCAGACCAAGCCGCACAGGCGCAAGGTCGGCGAGGCGCTCGAGTGTCTCCTCGCCGGCGTTTGCGGGTGAGTGGAACAGATCCAGCCATACTTGGTCGAACTGGACGCCCCGGAAGAGGTCGGGGATCCACCGCAGCCACTCGGTGGTCACGGTATGGCAGTCCACCCCGTTGGCCCGCAGACCTTCCTCAAGTCCCAGGAAGCTTGGGTACGATTGGTGTCGGGCGGTGACCCAGATGGGGTACTCGAGGGCGATGAGCAGCACACGAAGCCGGTTGGGTGCCCGACCTTGGCCAGGGTGAGGGCGTATCTGGCTCACCGGGGCACTCATGAGTCGTTCGCCGCCTGCGATTCGTTGGCGGTCCGACCCGGAGCTGTCTTGCTGCCCGGCTGGCTGCCTGGCAGCAAGAGTTCCCTCTTCAGTTGGTGTGTGGTCATCTGCCGGATGTGGTCAACAGTGCCTTGTCCGAACTTCTCGGCGATCCTGTTTAGGTAGCGCGGGTTGGTGAAGTACGTCTGGAAGGCTGCGTCGCGGAAGCGCAGCACCTCGGCGGCAGACACGTACTTTGTTGGGAGGGGCAGCGTGTCTCGCGCGTGCTGGGAGTAGCCGGACCATTGCTTGGGCAGGGGCCAGTTGTTCGTCACGGCAAGGCCGTACAACTCGGAACCCGGGTATGCCATCGCGCAGTAGAAGTTGGCGAACTCACAGTTCAGGTCCAGAGCCATGTCCAGCGTTGCCTGCATCGAGTCCAGGTCATCATCCGGCAGCCCGAAGATGAAGTTGGCGATCACATTGATGCCCGCTCCCTGCACCTTCGCAAGCGTCTCGATCGCTCGGTCCTGATCGAATCCCTTGCGCATTCCGCTCCGCACGCGCTCGCCGGCTGCCTCGATGCCAAACGCCAGCCAGTTGAACCCAGCCTGCTTGAGCTTGTCCATCAGCGCGTCTTTGACCGTATCGACGCGGGCGTAGGCCCACACGTTGAGGTCGTACCGGCGCTCGATGAGTAGGTCGCAGAGTGTGGCGACGTGTCGTTCGTTCAGCACGAACATCTCGTCTGCGATCTTGAGGTTTCGAACTCCGTGTTCCTGAACGAGCGTGTCGATCTGGCGGACAACGGCGGCGGGGCTCCAGAAGCGGTAGCTGTTGGCCGACTCCCGCCAGCCGAGCGCGCGCTCCCCGCTCTTGAACGGCGCGTGAATGCAGCAGAAGCCACAGTGGTAGGGGCACCCCAAAGTTGTGTAGAGCGCGGCGTACGGCTCCCGGGGCAGCCCACCGAAGCAGTGCCAGTTGTGGGCGCGGTACTTCGTCATCGGGAGCAGGTCCCAAGCCACTCCGGGGAGAGCCTCGTCGAGGCCCTGCAGGAGCGGGGCGGGGGAGGTGAAGCAGACTGCGTCGCCCTCTCGGTACCATAGATCGCGGACGCCGGTCATCGCCGTCGCCCGGGCCTTCAGCGCCTGAAGCAGATCCACGAGGGTGTACAGCCCTTCGCCGTTCGCCACGAAGTCGGCTGCTTCTTCGCGAAGGGTACGTTCGGGCAACGCCGCGACATGGCCGCCGGCAAGCAAGACCTTCGCCTCGGGCGCGTGGTCCTTCAGCGCTGCGCACAGGGCGCTGGCGCCCGGCATCACCTGCGTCGAAGCCGAAGGCTGATGCCCGTAGACGACAACGGCGACGAGCAGAGGGCGCCGTTCGGCAATCCGGCGTGCCGCCGCCTCGGCATCGAGGCCTTCAGCGCCGGCGTCCACGATAGACACCGAGAACCCATGTCGGCGAACGAACGTCGCAAACAGACCCGCCCAGACGGGGGGCTCGACGGCGCTGAGCGACCTCCCCAAAGACTGGTACGTCTGCGTTCGATTCCCTGGGTTCACCAGTACCAAGTCGGTGTGTTCTCTATTGGGCATCTGAGGCGGGCCTAAGCGCTTGTGGGCAGAGCATTCAGAATACTGCACAGGGCCAGGATCTTCGCCTGGTCCAGACCAGGGTAGTTGCCGAGGTAGAACCCGAAGAAGTGGACATGCTCGACGTGCGGGTACTTCGTGAGGTCGTATTCGCCGAGGGCGGCCCGCAGGTAAGGCTGCCGCAGTTGGTTCCCGCCACCCGAGGCGCCTCGGCGGAACTCGACGCCATGTTGGCGCAGCGCCGACAAGACCGCCTCACACAGCACGACGTCGGGGTGGCGCAGCACGAGCGTGAAGGCGTAGTTGCAGCTCCCGGCGGTCTCGAAGTCGGTGAAATACCGCTCCGGATCGAGGTTGCTCAGGAACAGACGCAGATTATCGCTGCGGATCCTGTTGGCCTCGTCGAGGCACTTGAGTTGCGAGCGCCCGAGCAGTGCGTTGATCTCCGTGCTCCTGACGTTGTAGCCCGGGTAGGCGAAGATGAAGTCTGGGTTCAGATCGGGGTGCTCGTCGCGGTATGCCCGCTTGAGTGTGTCGCTGTCTGCTTCGCGCACCATGCCGTGGGAACGGAGCATTCGGACGATCTCGTACAGGTCGTCGTCGTCGGTGGAGACCATCCCGCCCTCAATCGTGCTCATGTGGTGCGCGTAGTAGAACGAGAAGTTGGACAGCAACCCGAAGGTGCCGAGCTTCTGCTCGTGGAACGTGGCTCCATACGACTCGCACGCATCCTCCACCAGCGGGACCCCGCGTTCACGAAGCCCCTGCAGAAGCCGATCCGTCAGGGCGTTGTAGCCGAGGATGTGCGTCAGAAAAACAGCCTTCGTTCGAGCGGTGATTCTGTCCAGTACCTGGTCCGGATCCATGCCCAGAGTACGAGGGTGGATATCGACAAAGACCGGCTCGAAGCCGCAGTGAAGCACTGAGGCGATATCCGACACCCAAGTCAGCGTGGGCACGATCACTTCGCCGGCGCCGGAGTGGTGTCTGAGGGCGGCCATCGTCAGCAAGTTCGCCGACGAGCCCGAGTTCACGAACACGCTGTGGCGCACCCCAAGCCAGGACGACCATTCCCTCTCGAACGCGCGGACGTGCGAGGATTGCGTGAGAATGAGGGCGTCCTCATCCTGGCCCAGGAAGCGGATGACCTCGTCGAGGTCGCTGCGCGTCAGGTTGCCGCGCATCAGCGGCCAGTCCAAATTGGCGACCTCGGTTGTGTGCTGCTCAGCCATGGTCAGAATGGTCCCCGGAACGCGATCTCCCTCAGACCCTCCCGTTCCTGCGGCACCCAGCCCATCGGGCGGCCTGCCACGAGGTCGTAGGCGGCAGAGGCGATTGTCCGTCCGGTGGGGTAAAAGAGATCCTCGAGAACGGGGGCGGGAGGACAGGTCACCGGCGCGAACCCCAGGCGGCGCACGCGAACCTCGCGCTTGCCTTGCAGGCGCTCGACGACCTGCAGAGCGATCTCCGCGCTCGCGCCGCACGTGGTCCAGGCACTGTCCACGACGCACAGCCGGCCTGTCTTACGGACGGAAGTGCAGAGGGTCTCGATGTCCAGCGGACTGAGCCAGATCGGGTCGATCACCTCGGCGGCGAGGCCTACCGTTTCCAGGTAGCGCTGGGCGCGGAGGCATTCCACCTGCATGTAGGAGACCCCGACCAGCGTCACGTCGGCTCCAGCGACTGTGACTCGCGCCTTGCCCGGAACCACCTCATAGGGCTGCTCCGGAACGGGGCCTTTCTGGAAGTGGAGGAGTCGGTGTTCAACGTAGATGACCGGGTCGTCGTCGCGGATCGAGGCAAGGAGACAGCCCTTGGCGTCGTACGGTGTGGTGGGCGCGACGACCTTCAGTCCCGGCACGTGCATGAAGTACGAGTGGAGTCCCTGCGAGTGCTGTGCGCCCTGACCCCAGCTCTTCCCGATCATTGCCCGGACGACAACCGGGAGGTGGACCTGACCTCCGTACATGTAGCGGCTCTTGGCGGCGATGTTGATGAGTTGATTCATCGACAGCAAGAGGAAGTCCATACGGATGTGCACGTGAACCGGCCGGAGACCCGCGAGGGCCATGCCAAGGGCGACGCCAGTCATGGCGTCCTCCGAAAGAGGCGTGCCGAAGACCCGTTCGGGACCGAACCGCTCGACCAGCCCGCGAGTGGTTCCCTGGATCGCCTTGGGGTCGTCGACGTCGAGCCCGAAGACGAGAACCGAGGGGTCAAGGCTCATCTCCTGCTCGGTCGCCTCTCGAACGGCGTCAACGTAGGACAGTGTGCGTTCCATGGTCAACTCGCCTTGAACACGTCCGTCCACAACTCGTCAGGAGCGGGAGCCGGGCTCTCTTCCGCGAACGCAACCGCTTCGCGAAGCTCCTGCTCGACCTCCTCCTCGATGCGCCTGCGCTGGCTCTCGTCGAGTCGCTCCCCGATGCGCTTGACCTGGTCGTTGGCGTACCACGGCTCCGCTTCCTCTCGGGTGCGGTAGCCAAGCTGGAAATCCTCGCCGGGACCGACGTGCTCCTTCCAGCGGTATGTCAAGCACTCGAAGAAGAAGGGCCCCGGCCGACCGGCGCGCACCGCCTCCGCGGCCCCACTGATTGCCTCATGGATCCGGCACACCTCATCCGGGAGTTGCTGAGCGGGGATGCCGTAGATCTGGGCATGCTCGCAGACGTTGGCGAGGGGATGGCGACGCAACTGGTGCGTGTGTATCGCGTACTGGTTGTTCTCACACACGAAGAGGACCGGCAAGCGTTTCAGGGCGGCGAAGTTCAGGCTCTCATGGAACACGCCTTCGTCTGTTGCTCCGTCTCCGAACACGCTGACCACCACGGAACTGCTGCCCTGAAGCTTCAGAGCATATGCGTAGCCGACGGCTTGCGGGATCGCTGTGCCCACCACAGCCGACGCGCCCATGACGCCATGGGCCACATCGACCAGATGCATCGACCCTCCCTTGCCTTTGGCGCAGCCCGTGGCCTTGCCGTAGAGTTCCGCCAGCATGCGCTTGAGGTCTCCCCCCTTGGCAAGATACAGCGCATGGCTCCGATAGGTCCCGAAGACGACGTCCTCCGGTTGCAGCGCCTCGCAGATGCCTACCGAGACCGCTTCCTGCCCGATGGACAGGTGGATCGGGCTCTTGATCTTGTCGGTGGGGTAGATCCGGGCGATCTCCTCTTCGACTCGCCGGATCCTGTAAAGGGAGCGGTAGAACCTATCGTCCATGTTCGCCCCCTGATTGCGCCTGTGTTGCGAGGAACCACTGGTAGGTGGCGCGGAGCCCGGCTGCCAGGGAGGTCGTCGGCTGCCAGCCCATGTTGCGGAGCGGAGTGGAATCCAGGGACTTGAACGGCATACCGTCCGGCTTGCCGGGGTCGAAGCGAAGCGCGCCTTGGTACCCGATGGTGCGTCTGACCTGCTCGGCGAGCTCCCGGATTGAGACCTCGGTGCCGCCGCCCAGGTTGAGGGGTTGCTCGCCCCGGTGGTGCTCCATGGCGAACAGGCAGGCTTCCGCCGCGTCGTCCGCATAGAGGAACTCGCGTCTGGCTTCGCCGGTGCCCCAGATCTCGACGACCGAAGCACCGCTCACCTTGGCTTCGTGGAGGCGGCGGATCAGGGCGGCCACGACGTGGGAGTTCTCGAGACTGGAATCATCGCCGGGGCCGAAGACGTTGGCCGGGATGCCGACGAGGAAGTCCGCCCCATACTGTTCGCGGTACGCCTGGCAGAGCTTGAGACCGGCGATCTTGGCGACAGCGTATGCTTCGTTCGTCGGTTCAAGGGGCCCGGTCAGTAATGACTCGACGCGCATCGGCTGCGGACAGAGCTTCGGGTAGCAGCACGAGCTGGCCAGGTAGAGCAGTCTGCGGACAGCGTACCGGTGGGCGCAGTCAAACAGGTGGCACTCGGTCAGCAGGTTGTTCTGCATGAGGTCGACGGGATAGCGGCGGTTGGCCTCGATACCACCCGACTTCCCGGCCGCAACGAACACATACTGCGGTCTGCACTGGCTGAAGAACGCCTCCAGTGCGGCGGGGTCGGTTGGGGACGGTTCGGCGCTGCCCGTCCCGACCAGATTTGTGTGCCCCTGTAGTTGCAGCCGCTTCACGATCGCTGCGCCGATCAGTGTGTCGCCGCCGGCCACGAAGATGGAAGCACTGGTATCCAAAGGTCGCTCCTATGTCGCCTCGCCGCCAAGCTCGCGGAACGCTGAGAGGGTCTGTCTCGCGCGCTCGCGCTCTTCGGCTGCGTAGTCCTGCTCGGGTTCATAGAAGATGATCTGGCTGCCGGAGTGCTCGAAGTCGACCGGCACATGCAGCAGGTCGCTCAGTTCCGCCCTGAGTTTTGCCTGGCGATCCGGTGGGGCGAACAGCAGCAGGAAGCCACCTCCGCCGGCGCCCGTGAGCTTGCCGCCCAAGGCTCCCGCCGAGCGTGCGCGGGTGTAGAGCGCGTCCACTTGCGGGTTTGAGACGCTGGCACTGAGGCTGCGCTTGACCTCCCACGCCTCGTGCAGCAGGTGCCCCAGCGCGTCCAAGTCGTCGCCGTCACAGAGAATGGAGAGAGCTTGGTTGACGAACTCGAGCATCCGCCGTAGCGACTGCTCCCGACTGTCAATGTCGTCGACATACGTGCGCGCGACGTCCGAGGCCGTGCGCCGGATGCCGGTGTAGAAGAGCAGTAAGCGTGCCGAGAGCTGCTTCACGCGCTCAGCGGGGAGGGTGACCGGACGCACCTCGAAGTCTCCGCTGGGCTGGAACACGACGTGGTTGAGCCCGCCATAAGCTGCGAGCACTTGGTCCTGGGACCCAACCGTCTCCCGCATGACTTCCTGCTCAAGGTGGATGCTCTCCTGGGCCAACTGCCGCTTCGACGGCATGTGCCCACCGAGGGCATGAAGGGCGTGCAGGAGGCCTACCGTGAACGCAGAGCTGGACCCCATGCCACTTCGGGCGGGGAGGTCTCCGTCGTGGTGGATCTCCACCCCGCGGCGGATGCCCAAGAGCCGCAACCCCTCACGGACCGCCGGATGGGCGATCTCGTCGGCCTCCTGGCACAGCTCGACTTTGGAGTAGACCACGCGAAGCCGGTGTTCGAAGAAGGGCGGTAGATACCGGCAGGTGAGGTAGCAGTACTTGTTGATCGAGGCGGCGAGCACAGCGCCCCCGCGCTCTCGATACCATGCCGGGTAGTCAGTGCCTCCGCCGAAGAGCGATATCCGGAATGGCGTCCTGCTGATGATCATTGCTGGCTCGTCCTACCTTTCGTTCGGCAGCATGGGAAGTGAGGCAGCCCGGTCAGTTCGACCTGCCCGCTGAGCGAAGAACGGGGTAGCCGCTGCGTACGATTCCGGGGTGCCGATGTCCAAAAAGCGTGCCGAGGTGCGGTATCCATACAGCCCTCGACCGATCAACCGGGGGAAGATCCCCCGTTCCAGGGACACAGTGCCTTCGGCGGGTATCTCCGAGAGCAACGCGTGCCCGAGCATGTACACGCCAGCGTTGATCAGCCCGGCGCCGAGGCGTCCTCCCTTCTCGCGGAAGTGACGCACTGCGCCATCGGCGGTCAAATGGACTTCACCATAGCGGCTGGTGTCCGGGACCTCCGTCAGGGTCAGGGAGGCTTGTGACGGCTTCCCCAGATGCCAGTGCCGGAAAGCGCGGAAGTCAACGTCGCAGAAGGAGTCCCCGTTGAGCACCAACACGGGGTCTGAGCGCAGCAGTGGCAGCGCCAAGCGCAGCGCACCAGCCGTCCCCAAGGGAACGGGCTCTTGGGAGTACTCCAAGCGCATCGTGCCATGGCACGAGCCCAGTTGCTCCCGGACTTGGTCACCCTGGTGTCCGGTGCAGAGCACTACTTGTCGCACACCGGCTGCCTGAAGCTGGTCCAGCAGATGCTCGAGGAACGGGCGCCCGGCTACTTCGGCCAGCACTTTTGGCCGGTCGGGTATGGCGTGGCGGAGCCTGGTGCCAAGTCCTCCGGCGAGGATGGCTGCGGTGAGGTCGGTCAAGCTCTGCATGGCTCCTCAGGCGTTTCGAAGCGGCGGACGCCCCAGCATACGATATCCCTTCAGGAGTTCCTGGATCCCCTCGTCCAGCGTCCGTTTCGCCTCGAATCCAGCTTCGCGGAGCCGCTG
>Ga0210058_1003452_pt1 | contig 12227 bp, 7 predicted proteins | sample CryGeymeta201511_FD_183979 | JGI IMG/M metagenome (GOLD analysis project Ga0210058, IMG submission 183979) | Groundwater microbial communities from Crystal Geyser aquifers in Utah, USA - Crystal Geyser metaG 2015-11 (SPAdes) (version 2) | ecosystem: Environmental > Aquatic > Deep subsurface >...
TTCAACTTGGATAGGGGACAGCCACAAAGGCAAAGCACCAGCAAAATGCTCCAATAAAATTCCGATGAATCTTTCAAAAGAACCGATAGAAGAACGGTGAATAATTACCGGTCTTTGCCTTTTTCCTTTTTGGTCAATGTATTCAAGATTTAATCTTTCGGGTATTTGAAAATCCAGTTGAATAGTTGAGACCGTCCATTTTCTGCTTAAAGCATCCTCAACATCAATATCAATTTTCGGTCCGTAAAAAGCGCCGTCTTTTGGTCGGAGTTCGTATTTCAATTTGTTTTTAGTCAAAGCGAACTGAAGGGCTTTTTCCGCTTTAACCCAAAGTTTGGGGTCGCCCATTGCTTTATCGGGCTTGGTGGCAAAAGCAAATAAAGTTTTTAAATTAAAGGTTTTGTGAATTGTAGTTATTAATTCTAAAACGCCATTAATTTCTTCAAAAATCTGGTCCGGCTGACAGTAAATGTGAGCGTCATCCTGAATAAAGCCATAAACTCTGAAAAGTCCGGTCAATGTGCCTGATTTTTCTTTGCGATAAAGATTGCCAAACTCAGAAAGCCGAAGCGGCAAATCCTTATAGCTTCTTATTTTTGAGCTGTAAATATAAGCGGATTCCGGACAATTCATCGGCTTTAAAGCAAAAATCTCTTTATTTATTTTTAAAGGAAAAATATTTTCCTGATAATGTTTCCAGTGGCCGGAGGCCTCATAAAGTTCTTTTTTAACTAATATCGGAGTAAGAGTTTCCAAATAACCTCGTTTTTGCTGAAGTTCGCGAATATATTTCTGCAATTCATTTAAAATAATCATTCCTTTGGGATGCCAGAAAACCGCGGCTGGCGCGACATTATGAAAAGAAAACAAATCCAGTTTTTCTCCTAATTTCCGGTGGTCTCGTTTTTCAACTTCTTCCTGTATTTTCAGATGTTCGTCTAATTCTTTTTTATTGGCGAAAGCCACACCGTAAATCCGGGTGAGCATCGGATTTTTTTCGCTGCCTTTCCAGTAAGCGCCGGCGATTCTGGTCAGCTTAAAAGCGTCGGGATTGATTTCTTTGGCCGAGACAACGTGCGGTCCTTTGCATAAATCTACAAATTCTCCGCTGGTGTAAATGGTGATTGGTGATTTTGTCTTTAATAATTCTTTGATGAGTTCTAATTTATACGGTTGGTCTTTAAATAATTTTTTTGCTTCGGCGTATGAGATTATTTCTTTTTTAAATTTCAAATCTTTTTTAATCAAATTCCGCATTCGTTTTTCAATCTCCACTAAATCGCCTTCGGCGATTGCTGATTTACGCTGATGAGTACGCTGATTTACGCTGATTTTTTTATCCGCGTTTAATCCGCGTTGATATCCGCGTTTATCCGCTTCTACAAAATCAAAATCATAATAAAAGCCGTTTTCAATGGTCGGTCCGATACCGAATTTGGCTTTGGGAAATATTTCCAAAACAGCCGCAGCCAAAATATGAGCGGTAGAATGCCTTAAAATATCTGATTTGTCTTCTTTGATTTGCTGTTTTTTCATAATTTAATTTTTGATTAATTTGTAATTTGTTTTCCTGGTGGTGTTATGCTATAGCATAACAGTCGGTAATGCGTAGTGCCCATTGCCCGCTATGACGCGTCATAGCGGCATCGCTATGCTATAGCATAGCACTTCAATTTTAAAACCCCATCTCAAAAATTTGCAAAAAGCAAACTCTTGGGACGGGGTTCTTTTTTACCTCGTGGTTCCACCCAATTTCTCCGACCGCGGTCGGAGCACTCTTTAAGCCAATATCGCTGGCTAAGTGCGTGAGCTCAGCGAGTGGTGAATCCGCCTCATCGCTCTAAATTATTATACTATAAAGATAGCATTAGTAAAATAGGTTGTCAACAATAAAAAAAGGAGCCACAATCTGTGACTCCCGCTGCCTTAGCCCCCTCAATCGTTCAAATTTTATAGTTTCATGTTAAAAACTAAAAATTTGAACTCATATTTTCTAAAAATCTGCCCTCTGTTTTAAAAAGATTACTTTTTTCAAGTAGCATGCGCTGCATAATTTTAATCAAGCCGTCCGCTACGATTTCTGGTTCACTCGAAGACAGCACAAGACGCAAAGTGTGTTCAGGGGGTTTATTGTAAGATAGTTCGTTGTCGCCCAACCAAATTACGAAAAATTTGATTTTTCTATATTCTTCAGAATTCTGAAACGGATTTAAAACAATTTTAAATTTGACACAAAAGTTGCGTCTTTCCCACTCTGCTAGTAATTCTAGTTTTACAAACTCCACAATTTTTGCGGAGTCTTTATTGGTTCTCGCTTTGTAGAAAAGAGTTTTCATTATCTCAAGGGATTTATCTATTAAATCCGCACCAACCAACATTGAATCATCAATCATTATCTTCATCTTTTCCTCCTTTTAGCTCTCCAAGGAGCTTTTAATTGTCCGGGCTCAGCGGCCTCGGATTTAAGAGGTTAAATGTTTTTCAGGGCTTTTTGCAGCAGCCAGCTGAGAGTTTTAACAAATTCCCAATTGGCCGCCGCAAAATAGTTTTCAAAGAGCGTTATTAGAATAAATGCGTTATTCTAAAAAGTCAAGGTTAAATTCTATCAACTACCACCCACTATGCCATAAAAATTTCTTTTTTTCTGAAACCTGCGCAGGCGAACGGGCATGGTCCGAGCACATAAAATAAATTTTATGTGCTCGGGAGCGAGCCGAGGAATAAACGAGCCCGCCACGCTGGGGCGGGCGAAGCGGGTTGAAGAAAAAGAAATTTTTATGGCAGACCTACAACTCCACTGCTTGTTGGCAAATAAATTTCGGTTCGTTGTTTCGCCAGGAAAGCCGGCCATGAGCGATAATGACGTTATTTTCCCGCCAGACAGTCGGATTTTTCGCTAAAGTGTCGCTGAAAACAACTATTTCCAAAGCCCCGCTTAAATCTTCAATTTTTACAAATAAAATCGGCTGACCCAGTTTGCTGATAATCCGCTCAACCTTGAAAATCACGCCGGCAATTTGATAGCCGTTGCTGTTAGATTCTCCCTTCTTAGCCAAAATTTCTTTAATCGACCTTACTTTATAATTCTGAAGTTTTTCAAGATATTGTTTTAGAGGATGGCCGGAAATATAAAGTCCCAAGAGCTCTTTTTCCCAGGCAAGCTTTTCTTTTGAAGAAACAGCCTGAATATTTTCATCGGATTTTTTCTCCAGAAAAGCCGGAGTGTGATAGTTTGTCCCAAAAAGAGAAACCTGGGAAGAATTCTGGGATTTTTTAATATTTTGACAGAAAGACAAAATATTATCAAGATTGCTTGAAAGATGGCCTCGTTCGGTATTCAAAGAATCAAAGACCCCGACCCTAATCAAACTTTCCAAGGACTTTTTGTTTAAATCTTTATGCCGGACCCGGCACAAAAAATCATTTAAATTCTGGAAGGGCCCGCCAACCTGTCTTTCTCTGATAATCGCTTCCACAATATTAAGGCCGACGTTTTTAATCGCCAAAAGTCCGAAGCGGATATTTTCTCCTTCAGGAATAAAATTAACAAAACTTTTATTGATGTCCGGCGGCAAGACCTGGATGCCATTTTTTTGGGCATCGCTAACCAAAAAAGCAATTCTTTCTGTGTCGCCACTATCGGCGTTTAATAAAGCAGTCATAAATTCAATCGGCCAATGAGCTTTAAGATAAGCGGTGCGATAAGCGATTAAAGCATAGCAGGCGGCATGACTTCTATTAAACCCGTAGCGGGCAAAAGGCGGGAAAAGTTCCCAGATTTCTTTAGCTGTTTTCTCATCAATTCCATTTTCCATCATCCCTTTCATTAATTTTTCCTTTTGGGATTCAAGTAAAACCTTGATTTTTTTGCCGATGGCTTTTCTTAAAGTATCGGCTTCAGCCAGAGAAAAACCCGCCAGGTCTCGGGCAATCCGCATCATCTGCTCCTGATAAATCCCGATGCCGTAAGTATTTTCTAAAATCGGTTCAAGTTTGGGATGAAGATATTTAACCTTTTCCCGGCCATGTTTGCGATTGATGAAAGAGGGGATTAGCTCTATTGGTCCGGGCCGGTAAAGAGAAACCATAGCAATAATATCTTCAAGTTCGGTTGGTTTTAATTCTTTAAGATTACGCCGCATCCCGCTGCTTTCCAATTGAAACACGCCTGTACAATCAGCTTCCTGAAGCAATTTAAAGGTTTTTTTATCATCAAGAGGAATTTTGGAAATATCAATTTCTTCATCGTGAAGTTCTTTAATTAAACGAATAGTTTCCTCAATAATCGTCAGGTTCTTAAGCCCTAATAGATCTATTTTTAAAAGTCCTAAATCTTCAATGCTGTGCATTTCAAACTGGGTAATAATAATATTTTCATCCTGAGGTGAGCGCTGAAGCGGCACATAATCGGTTAATGGCTCTTTACTAATAACAATGCCGCAGGCATGGACCGAGGCATGACGAGCCACGCCTTCTAATTGTCGGGCTGCGTCAATGACTTTTTTGGCATCCGGGTTATTTTGATAGAGAGATTTAAGCTCGGTCACATTTTGAAGAGACTTATCAAGCCAGCCCACTTTCATTCCTTGAGTTGGGTTAAAGGGAATTAATTTTGCCAGCTGGTCGCAGAAGGCATAAGGCAGTCCCAGAGCCCGGCCGGCATCGCGAACCGCGGCCCGGGCAGCCATTGTCCCGAAAGTAATAATTTGAGCTACCTTATCCTCGCCGTATTTTTGACGAATATAAGCAAAAACTTCATCTCTCCGGACATCGGTAAAATCCAAATCAATATCCGGCATGGAAATTCGGTCAGGATTCAAAAATCTTTCAAAAAGCAAGTCATATTTTAAAGGGTCAATATCAGTGATACCTAAAACATAAGAAACCAAACTGCCGGCGGCCGAATTATGAACTGCGATTTCATTAGCAACGTAAGAGCTGTCTTTTTCCACTGTTAAGTCACAAACCTTGCCTTTATATCTTTCAAAAGAAATTTCTTTTACTGGAAACCAAATATAATTTCGCCAAATAAAAGTATCATTACGATAAAATTTCTGCTTTTTGACGGGTATCTGAAATTCTTTAAATAATTTATTGAATTTGAATAATTGTTTTCCTGAAATAGTCAGTTTGTAAGAGGGCTTACTTCTTCTCTTTTTTTGGGGCTTTCTGATTTTAATTGAAGACATTATCCCTAATCGCGCCAAGAGGACTTTAATCTGTGAGACTAAATTAAGAGAAGTTGAATCAAAACTTACTCTCATTGTATCTTTACGAGAACCGTCTCCTTTAAATAAAGAAGTTAGTAGAGCTATTATTATTTCATCCGAACTCTCAAAAATTTGGTAGGGAATATCTTTATTTTGGCTATATTTTCCGCAAAGTCTTTCTAAAAATCTAGCTGCTATTCGCGAATAAGCAAGAACTTGACAAGAATTTTTTGTTTTGTGAAATACTACGGAGCTATCTAATCCGAAAATTTGTTTAAGCAATTTTCTTGTTTTCTCTATATACTTTTTTTCATTTCGATGAAAGCCAAATCCAATAGTTGCTTCGCGATATTTTCTCCTGCTTCGACTCCATCCTTCGCTGATATAAAAACCTAATAATTGAGCGAATTTTTTATCCAATTTTATATATCGCTTAATCTTTTTTTGGATAAGCCGATTTGTTCCGATTTCATACCAGACATATTTATTGTTTCCTTTTAAGCGGCTATCAAGATGATTAAAATTAAGGAGGTCAAATTTTGTTTCTATTTGGCGGAGTTTGAAAATGGGATAAAGCAAGAAATCATTTTTTTTCAAATTTTGAGCTTCTATCCACCGTGGATTGTAGCCGCTCCATAAATTTTTTTTACATGACCGATTACAGGACGGTTTACAGATAGTGCCCTTGATTGAATTTACAGGACACATTTTATGCTTTACCGCTAAGACTTTGTGGTCTTTTGTCAGCCTCAAATTAAAGATAGGCATTTTGCTTTTAATAATTGCTATTTCCTCGTCTATATCATAGCTTAAAACTTTTTTTACCCTTCTTTTATTGCCAAAGGCGCTAATTACTCTTTCTTGCGGTTTAATATCTTGAATATTTTTTTGTCGTCCATCTTTTAATAGAATTTTTGTATCGGGCAAAAAACAACCTCTTCCCGGACCAACTACAATGCCTCTTTCTTTTGCCCAAATGACAAAATCCTGGACAATTAAAAAATAATCAGCAAAACCGGTCTTCTCAATTACTTCCAATTCATAATCCAATCTTTCCATCACCCTAGCGTCAGCCACCTCGAAACGATTAGATAATCTTTCCATTACTAATTTCCGAAGATAATCATCAGCCGAGGTTTCTTGTTCCGGCAAGGGAAAATTAGGTAAAAGAATTTGATTAAGAGTTAAGTTGACATTGCAGCGCTCGCTGATTTTAACCGTGTTTTCAATTGCTTCCGGCAAATCCTTAAAAGATTCTATCATCTGTTCTTGGGAGCGCATTGAAAGGTCTTCGGCTTTCATGGTCAGGCGGTTTTCATCCGATATTTTATTGTTTGTCTGGACGGCTAAAAGAATGTCTTGGTATTCGGCGTCTTCGGGTTTGGCATAATGAATGTCTTGGGTAGCAACAAGCGGCGCAAAAGTAATTTCAGAAAGTTTTTTGAGGGCGTCATTAACCTTGACTGCTTCCGGAATGTTCGGGTGATCGCTGATTTCCAGGAAAAAATTTTCCGAGCCAAAAATTTCCTGATATTCTTTTATGGTTTTTTCCGCCTGTTCAAAATTATTGTTCAAAATCAATTGGGGAATTTCGCCGGCTGGACAACCTGAAAGAGCGATTAAACCTTCGTGGCACCGCTTTAAAAGTTCTTTGTCTACTCTCGGCCGATAATAGAATCCTTCCAAGTAAGATTTGGTTACCAGTTGAATGAGATTTTGCCAGCCGAGATTATTTTCAGCGAGAAGAATTAAATGAAAATATTTGTCGTCAACCCTGGTCTGTTTTTCAAAACGCGAGCGATAAGCGACATAAGTTTCCACCCCCAAAATTGGTTTAATTTCGGCCTTAACAGCTTTTTTGTAAAATTCTACCGCCCCATAAAGATTGCCGTGGTCGGTTAAAGCCAAGGCCTTCATTCCCAATTCTTTGGCACGGTTAATTAAGTCGTCAATTTTCGCCAAGCCGTCTAATAGGGAATAATGGCTGTGAGTATGGAGATGGATGAATTTCATAATAAAATCTACGAATTATGTTTTCGCCAAAGGCGAATTCCCGGAGGGTTTATATACGAATATTATAACCAAAAGAAAATCTTAAAACAAACATAGAAAGTTGGGTTGACATATTTTGATAAAATGTGTTAGTTTAAGAGCGGTAATTTTACATTATTAATAGAAAGGAGGAGAATATGAATCAGTTGTCATTTACGTATCTTGAGGAAAAATCAGTTGTTTGTGTATCTTGCGGCCGACTGAGAGTAAATGGCGAGTGGACAAATAAAAAAGCTGGAAAAGGTAAATATAAATTTTCCAGCAAAGTGATTTGTCCGGATTGCGGGCCGCAAAATTGCGAGCAGCAAAATAAAGACTTTTAACGCCCATTTCCTGAAATTTATAAAATTTTGGGAAATGGGCCTATTTTATTAGAAAGTGCTAAAATTAATAAAAATGCTTAAACTTAAAACTAAAAACTATAAACTAAAAACTAACTATATTATCGGCATTGATGAAGTGGGCAGGGGAGCGTTGGCCGGACCGGTTGTGGTAGCTGCTTTGGTGTTACCACGAATATCAAATATTAAATATAAAATAAAACCCTCCGAGGATTCGCCAAAGGCGAAAACAAAGATAAAACTGAAAGATTCCAAAAAATTATCTCCCAAACAAAGAGAAATTTGGTTTCAATATATTAAAATTCACCCCAAAATTTTCTATGCGACTGCCAGTATTTCTCCGAAAATAATTGATAAGATAAATATCTCGGCTGCCGCCAATTTAGCCGCCACCAGAGCCTTTGAAAAATTGATTACTAATTGCAAGATTGCCAATTGCAAGATTTTTTTAGACGGCGGACTCTACTTAAAAAAAATCCGCGTCAATCCGCGTAAAAATCCGCGTTTATCCGCTTCTACCATAACAAAAGGCGATGAAAAAATTCCGGCCATAATGCTGGCCTCAATCGTTGCAAAAGTGAGGCGGGACAAAATGATGGTGAAACTTCACAAAAAATATCCCAAATACGGTTTTGACAAGCATAAAGGATACGGCACGAAAAAGCATTTTAAAGCGATTAAAAAATTCGGGCCCTCGCCGATTCACAGAAAAAGTTTTCGCCTAAAAATAAAATAAATGAAATAAGAGTAATAATAAAAAAAAGTAATTTACTATGATATCTTGCGATCGCTGGATATCATAGTATTTGGTTTTTAAGGTGTTTTATTGTAATATAATTAAAAATGCGGCGGCGTTATTTTATTATTTTAATAATCATTCTTTTGTTGGGAATTACTTATCTCACCTCCTTTTTTATTAAAAAAGAACGCTTTTTTGACGAGAATTTGCGTTTGAAACAGGAGAATGAAAATTTGCGCGCCCAAATTCAGAAACTACAATTACCAATTACCAATTATCAATTATCTAATAATTATTTAACTGCCAAGGTTTTTTCCACTTATCCTTTTAATATTAAGAATCAAGTCACTATTAATATTGGAGAAAAACAGGGTGTTAAAAAAATGATGACCGTGACAGTCGGAGACAATCTTTTGCTCGGCCAAGTCACAGAGGTTTTTGAAAATTACAGCGTAATTCAGACAATTTTTGACCCAAATTGGCAGTTGTCGGTAAGAATCGGCAAAGAAGAAATTAATGGCCTTTTTCAAGGCGGCAATGAACAAAAGGTAGTTCTAATTGAGAAAGAAAAAGCCATTCAGATAAGTGATATCGTTTACTCAGCCAGCCAGGAATTTCCTTATGGCTTAAAAATCGGCGAGATATCTGAAATCAAAGAAACTATTGCCGGCGTTTTTAAAGAAGCGGTTTTAAAGATACCCTTTAATATTAACGAATTACGGGAAGTGAATGTTATAACTAAATAAGAAATTAAAAATGAGATTGCTTTCTCTTGTCCTATTAATTTGTTTATTAAGTTTTATTCAATCGCTGGGCTTTTCAATTTTTGGTGTTAAGCTAAATTTAGCTCTGGCAGCGGTCATTGCCGCTTCTTTTTTTGTTGCTAATCTTTGGGAAGGACTTTTATTAGTGGTTTTAGCGGCTTTAATTTTAAAATTTGCGCCTGGTTTTGAAAGCGAAATTCTGATTTTTTCTTTAATCGGAGCCGGCGCGATTCTCATTAAAAAGTATCTTCCCTGGCACTATTTTTTCAGCAATTTAATTTTAATTATTCTCGGGACTTTTATTTTTTACCTTTTTTTGGCGGCTAACTTGATTCTCACGACTATTTTCTTAAAAGAACTGGTTTTAAATCTAATAGCGGGAACCCTGATATTTGCGCTTTTAAATTTTTTATGGCAAAATAAAATAGCATGAAGTTTTCTTTCACCCTACTTAAACAATTAGTCCCGGCAATAAAAAATAAAAAGGACTTAATCAATAAATTAAACCTTCACTTTTTTGAAACCGAAGATGCAGCTGGCGATGTTTTAGATATTTCAATTCCACCGAATCGTTTTTCAGATGCGGCCTCGCATTTTGGTATTGGTCGAGAAATTGCGGCAATTTTAGGAGTTAAATATAAGGAAGTCGGACTTCCTACTTGCCCGCCGAAGCTTCAGCGAAGGCGGGAGATTAAAGTTGTAGTAGAGGACAAAAAATTATGTCCCCGTTATACGGCTCAGTATTTTGAAAATATAAAAATTGGGCCTTCGCCGAAATGGATGCAAAAGATTTTAATTGATTGCGGCCTCAGGCCGATTAATAACGTGGTTGATATTATGAATTATGCGATGTTGGAGACCGGACAACCGCTCCATGCCTTTGACTATGATAAACTAAAAACTAAAAACTCAAAGCTAAAAGCTATTATAGTCCGGCGGGCGAAAAAAGGAGAAAAAATTACGACTTTAGAGGACAAAACTTATGAACTAAATGAAGATATTTTAGTGATTGCGGACAGCAAAGAACCTATAGCTATTGCTGGCATTAAGGGCGGCAAAAAAGCCGAAGTTGATAAAAATACCAAAAGAATCATTGTGGAGTCTGCTAATTTTAACGGAGTCAATATTTATAAAAGCTCAAAGCTGCTAAAACTTCCCACAGATGCTTCTTTGCGTTTTTCTCATAATATCAGTCCGGAATTAACAATTTTCGGCATAAATCGGGTCAGTCAATTACTTCAGGAAGTTATTGGCGCCAAGGCCGGCCCGGTTATTGATGTAAACTTCACTAAACCTCGCAAAAGAATTATCAAATTTGATTTGGAGAAATTTAATAAGTTTATCGGAACCAATTTAGACAGTAAAATTTGCCAGAAATATCTTGAACGACTTGGTTTCAAGATAACGCGGATAAACGCGGATCAAAAAAAAGATCAGCGGGCGATCCGCGGATCCCTCGCGGATCAGCGTAAATCAGCGTTTTTAGTAGAGGTTCCCCTGCTCCGGCAAGACATTGAAATTTTTGAGGATTTAGCCGAAGAAGTAATCCGGCTTTACGGTTATAATCGGCTGAAATCAATACCGCCTCACATTCATCTTCAGCTATCCGGCTTCGAAGACCAGATTGTTCTAAAAGATAAAATAAAGAAAGTGTTAGCGGCTGCGGGCTTGAGCGAGGTTTATAATTATTCGTTTATCAGCGAGAGCGATTTAACTTTTGGTTCAAGTTGGAAAGATGAAGTTATTGAACTGGAGAATCCCATAAGTAACCAGTTTAAATACCTCAGGCCGTCTTTAGCGCCATATCTTGTAAAAAATATCAATAGTAATTTCCGTTTCTTTGACGAAGTGAGGATTTTTGAAATCGGTAAGATATTTTATAGAATCAGCGAAAAATTAACTCTCGGTATCGCTCTGGCTTCAAAAAAAGACAAGCAGGTTTTTTTCGAGCTTAAAGGTATTATTGAGCAATTATTTAAAAAAGTCGGTTTAGTTAGTTACTTAATGCCCGAACCAGGAGAAGGGGATTGGATAAAAGTTTTTACGGACAATTTTTTAATACCCGGAGAGGTTTTAAAAATTGAATCTGACGGAGAAACTATCGGCTATTTAGGAAGAATAAATAAAGAATTAGTGAGTAATTATGAAGGAGTCTTGGTAGAAATAGATTTGGATGCTTTGTTAAAATTAGTGGAAGAAGAGCACGAATATTTGCCTTTGCCAAAATATCCTTCAGTGATGCGCGACATTTCAATTTTAGTTGAGCCGACAATTAGAGTAGGTGAAATAATGCAGGCAATTCAAAGCGTTGATTTCAGATACGTTGAAGACGTTGATTTAATTGACGAATACGACTATCAATCAAAAAGAAGCCTGACTTTTCGAATTATCTTTCAGGCCGAAGACCGGACTCTTACTGACAAAGAGGTCAATAAAGAAATGGAGAAAATTGCTAAAATGCTTAAAAGTAAATTTAGGGCAATAATTAGGTAATTTTACTTACTGGCTGCGGAATTTTTCAATGGTTCTAAAACTGACTTTCTCCGCGTCAAATTTTAACTGGACGCTAGCCAACGGGCCATTTCTATGTTTGGCAATAATGATTTCCGCGGTATTTTGGTCTTCAAGAGAGGGTTCAAACTTGTCCCGGTCTTTTCGATAAATAAATAAAACCACGTCAGCTTCTTGCTCAATACTTCCGCTTTCTCTTAAATCCGCCAATCGCGGAATTTTTATTTCTCTTTGTTCCACGGCTCGGGAAAGTTGAGCGGCTGCTAAAATCGGCACCTCAAGCTCTCGGGCTAAACTTTTAAGACCGCGGCTGACCTCAGTCATTGCCTGAACCATATTATTGGTATTGGTTCGCGGTTGAATTAATTGAATATAATCAACCACTAATAATCCCAGACCATGTTCGGCCTGCAACCGCCGGACCATTGAACGAACTTGAATAATATTAGCTGAAGGAGTGTCGTCAATAAAAATCGGAGCCTGAGATAGCCGGTCCAGGGCTTCCTGAATCATTTCAAATTCAATATCTTCGGTCAGCCGGCCGGTGCGAAGTTTCCAAAGCGCCACCTGGGCTTCGGCGGCAATTAATCGGTCAATCACCTGATCTTTA
>Ga0210058_1003466_pt1 | contig 12161 bp, 13 predicted proteins | sample CryGeymeta201511_FD_183979 | JGI IMG/M metagenome (GOLD analysis project Ga0210058, IMG submission 183979) | Groundwater microbial communities from Crystal Geyser aquifers in Utah, USA - Crystal Geyser metaG 2015-11 (SPAdes) (version 2) | ecosystem: Environmental > Aquatic > Deep subsurface >...
GATTGGGTGAGGGTATTGTATCAGGATTTGGGGGGTGGAAGATAAAGATGAAAGAAGAAAGATGAAGGTGATGCTTTGTTGCGGCGGGGGGAGGGAGGGCGTATAATCTGAGGGGAGTTCAAGTTCCGCCACGCTGTCCGCTAGTGTAAACCGTTAGCCTTTTCTTTCGAGCCAATATATAACCACTAATCGGCATAATATCCATGAACATTAATGACAAAAATATCGGGCATTTCTTGACTTTCGAATTATGGCAAGACGCTTTGAAATTAATAAATGCCCATGTTGAAGGACAGGAAAGTAATAAGCACTTTAAGACTCTCAGCATGATTTACTACAAAAAATTGGGGAGTGCAACTCAACAGTTAGAAACCCATGAATTTTTTGACAAATATGTAATCAATAATCTGTTTTACGGTTTGGAAAATGAATTTGCCATTTATCCGTATGTTATGCCAAAGGCAGGATTAGGTTTACGAAATTACAAATTCTTAACTTATCCAATGCGGGCAGTTTACGACTCCATAGGTCTTTATGCGCTGAAACTATCCGATGAATTTCTAAAAAATTACTATCGCAAAAACTCTAACATTCGCTCTTTTTACGGCGGCGGAATATATTTTGAAAACGATAGGCTGGTTGTTACCAAAAACAACATTTATTTTTCTTCTTACTATCGCAGTTTTCGTAACGAAATTCGGAAAGAAATTAATACTGACGGTGATAAACGAGTCGTTGTCAGAATAGATATTCAAAATTATTACGACGAAATTTCAATACCGATTCTGCTGGAACACTTTGAGCAAAATTACAAAGATAGCGAAAAGGCCAAATTTAATTTTGACACAACAACTAAAGAGCAAATTGAGTTTTTCTTTCAATTTTTAGCCAACGGCAGATTAGGCATTCCGCAGTCAGATAATAGTTTGATTTCCAGCGTTATTGGTTTTCTGTATTTGATATTTGGGGATTTGTACATTGATGGTGAACTGAGAAAAGACCCAGAAATACTTGAACGATATAAAATCATCAGATACGTTGACGATATTTTTATATCGCTAAAATTCAAGGACAGCGTCGGCATTAATGAGCAAAAAGAGTACATTGAATCAATTGGCGCAAGAATTTCAGACCTGCTTTATTACAATTTGGGATTGAGATTAAATCCAAAAACACGTTTTTTCTGGCTAGACGACCCTGAGCAGTTAAAGGATTTGAAATCGTCACTCAAAAAAATATCCCCACAATATTATTCAGGCATTGACGATGTTGATGATGAGACTTTGGAGAACAAAATCAACAACGTGTTTGATGAATTACGGAGACTCAAAAAGTCAAGTGTTGAGCCTGCAACCTTTCGACACGAGTTAGCAGACGAGATTTTGAAAGAAGTTTTTGATAAACGTGTCGCGCAGTTGTTGGATAGTCCAGAAAACAAAGAACGGATTCGCCAAGTTTTCAAAGATTTTGACTTCAACAGAGTTAAGGAATATCCTTTGCCGATGATTATTCTTATTTTAAAGGATAAGCCAGTATCAGACGCATTCAGAGAATATTTACTAAACCGAAAAAATATTGCCACAAAAGATGTGGATTTAATGTTGACATATCTTTGCCAAATCAATTTTCTTGACAGTGATGTCCTCAAACTTTTAGAGCGATATACACCGATGAATAAGATTATTGCAAGAATTACAAATCCAGATTTATCTTATTACCAGTCAGGTTATTATGGTTTGCATGATAAACAAATAGAAAAGTTATGTTCAATGAATGATGTTATCGAACAAATAAGGCATAGGGTTTTTAATGAAAGAATAGGCTCTTATTCTGTGGCGTTAAACCATCTGCTAAATGAATTACATGGTATCTGTTATCAAATTGACAGCAACGGTAATAAAAGCAAGGATTACGATGCTAATCAGGTTGTCCAGTTCTTGCAAGCACAGGGTATTTCTCACCAAGTATGTATTGGAGTTCGCAAGTTATTTGACCGAAGGAATACAAATCAAGTTTCACATCCTGGTTCAGAAAACTTTCTTGCATGGAGCGTATCTCAATCAGAGTATCAGCTATATTATCAAGTTGTGTATGAATGTTTAGGTACTTTGATAAAATCAGGCTAAAAAACGTGCTCAGAAACAACTTTATCACGCGCCCCCTGAGCCGGTCATCGAATGTGCCGTTTTTCTGGCTTCAGGTTTATACTGCTCCCAAGCAGAGTCCACGCCCGCCCCAGCGCCAGTAACACAAACCGTTAGCCCTTCCCCGAAATATTATTACTTGTTAAGCAATTTACAAGGAGATTATTCGTGATTTGTCAATCTTGTGGAAAAATGGTTCAGCCAAACTCAAAGAAATGTCCAAACTGCGGGGAGGTGCTTTTGGCTCATCTACCGTCATTATTTGACCCTAGATCATCTAAATCATTTTATCCGCCTACCCTTGCTTCATACCCATCCCCAATATTTTCAAAACCCAAAGAGTTAAGAGAATGGTGGCATCAAATATTAAGAGACTACGAGCGATACAATTGCTACGCATTTTTCCTATGCCTACCATCTGATGAAGAAGCGATTAAATACATAACATCTTTTGGCAAGGAACTTGATTTACTTTCCAATCAAAATTGTCTTGTGATAGCCTTAAGCAAGAATGCATATAGGTGTTCTGGTTCTAATGACTACAATAACTTTCATTTTCCCTGGATAACTATTAATGATGGTAACGAAGACAAAAAAAGGATTAGTGACCGTGCTTGGAAAGCAGCAATTAACGAACAGTTATCAGAAGGTTATAGCATTAAAGTTGCTCAACTTTTCAAAATTAAATTTACTGAATTTCCCTGTTTAGTAATTTTTGAAAACATACGCTCACCCAAAAGAATAGTATTTACTTTTAAGGGACTGACAGTGGAAGAAATTTCAAGCCAAATACGGATAATTTTTTCACTTATTCAACAAGCGGTCAATGAAAAAAACAATCCTATCCGTAATTTAATAAATCATCAAAAAAATTTAGGACTACAAAAAGCAAGCCAAACTATATTTGATAAAATCTTAAATCTTTCTGGCAAAACTTTTGAAGCAGCAATGGAAGCGTGGATAAAAACTGTTGTCAAGTAAAATAATGCGGGTTACCGATAAACAGCATTGTCAAACTCCAGGAAGGGGATACCCTGCGACCCTCTACGGGGACGATATTGACGGGGAGTCCAAGTCCCCGCGCGCGGACGGTCAATGCAAAGCGTTGGGTTGTAGCGCGTAGTTTTGCTTGGGCTGCGCGCTTCCGCCGTTTGGCACGTGGCTTCGAGCGCTCTCCTGAAATTTTGGCCGGGTTTCGCTGCCCGGCTTTTGCCATCCTTATTCTCCGTCAGTTCTTCAAATCCATCGCTCACGTACCATAAGAGTTTATAATAGGCTCCACGATGCATATAAATTTATCAGAATGTTTGATCCAGGCGCGTGGGTTGGAAAAACGTTATCGCCGCGGTAAAGTGCAGGTTGAGGCGCTGCGCGGCGTGGATTTGGACGTTCCCAGTGGAGCCTTCGTTGTCATCGTCGGACCAAGCGGAGGGGGAAAGACTACGTTGCTGCATCTTCTTGGCGGGATCGATCGCCCCACGTCCGGTCAAATTCGTGTTAATGGGCAAACACTGGAAACCGCCAGCGAATCCGAACTGACTCGCTTTCGCCGCGACCACATCGGTTTCGTCTTCCAGTTCTACAACTTACTTCCCTCTTTGAACGCCCTGGACAACGTTATCCTGCCTTTGTTAGCCAGGGGCTGGTCCTGGAAAAAAGCCAGCCAGTCTGGCCAGGCTTTTCTCGAACGTGTTGGCCTGCAAGCACGCTGGCGGCACATGCCAGGGGAACTTTCCGGCGGTGAACAGCAGCGCGTCGCCATCGCGCGCGCCCTGGTGGGCGAGCCAGCCGTCATCCTGGCAGACGAGCCAACCGGCGACCTGGATTCGGTTACCAGCGGAGAGATTATCCAATTAATGGTCCATCTCAACCAGCAGCTGGGCTCCACGTTCATCATCGCCACTCACAATCAAACCGCTTGCCAATATGCCACACGCGCCTATGAAATGCGAGATGGACTGCTCTATCCAGGTTTGGAAGCAGCATGAAATTCTCCGTGGTTGGCGCTTATCTTTTCAAGGATCTATTCTTCGACCGCGGACGAAGTGTGCTGACGATCATCAGCCTGACAGCAGTGATCGTCAGTTACCTGGCAGCCTCTGCAATCTCCGAGGTTTTTCTGGAATTTGGCAGCCAGCCGCAAACCGGCTCGCGCAACCTCCTCATAGTGTCTGATTACGCATTCGATCCAATGCAAAGCAAACTGGATGACAGCGCCCTTCAATCGGCAGCAGAGATTGTGCGCCAGGAATTCGGCCCTGATAGCGTGCTCAGCGCATTTCCTGTGATCTATCGCAACTTGGAGATCAACGGCAGAAGAATACGGGCGCTGGCTATCCCGCGAGAGAATTTAATGCGGAGTTATAGCTTGACCTTGATGGAAGGTGATTGGCCCGATGGCGAAGAGCAAGTCGTTGTTTCGCAAGAAGCTATGCAACTGAATGACTGGAAAGTCGGTGACCGTTTACTCTTTCGCGATAGCAATCTCCTGATAACCGGCCGCGTCCAAGGAGAGGCTCGAATCTCTGCAATCTGGATGACTTATGCCAGCGGTCAAAAACTATTCAACGCGCAAAATGATTTTCAAATCGGTGTTTTAGAGATTGATAGCAGCTTGGATCTGCCAACCGTTCAAGGCTCTTTGGAACAAGATCCACAATTTCCCAAAGGATACGCAGTGTATCTAAACCAGCAGTTGTACGGACGTTATTACGATCTGGTTCGCGATTTCCTCAAAGTGGCCTTCATTATCGCAACCCTGGCTTTGGGTGTGGTCATTGTTGGTACATTCAATGCCACCAGCCTGACCATGGCGGAGCGGAAGCAGGATATTGCCATTCTACAAACTATTGGGTTTCCCTCCCGGACAATCCGGCTCTTCCTGCTTGGGCGTACACTTCTACAAACGCTGGTCGCATTCTGCCTTGCCTGGGGTGTCATGGCAATCATCGTGCAAAACAGCCTACAATACCCAATTGTTTTCCATGCCAAAATAGCTGTCCTGCGCCTGTCGCCCGAAACCATATTATTGGGATTTTTTCTGACCGTGATCTCAGCCAGTTTGGGCGTATGGTTGACTACCCATGCCCAAAGCAGCCTAAATCTGGCGGACCAGCTCCGGGAGTGAATGAGGGATGTTGACTATAATACGCTTTAGCCTGCAGGATATGGTCCGGCACTACAAGCCCTGGGTGGCAATGGCCGTACTTGTGGCAGCAACCAATATGCTTTTTCTTGGACTCGGTGGTTATCGCAATGCGCTCCACCAGGAATTCGGTGAAATACCGTATGATGATTTGATCGTACAGGAAAGCAATACCATTGGTGAGTTGTTTGGCAGCCGGCTATCTCCTGAGATCGGCGACAGATTGCTGGCCATGGGTATATCGCGGGTCATCCCAGAAATACACGACTTCACAGGCACTTCGATGACCAATATTATCACCCTACGAGGGATTGACCTAGAACGCTACCAACAGGTGAACTCCTTTAAAATCCTTGCTGGGCGTGCGCTTCAATCCGGAGATGCCCAACGAACCTCCATGATTGGCTGGCGGCTGGCAGCAAGGCTCAGCCTTTCACCAAGCCAGGAGATGACTCTTCGAGGGCGGCAATTCCTTGTAATAGGTACCTTTCAGACTGGCGCGTATGTGGATAATGAAGCCTGGATCTCGTTGGAAGATGCCCAGGATTTATTAGGTTATGGGAAGGAAGTCTCGATTTACATCATCCCAGATGAAGGAATCCTGAAAGCAGGTGATTCCTTGCCGGGAGGCGTTTCGGTAGTAGAACGCGGTTTGGGTCCTCTAACCAACAGCGATCAGTTTAAACCACTCTTCAGGATCATTGAGCTGATCCACCACGCTCTAGGCATTGCTGTTATTTTGACTTTGGCGAATGTCTTGTTTAGAACAGCCTGGATACACCGACGTGAATTGGCCATTTTACGCTGCGTTGGTTTTCAACCCGGCGCCTTGATCGTATACCTGTTCAGCCAGGCCCTGGTATTAACCTGGGTCGGGGCGCTCCTGGGGACACTCAGCGCAGCGTTGTTATTTTCGTTCCTCAACACTGATATCGTTGGAATGTCACTCCACCCCAGCATTAGCCCGCAAACTGTTATTGCAGGTCTTGGGCAGTCCTTTTTTATCGCCTTGACCGGTACGGTATTACCAGCCTGGTGGTTCAGCCGGTTGAACCTGGTCCACCAACTCCGTTCCGAGTGACTAAAAAGACTATCCTGGATATACATGCTGAATAAAATTCTGTATAATTGATTGATAACTCATCATTCGAAAAGGAGCAAGAGAATGAATACAAGACGCGCCGCCCTCTCTCTCGTATTGGCGATTTGTCTCTCACTGGCCTGCAGCTCGGTCACAATCGTGACGGAGTCAACCCCGGTCACAAGCGTGACGGATTCAACGCAGGTTCCCTCGCTTCCAACCGGACCCACCCCGATCCCATCCGATCCGGTCAGTATTCGGGAGGGATTGGCCAGTCTCAACTCATATTCCCTGGTCATCGAATCAAATTCCTCCGGCCCTTCGCAGACAGAATATTCCAAAGTACGCATGGAGATCCAGGATTCCAAAGACCAGGATGCGACCTCCACGCACTACGTTACCAACCAACTCACAGCGGATGAGAGCGAACCCAGTACGACAGACAGCTATGCCTACAGCATCGGGAACGCGCAGTGCTCCGGCTCGGATGCGGATGAATGGACTTACACAACGATTACACCCCAGACAAAAGAAATGCAGGATCTCTTCAGTGAAATGATGGATATCCTGCCCCTCATTGATAACCCCACCTATGTTGGAAGCGAAACCATGAACGGGATCATGACCAATCATTTCACTTTCCGGGTCGGCGGATTGGGGTTGCAATCGGGCGTGGAAGTCACTGCCAACCAGGGCGATTATTGGCTGGCGCAAGATGGCCAATATATCGTCAAGTACCAACTGGTTGCCGAAACAGTGGACACCGCGACCCAGGCGAAAGTTCACGTGGATGTATTGATTGACCTGACAAATATCAACCAATCTGTTGATATTTCTTTTCCTGTTGGATGCGCGCCATAACTTGAATTTTGCAGCACTTTGAAAACAGGGAAACCTACTACACTAGTTTCTGGCGCAAAAACGGCAAAAGACGGGCAAAAACCGGCTTGGCAGGGAGTTTTGCACCGAGGGGAAGATGCGTGCTTTTGTTTCGCGCTTTAGCAATCAAATCATCTCGCGGATGCGGGTGGTTACGTTGCCCTGCCCATCACCGCCAGGTTGCCAGCGATGATGCCCCAGCCCACCCAGCGTTGGAAGCCGTCTTGGCCGCGGTCCAGGCAGCGACCCAAACCATGCGCCCGTTTGAGAACGCTGATGCGGCCTTCCACGCCCGCATGCCACTTGCGTCCGGCGACAAACCATTTGCGGCGTTCGTGCGTTTTACGCGGTTGCGATTTGTAACCGGGCTTTAATACCTGTTGAAGGTGAGTCTGGTTGGTACTATCTAAATCGTGAAAGTTTTGCTTTGGACTTCCTGAAAGCCCAAAATGATTTCTTTGAACAAGTCAATCAAAATCAAAAACTATATCGTAGCGCCCTCCAGCGATTACGCGATAAAAGTTTTTGGGATGTTTTTTCATTTCGAAGCGCCGCAATTTTTGTGGACTCAAATGAAAACAGAGATGAATATAATGGGGCAACTGGCACAGTTATCAGAAGACCATAAATAAACACTTGACCCTTCCAACCTTCAAGTAAAAATAGACTCGGCCAACAGCCGAGTCCATTTTTACTTTTTGTTACCTGCTCTACTTTCGTTCTGCAACCTGTAAAGCCGTTGACCTGTGTGTTTTATATTTTCGGGCGGGAACTTTAGCCGTCAACTGGATGAGCGAGCGCAAGGCTTCATTGACCGATTCCGAATCCGAAAAATATTCCGCCACATCTGGCGCAAGCAAAACCGTTCCTTCCGCCAAAATGTAACTGGTGATTACCCACAAGTTCAGGCGGCAGTTGGACTGCCGCCTGCGTCCGCAGTGCAACTGCGGGCGAACGGCGACTTGTGGGTAATCACCAAAATGTAATGGTTGACTTCTACCGTCCCATCCTTTTTGGTCACATGGACGGTATATCCTTTGTCCAGCGGGCGATAAAATTTTCCGCGCTCGGCTTTGCTGAGATCATATTCGGCGCGCATATTATCGTTTTTCTTTTTTCTGATTGTTTTCATTCTCTCGCTCAAAGTGGTACCTACACCCGATACTCCCCCGCGCGTTCCCTCAAAACCAGCCGTTTCTCTCGTTCCAATTCCGCCTGTAGTTCCTCCTCGCTCGGTAATACCAGCCGATATTTCGACGCGAAGATTTGCTCGCTATCTTTCAACACGGAATATTTCGCGATGGTTTCATCCTTGTTCGTGCAAAGAATAATGCCAATGGTGGGATTGTCCCCTTCCGTGCGTTTGAGATCGTTGTACAGGCGGATGTACATGTCCATCTGGCCGACATCCTGGTGGGTGAGTTTGTCCACTTTCAGGTCAATCAGCACGAAGCATTTGAGCAGGAAGTTGTAGAAAACGAGGTCAACGTAGAAATGGGATGTCTCCGTGCTGACGCGCACCTGCCTGCCTACGAACGAAAATCCCTTGCCGAGTTCCAAAAGGAATTTCTGGAGTTTCGTGATGATAGCCGTCTCCATTTCCTCTTCGGAGACCATCGGGTCTTCGGGAAGTCCCAGGAATTCCAGCACGTACGGGTCCTTGATGAAGTCGGCGGGACTTTGTTTCTCGAAATTCGCTTCTTTTTCTAGCGCAGACTTTTTATCACGCGAGGCGAGCAGGCGTTCGTAGTACAGGGTGTGGATGTTGCGCTCGAGGACGCGCACGCTCCAATTTTGTTCGGCGGCTTCCTTGAGGTAATATTCGCGGGCTTTGGGATTGTCCACGCGCATGATCAGGCGGCAGTGGCTCCAGCTCAATTTGCTACACAGTGTGTAGCAAATCTCGGCATCTGGAAATGTAAGGTAAAACTGACGAAAACTCCTCAAATTTGCCCCTGAAAACCCCCTGCCAAAATCATCCGTCAGTGATTTGGACAGGGATTGGATCAATTGCGCCCCATAATCCGCCCGCCCTTTGCCCCGCTGCTCTTCCTCCACAATGCGCCTGCCGATCTGCCAGTAGGCTTCCACCATCGCAAAATTGACCGCCGCGTAGGATTTTGTCCGCGCTGTATGCAAAATGTTCTGGATGTCGGTGACGAGTGATTTGGATGTCATGCGCCGATTATAAGCGGACTCAGAGTCAATTCTCTACACAGTGTGTAGAGAATCTAACTGACCGCCATCCACGAATTTTCACGAATGCACGAACGTCGCGCCTGCGATTCGCTTATTCGTGCCCCATTCGTGGATGGTAGGCCAGCAAACAAACCACCTTGCGCTGTAATGTCAATTCGGGACGCAGTGAGTCCCGAATTGATTTTGTACACACTGTGTAGATTTTTCATGAGGCTTTGCCAAAACGCGGGATTTTATGCTAAAGTAGGGACATCACTGTCACAAAAGGGAAACCTGCGATGAGAAAGCGAACCCCAAAAAGCAATGATTCGGCGAAGAAATCTAATTTTAAAATTGGACAATCCGTGGTGGTGAAGCCTGGCGTAGCCGATCCCGATCATGGATTTGATATGGGCGGCTGGCAGGGACGCGTGACAGAAAATCACCATGCTGATGAAGAAGGTAATCCTTCATTGAACGATTACGTTGTATGGTTTGCAAGCAGGTAAAAGGATGATTGGGAAGTTGAACGCATAACAAAAAATGGACTCAGCCACCGCCGAGTCCATTTTTCATTTCCCAATTGCCAATTACCAATTACTACTCACTGCTCTTTGGCACAAAATACACATCCGTTGGCTTCAACTTGGAGTTGCGCAGGAATTTTGGTTTCACTTCCATGCCGATCCAATCCAGCGACGGGGCTTGGGGGTCAACGCCCATTAAGCGCGTCAGCAGCAACGTATTCACGCCCTCGAACTCGATCAGCGCCAGCACGAATGGCGTCTCGGGCAGGAACTCCTCCGAGCCGAAGTAACAGACGGTGAAGGCGTGCACCTTCGCGGGGACGTTCGTGATGTCCACCCACTTCGTCTCATTGCCCGAAAACACGTCGTGACCGCGCGGGTTGGCGGTGGTGTACCCGCTCTCAGCGTCGCGCGAAGCGAGCAGTCGTTTATTCGTCAGCGCCGCGAACCACGGGCTGTCCTGTCCGTACGAATGCAGGTACGTGATCTTATATTCCTGCTCGATCTGGATCGGCGCCATCTTCTTGAGGAATTGCAGCGCCTCCTCGTCAGTACTCACTGGAAACGGAATGCCGTGGACGATGTAACCGCCCAGCGTTTCTTCGCGTTGTGAAGGTAACTTAGCCATAGTTTATTTTCCTTATTCGGTGGTCGAGTAGTCCCGCATGATCTTAGCGGGACGTATCGAGACCACCCTCTCTTTCCAAAACTGAAATGGAGACGTACGTGCCAGTGCCAGCATGACTGTGGATCGCGCCCCGCTTCGCATCCTTGACCTGGAGCTGGTCGGCCTTGAAATGTTTTTTGATCGTCCCCTGGAGTTGCCAGATCGCGAACACACCTTGCATGAGTCCCGTCGCGCCGACAGGATGTCCGCAGGCGATCAGCCCGCCCGAGGGATTGACCGCGCAGGTGGGTTTGTCTTTCAACTTCAAGCCGTAGTCAATATTGGGCAAAAAGGCCTTGCCCGATTCTGCGAACGGTCCGCCTTCGCCGTAACGACACAATCCCATGTCTTCGTACGTCTGGATTTCGCTGGAGGTGTATGCGTCGTGGAGTTCAACGAAGTCCAGTTCGTTCAATGGGTCTGAGATACCCGCTTGTTTGTAAGCCATGTTGCCAGCGGTGCGTCCCGCGCGGAACGAATGGACTCCAGGATAGCGCGTGCCGTGATCCCAGAGTTTTTTGTAATACGCCTTGGTCTCGTCTGAGGATTGTTCTTGAGGTGTGGCGTAGTCGCGCATGAAGGTGTCGTAATCGAAATGCGGACGATCGGCCATACGCATCATGTCCGTGCCGCGGCCGATGCCTGTCACCTTCACGAGCGGACGGGCGATCTTGGCGCCCGCAGCTTCGAGTTTCTTCAAGCCTTCTTCCGAGCAAAGAATGGTCGCCGCCGCGCCATCGGACATCACGCAGATGTCGAGGCGGGTCAACGGCCAAGCCACCATCGGCGAGTTGCGCACATCCTTAATGCTGATGCGCTGACTCTTCTGGGCGTATGAATTATAGAGCGCGTTGTTGTAGTTCTTCACGCTGACGTGCGCCAGTTGTTCGGGCGTGGTGCCGAATTCCTTCATGTGGCGTGTCACCATCATGGCATAGTAGCCCGAATAAAAACCTCCGACAGGATAATCGAACGATATGTCGGAGGCCAGCGCGATGAACTCATTTCCTTTCCATGTTTCCACGTGAGACATGGTCTCGAAGCCGTAGGCCACGCACACATCCATGTGACCCGAGGCGACAGACTTCCACGCTTCCTGGAAACAAATTCCGCCCGTCGCGCCGCCGCCTTCAACGCGATGACTCGGCTTGGGACACAGCCCGAGGTAGTCATGTGCCATGATGCCCGCCATCAACTGTCGGGCAAAATGATCCGAGAAATAGGATGCCACCGAACCGTCCACGATGCGCGTGAAGGTCGGGAAGTCCAGTCCGATATCCTGGATGGCATAGTCATACGCCTCCTTGATAACAGCCTGGAAGGTCTTGTCTGGGCGGGCTTTGGCGAACTTGGAAACCCCGCCTGAAATTGCATAAACTGGTCTCATCAGCGAACCTCCTTGGGAATGGAATGGGGGTATTATAATGGAAAATGGGCATGGTGGAGGAAAGATTAATGAGTTTCATGCTATACTCGATTATTGAAACTGGACAGGAAAGAATATCCCATGCTTAATTTCAATTTAAACGTCCGCCCAAAG
>Ga0210058_1003483_pt1 | contig 12131 bp, 8 predicted proteins | sample CryGeymeta201511_FD_183979 | JGI IMG/M metagenome (GOLD analysis project Ga0210058, IMG submission 183979) | Groundwater microbial communities from Crystal Geyser aquifers in Utah, USA - Crystal Geyser metaG 2015-11 (SPAdes) (version 2) | ecosystem: Environmental > Aquatic > Deep subsurface >...
CTGGTTGTCTTTGAAAAAAAGGGATTATTAGAGCGATTTGCATATTAATACTTAAATATTTTTCTCAAAACAAGATGCAAATTAAAATATACAAGGTTGGCTAGCCTTTTAATTGAACTATTTGAATGTGCTTGTGATGAAAATTTATCAATCAATACGGTCATATTTGACACCATTTTTTCTACTTTATAGTTTTCAATATAATCTGACCGGGCATTTTGACCAAGTTTAGCTCTAAGGTGAGGGTTATCTCTTAACTTTGCCAATGCATCTGCAAACGAGGTTGCTGACCCCGGTTCAGCAAACAAGCCGGTCATGCCGGGTTTAATAACCTCGCACAAACCACCCGAGCGCGCACCAACCACTGGCACATTCATGCTGGCTGCCTCGGTAACCGTCAAGCCAAATGCCTCACGCTCGGCGGCCACCGCAATGCAATCTGTGGCGGCCAATATGTCAGCAATGTCAGTGCGCCAGCCACAAAATATGACACGCAGGCCGTCGGCCTGTTTTTGCAGATTTTCTTTGCATGGCCCCTCGCCAATGACAAGCAATGCACAAGGGTTGGCCCCGTTCCTCGACAGCAATCGAAATGCTTCAATCACCAGGTCAACCTTCTTCCACTCGACCAACGCACACAAACTAGTAACGACGAACTCCGCTGAACTGATACCGAGTTTTTGCCTAAACGCCAATCGGCCATGGGGCTGTGGCGAAAGATCTTCAACACCGTTGTAAACAACTGAGCTATGTCGCTGGGGATACCCATCGCCTCGTAGCTCCTTCAAGGTAAATTGACTGACACCCACGATGTGTGATGCACCGTAAACAAAGGAAAGTAGCCTCGACTTCGGCAGGTAATTGGTATGCAGGTAGGCAAGCAATGGCACACCGGTAAGCAGGCTCGCCGGGACCATCCATTGGCAAGGTGCCAGGCTGTTGCAAACAATCAGAGACGGTTGAATCCGATCAATGAGCGCACGGCCTTCATGCACAAGTTTGCTGAAATCGGCCCAGGCACTGTTGCCACTTGCCGGGTAACTAAAGCCAAAGGGTGGAGAGAATTCTGTCAGCAGTGTTTCCTGCAAAAATGGTTCAGCTTGCGCCGACAACTCTTTATGGTTGCTCCAGAGCACCAGATCGTAATGATTGGCGTCAATGCCTTTGATGAGGTTAAGTAAACACCGCTCGCTACCACGCATCTGCACATCGCCAATGTGTACCAAAAGCAGAACAGGTTTTACGGGTGGGTATGCAGGTTGCAATGGCATGAGCGCTGTCTTCGTTATCTAAACAATCAATGCGCGGGGTTAATATAATTTATTAATTTATTTGCGAATGAAACTGGAAAAAATTTATGCAGTATGCTGGGGAGCTCTTGACATAATGGATGACGGATAGAGATCATTAATGTAAACCATGTAGGAATCAGTACAACAGCAACCAGAATTAGTTTTAATAAATCAGACCAGTTTGCAGGAATTATCAACTTTAAAAGCAAGGTAACAACAATGCATCCAAACCCCAGCAAAATACTAGGCCAGTGCGCACCGATTGAGTGGCGCAATGTAAATCCCATATATTTAGACATTAAAAAAGCAGGGACCACAACGGTTGCTATATCTGCAACGCACAATGCAATGGCAAATGTCATGAGGTCATTGGCACCAAAAGCAATAACGATGCCAATTCGGGCCAAGATGGACGCTCCAGACGGAAAAACAGATAAATAAGGTCGGCCAATTGCCAGCAAGGCAGATTGATTGAGTGAATAACCAAAACGGACCATGGTTTGAAGCGCGATCAATCCAGCAATGGGTGCTGCTGCAATCCACTGTGCACCATATAAAAACCGGATAATTTCTTCAGCAAAAATAACCGTAACAATGAATGCAGGCCATGCCACACCAGTTAAATAACTTGTTGCTTTAGAAAGTATTGGCGCCAATGGCACATTGTCATGATGATTTTTTGAAAGAAAAGGGATCGTGTTGTAGGCAATAGTAGGACCAGCGACCTGTTGAAATATGCCAACCAAACCATTGGCACGGCTATACAGGCCCACAGAATGCATATCACTAATCTTGCCTAATACCAAATCTGGTATAGCCAAATTTATGTTGGTTAAGAGGTTGCCCGCAATGGCGCCACTACCAAACTTGATGGGAACCATCCAGCCTGAAAATTTTGGAACAAACGAAAATTCTTTAGGCCGAATAAAAAGATAAATTAGTATACATACGGATATATTTGCAACATTTGCCCACGCGAGAGCCATATAACTAAATCCCAAATTAGCTAAGGTTATACATGTAATTGCATATGCAATTGAACTAAATACATTCACATAAGCTTGTTTGCCTGCCTGTAGATTTCGGTTAAGAATAGCGAAAAAATATGCTGCAAAAGGCACCAGTGTAAAACTAATACACAATACAGTGAGAATTTCAGCGATGCCAGGCTGATTATAATAGCTTGCTATATAGCCCCTGCTAAAATAAGTAAAACCTGCAAGCAACCATGAAGTCGTTAGTAACAACCCAAATGCAGAACGGGCTTTTTCGGGCGTCAAATTTCTTTCTTGTTGTAAGTAACTAGAAACACCAAAATCCCGAAAAACACTGATAATGCTTATCAAGACTGCAGTAACCGAAAATATGCCAACTTCTGATGGTGTAAGAAGGCGTGACAATATGACGGTTACACCAAATTGAATAATCGTTGAAATATTCGTAGATATAAATGTAATAAAAATAGATCTTCGTAAATTCAACATGTGATTAATTTTGGTATGATGCCGATTTATGTCAAATATTTGTGTAATTTCTACTGTCAACAGTCAATAGCAAGTTGGATGCAGGTCCATAGTATCCACCACTTTTGAGCCACTGCAACCACTTTTTGCAGAGCTGTGTTGATGTCAAAGTTGTGATTTGATGAGGACGATGTGTCTGGGCAGGCTGGGGTGATGCACCAAACACACCGATGAGTGGTGCTTTACACGTTGCAGACTGCCTGTATGCGATTTGCACGCGAACAAAAAGAGGTGTCTGATATGCTAAGACTAATTTTTTGTGTGCTTGATCACCAGAGTCACCAAGGGAGTGTTCAATGAAGGTCCTTTTTGCGCCAAGCATTCCTTGGTTAAAGTCTCAAAGCGAATACACACCAGGCAGTGCACCAGACCCAATGGCATTTTTAAATGCTTTAAAGAAGCATGGTTTGGAGTACAAAATTATTGATCCATTTAGAAGACCTTGGAATCCATTTTTCGGTAGAGATACTCTACTTCAATCTATAGATATCTTGCGAGGATTCAGAATTCTTTTTAAAGAACGTGACGCGGACGCGGTAATTTCTGTGTTTGAGGGTGCAGCATGTTCACTCGGAGCATTGCGATGGTTGCTTCGGTCCAAGACGGCGTTGGTACAGTGGGATATTGGGTTAACTGACTGGAAGCTCAGAAATGAAATCATCAATTTCACACTGCCAAAAATAGATGAATTACTTGTATTGGGTGGTAATCAGATTGATTACATCAATAATAATCATGAAAAATGCCCAAGCATTTCTGCTATAGGTCATTACATAGATACTAATTTTTATAAACAAGTTCCACTTTGTCAAGATGGTTTTATATTGTCTGTGGGTGATGATGTTGGGCGTGATTTTCAGACATTGATTTCTGCTACGGCTGATATTGAACGTAATTTGGTCATTAAAGCCAGTCGGCATGCCCCGGCCTGTTCACGACCAAATGTTCGTGTAATACGGGGGCGCATCAGTCACCTAGCACTACGTGATTTGTATGCAAAGTGTGCCATGGTTGTTGTCCCAACCCATTTGACACCCAATGCATGTGGTGTTAGCACCATCTTGGAGGCGTGTGCGTCGGGTCGACCTTTGATAGTTACAGACAATCCAGGGATCAGGGATTTTGTGATACCAGGCGAAACATGCCTATTGATTCCACCCAACGATAAAAAAGCATTGTCAGATGCGATAAATAGTTTGCTGGACGACTCAAAACTTTGTCAAAATTTGGCAGATGATGCGCGATTATTTATTGAAAAAAAACTGTACTTGTGAGATATTTGCAGAACGTTTTGCTCATGCGTTACAGCGCATCGTAGTAAGTAAAAAAATACTAAAGTAATTATTTAAAAAAAAGTGTCTGATATGATGTGAATATAATTTAACCATGTGTTTTTAATTACCTGAGTAATCGAGAGAAAGTTCTATGAAAGTTCTGTTTGCACCAAGTATTCCTTGGTTGATTTCACAAAATGAACATATACCCGATAGCGGACCAGATCCTATGCCTTTTTTTAATGCTTTAAAAAAGCATGGTGTGGAATGTAAAATTATTGATCCGTATAAAAGGCCCTGGAATCCCTTTGCTGGAAAAGATACTCTACTCCAGTCTATTGATCTCTTGCGCGCATTGCGTATTATTTTTAAAGAACGCGATGCGGATATGGTGATTTCTGTGTTTGAGGGTGCAGCATGTTCACTCGGTGCATTGCGTTGGTTGCTTCCGTCCCATACAGCACTGGTGTTGTGGGAAATTGGCTTAACTGATTGGAAACTCAGAAATGAAATCATCAATTTCACTTTGCCAAAAATAGATGAGTTATTGGTATTAGGCAGCAATCAGATTGATTATATCAATAACAATCATAAAAAATGCCCAAATATTTCTGCTATAGGTCATTACATAGATACTAATTTTTATAAACAAGTACCACTTTGTCCAAATGGTTTTATATTGTCTGTGGGTGATGATGTTGGGCGTGATTTTCAGACATTGATTTCTGCTACGGCTGATATTGAACGTAATTTGGTCATTAAAGCCAGTCGGCATGCCCCTGCCTGTTCACGACCAAATGTTCGTGTAATTCGAGAGCGTATCCGTCATCTGGCGTTGCGAGATTTGTATGCAAATTGTGCCATGGTTGTTGTCCCAACCAATGTGACACCCAATGCCTGTGGTGTGAGTACGATCCTGGAGGCATCGGCGACTGGGCGACCGCTGATAGTTACAGACAATCCAGGGATCAGGGATTTTGTGATACCAGGCGAAACATGCCTATTGATTCCACCCAACGATAAGAAAGCATTGTCAGATGCGATAAATTTTTTGCTGGACGATCCAACACTTTGTCAAAATTTGGCAAATGGCGCGCGATTATTTATTGATAAAAACTGTACTTGTGAGATATTTGCAGAACGTTTTGCTCATGCGTTACAGCGCATCGTGGTAAGTAAAAATCAAAAGTAGCAGATTAATTGTTTACATTAATATTAAAGGTTGGATCATTTCTATATGCGGCTTGACTGGTATATGGTGCATTTGCATTTTTGAGCCAAGATAAAGCTTGTTTCAATGCGAAATTATTAGTGTTATGAATGATTGCGCCATTTAGCGCCGAACGTGCCATAGAGCAGTAATATCCATCACTTTGTGACCAGCCAGAACCGTTGGAATAATTTGCACGGACAGTGGCAACTGCTATATCTGTCCACTTGCTAAACGCTATTGCAGTGATGGGGTCAGCCACCATTAAACTAAAATTGCAGCCGTCGTAGGGGTTCATACCATTTCCAACAAAACGGCCACTTAGCCACGGTGTTTGCCAAATCAAGAAGTCGCGTGCATCAGCGTCACCCATCTGGGCAGCCATGAGCGCAATAACCGTCATAAAGTCTTGTGACCATTCTGGAGTTGCTGTTGGCGTGCCGTTGGCGCCGGGCAGCCATCCTGTGACTTCACCATGTGCAGCTAGCAATATTGGCAATTGCGTCTTGAGATATGTCCAGTTGTCAGAAACCGCCTGATGAAAAATTGCTTGTTCAGCCGAACTGGTGTGGCCAATAAAGGCGGCTTGTTTCAGTTCCCTGAAGCCCCAGGCCTGCGCGCGCACCTGATCACCACCGTTGATGAGGGTGTTGCATTGAGGCGTTTTGCATCTGTAGCCGGTCCATGAGGTGATGAGATTGAATGCGGCTTGTGCGTTGAGGCGGTCGAGATGCCAACGGACCCCAGTCATAACGTAGGGTACGTAGTTCAAGTTGGGCTGGTGGGCGGTGTCCGTTGTCCAAGTGGTTGTGTTGGGCAAGTTGGCTAAACCGTCGTTGCCGCCGTGCGGTCCACCACGACCGTCTGCCCACACTTTGGGGTAATCAGCGGGTGTAAGCCAGCGTTTGTTTGCCAACTTGTAGTTCCAGGGTATGGCGCCGGAGGTGTCGCTTTGGGCCAGTGCAACTTTTGCAGCGCGCGCGTCTTGGGTCAGGAGCCAGACGGTGTTGTACTGGGTCGTGAAACCGATGTCTGGCCGCCCACCTGTGCCGGGCATGTAGGTGCTGAGGCCATTACCAGCCAGTGGTGCCCCAAAGCCAACTTTTTGCATTATGTTGACATCGTAACTTTGAGGCAGTGTGTTGTTGACCCCAGTCGCCAGGTCATAGGGCAGTATGGCCCCACTGCGCTGAAGTTGGGCTATGTCACGCTGCACGTTCAGTTGCGGCGCTGGCGCAGTCCAAACCGTTGCGTGCCAATCGCTGTATTGAGTGTGGTTGGTGATGTTTTGGGCGATTTGTTTGCCTTGGAAGTCGATGGTGGTGGTGTAGGCAAGTGGAGTCAAAGGGCCTTGCGGGTTTACGCTTCCGCTTTGCGGTAGCACGGTGGTCAGGTCGTTATTGAACTGCACGTCCGCCATGGCCGTACCGTCAGCAAACACAGACACATCGGCCGTCAGGTGCAAGGTCGACGAGGTGGTAGATCTGCCATCGGCCAGCGGCACATCGACCCGCGCCTGCGTTACCAGCGGACCTTGCAACCAGTAGTCCGGCTTGCTTTTAAGAGCAGTTTGCAACGCAGCGCCCAAGTCAATGGTTTGTGTGCCGGTGTAGCTTCCAGCGGTGAAGTTAACGGTGGCCGTTAGGCCGGGCTTGGAAGCTGCCAAATCAACTGCAGCGGTGGTTGGAGAGGCCGTTGACTTTGAAAACATTGCCGCTATTTGGGAATTGGCACAAATATCAGGTGCTTTGAGGGTGAGCGCAGCCAGTTTGACGCTGCCATCTGGCCAAGTGGCCAAGGCGCCCATTTGGACCGGGGTTGTGGTGCCGTTGATGCTTGCAACCAGCGTGTTGGTTGGCAGCACTTGGCCAGCAATGAAAACTTGGCCAAAGGTGGTGTAACGGCTGCCAGAGGCTGTCGACGCAGTATTTTGGATGTTGATGCCAACCAAGTCATTGGCAGTAGCGGGCTGCGGTACCGCTGGCGCGTAAAGCACGGTGGCTGGTGCAGGAGTGGCAGTGCCTTGGCATGCAGCAGGTGTTGGTACCACGGGCGTTGGCGTTGGCGTTGGCGTTGGCGTTGGCGTTGGCGTTGGCGTTGGCGTTGGCGTTGGCGTTGGCGTTGGCGTTGGCGTTAGCGAAACAGACGCATTGTCCGAGGTTTTTACCGTAGCGGAGCTGGAACTAACCCCGGCACCGCCGCCACAGGCGCTTGTGATCAGCACCAAAACGGTGCTCAGCTTTCGAATGATTTGAGGAAGATTAGGCATGTGGTAATGCTACAGACTTTATTTGTTGGACTGGGTTAACAAAGGTAACAGAGACCTAATGCTGGTACAAATCTGATTACACGTGACGGACTTAACTAACCACAAGGCTTACTTGAGTTGTACGGCGCCTGGCATCAGCGGGCCAGGCGCCAGTCGGCTGATTTGGGCAGTGTGAAGGTATTGACGTTCGGGCTCCAAGCGGATCCCATTGACAGGGGTAAGCGGCAAAGTTTTGAACTGAGCAATGTCACCACCTTTAGGCTGATAGTTGTAGCGGCTGGCTTGCACAAAGGACTCCCATCCAGTGGTGAGGTTGTGGTTGGTCAGCAGCTCGCCAGTGTCTTTGTCAGGCGGTGCTTCTTCGGTTTTGCCAATCAGGCGTTTGGCCAGGTCGGCTCCAATGCGTTTCAAGCCCCCATCAAGGCTGCCTTTGCCTACCAATACATTGTTGGCGGCCACCAATTTATCTAGCCCCGGCTTGTGTTGCAGAAAAAAACCGCCTTTGACCGAGTCATCCACAATGGTGTTGTATGCCAAATACAACTCATTTTTGGGCCAGGTGTAGCCTTCCATGCCGTAGGCGATGGTGTTGGCGTTGGTGGTGGTAGATGCTTGCTGAACAATGTTGCCCACCACATAGGCCAAGCCCCCATTCGGGAACTCCAGCTCGTAGCTGGCAGTGCCACCAAGCTCGTCTGTCAAGCGGTTGTAAAAGATTTGGTTTTCGGCCGCCCTACTTTTGAGTAAATGGCCGACATTGGCGTGGTGAAAGTAACTGCCTTTCACCGTGAGTTTTTTGATGTGCCCGACATATAGGTTGTGGCTATAGCCGTCGCCCGCGCCGTTGTAGCCAAATTCGCTGTTTTCTATGGTGAGCTCTGCCTTGGGGTCGGCAGCGGTCAGAATGCCGTTTTCGTTATTTAAAAAAACGCAGTGTTTGACGGTGAGTTGGCCGCGTTCAAAGCGGATACCCGCACCGTTTTTGTCTGACACCTTGGCCCCGCTAAAGTTGATGTTTTCAACGGTAACTTGCCCGCCACTGATAACCCAGATGGCTTTGCCTTGCGCACTGGCGCCAGCAGCCAGCAGGCGCACCGGGCCACCCACGCCGCGGAGGGTCAAGCGGTCTTGCCGCCAAGTGGCCACGTCGGCTACGTAGTTGCCAGCATCTATTTCTACGGTGTCGCCGTCTTGGGCAATAGCGGCAGCCGCAGCGATGGTGCGCAGTGTGTGTGTGGGGCCAACACGCAAGAGAGTGGCAACATGGGGTGCTCCGGTGGGGGCTGTGCCGGTAGCCGCGCGCTTGGGCTGGGGCGGGTTGCCTTGGGCAGGTTTGGCTGTGGGTTGGTTGGCTGCGGCTGGTTTTAGAAGCTCGGGCACGGCTGGGCTGGCATCTGGCACGGCCGGTGGTATTGCGGATGTGCCGGGTAACGCGGCCGCGGCGGGCTTGGTGATGGTGATGATTTGGCCCTGCGCATCACGCCTGATATCACCCAGGTATTGGGGCGCTTGCGGCAGGTCTGCGGCAAGGCTGCACAGCGTGGTGAAAGCGGCTATCAGAGGAACGGCAAAGCAGGTGGGTAATGGGCGGGCGAGCATTGGCGTGAATTATGGATTGCATCGCCGCGCACGCAGCAACGAGTTTGGACAGAGTCACGTTGTTTGCTCGTAACATTGTGAAAATGTATTCAACCGCAATTTCTCATTCGGCGCAACGGTTACCAGCTAGGTTGACCTATATGTTGTTATCAATGGCCGCTGCCGTGTTGGCAGTGTGGCTGGCTTGGCATTACCCGCTGGGAGGTTTTGCGGCTGTGGCTGCCGTGCTGGGCGTGGGGGCTGCGATGTTTTGGCGGCCCTGGCTTTGGCTGCTGGCCGTGCCTGCGTTGCTGCCCTTGATTGGCTGGGCACCTTGGAGTGGCTGGGTCACTTTTGAAGAGCTGGATCTACTAGTGGTGACCAGCGCTGCAGCGGGATACGCGCGTTTGGCCTTGATGCCGATTGACCGTGCAGCCTACGTACAGACTGGGTTAGGGACTAGCAAAAGTGCAGCATTTGGGTGGATGTTTGTGCTGCTCTTTTCTGCCTCTACCCTGTGGGCTATGGGGCGTGGCTTTGAGGATGCAGGTGGATTTGTGTTTGGCTGGTTTCAGGGCTATATGGAGCCGATGAACAGTGTGCGCGTGGGTAAGGCGTTGTTTTTGGCGCTGTTGTTGTGGCCGCTGTGGCGAGCGCAAAGTCAGCCAGCGGTTTTGTTTTCAGTGGGCATGGCTGCGGGTTTGGCGGGTGTGGCGCTGACAACGATGTGGGAGCGCACAGCGTTTGTGGGGTTGATGAACTTTGCGTCTGACTACCGGACCACGGGTATGTTTTGGGAGATGCATGTGGGCGGCGCGGCGCTGGACGGCTACCTGGCGTTAACAGTACCTTTTGCGGTGCAGCAGCTGATGGTAGCGCGCAAGCCTGCGCATTGGGTAGGCGCCGGGCTGGCACTGGGGCTGGGTTTGTACGCCTGCCTGACCACGTTTTCACGCGGGGTGTATTTGGCGCTGCCAGTGGGATTGATGGTGATGTTGTGGCTGAGTTACCGGCAGCAGGGTCGCCTGGTAGTAGCGTCCGACCATTTGAAATGGCCGCACAGTGCCGGGGATGACAGACTGGTGACCGTGCGCAGCAACGAGATGCGGCGAGCCATACAAGCGGGTGTGATAGTGGTGGTGTGCTTTGCGGTGGCCGTGGCATGGGTTTTCCCGACAAGCGGATATCGTGGCGCTTTGGCGGTGATGGGCACACTGGTGGCGTTGCTGGCACTGGCACATTGGGTGCGGCGCATCCGCTTGGCTGCGTTGGTTGGCGGCGGCCTTTTGGGCGGCGTGTTGTCAGCAGCCATGGTGGGGGCATATGCGGTGGTGCCCAAAAGCAGTTATCTGAGTTTTGCGTTGGCGTTTTTGGGCTGCATGGGTGCCGTGGCGTGGGCGCGTCGCCATGTGGAGCGTGGCACGGTTCAGCCAGTCAGGCGGTCATCACGCGCAGCGTCACTGGGGATGGGGTGTTTTGTAGGTGCAGTGGCTGGCACTGGCCTGATTTTTTTGCATTGGGGCGAGGCCCCTGCCCTTTCGGCCGGGTTACCCGTGTTGGGCTTACTGCTACTGACGCTGGTGGCGGTGGGAATGGTGCGGCAGCCGCTGTGGCCCAACACCTTGCGCTGGCAGGCGGTGGTGGCGGGCTGCATGCTGATGGTGCTGACGGTGGTGGGGGTGTTTAGCGGTGGCGATTACATCAGCAACCGATTCAGCACGGGGCGCGATGATTTGGGTGGGCGCGTGGCGCATTGGTTGCAGGGTCTGGACATGTTGGCCGACCGGGATGACTTAAATTGGGGTAAGGGCATGGGCCGCTACCCGGCCAATTACTACATGAGCGGGCCACGTGATGAAAGGGTGGGCGACTACAGGCTAGTTGCTAGTGAAATGGAATCCTATTTGGCGCTATCGGGTGGATTGCATTCGCTGCGCGGGGGTGCGCTGTTTCGGGTGTCGCAGCGGGTGGGGGTGCCTGCTGGCAAGGTTGTGTTGAATTTCGACGTCAAAGCTGCCCAGGATGTGGGGTTGACGTTTGAGGTGTGTACCAAACATTTGCTTTACACCGACTATGCGTGTCTAGATGGACAAGTTGGCGTCAAGGCGAAGCCCAATGAGTGGCAACACCTTGAACTGCCCATGGTGGGCACTGCGGTTTCGCGCGGCAACTGGTTTGCCCCAAAGCTGATTGTTTTTTCAGCAGCGATAACCACTAACGGCGCGGTAGCGGCTTTGGATAATCTGCATTTGCAAGATGCCAAAGGCACTGATCTGCTGGCCAACGGTGATTTTTCAAACGGGCTGGCGCATTGGTTTACCAGCAGCGACCGTAATCACATGCCATGGCACATTAAGAGCTTGCCGATGAATGTGGTGTTTGATCAGGGCTTGGTAGGCTTGGCGCTATTGCTGAGTTTGCTGACTGTGGCGCTATGGCGCTTGAGCTGGGGCGCTGGCCGCGACCATGCTCTGGCACCCGCTACCGCTGGTGCTATTGTTGGTTTTGGTGTGGTGGGGCTGTTTGACAGCTTGCTGGACGTGCCCAGGGTGGCGTTTTTGTTTTATTACCTGGTGCTGCTGGCTTTGAGCGTCAAGGGCCAGCGTGGCACAAATGGCAAGACCAAGTTACCCGCAGCTACTGAGCTCGCAATAGCTGGAAAAGTAGAGTCACCGTAGTCATAGCTCAGTGCTTGTAGTTGTTTGGGTGAACTGATTTGGAAGCCATGGATGCTATTTAAATCAAAGCTACTTGCGCTTATGGAGAAAGGGCTAAAGGCCTATTGATTAATTTTTCACCACGCCAAGGTGGGGCATTTGCTCAAGAGCCGCGCCGCCGAGAACCACATTTTTTACAGCCGCTTGACAGATGAGACCGGTGGGCGTACCAGCTACGAGCTGGAGTTCCCAAACGGTGGGCTGGCTTATGTGGTTGGCAACCACATTCAACAGGGCTCACACACTGATAACCCCACGTTGATTTCGT
>Ga0210058_1003494_pt1 | contig 12098 bp, 12 predicted proteins | sample CryGeymeta201511_FD_183979 | JGI IMG/M metagenome (GOLD analysis project Ga0210058, IMG submission 183979) | Groundwater microbial communities from Crystal Geyser aquifers in Utah, USA - Crystal Geyser metaG 2015-11 (SPAdes) (version 2) | ecosystem: Environmental > Aquatic > Deep subsurface >...
ATCGAGCCGCCCGACCTGCCCGGCCTGGCTGCGGCTGCGGCGGGCGTCCTTGCCGACCTGCCGCGCTTCCGCTCTGCGGCGCGGGCGCGGGCCGAGGCTGCGTTTTCGTTAGCGAGGATGGTTGATAAATATCTGGATGTCTTGCTTGGCAAGTAACCAGTGACCAGTTATCAGTGATCGGTAACCAGCGAAAGGAATTGGTTGCGGGCAATTGAAACCTGTTGGCCGATGAACGGAGTAAATATGAACGATCCTGAAGTTCTTGGTTTTCTGCAGAAGCATCTGCAATCCATTCAAGAAAACGACCTGAAAACTTATCACGAGACCACCGCCGAAGACCTGACCCTGTACGAGTGGTGGGTCACGCCGCACCGCATTGACGGCCTCCCCTTCCACGATTTCATGATGACGGCCAATGCAAAGCAGGGCACGGTTTTCGGCGCGGAAGGGCAGAAGAATGCTGAGGCCCCCATCCGCTTCGATCTCTCGAACCTGCACATTCAACGCTATGGAGATGCTGCTATTGCCAGCTACACCCTGCTGGTCAGCACCGCGCTGCCCGGTGGCGTGAGCGTGGCTAGTCACAATGAAAGCCGCGTGATGGTCAAGCTGGGCGGCGCATGGAAGGTGGTGCATGTGCATAAATCTCCGGCGTGGAATGCGCCACATGTAAGTGACCGATGACCAACCTGCTCAAATTCGCATCCTTTGCTGCCCGAATGCTGCCCACACCGCTCAAGCAGGCCATTTACAAGACTGGCCCGCTGGCGCGCTGGATACGCGGCTTGCTGAATAAGGCCGCCCCAACTGGATTGACTCCGGTCAAAGTCGCGGCGGGCGGACTGGCCGGCTTCACGCTCCTGCTCGACATGCAGCTCGAAAAGGATTACTGGCTGGGCACCTACGAGCCGGAATTGGAGGCCGCTTTGGGCGAGCTGGTTGAGCCTGGCATGGTTGCTTACGACGTCGGCGCGAACATCGGCTACGTGACCCTGCTCCTGGCGCGCGCCGTCGGCGAGACGGGGCATGTTTTCGCCTTCGAAGCGCTGCCGGACAACGTCGAGCGGCTGCGCGCCAACATTGGGTTCAACGGGATGGCGGCGCGGGTGACGGTCGTCGCCGCGGTGGTGGGAGCAGGCACGGGTCCCGCCCGCTTCCTGGTGCATGAGTCGGGGGGCATGGGCAAGGCCGAAGGCTCGGCTGGACGCGCCGGCCAGTACGCGGCCTCGATTACCGTTCCGGGAATCTCACTGGATGAATTCGTCCACGAGCAAGGCAGTCCGCCGCCGCAGGTCGTCAAAATGGACATCGAGGGCGGGGAGGTGCTGGCCCTGCCGGGGATGCGCCGGCTGCTGGCGGAGGCGCGCCCGCTGATGCTGATGGAGCTGCACGGCCCGGGATCGGCGCGGGCGGCCTGGGAGGCGCTGGCCGCCGCCGGTTATCAGATCTGCTGGATGAAGCCTGGTTACCCGCCGGTGCCTTCGCTGGAGGCGCTGGATTGGAAGGCATACCTGGCGGCAAAGCCGAAGGTTTAAGGTGAACGAGAAGCATTTCAGCAGCGCGGATTGGCTCTACCTGGGGTTGGTTTTATTTTTCATCCTGACGATTGCTTTCCTGCTGCCGGTCACGCCCAACGACTACTGGTGGTACGTGCGCATCGGGCGGGACACGCTGCAAGCGGGCGCGGTTCCTACCGTTGACGCGCTGAGTTATACCCAGGCCGGCCAGCCGGTGGTCTACCACTCCTGGCTTTCGGCGGTGCTCTTCTGGCTGCTCTACCGCGCCGGAGGCCTCTCCTTGACGGTCCTGGCGCGCGGCGTTGCGCTTGCCCTGGCCTACGCGCTGATCTGGTCGCTGGCGCGCAAGGCCGGGAGCGGCGCGAAGCTAGCCAGCCTGCTGACCTTGTTGGCGGCGCTGGCCTCCAGCAGTAACTGGTCAATGCGCCCGCAGATTTTTGCCTATCCCCTCTTTGCCCTGGCGCTGTGGGCGCTTTATCGCTGGGAACAGGGAAAGACGAAAATGATCTGGCTGCTGCCGTTGATCTGCCTGCTGTGGGTCAACTTGCACGGCTCGTTCGTCATGCTATTTTTGCTGGCAGGAGCGGCATTTGTCTTTGGGAAAGGCAATCGCAAAGTGCTTGCCCTGGCGCTGGCAGCCTCGTTCGCCGTGACCCTGGTCAACCCGCGCGGCTTCGGCGCGTGGATGTACGTGGTCGCCTCGCTCAGCGACCCTTCCAGCCAGGTGTTCAGCGTGGAGTGGAGTCCGCCGGTCAACGCGGGGTGGCAGATGAACCTGTTTTTCGTCTGGCTGCTGGCCTTTCCTTTTCTGGCGGCGTCCCTTCGTTGTCACTCAGGGCAGGTCTCGCCGCGCAAGCGCACACGAATGGAATGGGCCTGGTTCCTGGGCTTTGGCCTGCTCGCACTATGGGGCGAACGCTACGTCATCTGGTTCGTCTTGATCTTGACTGTACTGACAGCTTCTTTGCTGGCCGAATGGGGCCAAAGGTGGCTGGATCGCCCGCGCCGCGGCGGAATCCCAACTTTGGATTTCTCGCTGGCGATCCTGTTCATCGTCATGCCGCTGGCTGTGCTGCCAGGCCTGCGCGAGGGCTGGTGGGACAAGGCTCCAAGTCCGCTCGAAAATACGCCTGTACAGGCGACGGAATGGCTGGCGGGGCGCCCCGAACTGCCCGGCCCGTTGTGGAGCGAGATCGGCTTTTCGAGTTACCTCGAATTCGCCCTGCCCTCCCGTCCGACCTGGATAGACACCCGTTTCGAGGTCTTCCCGGTGGAACAATGGGAGCAATACCGCGCCATCAACAGCGGCGAGTGGAACTGGCAGGCGCTTCTGGACGAGGCGGCGGTCAATTTGCTGATGGTTTCGAAGAGCGAACAGCCGCGCTTGCTGGCCGCGCTGGAGGCCTCTCCGGCCTGGTGCCCAGCCTACCGTGACGAGGTGGCGGTCATCTATCAGCGGAATATGAGTGGTTTGTGCGGAGGAGAGTAAGGTGTGGAAGCGGTTTTTCTGGAAAAAGGAATGGACGATGATCCTCGTCCTTTTCCTGTTTTTCCGCCTCCTTTATTCATTCTTGGGCGTCCTCGAAGCCTCCGGCCCGGATCCAGAGCCGTTATCCGGCGGGCCGGTCTATGCGGCTGCCGCCGCGCTTCTCGAACAGGACGCGCTCTCTCACGCGCTGGTCAACGTCTGGTTCCGCTGGGATACGGTCTGGTATCTCAAGATCGCGGCTTTTGGATACAGTTCGCAGGACGGCACGCTCGCCTTCATGCCGCTCTATCCCTGGCTGGTGCGCGGCTTGGGCGCGCTGACCGGTAATTACCTGCTCTCGGCGCTGATTATCTCCAACCTGGCTTGCCTGCTCGCGCTGCTCCTGTTTTATGAAGTAGTTCTTGTCGAGGCGCGGAACAAAGATGTTTCGCTATGGGGGACTTTCTTTCTCGCCTCATTCCCTTCTGCCTTCTTCCTTTTTACTGCCTACACCGATTCGCTCTTCCTGGCATTGACGCTGGCGGCCTGGCTTTTCGCCCGGCGCGGGAGGTGGCTGGCAGCCGGTCTGCTCGCCGCGCTGGCCACCCTCTGCCGCCTGCAAGGCGCGCTGTTGACGCCAGTGCTTGCTTGGGCCTGGCTGGCGTCCGTAGTGGAGTCGGGAGTCGCGGACTTGAGTCCGCTTGCCCAGGCGCGCCAGGTTTGGGGTCTGGTAACGACCCGGCGCGGCTGGGCGAGTCTGCTCAACCGGCTGAAGAAACCGGATTGGTTGGCGCTCTTCCTTCCAGCCCTGACCTTCGCTGCCTATACCCTTTGGCTGCGGCTGGCCGGTTGGGGTTCCATCCCGGCCACGCTCGAAACGTACTGGGGCATCCGCACGGTCGCGCCGTGGACGGGCTTCGGGTTGTTCCTGCAAAGGCTGGTCGGCGGGCAGCGCGTCTTCATTGACTACGTTGACCTGTCACTTTTCGTGGTGATGTTGGCGCTTCTGGTCATCGGCCTGTTCCGCCTCGACCCCGCCCTCTCGCTTTATAATCTTCTGACCCTGGCGCTGTTCTTCATGCGCGGCACGCCGCCCCACCTTTTGGATAGCTTCAGCCGCTACTTCCTGACCTTGTTCCCCGCGTTTATAATGGTTGGTAGTCTCAGTAAATCACGAATTTACAGTGGAGCAGGCTCCCCGCGAAGCACCTGCGGGCACGCCTGCGATTCGGGGGCATGGGAGCCCCCTCGACGAGGAAACTGTGATCTACCGAGTCTCCGCAATCGCGTTTTGCGGGTGAGCCTCTGTTCTGTTTCGATCGGCCTGCAAATTTTCCTTCTGATGGGTTTCCTGGATTGGAGGTGGATCGCGTGACAACTCGCTTTCCTGGCCGCCTGGGGGTTCAGCAGCGCGTCCTGCCGCTCTACCGCGTCCCCTTCTTCGACGCCCTGGCTGCCGCCTGCGACGGCGGCTTGAGCCTCTTTGCCGGCCTGCCCCGTCTGGAAGAATCCATCGCCGTCACCGACCAATTACGTTTTACGCATTACGTTTTTGCGCGCAATCTTCATTTCTTGGGCGGCCCCCTTTATCTTTGTTACCAACGCGGCCTGCTCGATTGGCTGGACGACTGGCGGCCAGACGTGCTTATCGTGGAAGCCAATCCGCGCTATCTCTCGACCCCGGCAGCCTTGAACTGGGCGAAGCGGATGAACGTACCGGTGATCGGCTGGGGGCTGGGCGCGCCGCCGCTTTCGGGACCTTTAGCCGGTGTGCGCCGCAACAGGCGTTTGCGTTTCCTGAGCCGCTTCGACGCCCTCCTCACCTACAGCCGCCGCGGCGCGGACGAGTACGCCACCCTCGGCTTTCCCGCCGACAAGGTCTTCGTCGCTCCAAACGCCTCCGCCCCGCGCCCCACTGCTCCCCTGCCCTCCCGTAGGGCATTCATTGTCACCCGCCCCACTGCTCCCCTGCCCCCCCGCCTCATTGTCCTCTTCGTCGGTCGCCTCCAGGCCCGCAAGCGCGTGGACGACCTGCTGCGCGCCTGCGCCTCCTTAAGCGAAAATCTAAAGCCGCGCCTGCTCATCGTTGGCGAGGGGCCGGAGCGCGAAAAACTGGAGAGCCTGGCAAAGACCGTTTACCCGCGCGCCGAGTTCGTCGGCCCGAGATTCAAGGATGAACTGGCTCCTTACTTTGCCGCCGCGGACCTGTTCGTCCTGCCCGGCACGGGTGGGCTGGCGGTGCAGGAGGCCATGTCCTACGGCCTGCCGGTCATCATGGGGCAAGGGGACGGCACGAACGATGACCTGGTGCGTCCCGCCAACGGCTGGCAGATTCCATCGGACGATCCCGGCGCGCTGGCCGAAACGCTGCGCACCGCGCTTTCCGATGTCGCGCGTCTGCGGGCAATGGGCGCAGAATCCTACCGCATCGCAGCGGAGGAGATCAATTTGGAGAAGATGGTGGGGGTGTTTGTTGAGGTAGTGAACTACTGTCAAGCGAAGACTTATCGAAATCCCTGACTTGAGTAGAGAACTAATAAACCCAATCCCTAATATTACAGCGCAATGTTGCTTTTTCCTGTGTCATTCTCCCGAAGGACATCGGGACGATGTGAGCGCCCCGATGCTCTTTCGGGGCGCGAAGAATCTCACGTTTGCGGCGTGGAGACCCTTCGGGTGCACACCGTCCTGCGTTCGGTGCAGGGAAGAACGCGCCCTCAGGGTGACACCTCAGAGAAGATTTTCGTGAACATTGCGCTGTAATACTAAACGTCCCAAGAAAACTCATCTGGAGGCATGGGGATCTTTTGAACACGCCAATTTGCCTTTTCCTTTAGACGGTGGAAACTGAGACGGACCCTAAACTCTTCTCCCAAAGTTGGTGCATTACGACCGGCTATCCAAATTGTGTCTTGCGTATTAGGATTGTATCTATCTTGCAACATCCCATTTGGCACAGCCGCAACCGTTACGCTTTTCAATACATTTCCACCATCTTGCTCTTGATAGTTGTATTTGACGAAAAGGGTTGTTGTCAAATAGGACTCGCCTTTGAGAGAAAGAATTGCGGGCAACTTGCCTGGAACTTCAATATCTCTCCCAAAACGGACTTGTTTCACCATCATAGAAAGCTGCGAAGTTTGCAACGTAGCGGTACCTTGCCCGCTGACCTTTTCAGCTTTTGAGTCTACGAATAAGGCTTGCTTGAGGGTGTAATCGGGATGAAAAAGGTAACAAGCGCGCTTGTAGTCAACTTTGCCAAACAAACGCTGATCAATTCTCGGCATCCCCAGACGTTCTAATGCCTCTCGCGTTATGTCCTCGCCAATATCTGCGACCAGATCGCTTTCTTCACAGAATATTTCTTGAGCGGTTGTTCGATAATCGTGAATCGCTTGAGTCACCAGCCGCAAGGATACTTTTTCGATTTCTTCCAGGCGGTTAAGGTTTTGATTGAGTTCTTGAGGTTTGATAAGCATAGGGTTCCGGTTCCGCTTCAGAAATCAGCCTCATTTGTTTCCCAGATTTAATCTGCATTCGGGTTAAAGCAACATATTTTTCTTCGAGTTCAATCCCAATGTAATGCCGGTTCTCTTGAATAGCAGCAATAGCTGTTGTTCCACTGCCTATGAAGCAGTCGAGTACGATGTCGTTAGGGTCAGTCAACAATCGAATTACCCGTAATGGTAATTCAATAGGAAATTTGGCTTCGTGGTCATCATTAGCCCTGACAGAAGGGAAATACCATACTCCTCTTGAGCCCCAATCTTTCCATTCGTCCGATGATAGCCGTGTCCTGTCAAACTTGGTTATTCCCGGTTTCCAAAAAAAGTATAAGTATTCGAATTCATCCACGGAACGGTAAGACAAACTAGCCCAACGCGAGTTTTTCCAAGTCGCGTCTTTTACCCATACCCTACGGTCATAAGGATAAAAGCCTGCCTTAAGTGCCCACTCTTCTACCAAACCGCCTACAATTTTCACTCTTGTTTGTGGTTCGTGTTTGCCTCCACGTATGTTGTTGCCATTAAGCCGACGGTCTACTGTCTGCTCACTACAACCTAGTAACCTGGCTAATTGATATCGGTTATAACCAGGATGTTCTGCCATTGCTCTTAGAATGTCTTCCCTAGTAGTAGGCGAGCGTTTTCTGTTTACCGCTTCGGCCTGAACACGCGGCATGTCGGGTTCCTTGAAGCATAGAATATCGGCGATATTTACCACTAAAAAGCCGCCTGGCTTGATAATTGGAAAATGTAAGCGGATAACCGTTTCTAGTAAACTTTGCCAATCTCTAAAAGTTAAATACGCCTCATATTCCTTGCCAACGAAGTAAGGAGGAGACCAAACACTTAAAGCTATACTGTTTGGTTCAATCTGGGGCAGAAGTTCTCGTGCGTCACCCTGGTATATCTCATTTGGGTGCAAATAAGTAGTGTGTGTGCTTCCGTTAAAATAAAGCACACGAAAGGTATCTTGCAAATCTTTCGGCAGCCTTTCGAGTTTGAAGTTCGGAAGAGCTTGTTCACTCATAATTAATTATCGCCGTTCTGTAACTATCACCGTCCATTCCTATTATACCTACTTTGTTTGTAAATATACCTCTTCTTTCGACATTAGCAAGACCGTTAGGCGATATTCTACAATTCTGCAATCAATCCACAATGAACAGTTTTGCTCCCGTTTCTGTGTGGGACCGGTGCGGGGCAACATCATCGGCGACTTCATAACTTGTCCCTGGGGTGAGGGTGAACACCCTGCCGTCTTTGAGTTCGGTGATCAGCTCTCCTTCCAAAACGAGGAGAACGTGCCCACGACTGCACCAATGATCGGCGAAATATCCTGCTGAGTACTCGACCATGCGGACGCGGATATTGCCGATCTCCAGAGTACGCCAGAGCGCCAGCCCTGTCTTGCCGGGGTGCTCGCTGGGCTTGATCTGGCTCCAATCGGTAAAGCAGAAGGGGACATCTTGGATTTTCATTAGACCTCTTGCATAAGTGCCAGCCTATGATGAAAATTTCTGCGGGACGGGCTCCCATGCCCGTCTTTCGGCGGCGTAGGAGCCGCCTCTACAAAATCCTGGAGACTTTTGCAAGAGGTCTATTATTTCAAACTTCCAGTCGCAATCGCCGCCTTGACTTCGCCGATGGCCTTGGTGATCTGGATTTCGCGCGGACAGGCCAGGGTACAGTTAAAGACGGTATGGCAGCGGTAGACGCCAAAAACGTCATTCAATATCTTGAGCCGTTCGGCTGCAGCCTTGTCGCGGCTGTCAAAGATGAAGCGGTGGGCGGTGACGATGGCCGCCGGGCCGACATACTGGTCGTTGGCCCAGAAGGAGGGACAGGAGGTGGTACAGCAAGCACACAGGATGCACTTGGTGGTGTTGTCGAAGCGCTCGCGGTCTTCCTGGCTTTGATAGCGTTCCTGCGCCGGTTCGGGTTCATCGTTGATGAACCAGGGCTTCACGGAGCGGTAGTTCTCGAAGAACGGTTCCATGTCCACGATCAGGTCTTTGATGACGCTCAGGCCGAGAATCGGCTCGACGGTGATTTTCGCGCCGGTGTCGCGCACCAGCGTCTTGCACGCCAGGCGGTTGAAGCCGTTGATGCGCATCGCATCCGACCCGCAGATGCCGTGTGCGCACGAACGGCGGAAGGAGAGCGTCCCGTCCTGGTAGCCCTTGACCTTTTCGAGCAAATCCAGCACGCGGTCGGTGGGATCGGCCTCCAGTTTGTATGTTTTGTAAGAAGGCTTCTTGTCCTTTTCGGGGTTGTAGCGGAAGATTTTGAGTGTGACTTTCATGGGGGCATCCTCTGTTGTTCCGTTCTGGGGGGCAGGTAAACAGGTAGACAGGTCAGTACCTGTATACTTGTATACTTGTCTACTTGTCTACTTGTCTACTTGTCTACTTGTCTACTTGTCTACTTGTCTACTTGTCTACTTGTCTACTTGTCTACCTGTGTACCTCAATATACCCGTTCTTTCGGCTGATATTTGGTGATGACGACCGGCTTGTACTTCAGGTCAATCCGGCCATCCTGGCGCATCAGGGCCAGGGTATGTTTGAGCCACTTCTTGTCATCGCGCTTGGGATAATCCTCCCGTGCGTGGCCGCCGCGGCTCTCAGTGCGGGCAATGGCCGAAACGGTGGTGACCTCCGCCAGGTCGAGCAGGTTGCCCAGTTCCCAGGCGTTGATCAGTTCCATGTTGAAGATCTTGCCCGTATCGGTGACGCGCACGTGCGTCAGGCGTCCCTTGAGTTCGCGCACCTTTGCCAGGGCGTTCTTCATGCCGGCCTCGATGCGGAAGACGCCCATGTCATCGAACATCACCTTCTTCATTTCGCCGGCGATGTCGAAGGCGTTCTCGGTGCCATCGGAGGTGCGATAGACATCCAACTGGGCGCGGGCGAAATCGGCAGCGTCGGCGGGAAGCGGCTGGAAAGAAGCGCCCCTGGCAAATTCCCCCGCCCGGATGCCGGCATGTTTGCCAAAGACGATGATATCCACCAGTGAGTTGGTCCCCAACCGATTTCCGCCGTGCACCGAGACGCAGGCACACTCGCCAGCCGCATACAGGCCGGGCATGACGGTGTTTTTCTCATCCATCACCACCTCGCCGTACATGTTGGTGGGGATACCGCCCATGGCGTAGTGCGCCGTCGGCTGGATGGGCATCGGCTGGGTAAGCGGGTCCACGCCCAGGTAGACGCGGCAGAAGTCAATGATATCGGGCAGTTTGCGGAAGATTTCCTCGCTGCTGACGACCAGCGGAGAACCATCCGGGCGTTTGCGGCCGTCAATGACCGCATACTTGTTGACCGTCTCCGGGCGGACATCGAGATAGACGTAATTTTGTCCGTTGATGCCGCGTCCCTCGCGGATTTCGAGGTAGATGGCGCGGCTGGTGACATCCCGCGAGGCCAGGTCCTTGGCCTTGGGGGCGTATTTTTCCATAAAGCGCTCGCCCTCGCCGTTGACAAGCACGCCGCCCTCGCCGCGCACGGCCTCGGTGATAAGGATGCCCAGTTTGTAAATGCCTGTCGGGTGGAACTGGAAAAATTCCATGTCTTCGGCAGGGATGCCGCGCCGCAGGGCAACGGCGATGCCATCGCCGGTAAAGGAATAGGCATTGGAGGTGACCTCCCAGATGCGCCCGTGTCCGCCGGTGGCGAAGATGACGGCTTTGGCGTGGAAGACGTGCAGTTCGCCGGTTGCCAGCTCCACTGCCACCACGCCGGCGGCCATGCCGTTTACCCCCGTATGAGGGTTGACCATCAGCAGGTCAATAACCTGGAATTCGTCAAAGAAGGTGACGTTATTCTTGATGCACTGCTGGTAGAGTGTCTGCAAGATCATGTGACCAGTGCGGTCGGCGGCGTAACAGGCGCGCCGCACTGGTTTGCCGGTGACGTTGTTGGTGTGTCCGCCAAACGGACGCTGGGCAATTTTGCCGTCCGGTGTACGGTCGAAGGGCAGGCCCATGTGTTCCAGTTCATAGACGGCCGGGATGGCCTCGTTGCACATGAACTCGATGGCATCCTGGTCGCCGAGGTAATCGGAGCCTTTGACCGTATCGTAGGTGTGCCATTCCGGGTGGTCTTCTTCCAGGTTGCCCAAGGCTGCGCCAATGCCGCCCTGGGCGGTGCCGGTGTGCGAGCGGGTGGGGTAGAGTTTGCTGATTACGGCGGTCTTGGCGGTCTTGGAGGCGTACAGGCCGGCCATCAAGCCTGCGCCGCCTGCGCCTACCACGACCACTTCAAACTGATGAGTTTTCATTATGCCACTCCTACGCAGTAAATGATGCGGTAAGCACGTAGATACCGACGATGAGCATGAAAAGCCAGATCAGGAATACCAGGCCGCGCAGCAGAACACGACCCCATGTCGGGTTGAGATAATCTTCGAGCACCACGCGCAGGCCGTTCAGGCCGTGCGTGCCAGCGAAAAAGATGAAGAGGGTGCCCAGCACTTTCCAGAAACCGTTGTCATAGAGCGCAGTGTCAATCACATCTGTGCTTTGGATGTGAAACGGGTTTGGCATGTAGCCCCAGCGCAGCAGGGCCACCAAGTCCATTTGCTGGCGGGCGCCCATGACCAGGGCTGCCACGATGCCGGTGAAGGCGAACAGGTACATCGTCAGGGCGGAGATGCGCGTGAACAGCCACATCAGGTAATCGAGGCTGAAGCCGCGTTGCGGAGCAGTTCTCGGTCTCATCATTGCCTCCTTAACCAGCCAGTCCGCTGCGGACTAAGATGAAGACGGCCATGCCGAAGATGGGCAGGAAGATGAACCATTCCAGCCAGATAGCCTCACGCTGGTATTCGAGCAGTTTCGGCCACAGGTCCAGGAGCACGATGCGCAGGCCGTTGATGGTATGGAACAGCGCGCAGAAGAAGATGAAGATCTGGAAGATCCAATTCTCGTAAATCGTGTTGATGAAGATGCCGAGATCGCTGCCGAATTGCTGGCTGAGAAAAGACGCCAGGATGTGGAGTGCCACGAAGAGCAGGATGCCCAGGCCGCTGATCCGGTGCAGGATCCAGGCCAGCATTGGCCCCTTGCCCTGGTATCGCAGGCCTTCCATCAGGCCAACGTTCCTTTTTAGACCCATCTACGCCTCCTTGCATACAGAATATTGGCTTTCTGGGATTTGGCGTGATAGACCCCCATATCTGGCGGTAAGCCGTAGGACAAATTGCCAATTTGTCCTACATTTGCCACATCATCACAGCGATTCCCAAAGACCCAAAGAATATTTGGGGACTCTGTTTATTATCCCCGTGCTATTGTGTGGAGAAAAGTGACAATACTCATGGATTATTCGTTCCAGACATCCTCTTAGGGAAGGGCGATTCATCCTTATAATCTATTTGCGGGCATTGTTTGTAATGGTAGGTGAAAGCCCTACCATAATGGAACTCTTTCTACGGTAAAATTCGGATACTGGCACTCAATACCTGCAAGAACACAGGTACTTTACCTGCAAGAACACAGGTACTTTATTTTACAACAAATTCTGTGAGCGGACTGAGCGGACTGAAGTCCGCTCTCCAGGAGGTACGCATGGCAGGTTCCCATCATGGTAGCGCAGTTAGCTACCATCA
>Ga0210058_1003518_pt1 | contig 12048 bp, 13 predicted proteins | sample CryGeymeta201511_FD_183979 | JGI IMG/M metagenome (GOLD analysis project Ga0210058, IMG submission 183979) | Groundwater microbial communities from Crystal Geyser aquifers in Utah, USA - Crystal Geyser metaG 2015-11 (SPAdes) (version 2) | ecosystem: Environmental > Aquatic > Deep subsurface >...
TTTAAAGATTGTTTAACATATACCGCCGATACCTTTAAAAAAAATGAAGCCATTTTTGGTAAAGTTTATTTTCCAAGAATCATTATGCCACTTTCAATTATAGTTTCTAATCTTATAAAATTTGGAATCCAACTAGCAATTTTAGGAGCATTCTATAGCTATTTTTTAGCTTCGGGTTATGATTTAAAGCCAAATAATTTTATAATCCTTTTTCCAATTTTAGTTTTATTTATGGGAATGTTAGGTTTAGGTTTAGGAATGATTATCTCATCAATGGTTACCAAATATCGCGATTTAACCTTTTTGGTGAGTTTTGGCGTGCAATTATTGATGTATGTTTCTTTGGTGGTTTTGCCCTTGTCGTTATTTCAAGAAAAAGGCTATGAGTGGGCGGTTAAATATAATCCGATGGCCTATATAATTGAAACAGCCAGATTTCTTCTGTTAAACGAAGGTAGGGTTTCGATTTTTGGAATTGTTTATACAAGTACTACAACGGTTGTTGTTTTGCTTGCCGGAATAGTTATTTTTAACAAAACCGAAAAGCATTTTATTGATACGATTTAAATGGTGAGAAGTGAGAAGTCAGGAGTTGGAAGTGAAAAGTGAGAAGTGAAAAGTGAAAAGTGAAAAATTTCCGTCGCATGTCTCACTAAAAACCGTTTCACATAAGAAATAAAAAAAATGCTGAGAAAATGAACCATAAAGAACTTGATGTTTGGATAAAAAGTATGGATTTAGTCGAATCCATTTATAAAATAGCTAATGCTTTTCCCGATTCAGAAAAATTTGGTTTAATTAGTCAAATAAGACGTTCCGCAGTTTCCATTCCTTCAAATATAGCAGAAGGTTCAGCGAGAAATGGAGATAAAGTATTAGTTCACTTTCTTCATATTGCTTTAGGTTCTTTAACTGAATTAGATACACAATATTTAATTGCGGTGAGATTAGGCTACTTAGATAAAAATGATGGTTTAGAAACGTTAATTAATGATGTTAAAAAATTACTTTTGGGATTTAGAAATTATATTATTAAGAAAAGTGAGAAGTTAGAAGCATTATTGCTTTTCACATCTCACATCTCACAATTCACAAATAACAAATGAACGAAGTTATTTTAAAAGTAGAAAATTTATCAAAGCAATACCGATTGGGTGTTGTGGGAACCGGCACCATTAGTCACGATTTAAACCGATGGTGGGCGAATATTAGAGGTAAAGAAGACCCGTATCTAAAAATTGGAGAAAGCAATGATCGAACAACCAAAGGCAAATCCGATTATGTTTGGGCGTTAAAAGATATCAATTTTGAAGTCAAACGCGGTGAGGTTCTAGGTATTATTGGCAAAAATGGCGCCGGTAAATCAACCTTATTAAAAATTTTGTCAAAAGTTACCAGTCCAACAACCGGAAGTATCAAGTCAAAAGGTAGAATTGCATCTTTATTAGAAGTAGGCACGGGCTTTCATCCCGAAATGACGGGTAAAGAAAATATCTATTTAAACGGCGCTATTTTAGGAATGACCAAAAAAGAAATAGCTTTTAAGTTTGACGAAATTGTAGCATTTTCAGGTTGTGAGCGCTATATTGACACCCCTGTAAAACGCTATTCAAGTGGTATGAAAGTCCGATTAGCTTTTGCCGTAGCCGCTTTTTTAGAACCCGATATTTTGGTGGTTGACGAAGTTTTAGCTGTTGGTGATGCCGAATTTCAAAAGAAAGCCATCGGCAAAATGCAAGATATTTCTAATAAAGATGGGAGAACGGTGCTGTTTGTGAGCCACAATATGGCGGCAATGAAAAGTTTATGTACAATAGGAATTGTGTTGGAGAATGGTGGAATTATATTTTATGATGAGGTAGATAAAGCAGTAAACTTTTATTTAAAAGGAGGTTCTGAGTCCACTAATAAAAAGATTTTTAATGGTAATTTTGATACGGAAATATTCAAACTACACGAAATAGGCATAAATAATTCAACTAAAAATGAGGATCAACCTATTGTTGAAGATGAAACCATAGAATTGACCACTAAAATAACTTTATTGAGTGAGAATCCTGAACGCTACCATATAACTTATCATTTATTTAATGAAATGGGGGAAGCCTTATTTTCTTTTGGAAATTCTCAAAGTAATATTGCATTGTTAAGGAATTTAAATATTTTAACTTGTTTTATACCAAAATCATTTTTACAACCAGGCCAATATTTTTTATCTCTTTTTATTATTGAAGATAAATATAAGGCTATATTTGTTGAAAAAGATATTTTAAGTTTTACTATAATAAATGCACAGAGAGAAATTGGTGTTTATATGGGTAAAGAACCTGGTTCAATAAGGCCCGCTTTTAAATGGAAAATAGCAAAAACAAATGATTAATGTAACTAAAACTTTTTTACCGCCGCAAGAGGAATACAACGCTATTTTAAAACGCGCTTGGGATAAAAACTGGATAACCAACAGGGGTGTTTTGGTGCAGGAATTGGAAGAAAAGCTAAAACAATATTTGGGCATTCCTCATATCATAGCCACCACCAACGGCACATTACCCTTACAAATTGCCATAAAGGCCTTACAGCTTACCGGTGAAATTATTACTACGCCTTTTAGTTATGTGGCAACCACAGCAAGCATTGTTTGGGAAGGGTGTAGGCCGGTTTTTGTGGACATTCACCCAAATTATTTAACCATAGACGAAACCAAAATTGAAGCGGCCATTACCAACAAAACATCGGCTATTTTAGCAACGCACGTTTTTGGCAATCCTTGTCATGTGGAGGCCATTGAAGCCATAGCAAAAAAGCACCACCTAAAAGTAATTTATGACGCGGCACATAGTTTTGGCGTAAAATACAAAGGAAAATCCATTTTTAATTATGGCGATGTAAGCACCTGCAGTTTTCATGCCACCAAACTGTTTCATACCGGCGAAGGCGGGGCGATGTTTGCAAATACAGAGGAATTAATAAACACCTTGTTTTACCATCATAATTTTGGGCATAAAACTCAAGAAACTATTCAGGGCATAGGAATTAATGCCAAGATGAGTGAATTGCAAGCAGCAATGGGTTTGGCGATATTGCCTTATCTGGAAACAATTTTAAAAGAAAGAAAAAGAGTAGTTGATTATTACGATAATAATCTCGATTTTTCTAAATTGCTTAAATTAAAAATAAGAGAAAAAACGGATTGGAATTTTAGTTATTTTCCAATACTTTTTCAAAGTGAAAAACAAATGCTAAAAGTAAAAGCGATGTTGAATGAACAAGATATTTTTCCTCGGAGGTATTTTTATCCCAGCTTGAATACTTTATCTTATGTAAACAGTATAGATTTTCCTATTTCAGAAAGTATTTCAACTAAGGTTTTATGCTTGCCCTTATATCATGATTTAAAAGAAACAACAATTTTAAAAATTTGTAAAATTGTAAATGCAGCAGTATGATAGTAGCCATTATGCAACCCTACTTTTTTCCTTATATTGGCTATTTTCAATTAATTAATGCCGTTGATGTTTTTATAATTTATGATGATGTTAATTATATAAAAAAGGGTTGGATTAATAGAAACCGTATTTTAGTAAACGGACAAGTTCAATTGTTTACCATTCCACTTATTGAAGCCAGCCAAAATAAACATATTTCTGAAATTGAATTAGTTGGTGATTTAAAATGGAAAGGTAAACTGCTTAAAACCATAGAATTTAATTATAAAAAAGCTCCTTATTTTAAGGATATTTATCTATTAATTGAATCAATTGTTTTATTTGAAGAGCCAAATCTATCAGCATATATTCATAACAGCTTAATACAAATTTGCCGGTATTTGGATATAAACACAGTGATTGAACCAACAAGTGCAAAATATCAAAATGGACATTTAAAAGCTGCTGATAAGATAATGGATATCTGTTTGCAGAAAAAAGCACAAATGTATATAAATCCCATTGGTGGTGCTGAATTGTATGATAAACAAGTGTTTATGAAAAATAATATACAATTAAATTTTATTCAATCAGAAAAAATTGAATACAAACAATTCAATAATGAATTTGTACCTTGGCTTTCAATAATTGATTTGTTGATGTTTAATTCCAAAGATGAAGTTAGAGACTTACTTTCAAAATATTCTTTAATATGAACATAGAATTTTATCAATATAACTTAGGCCAATTATTTAATTCTATTGCAATAGAGCGCGATGGGCATACGGCATTGAAATTTCCGAATGGAGAATTATATACATATTATCAATTAAATACTTTATCAAACCAAATTGCACATTATTTAATCAAAAAAGGGATAAGAAGAAATGATGTAATAGCCATTTTGAACAATAAATCAAATGTCTCTTATGCCATCATGATAGCTTGTTTGAAAATTGGTGCCATCTACACAAATTTAGATCCAAAAAGTCCAATTGAACGATTTAAGAAGATGTTGGGTTTATGTTCTCCAAAATTATTGTTTTATTATGGATTGAAAGATAATTTGACTGTTGCCAATGAATTTAACTTTATTGATGTTGATGGAATTAATTACCAGGAGCAACCATTTTTACAAACCATTGCATCAAATCCAGTTATGCTGCCATCTTGTAATACTGAAGTGACATCAAATACTCCGGCTTACATAATGTTTACTTCGGGTTCTACTGGTTTTCCTAAGGGAGTTCTGATAACTCATGCCAATATAATTAACTTTATAAATTGGACGAAAATTACTTATTCATCAACCTTCGACGATGTTTTTACGAATGTTAATCCGATGCATTTTGATAATTCTGTTTTTGATTTTTATGCTTCCTTATTTACTGGAGCTTCTATAATCCCCGTAAGCGAACAATTAACTCGTAATCCACGCAGACTTTTAGATGCTTTGAATACAGTTTCTCCAACAATCTGGTTTAGTGTCCCTTCCATGTTTGTTTTTGTGCTTAACATGCGAGCACTAAAGGATAGCGATTTGCCTACCTTGCGCATTGTTACTTTTGGTGGCGAAGGATTTCCAAAAAATCAACTTCGAATATTGTGGTCAAAATGGTCAGACCGCGTTACTTTTATTAATGTTTATGGACCTACTGAGTGCACGTGTATTTGTTCATCATATACAGTAACCAATGATGATATCGAAAATGATGAACTTTTGCCACTCGGTCCAATTGCACCAAATTTTTACGCCCTTGTTTTAGGCGATGAAGGTAACGTTGTTAAAAACGGCCAAATTGGAGAATTGGCTATTGGAGGTGCAAATGTTGGTTTAGGATACTATAATAATTCAGAAAAAACAAAAGAAGTATTTATCAATAATCCAGCGATTACAACGCATACAGATTTAATTTATTGCAGCGGTGACTTGGTAAAGTATGATAATGATAAAAAAATATATATGTTTTGTGGTAGAAAAGATAACCAAATTAAACGTATGGGATATCGTATTGAGTTAGAAGAAATTGAAAATGCATTGAATTCATTATCTGTTATTTCAGAGAGTGCCGTAGTGTATCTTAATACTGATAAAATACAAGAAAAAATTATTGCTTGTATATGCAGCGAAGAAAATGATGATCAGAAAATTGCTGTTCAATTAAAAAACATATTACCATTATATATGATGCCAGATAAATATGTTTGGTACGACAATTTGCCCAAAAACCAAAATGGGAAAATTGACAGACTTAAGCTAAAAGAAGAATTCAATCAATAATTTGAATTAATGGTTTTAAAAAACAAAACAAAATGAAAAAGGAACTTATAATATTTGGAGCTGGTAAAATTGCAGAAGTAATTACGTATTTTTTCGAAAGAGACAGTGAATACCAAATTGTTGCTTATGTTATTGATGATGTATATGTTAATCAAGACACTTACCTTGGAAAACCACTAATTAAACTATCCGAAGTTGTCGAAAGATATGCTCCATCCCGCTACACTATTTTTGTTGCTACCGGTTACCAGGGAATGAATCAACTTAGGAGTTCAAAATATGATTATTTCAAGGAAAATGGATATTCTTGTGCATCCTATATTAGTCCATTGGTGAAGGGAAATTTTACTATTGGCGAAAATACGATTATCATGGATGGAGCTATGATTCAACCTTGTGCTACATTTAGAAACAATGTTTTTGTATGGGGTGGCGCTATGGTGGGTCATCATGCAGTAGTTGAAGATCATTGTTGGCTGACAGGCGGTTGTTTGGTTGGTGGAGTTACCCGAATAGGCAAAAATACTTTTGTGGGATTGGGTGCTATAGTTGGACACGAAGTAATTGTCGGCGAAAAATGTATGCTTGGTGCTGCAACGCTTACTATAAAAAGTATAGGTGATGGTGTAGTGCTTATTGCAGTTCCTACCGAACCACATAGGCTCAATTCCGAACAATTTATACGCATGTCGTCTTGTTTTAGAACATAATATAAAAATTAAATATGGATAAATTAAATCAAATTTTAGCAGATACTTTTAAAATTACAATTGAAAATACCCTTGAAAATGCCTCAATGGATGATATTTCAAACTGGGATTCATTAACACATATGAGCTTAATTGTAGCCATCGAAGATGAATTTGGATTCGAGATAAGTGGCGACGATATAGCCGAAATGATTACATTTGACGCAATACGATCAATCGTAACTAAATACAGAAACCAATAATATGGATTTTATCAATGCAAGAATCATAATTACCGGTGCTGGAGCTGGATTTGGGAGGGCAATGGCATTGACTTTTTCGAAATTAGGAGCAAAAATATATGCACTTGATATTGACCAATTGGCACTGAATAATTTATGCGATGAAGATAATGCGATCTCTGCCTTTGTGTGCGATGTGTCCAACAATGAGCAAGTTGAGAGTATTGTAGATGAGATTTATACACTTGATAAAACTGTGAACGTGCTGATAAACAACGCTGGAATTATGAAAAATTCACCCATGGTGAATATATTAAGCCGACCCGATTCCCGCCATTCTGTTGAACTTTGGAATAAGGTAATTGCTGTAAATCAAAATTCGGTGTTTTATATGACGCGTTCTGTGGCTGCCAAAATGATAAAGTACAGGAATAAAGGAGTAATAGTGAATATTAGTTCCATTTCGGCAAGGGGCAATGCCGGTCAAACAGCTTATGCCGCATCTAAAGCAGCTATTGAAGCCATGTCCAAGGTATGGGCAAAAGAGTTTGGGTGTTTTGGAATCCGCTCTGTTGCTGTAGCTCCCGGATTTATTGATACAGCCGGCACACACGATGCTTTGGAAGAAAAAATGTTGGAACAATGGATAGCAAAAACGCCACTTCGCCGTACCGGAAATATCTCCGAAGTTGTAGCGACCATTAAATTTGCCATCGAAAACGACTTTATGAATGGCGAAGTGATTAATGTGAATGGCGGGTTAGTAATTTAAATAAGAGATTATGAATTTTGAAATAAATACAGAAAGATTGGTTTTACGCCCGCCATGTATGGATGATGTGGATAGGTTGTTTCTTTTAATGTCAGACAATAAGGTCACTCAATTTCTTACTTGGGAAGCACATACCAATATTGATACCACAAAAAGATTGATTATTAGCCTAATTGAAGCGCAAAGAAATGACAAAGGGTATCATTGGTGTGTTTGGTTTGAGAATGAAATTATTGGATTAGTTTCATTAATTGATGTTAAGCGTCAAATCAGAACTTGGACACTTAATAGAGCAGAATTATCGTATTTGATAGCATCTAATTATCAGGGAAGAGGATATGCAACTGAAGCTTCAAGGTCAATAATTGAATATGGTTTTAGTTGGCTCGATTTACATAAAATTATTGTTGCTCATGTCGCGGAAAATTTTGAATCTCAAAGGATTTGCAATAAATTATCATTTGTCAAATATGCATATGAACACGATGCTTTTCAGAAAAATAATGCATGGCACGATTTAATATGGTATGAATTAATAAAACAAAAATAAATTGGGATGAAAATTGAAAATTTAAAAAATTACAGATGCCCAATATCTGGTGATAAATTGGAAATAGATAAATCCTCTATGATTATTGAGGATAAAATAATAGAGGGCATTTTATTATCAAAAAACATTAAAAGGAAGTATTTTATTAAAAATGGTTGTATCGATTTTATCACTCCTGAGCAAGAAATTAAAGGGGCTGCTTTTGCAAGAAAATACTATTCAGAAATAGCCAAAACGTATGATGAAAATGTTCACATTACATTTGAATTATATAATGAAAATGAGTTAGATATCCGCAACAGAATGATTGACTTACTTGAATTAAAGCCAAAATATAAAGTACTTGAAGTTTCAGCTGGCACTGGTAAGGATTCAGAGATTATTGCTTCTCGTTTGAATAAAGATGGAGGATTATGGCTATTAGACATCTCCCCAGATATGTTGGCTTATAACATGGAGCGAATGAAAAATGTTGAGATTCCAGTTGAGCATGTTGTTGCAAGTGCTTGCGCTTTACCTTTTATTGATAATAGTTTCGATGCTTTATATTGTTTTGCAGGTGTTGGCCATTTTCCTGATTTACCAATGGGATTAAAAGAAATGGCAAGGGTAGTTAAACCTGGAGGAAAAGTAGTTTTTTGTGAGAAAAATGTACCCGAATGGTTGCGCGAAACAGAATACGGTAAAATCTGTATAAATAATAATTCTATGTTTGCAGACACTGTCCCATTAAGGTACATACCTGTTGAAGCTCGTAATGTAGGTGTCAGATGGATAAATGGCAATGTTCATTATGTTTTTGACTATACTGTCGGCATCGGCGAGCCAAAAGGTAATTTTGATATGGAAATACCAGGTGTTAGAGGAGGTAGTTTTAATACAAGATACTATGGGAAAATGGAAGGAATTACTTCAGAAACTAAAAAGTTAGCTTTTGAAGCACAAAAACGAACAGGAAAAAGCATGCACAAATGGTTGGATGATTTAATTAGAAAAGAGGCTGAAATACTATTAAAAAAAAGAGATAATGAAATGGATTAAAAAAGGTTTGATTTTTCAAACCGATAAACAATATGATTGGATGACCTCCCATGCACAGTGTCCAACTGCTATAGTACTTGAAGATAGAATACGCATTTTTTTTTCTGCAAGATTAGAAAATCACCAAAGTTTACCAACATTTATTGATGTAGAAAAAGATAATCCACAAAAAATAATTACTTTAAACCCGAACCCTGTTTTAGAAAGAGGAAGAAGAGGTACATTTGATGAAAATGGCATTATACCAAATTATGTTATTTACAAAAACAATGAGTTATATTTATATTATGCTGGTTGGAGTCAATGTAAGAATGTACCCTACAAAAATTTCACAGGATTGGCTATAAGCAGAGATAATGGTTTAACTTTTAAAAAATATTCTGAAGCTCCTGTATTTTCTTTAAATCAACATGATCCTTTATCAGCAACAGGTCCATGTATTGTATTAAAGAATGAATTATATTATTCAATTTATTCAACGGGTATTGATTGGTTAGAAATTGACGAAAAACTTGAACACACCTATCAGTTTACCTATGCTGTTTCTAAAGATGCAATACATTGGGTACCATCAGGCAAGTTAATTATAGATTCAAACAGCACATTTGAAGCTAATTGCAAACCTACCATTATTGAACAAGATGGCGTATATCATTTATGGTTTGCAACAAGAGGCAGTCATAATTTTAGAAAACCTGGAAATACCTCATATAGATTGGGCTATGCATATTCTACAGATTTATTAAATTGGACAAGAAATGATTCTAAAGCCGGAATAGATGTTTCTGATGAAGGATGGGATTCTGAGATGATTTGTTATCCACACATTGTAAAAGTTAATAATAAATATATAATGTTTTACAATGGCAACGGTTTTGGCAAAAGCGGTTTCGGTTATGCTGAATTAGAATTTTAAAACATTAAAAAATGTAAATATGCAAAACGATCCAACAAAAACAAAATATGAATATCTTAAACATCATAATTTGCGACCTCAATACGAATCAGGTTTGAATGCTATTTTAGAGATGGATATAAGCAAAACAGATTTAATCCATCACTTTCCTGCGTTTATAGGACATCAAACTTTAGCAAGGGAAATTACACTGTATGAAGCATATAAGATGACTTTGGATGTAGCCGGTCATATTGCAGAAGTGGGGGTAAACCTAGGTTTTGGTTCTTTACTTTTTGCAAAACTCACTAAGATATTTGAACCAAATTCACTAACATTGGTACATGGTTTCGATTGGTGTCAAGGGGCAGAGCCTACGGAAGAAGAGCAACATGTTATTACCAAGGGTTCGTATTGCACACCTGAACAAAAAGTAAGAGATATTGTAAAGGTACAAGGCCTTGATAATATTGTGCATTTACATAATCTAGATGCATCAAAAGAACTCCCTTTATTTTTTAAAGAAAATAATCATTTACAGTTCAAATTAGTATTTCTCGATTGTGGTTTGTATGATGTTGTTTCGGAATGTTTAAAAACATTTTGGGACAGAATAACTCCAGGAGGTATGTTAATACTTGATCATTATTCGTTTGAACTTGCTCCTGGAGAAATGCGGGCTATTAGAGATGTTCTTCCACATGTAAAATGGAAACAATTTCCTTTTGGTTGGATGCCTTGTGCATATGCAATTAAAGAATAGTTTAATGAATAATCCGTTGGTTAGTATATGTTGCGTTACTTATAATCACGAAAACTACATCCGTCAATGTTTGGATGGTTTCGTGATGCAGCAGACAACATTTGAGTATGAAATATTGGTGCATGAAGATGCTTCGACAGATAGTACTGCGAAAATATTAAGAGAATACGAAGCAAAATATCCTCATTTGTTTCGATGTGTTTATCAAACTGTTAATCAATTTAAGATACAAAATACTTTAACCAATATTCTTTTCCCTATGGCTCGGGGGAAATACATAGCCCTATGCGAAGGTGACGATTATTGGACAGACCCCTTAAAATTGCAAAAACAAGTAGATTTTTTGAAAAAAAACAAAGATATAGTAATTTGTGGGCATGGAGCAAGAATTTTAGATACAATCAGGAATACTGAATTTTTAGAAGTCAATAGAGAAAGATATATATATTTCGAAGATATGATTAAAAAAAATTGGTTTTTTACATCGTCTGTAGTTTTCAGAAATATAATAAAAAAATTTCCAATAAATTTTCACAAATTACCGCAAGGCGATTGGCCTTTATATTTATTACTTTTAGAAAAAGGAGGTGGCTATTTTATGAATGAAAATATGTCCGTTTATAGATGTCATGATAAAGGTGTTTGGTCAACTCTTAACGAAATAGAAGCCCACAAAAAAATAATATTTACCTATAGAAAATTTTTAGGTATTTTTGATAAACACAGTTCTGAAATAAAATATTTTACTGTTAAATATAAACTTAAATATCATCTCTTTTTTAAAGAATTAAGCATTTATATTTTCTATGATATAATTGAATTGTATAAAATGGGTATAAAAAAACTTTTAAAATAAAAGTGTTTAATTTTCAATCAAAAAATATCATCATTCTTTTTAAATCCTTTGTTTTAGGGGGGGCGGAAAAGCAAGGGCTTTTTCTAGCGAATTATCTGCAAAATAAAAAAGATTGTAAGGTTTTTATATACAGCTACTTAAAATCATCTAATTCAAAATTATTTTACCAAGAATGTGAAAAATACCAATTAAAAAACCTATTTATAGTTTCCAATCCGCTTTCGGCAGCCGGCAGCTTAAAATATTTAAAACGCAGAACCAAAATTGCACTATTTGGTCTAAAACTAAGAAAACACAACCCCGATATCATTATCCCTTATTTGAATCCACCTTCAATCATTGCAGCACTTTGTTATAAAATTGCAGGGGCAAAAATTACTTTTTGGCACCATCGTGGTGCTGACTATTTTAGAAATGATAAGTTAGAAAAAGTGGCTACCCAAAAAGTGCCATTTTTAATAGCAAATTCACCTGACGGTAAACAAGAATTGTTAAAGGTTTTAAAAACTCCGATAGATAAGACCTATTTTTTAT
>Ga0210058_1003519_pt1 | contig 12048 bp, 10 predicted proteins | sample CryGeymeta201511_FD_183979 | JGI IMG/M metagenome (GOLD analysis project Ga0210058, IMG submission 183979) | Groundwater microbial communities from Crystal Geyser aquifers in Utah, USA - Crystal Geyser metaG 2015-11 (SPAdes) (version 2) | ecosystem: Environmental > Aquatic > Deep subsurface >...
GTAAACAGTTTCTCCTCTCTCTGTTTCACCGCTCACATGGAGCCATTCCGCTTTCGTGTGGACAGGATTACAATACATCGGAAAATTCAATTCGTTAAAAAATAATAATGGTGTTTGAGGCAACCGTGCTCTAAGATTTAAGAAACGTACTTAACATTTAGATAAACCTACAGATTGTTGTGAAGAAACTTTTAAAAATTTTGGGTCTGTAAAAAAAACAGCTTGAATGCTTATGGAGGTGGATATGAAAGCACTTATTGAAATAATGGCGAAGTCTCTGGTAGATAAGCCGGAGGAGGTTGCAGTGGCCGAGGTAGGCGGAGAAAAAACCGTTATTTTTGAATTGCGTGTTGCTACAAGTGATATTGGGAAGGTTATCGGAAAGCAAGGAAATACAGCGCGAGCGATGAGAACAATACTGAGTGCTGTCGGTGCTAAGCTCGAAAAGCGTTGTGTTCTTGAAATATTGGATTAAACTGGATAATACTTAAAATATGAAATTTAACATTATAAAAACTGATAACAATGCGCGTGCTTGTCTTTTAAAGACAAGCAGAGGAAAAATAGACACGCCTGTATTTATGCCTGTTGGAACAGTTGGTACTGTGAAGGCTATGTCTCCTGAAGAATTAAAAGAGACAGGCGCTGAGATAATACTATGCAATACTTATCACCTCTATCTGAGACCAGGACATGAGATAGTCTCATCCCTCGGAGGTATTCACAAATTCATGAACTGGGATCGGAATATACTTACAGATAGTGGCGGGTTTCAGGTATTTAGCCTTTCAGCCCTGAGAAAGATAAGGGAAAATGGAGTGCATTTTAAATCACATCTTGACGGCTCAATGCATTTTATCGGGCCTAAAGAGGCTATGGAGATTCAGTCTTTACTATATTCTGATATAGCAATGGTACTTGATGATTGCACCCCATATCCTTCCTCTTATGAATACACAGTGGAATCTCTTGAACGAACAACAAAATGGGCAGCACAATGCAAAGAATATCACAAAAAGATACAAGATGCAAGACAAATCCCCCCTAACCCCCCTTTACTAAAGGGGGGCGAGGGGGGATTACTATTTAAAGGGAATTTAGAGGGATTAGTAAATCACGCACCATGCATCGTGAATCAGGAATCAATTCAATACTTATTTGGTATCATTCAGGGAGGAATGTATAATGATTTACGTAGAAGATGTGCAGAGGAACTTCTAAATATTGGGTTCGACGGTTACGCAGTAGGCGGCCTGAGTGTGGGTGAGCCGAAAGAGAAAATGCATAAGATGATATATTTTACTGCACCTCTTCTTCCTCCTGATAAACCAAGATATCTAATGGGGATAGGAGACCTGAAAGATGTGCTTATCGCAGTTGAGGCAGGATTTGATATGTTTGACTGCGTGATGCCTACAAGGAATGCACGGAATGGAACACTGTTTACAGGCAGAGGCAAGATAAGTATTAAAAGAGAGGAATTCAAGTCTGACAGGGGACCGCTTGACCCTGATTGTGAGTGTCACACATGCAGGAATTATTCGAGAGGATATCTAAGACACATCTTTCTTTCAAAGGAAATACTCTCGATGAGATTGAATACAATACATAACCTGTATTTCTATTTTAATTTCTTCAGGAATATGAGAAAATCTATCATAGAAGGAATATTTACTGAATTCAAGACAAAATGGGAAGCGATATTGTAACAAAAAATTATACTACAGAAGTAAGAAAAGTCCTCATTTGTACATTAATCCTGAACTTAATTGTTGCCCTCTCAAAAATTCTCTATGGATATTTAACTAATTCTGTTGCAATGATGTCTGATGGATTTCATTCCGGTTTTGATGGTGCATCAAATGTAATAGGTTTGATCGGAATCTGGATAGCATCCCATCCACCGGATGAGAAGCATCCTTATGGACACAGGAAATATGAAACCCTTTTCACAATTATCATTGCTGTTATGTTGTTTACTACATGTTTGCAGATATTGAGGAAAGTCTACCAATCCTTCTATGAAGATCATATAACAATCGTTACTCAAACCAGTTTTGCTGTTATGTTTATGACAATGGGAGTTAATATTTTTGTAATGCTCTATGAAAAAAGTAAGGGGAAAAAGCTCGGCAGTGAATTTTTAGTGGCTGATGCAATGCATACTAAGAGCGATATACTTGTGTCTTTTACAGTAATAATAAGTCTTGTATTTACAAAAATGGGTTATCACTATGCTGATAGCATTGTAGGAATCATTATTACTTTCTTCATAGCAAGGATTGGATACCAGATCATTAAAGAGGCGTCATACATACTTGTTGATACTATTTGTATTGACACATCTGCAGTTGAACTTGTAGTGAACAATATAGAAGGGGTAAGGGGATGCCATGATATAAGGACAAGAGGTTCAGCGAATTCCATCTATCTTGACCTTCATGCCCTTGTAGATGGCAATCTCTCGACAGAAAATGCCCACGGGATTGCTGACAATATAGAAGAAGAGATTAAAAAAGAATTTCCGTCGGTTGTTGATATCATTGTGCATATAGAGCCGGAGATATTAGAGAAGTAAGTTAACCCTGGTAAATACGTCATTCCAGCTTGTCCGCCAGAGGCGGGCTTGTCTGGAATCTTTCTTTGAACGCTGTAATGGCTGTAATAAAGTATAAGAAGAAGGATTCCGAACGAGTCGGAATGACCTGATGGGAAAAGGAATTCCAAATAGAATTGTAGCCGCAAACTTTAGGTTGCGTAGTTTTGTTAATTTTTTAAAGTGTTATAAATCGCAGGCTAAAGCCTGCGGCTACCTTAGAAAGACTTTTAAATAATTTCCTTAATTTACAGTATTGGTAAATATCGCTCTAACTCATAAGGGTGAATCCTTATCCTGTAGTCATCCCATTCCACCTTCTTGCTTATTATTAACTGTTCAAATATATGGTCTCCTAATGTATCTCTCAGAAGTTTACTCTTTTCTGCATATTCTATGGCCTCAATAAGACTTCCGGGTAGGCAGTCTATATTATATTTCTTCCTCTCCTCTTCAGAAAGGTGGTAAACATCCATCTCAACGGGTTCAGGAAGCTTATAACCTTTCTCAATGCCTTTGAGTCCTGCCTGGAGCATACAGGAAAAGGCAAGATAAGGATTACAGGCCGGGTCAGGTGAGCGGAGCTCGACTCGCGTGGCCTTTTCCTTGCCTGGCTTATAAAGGGGAACCCTTACAAGGGTAGACCTGTTTCGCCTTGCCCAGCATATATACACAGGGGCCTCATAGCCAGGGACAAGCCTCTTATAAGAGTTTACCCACTGGTTCAGTACCAATGTAAACTCTTTAACATGGGTGAGGATACCTGCAATATATTTCTTGCCGGTATCCGAGAGAAAATACTGGTCCTTTGGGTCGAAGAAGGCATTCTTGTCACCTTTAAAAAGTGATTGATGTGTATGCATGCCGCTTCCATTCTGACCGAATATCGGCTTGGGCATAAAGGTGGCATAGACATTGTATTGTTTGGCTATCTCCTTCACAATTATCCTGTGAGTCATTACTATATCGGCCATTGTTAGGGCATCTTCATATCTTAAATCTATCTCATGCTGGGAATGAGCAACCTCATGGTGTGAATATTCTACTTTTATACCCATAGATTCAAGGGCAAGAATGGTATCCCGGCGAAGGTCTTCTGCGGCATCCGTAGGATAATCAAAATAACCACCTTCATCGAGTGTATCCGTACTTTTATCGGATTTAAAATAGAAGTATTCAAGTTCAGGACCTACGTAAAGAGTAAACCCCTTCTGTTTTGCCTTTTCAAGGTTCACCTTAAGGATATATCTCGGATCCCCTTTGTATGGTGAGCCATCAGGTTCAAAGATATCGCAGAACATTCTTGCAACCGCCTTTTCCTTTGGCCTCCATGGAAGGATCACGAAGGTGGCAGGGTCTGGCCTTGCGATCATGTCGCTCTCATCAATCCTCGCAAAGCCTTTGATAGATGACCCATCAAAGCCCATGCCCTCGTTAAAGGCAAATTCGATTTCATCTACTGGAACAGCAAAACTTTTAAGCTGGCCATGGATATCGGTAAACCAGAGCCTTATAAACTTCACATCATGCTTCTTTACAAGCTCCATCACATCTTTTTTGTCCTTTGGTTTCTCCATTTCCTTTTTTGTTCTTAATTTTTCCACTTTTGCCCTCCTGTTATTATTTTCATACTTATTCAGATTTTTGGTCGTTTGAATTTGTTTAGTCCGCCTCAGGCGGATTCGGATTTAGATTTAAAATTTGTTATGATATATCACCCCCTTCTGAAGAATACCTTATAAAAATTCATTGTCCTGCCTGTGTATTCTTCATATATCCTTTCTGTTTCTTTCATTATTTTGTCTACATCAGGCATGCCTTGAAACCATTCAGTAAGCATATCCTTTGTAACCTCTATATGAAACTGAAACCCATAGACATTATCACCATATCTGAATGCCTGATTCTTGTATAGTTCAGAACTTGCTAACAGTACCGCGTCTAATGGAAGGTTAAAGGTGTCACCATGCCAGTGAAATACCTTGAACTTCCTCCAGAAATCTCCCACCCTGGGATGAATGGCAAGACGCCTCATGAGGGGGTCTTTTAAGCCATCTCCCGTGAGTTCAACATGATACCACCCAATCTCTTTTTCAGGTCCCGAATAGACATCTGCACCAAGACAATGAGCAATCATCTCTGAACCGAGACATATACCGAGAACCCTCATATCCCTGTTTATCGCCTCTCTGATAATGCGTGACTCTATAACGAGATGAGGGTATCTTTCAAGCTCATATACACCCATAGGCCCACCCATAACCACAAGGGAATTAAACCCTTCTAAAGGTGGTGGTGCCTCTCCGGAACCGAGATCTACAATTCTGAAAGGGATATGCTCTTCCCTCAGGAAAACCTCTATCGTTCCCGGTCCTTCTGTGATTATATTCTTAATTATTAAAACTGCCATTTTTATCCAGCACCTTGAGGATACCCCGCACTTCCTTAAGTGCGAGGGTTAATACCCTGTGGTCAAGGTGCTTGGATTTATTTTCCTTCATAAAATTTCCTGGTAATCTCAACAATCTTTTGTCTTATATCTTCAATCTTTTTAATGAGTTCATCTTTTGATTTAAGATTAAGGAACTTGATTATTATATCAATAAGTTCAGAATTAATCTTCAACACATCTTCATCATTTGCAATTCAGACAGTGGGGAAAAGAAAAGCTGGTATAAATCCCGTCTTTGCCAAATTTTAGAATTCTACGACGAGGTCATTTCAAATTAGGACACCATAATTAAGTGCATATGGTTATTTTACCTAAGGGTGGGCGTACTTAGGTTAATTGCAAAGCAATATGCAACTTAGGGTGTCTACATGTTAACAACACTGTAGTTTTATCCTATCCTCCTCTGAACTTATCGCGCTGTTTGAATACTTTTATCCATTTCTGTAATCTTAATCTTGCCTCATCTTTAAGGTCTATTATGATTTCCGTATAGTCATCCAGATCAAAGACGGCAAAATAATTGCCGGAATATACTATTACGCTATTTATCCCCATCTGTTCTTCATTTTTCAATGACTGTATGGCTTTATTCGCTATAGCATTTAGATGGTTTTTATTCAGATAAAGCTGGATAAGGCTATAGGTCAGCAGTGTAAATAACACATGGGCTTCAATTAGAGATTCATCCGGCGAGGTGAATTTATTGATATGCCAAAAATTCTTTATCTGACGATGACGTTCTTCTATCTGGGTTCGTAATGCATATAAATCAAAGGCTTCCCTGGCATTATTAGGTTTAAAAGTTGAGGATAACCCCCAATATTTAACAGAACCATCAGAGCCGGTAATCCTCATAATAGAGGTATGCAGAGGCACCTCACAGCCTTTCCAGATATCTACATCTTCTACCACTGTTACCTCTTCAATATACCTTACCCCATCTTTACCATATTCATCGTACTTGGTCCATTTATATTTTAAAGACTCGGCAATCCTTACCGGGTCTGTCAAGGCATCCATGTTAGACCTTAAGGGCATTAAGACATCAGAATTCAAGTCTCTCTTTACATATGTAACAAAAGGGCCTGAAATAAACCCCCTGTCAACTATCAGAAGTTTCATAACCCCCTTACCCACAGCCCCTACAAAATCTCTGACCAAAGGGATGCCTTGGGCTAATTCGTCCGTATTGCCAGGGCCTAATTGATAACCTGCAAAAATAAATAATTGGTCATCTTTGCCGATATGCAATAACTCACTCAAGGCATAACAGGGATGGTACTTTACTGCCTTTTTCTGTTCCTCTGTCATCCTGCTCATATCTATTAATTGTCCGTGTTCATCTACCGGCATCTTTACCGCATCCTTATAATTCTCATTGTCAGACACTACTAAGTGGGTCTGATCTAAAAGAAATATGCCATGCTTATCAAATCCCCTGTTGTGCTTTATGAATCTTTGTACATCTATGTTGTGCCAATCCCTCAATTCTATATTCTCGGTATCCTTATAGAATTTCCTTGCGGTATCGTGATGCACTGGACAGGTACGTTGCTTCCTGTTCTTATTGTTGAAGCCGCCATTATTACCGCCCACATTGAACTTTACCCTCGACAGCACCGCTCCACTGCGTAATATCCCAGGTAATTGATCAAACGCAGCGGTAGTATGTAACTTCATCTGAACTTTGCATGCCAATAAAAACCATAATGCTACTTCTTCCTTCTTCCGGGGGCTTGGATAGCTTGCACCGCATATCTCGAAAAACCTTATCCCTAATAAAAATGCAAAAAATCTGTCCTGAAACGTCCAATCGGTTAAGTCCAAATAATCTATCCGGCCGTCTTTTAGAGCATTTAATACCTTAATCCTGTTCTCTTCATAAATAATTGGAGCAGCTATATCTTTGTTCATTTGTATTCCTCCAAAAACTCTTTCTTAATCTCTTCAAGCAAGGAATCTATTCCTTTGTTGAGTTTTCGCACATTGGCCAACCCCTGTTGAAAAGACCGATATGCCCCGGCTTTCTCTTTGACCACAGGCAGGTCTTCCTTCCTTACCATCTTAAGACTCCGCTTGCCTGCTATTGATACCGAAAGGGCCGGAAATGGCCCGTGTCTTTTCCCTTTCTTGCAGGAACAATTTGGTTTACTACATGTCTTGTAAACTTCATAAAGAGAACCAATGATCATCGGTTTCGGATGGAGCAACTTCTCAATGTGCTTTCCTCTTAACTGCCGTGCTTGGATTATATTTTGCCTTACCCGACTTAAATGTTCCCTTGATTTTTTGTTTATCATGTATGATATTATACTATATACATACAAGATATGCAAGCAAAATAATTCGGAAAATAAAAAATGCAATAATTACTTTCGGATAAATTAGAGGGTGGGCAAATTATTCAAAAGTTGTAAGGCCTTTTGAAAAAATCCTAACTGGCCTAAATTTAGTGTCTGAATCGCAGAATATTTCTGGATAAGGCAGGAGATAGCCCTGAGAGCGGATTTGAATTCTGTTTTTAAAAGAATTCACCTCGGAGGTCGTTGCGACCGAGAATCAGCGACGGGGCTGTCTCCTGCCTTATAACGTATTTATCTTATGTGCCAGGCATCCTGCCCCAAAGCCGTTGTCTATATTCATTACTGCAATCCCCGGCACACAGGAATTCAGCATTGCAAAAAGTGCAGTTAAACCATTGAGGCTTGTTCCATAGCCGATTGAGGTCGGAACTGCAATAATTGGTTTATCTATAAGGCCGCCGACAACAGAAGGAAGAGCGCCTTCCATGCCTGCGACGACTATAATTACCCTTGCAGAATCGAGGGATTTTTTTGTATCCATAAGCCTGTGAATTCCTGCTATCCCAACGTCATAAATAGTCTCAACCCTGCTTCCAAGAAACGATGCTGTGACTGCTGCCTCTTCTGCAACAGGTATGTCAGATGTACCAGCAGAAAGTATAAGAATGCAACCCTTTTTCTTTTTCTCACCATTTGCTGATATCGCACCTGATAAAGGATGAAAGACTGCATTCCTAATTTTAAGACCGTCATATATCTCTTTTGATGCCTTTGTAATCAATAATTTTTTGCTTTTTTTGAATATGGAGCGTGCTATGACAATGACATCTTCTATTCTCTTACCTTCAGCAAATATCACTTCCGGAATCCCCTGTCTTATATGCCTGTGGTGGTCAATCTTGGCAAAGGACAGGTCTTCATAGGGGAGATGCTTTAATGTATCTAATGCTCTTTCAATACTGATTTTGCTGGATTGAACCGATTTGAGGATATTTTTAATTCTTGAGCTATCCATAAAACTCTGATTTCAACGAGCGTTCCAATAAATCTTTGACAGCAAGAACAGGGTCTTTATCCTCATAAAGAATCCTATAGACCTGCTCTACAATAGGCATCTCAATATTATATTTTTTTGACAGTTCGAATGCAGATTCCGCTGTTGCCACTCCTTCTGCAATACTTCTTGTCTGATTTAAAATATCCTTAAGTTTAATGCCCTGTCCAAGTTTGATTCCTACAGTATAATTCCTTGATAGAGGACTTGTGCACGTGAGTACCAGATCTCCTATCCCGCTGAGTCCTGAGAATGTTCTTTCCTTTGCACCCATTGCGATACCCAGCCTTGTCATTTCAACAAGCCCTCTTGTTATAAGTGAGGCTCGTGCATTATTGCCAAGACCAAGGCTATCAGAGATTCCGGATGCTATTGCCATCACATTTTTTAAAGCCCCTCCGATCTCTACGCCAAGTATATCGTCATGGGTATAGACTCTGAAATTGTTTATATTGAACATTTCTTGAAGTATAAACCCTATCTTTTTGTCTTCTGTTGCAAGTGTAACAGCAGCAGGCAATTTTTTTATCACCTCTTTTGCAAAACTCGGGCCTGAAAGGACTGCAACAGGATGGTCTGAAAGTTCTTTTAATATAGATGAAACTGTCAGAAGCGTTCCTCTTTCTATGCCTTTTGATGCACTTATTATTATTGCCTGCTCCGGCATGTAAGGAAAGGCTTCTTTGAATACGGCTCTTGTATACTGTGCAGGAACAGCATTCAGGACATAACGTGCTTTTTTTACAGCATCATCAATACTGTGTGTAATCCTGAGATCATCGGGAAGTGTGATATCCGGCAGATAAGCGCTATTTGTCCGCGTGTTATTTATCTCTTCAGCGACATCTTTTTCTCGGGCCCAGAGGGTTACATCAAAGCTTTTATTTGATAAAAGGCATGCAAGGGTTGTTCCCCAGCTTCCCGCGCCTATAACAGAAATATAACTCATGGTTTAACCTTTACCATTTTATATGATGCATTATACATGAAATAAAAACTAATATTTTACAAATGATATTTTTATCGTGCATCCCGCATAATGCATCCTATTCAAGTTATGCCTGCAATTACTAATAAGATCATAAGTGAAGCCATTTGCATGTCATTCCCGCTTGTCGGGAATCTTTCTGACCGCCTATTATTAGGAGGACCCCAGAAGGATTCTGGACAAGCCAGAATGACAATCTTAATCCATAAATGTGGTTTTACTTATGAACTTCTTAGTAAGTAATTAACGATTTACCTATCTCTACTTCTGCGATTTCTCGATCTTGGCCCACGTATCGCGTAAGGTTACCGTACGGTTGAATATGAGTGCTCCATCAGAAGAATCAACCGAATCGACGCAGAAATAGCCCAGTCTCTCAAACTGGTAGCGACTTCCTGGTACCGCGCCTGCCAGACTTGGTTCAACACGGCATGATGTCAATATCTCCAGCGATTTAGGATTCAAAAAAGATTTGAAATCACGACCATCTTTTTCATCGCCTGGATTTTCTTTTACAAAGAGATGATCGTACAGGCACACTTCAGCCTTGATCGCGTGGGCAGCCGAAACCCAGTGCAGCGTTGCCTTGACCTTGCGCCCGTCCGGCGAGTCACCACCCCGTGTCTTCGGGTCATAAGTGCAGTGCAATTCCACCACTTCGCCTGTCTGTTCATCCTTAACCACACCCACACATTTAATAAAATATGCATACCGCAGCCGTACCTCACGACCTGGGGCCAAACGGAAGAACTGTTTTGGTGGGTCCTCACGAAAATCCTCTTGTTCGATGTATAGCACGCGTGAAAAAGGAACCTTTCGTGTCCCCATACCAAAATCCTCAGGATTGTTTATCGCCTCCAACTCCTCCACCTGGTTTTCAGGATAGTTGTCTATGACTACCCGAAGCGGGCGCAACACAGCCATAACACGCGGGGCGCTTTTATTCAAATCTTCGCGGAGACAGTGCTCGAGCAGTGCCATATCTACCATGCTATTCCTCTTAGCCACTCCGATACGCTCGCAAAAGTTTTGGATTGTCTCAGGTGTGTAGCCGCGTCTGCGCAAACCTGATAGCGTAGGAATACGAGGATCGTCCCATCCGGTAACATATCTCTGTTCTACCAACTCCACAAGCCTTCGTTTACTCAATACTGTGTGGCTGAGATTGAGGCGGGCGAATTCTATCTGCTGCGGATGATAGACGTTCAATTCGTTCAGAAACCAGTCGTACAACGGACGATGATCTTCAAATTCCAGTGTGCAAATCGAATGTGTAATACCTTCGATAGAATCCGAGATACAATGGGCAAAGTCATATATAGGATAAATGCACCATTTATTACCGGTCCTGTGATGTTCGGCCTTCAGGATGCGATAGATGACAGGATCTCGCATGTTTAAATTTCCAGATGCCATATCAATCTTTGCCCGAAGTACGCGGGAACCTTCCTCAAATTCTCCTTTCCGCATGCGATAGAACAAGTCCAGGTTCTCTTCTATTGAACGCGTACGATATGGACTGTCCTTGCCAGGCTCGGTCAGGGTTCCGCGGTACTCTCTTATTTCATCTGCGCTCAAGTCACAAACATACGCCTTGCCGTCTTTGATCAACTGTACAGCGTACTGGTACATCTGCTCAAAGTAGTCGGAGGCATAAAACAGCCGGTCACCCCAGTCGAATCCAAGCCATCGAACATCCTCCTTTATAGATTCCACATATTCTATTTCCTCTTTAGTAGGATTAGTATCGTCGAATCGCAGATTGCAAAGACCTCCGAATTCTGCAGCGAGCCCGAAATTGAGGCAGATGGACTTTGCATGTCCAATATGTAGATACCCATTCGGCTCAGGCGGGAATCGGGTATGAACACGACTGTCATATTTTTTTGCCTTTAAATCTTCTAAAACAATATCTCTGATGAAATTGGATGTTTGAAAAGAAACTGAAGGAGTCATATCCGCAGTTTCTTTATTATTTTTTGTTATTGGAATATTTTTCAGGATTCTACTCCTTAATTGGTGATGAAAAATTTTTTCAACACATACGGCTATTACTATATAGACTTAATTATAGTATATTTTGTGTCATTACTGTTCAAAACTATTTTTATTTAAGATTATTTATCCAGAGGGCTCCGGACCCCGAGGACATTCTTAGTCGCAACATGCGTATAAATCATGGTGGTCTGGAGGTTACTGTGGCCGGGCAACTACCGATGGTCCTGACCGGTTATCGTAAAGGGCATCCAAGGGACTTTGAGGGGCATTTGTCATGTCACGCAGGACATGGGTGTAGATCATTGTAGTCTCAACATTCTTATGGCCGAGCAGCTCCTGAATCTCTCTGAGACTGAGTGTTTTTATTGCAGAAATCGAGGAACTTGCTGGCCCAGTGGGCATAATAGGGGATATGCTTCTCGGGCACAAGTTTGCGGGACCGCAGGAACGCCTGAAAATCGGGTAATATGCTCTCTTTTTCCATAAACTCCTTACTATGCCAATTGCGTATAATTAAATATTATCCACATTTTGCCTTATAATGTAACGTATAGTGTTTTATCCGTAAGGCCGGAGGCGTTGCGGATAAAACAGGTTGAACTGAGCCATCGCCATGAATATAAAGTAACAGTATGGGGATTGTAAAGGGTGAATGCT
>Ga0210058_1003521_pt1 | contig 12047 bp, 10 predicted proteins | sample CryGeymeta201511_FD_183979 | JGI IMG/M metagenome (GOLD analysis project Ga0210058, IMG submission 183979) | Groundwater microbial communities from Crystal Geyser aquifers in Utah, USA - Crystal Geyser metaG 2015-11 (SPAdes) (version 2) | ecosystem: Environmental > Aquatic > Deep subsurface >...
TCTCGAGCGCGAAACAGACATCGCGCTCTTTTGAAGATATAAGCGCAAACCTACGGCTTGAATTTAGCGGCCTGTCTCCGGAAAAAAGAAAGGCTTGGGTTGAGCAAACGGTTCGTTCTATGAAAAACCAGCTCGAAATGGCTGGAGCGGACTATTATCAAAACGTTGCGGAGCTTTATGAGGAACTTAAGGGAAGTTTTCTTATTCGTCGCGATGATCCAACTAAACTCATGAAGCTTGCGACGGAACGGGTCCCTATCGAGATCGCAAGTCAAATGCGCGGAGCAAACCCTTATCCAAATAGTACGCTCTGGTCTCGGGGCGATGCCCCGGCAGCCTTAGCGATGGCATTCACAGAGGGGAAAGCGCAAATCGGCGGCATTTCCATGATCGCCGGATTTAAGAAGGGGAAAGAGCTTTCTTTGAAACGTTTGCCCACGGCTGAAAAAAACACATCAAAAACGGGTAGATGAAGGACGCGCTTTTGCTCGCTTTGCCAGCGGGACGGTTCTACCGGAAGACCTTCGGTTTTTGATTATGCGTGTTCCGCTCAAATTTTTTCCCGAAGAGCTGCTCACAGAAGAAGACCTTTTATTTGAGAATGATGCCGAGCCGGGAATGCGTAAAAAGACGCGAATGGTATTACGCGGGTTCTTACTGCCAAAGAGCATGGCTGCCATACAAATAAAAGCCGCTTAAAAATAAATGGAATGAAAAAACGGGAGGTAACAGAGTGTTACATCCCGCCTTTTGCGTAAGAGGAGCGCCTAGGCTGCACGAACATCGCGAGCCTCTTGGCACCCCACGCAATGCGTGGCTGCTGGGACGAGCTCGAGGCGTCGAAGTGGGATCGACTCCTCGCATTCATCGCAGACATTGTAAATGCCAAGCCCAATCTTCTCGAGCGCTCGGGTGACCGCTGGAAGAAGGACATGGAACTTGAAGCGGATGCGATCCGGGAGGTTGCCACCGACCCGAAAATCCGCGGCGAGAGCGCGATATTCATCTTGCTTCGCAATAAGGATCTTTCGCTGACGGGCCAAAAACTCGGATCGCATCAAACCTCCTGGGAAAGGGCGATAAGAGAATCTACCCTATTTTTGGACATTTGTCAAGGTATTTCCCTATCGCCAAATCCGAATATTCTGCTACTCTAGCCACATGTTCGATGAGCTTTTACTTCGCGCAGAAAACCTGACGGCCAAGATACAGGAAGCTTGGCAGGTTTTGGATTTGGATACCGTCGCTAAAGAAATGAAGGCGCTTGAAGCGGAAACATCTGCGCCGGATTTTTGGGCGGATCAAGAACGCGCAAAAACGGAATCTCAAAAGCTGTCTGATTTGAAAAAGGAATTTGATGCTTGGCATAAGCTCCGCGTCTCCGTGCAAGATGTTGCCGACCTTTTAAAAGTTGCCTCCGAAGAAGGGGATGTCCCTTTTGGCGAAGAAGCAAAAAAGAAGCTCGAAGAACTTGAAGAAGAGTATAGTGATTTAGAATTCACTTTGCTTTTTTCCGGCGCCTACGATGAAAAAAACGCCATCGTCTCCGTGCATGCCGGTGCAGGGGGAACCGATGCGCAAGACTGGGCGGAAATGCTGCTCCGTATGCTCATTCGTTATGCCGAACGTAAAGAGTGGAAGGTACGCTTGCTCGATGAATCACGCGGGCAGGAAGCTGGTATAAAGTCGGCAACATTTGAGGTGAAGGGACGTTATGCTTATGGGCACTTAAAGAGCGAACACGGCGTCCATCGACTCGTACGTCTTTCACCTTTCAATTCTGATGCCTTACGTCAGACCTCGTTCGCGCTCGTGGAAGTCATTCCGGAAGTGGATGAATCGGTGAACATAGAAGTGGATCCAAAAGATTTGCGCATTGACACCTTCATGTCCGGCGGCAAAGGTGGCCAGTCGGTAAACACGACCTATTCCGCGGTGCGTATTGTTCATATCCCGACCGGGATCACCGTTTCCTGTCAGAACGAACGTTCGCAAATGCAGAACAAAGAAATGGCGATGAAGATTTTGAAGTCGAAACTTCTCAAAATTCGCGAAGAGGAAATCCAAAAAGAAAAACAGCAGCTCCGCGGCGAATATCACAGCGCAGAGTGGGGGAATCAGGTTCGCTCTTATGTACTTCATCCCTATCAAATGGTGAAAGATCACCGCACCGAAGTCGAAACAGCTGACACAGAATCCGTGCTTGATGGCGACCTGGATAGATTTGTTGAAGGTTATTTACGTTGGAGAGCGCAAAAGCGCGATATAAAAGCGGAGCTCAATGCGGAGTAAAATACCGCGGTTATAATCGCGCGAATCAATATCAAGTAAAACAAGTTATTTCATGAAGATCCAAGAAATTAAAAACGCGCTCGAGGAATTGGGGGCGAAGCCGAATAAACACCTCGGCCAGCATTTTTTAGTCGATAAGCATGCGCTCGATACCATTGTCCAGGAAGCGGAAATTGAAAAAGGAGATCAGGTTTTGGAAGTCGGCCCCGGTCTTGGCGTTCTTACTGGAAGACTTATTAAGGCCGGCGCCCAGGTCACGGCTATTGAACGCGACAAAAAATTCGCTTCCTATCTCCGAACGCAATTTCCTGATGATTTTGAATGTGCTCAAGGCGACGCGGCAAAAATGGATTGGGATGAGCTCATTGGAAAAGGGGATTGGAAATTTGTTTCAAATCTTCCCTATGGGATAACCGCCATCGCGCTTCGGAAAGCGCTTTGGGGCAAAAATCCGCCTTATTCAGCGAGAAGTCGCGGAGCGTATCATCCTTCGGGGAAGAGAAAAACATTCGCTTCTTTCACTTATGGTTGCTTTTGCAAGCCATGAAACGCAATTAGTAAAACGCGTATCTCGCACGTGTTTTTATCCGTCGCCTCGCGTTGAGTCGGCGATTCTTCGTATCATCCCAATGCAGCAAGAGGAGCGGGAAGCAATCTGGGGTGAAGATCCGGAAAAAATAATGGCGCTCGCAAGAAAAGGTTTTGCGCATCCGAGAAAGTTTCTTTTCTCAAATTTGGATATAAAAGGAGAGGCTGTTTCACGTATTTCTCTTGAAACAAAAATTCCGGAAAAGGCGCGCGCGGAAGATTTGAAGCCGGAAGACTGGGTTCTGCTCGCAAAAATTCTTGAGAGATAAGTTCAAAAAATCAATGGAAAAATTGGCTGTGCGAGCTGGTCTTTTGGTTCCAGATTAGAGATGGGAAAAATCTATAGGGAAAAGGCCTTTTTTCAACTCTGTGAAGCTCTTGACAGGGGATAGGGATTTCTTTAAACTACTCGCACGTCCTGTGGATTATATATCTGCAGACACTGGAGCTTTGACAACAGAAGAGTGATTGGAACGACCACATAAAGTCCATTCCTTTGATCCCGGAGTTCCGCCAGGGCTCCGTGGGTTTTTACTGAGAGTTTGATCCTGGCTCAGGATGAACGCTAGCGGCGTGTCTAAGGCATGCAAGTCGAACGAACCCCATTTTGTAGCAATACGAGGTGACGGTTAGTGGCAAACGGGTGCGTAACACATTGGTAACCTGCCCCGCAGTCGGGCATAACGTTTCGAAAGGAACGCTAATTCCACGATGGTCATGAGGTGACTATGTCATTTCATGTAAAGTCGCAAGACGCTGCGGGAGGGACCTATGTCCTATCAGCTTGTTGGTGAGGTAACAGCTCACCAAGGCTATGACGGGTAGGGGGTGTGAGAGCACGAAGGCTATGACGGGTAGGGGGTGTGAGAGCACGACCCCCCTCACTGGGACTGAGACACTGCCCAGACACCTACGGGTGGCTGCAGTCGAGAATCTTCCCCAATGGACGAAAGTCTGAGGGAGCGACGCCGCGTGCAGGAAGACGGTCTTCGGATTGTAAACTGCTTTTACCGAGGAAGAACCATGACGGTACTCGGAGAATAAGAGGTTGCTAACTCTGTGCCAGCAGCAGCGGTAATACAGAGACCTCAAGCGTTATCCGGATTTATTGGGCGTAAAGGGTCCGCAGGTGGCCTGTCACGTCATTGGTTAAATTTCAGGGCTCAACCCTGAAACCGCCAGTGATACGGGCAGGCTCGAGCATGGGAGAGGTAAGCGGAATTGCCGGTGTAGTAGTAAAATGCGTTAATATCGGCAGGAACACCAAATGCGAAGGCAGCTTACTGGAACATTGCTGACACTCAGGGACGAAAGCGTGGGGAGCGAAAGGGATTAGATACCCCTGTAGTCCACGCCCTAAACGATGGATGCTAGATTTTGGGAGTATCGACCCTCCCAGAGTCGGTGAAAAAAGCTAACGCATTAAGCATCCCGCCTGGGGAGTACGGCCGCAAGGCTAAAACTCAAAGGAATAGACGGGGACCCGCACAAGCGGAGGAGCATGTGGTTTAATTCGACGATAAGCGTGGAACCTCACCTGGGTTTGACATGTAGCTGCAAGCCGCTAGAAACAGTGTTTAATTCGACGATAAGCGTGGAACCTCACCTGGGTTTGACATGTAGCTGCAAGCCGCTAGAAACAGTGGCCGCCTTCGAGGGTGCTACACAGGTGCTGCATGGTTGCCGTCAGCTCGTGTCGTGAGATGTACCGTTAAGTCGGGTAACGAGCGCAACCCCTGTCCCGTGTTGTATTTTTCACGGGAGACCGCCTCGGATAACGGGGAGGAAGGTGGGGACGACGTCAAATCAGCATGGCTCTTACACCCAGGGCTACACACGTGCTACAATGGTCAGGACAATGGGTTGCCAAGCCGAAAGGCGGAGCTAATCCCATCAAACCTGGCCTCAGTTCGGATTGAAGGCTGCAATTCGCCTTCATGAAGTTGGATTCGCTAGTAAACGCATATCAGCCACGGTGCGTTGAATACGTTCTCGGGTCTTGTACTCACCGCCCGTCAAGTCAAGAGAGTTGGATATGCCCGAAGGCCCCGTTGAGGGGACGAAGGTAGAGCCAGCGATAGGGACTAAGTCGTAACAAGGCATCCGTAGCGGAAGCTGTGGATGGATCACCTCCTTTCTAGGGAGTAACCTCATCGCAAGATGAGGAAGAAACTGAAGGTCGATCTCGATATTCGCTTGCGAATAATCGGGACGGTGTTCAAACGACTCGTGATACCCTCGAAGGGTCGCGAGAAACGTGAATACTATGTACTTGGACAGGTCGTTTCAATCACTTTTTTGCAGTCAAACTTCAAAAATATCCCGCTATATGCGGGATATTTTAATAGAGAAAACAGATGGCTCCCATTGACAAAAAGGCTAAAAAACGCTAGAGTTACAAGTTCCCAAGAATAGCGAGGTGCAGATGAGGAACATGATTTTGCTCGTAGATGATGATGCTCTTCTGCTCCGGGCTACGGTTCGCAGCGTCAGAGGCTTCATCAAGCGGTCTGAGCGATCTGCTTCCGTTTTGGAGGTCTCTTCGCCAGCCGAAGCGCTTGAATTGATGCGAAAGCATTACTCATCCGATTCGGATCAACGGTGGTGTGTGATCACTGACTTCGATATGCCCGGCATGAACGGAGCTACTCTCCTCGACGTGCTCAACGTCGAGCTCAAAGAGCGATTGCTGGTTCGCCTGGTCGTAAGTGGCCGGGAAGAGAACCGAATGGAAGCGCTTCGTCGCAAAGCCGCCTTCGCCGTCAAGCCGCGCATTTCCAAGGACATCGAACAAACTCTTACGCTCTTTTTCTCAAAAATCCGGTAGAAAAATACCGGCTCTTACACCTCGTGTCTTCCAGATGCGAGGTGTTTTCTTTTCAAAAAACCATCCAAATTTGGATGGTTTTCTGATGGTGCGTTTGTTTGACGAAATCCGAACCTTTTTTGAACGGAAAACAGGCGACGTTTCTCATTGTATCAAAAATTTCTGAAACCGAACAGGCAACGCCTCCGTGCCGCCGCTTTGCGGCGGCTACGCCTCAACAAATTTTTCTTCTTCCTTAAGTGAAAAAGAAAATGGTGGCGAGCAATATCAAAAAAGTAGAAGAAAATTTTGTTTCAGCGTTCTGCCCTGACGGGCAGGCGGAGGCGGTCTGACGCTCGCGGGCAAAATTTTCCCCCTCAAATTTACCCACTCGCCCAGAAACTCTTGCATAAATATTGATGTACTGTATTCTTTCTTTTGGTTAGAAACCCATGGTGAGTTTCTATAAACCAAGTACATTCACAAAAGAAAGGAGCCTGCAATGGCACTAAACCTTAATGTCGCTTATGTGAAGTCGTCGTTCGTGCAGGTCGTCCGGGACGGCGACTCTGCGGCGATCTGGCATTCGTTGTTTGGCTATCCCAAAATTGTTCCTGTCGAGACACTCGAGTTCCTAGAATCTTTCTCAGCACCGAGGACGATATGCTCGCAACCTGGCGACGAACTGACCAGTGAAGATCAGGAGGCAATTGAGGAACTGCTACGGTGCTGTTTCCTCGTTCCCGAGGATTTCGACGACCGAGCGTTCCTCGAGGGAAAGATGCGGACGCGTGAGGCGGAAATCGTCAGCGGTTCGCTGATTGATTATCTCGAGCTCATCATGAGCGAGGCGTGCAACTTCCGTTGCACCTACTGCATCCACTTCAACAACTTGGAAACTTCTGACCGTATCAACAACCCCAAGAAGTTTATGCGGTATGACACAGCCAAGGAGACGGTGGATCGGTATCTCGAGATTCTTCGAGGGCATGGGAAACGTGTCGCCGAAATCAACTTTGGCGGAGGCGAGCCGCTGTTGGCATGGCCGGTCATCAAGCAGGTGCTTGAATACTGCCGTGTCGCCTACGGTTCGGAATTCGAGTTTCGCTTCTCGATCAACACGAACGCATCACTCATCACGCCAGAGATCGCCGCGACTCTCAAAGAGCATCGTGTCGAAATCGCTTCTAGTCTCGACGGCTTGCGCGAGGGAAACGACCGCGTCCGACTGACGAAATCGGGAAGTGGCACATTCTCTCAGATCATGCGCGGATTCGATGCGTTGGCGCAAGCGGGGTATCCACTCGATGGCATCGCGGTGACAGTCACTGAAAAGAATTTTCACAAGCTTGACGAGTCGATTGTCGACTGGGCAGTAGCCCGCGGCATGAAGAACGTCAGGATTGATATCGACGTTGTCGATATGGTGGAAATTCCGATTGAGGATGTCGTCGCAAAGCTTATGCGGATTCGGTGCTACGCGGCAACACGAGGCGTTGATGTTCCCGGCTTCTGGTCACGGCCAGCTGAGAATCTTAACGAATCAACGCTTGAAAGTCGTGTCGCATTCTGCGGCGCAGTCCGCGGCAACAGCATGTGCGTAGGTCCGTCCGGAAACATCTACGGATGCGGCTACAGCACGACCCAGCTCGGAACCCTCTCGGAAATCCAGTCGTTTCATGCGCCCAGCACCGCCTATCATCGCTTTGTGAGAGATCATCTCACTGGAGTGATGGAGATGTGCAAGGGTTGTATGGTCGAAGGACAGTGCGGTGGTGGTTGTAATATCACGCAGGAGTTCGCTCGGGCGACGAAAACCGCTAAGATCGAACGAATGTGCAACTTCTACCGACGCATGACCCAAGAGATTCTTCGGGAACAACTGCGAGAAGCAACGACGTCAGAGTCGGAACTTCTCCAACCTGCAACAGAAAGGAGGTGAATGCTATGCAGAAGGCGCAGCCCAAACAGCGTCCGGCCATCAAGGTCAAAGCGCTGCCGAAGCTGAAGGTGCTCTGCACTTGTCAGCGTCCCAGCAACTGCCACTAAGCGTGGCAAAACCAGGGCCGGAGAGCGAAAGTTTTCCGGCCCATTTTTCTCAACACCACAACTTCGGAGGTAAGAAATGCACGACATAAGCGGATGGACAGAGTTTCTTGATAGCCAGTTCTTTAATCTGTTTGATCGCTCTCTTATTTTAAGAGAGTTGGTAACACAGATTCGCCGTATTGCGAGCCCATCAGCTACGGTGATTGAAGTAGGATGCGGAAGCGGTTTAACAAGCGAGCTTCTCGCAAGCATGGGATACGGTGTAACAGCAGTGGATGCGAACGCTCAGCTGGTAGAGAAAGTTAAGCGATACGAGACCGCTTTTCCAAACCTCATCAGCGTACAAGCTGATATGTTCAGAATGGGGTTCAAGGACAAAACTTTCGATGTCGCATTCAGTCAGGGTGTACTTGAACACTACTGCGACGATGACATCATCCGTGCGATCCTTGAGCAAAAGAGAAGCGCCCGAATCGTGGTCATCGATGTCCCCAACGGACGAGGGAAAATCGGCGATTACGGCGATGAGCGTTCGATCTCTCCGCTTCAATGGCGAAAGCTCATTCAAGTATCAGGACTTACGATCGTGGACGAAAGCGCACGGGGCATGGCTCGATGGAGTGAACCCCTCCCTAAATTCTTGGGATGGCTGGAGGATTCTTGGATAGCTCGTCGCTTTGGCGAAAACTCAATCTTTGTTTGCAAGGAGGCTAACAATGTTTAGCCTCCTTTTTTATTTTTCTTCCGACAAATAAAAATCATCTGTTCGCTATTTGGCTTGTGCGGCTTTAGGTTGAAATCGCCATAAATTTTTACTGGACGTAAACCAACTTTATCCAATAATGATTTTATTTCCTGGAAAGCGGCTTGATATGCAGAAACAGGATAGTACCATCGTTTGATAGAGCCGTTATCTTTTAAGATATCCATGAAATAATGTATCTGAAAAATTTGTCGTACGGGAACTTGTATGGCAGAAGAAAGACTCCATGTTTCATTTTTTATTGCCCGTGAAAAATGATATCTCAATGTGTATTCTTTGGTTAGATCATTAGGCGAGAAAAGATCGAAGGCGAGTATGCCATTTTTATCAAGGTGCTTAACTATATTCCTTAGAGCCTCGTATTGTCTTTGTTTTGTTTCTCTCGGCGTATAGTATGTTCCGTCTTTCTGGGCAAGATATGCCAGACCATCAAAGGAAAGAAAAATAAGATTGAATTGTTTATTTTTAAATAACGGCGAAGAAAACTCGACTAAATCATCTTTTAAAATTTTTACTTGTTTATTGAGAGTCAATGATTCTATTTTCCTTCTAGCAATATTAAGCATCTCAACATTAGTATCAAACCCCCAAATTTCTTTTCCTAGTTTTGCTATAGGAACGAGAATTCGGCCGGCACCGCAACCGCATTCCAAAATCGGCCCCTCAATTTTTTTGGCTAATTTATAATAGAAACCTACATCGTCTTTTTTATTTTGATATTCTAGATCGTAGAATTTTGCGTAAAGTTGCTCTCTATTCATAATAGCTTTATTATAGCAACAAGAATTACATTCTGCAATTTATGGAAAAATTCATTCAAAAAATTTGTAATGATGTAGTTAAACAATATAAACAAGACAAAAATGTCTTGGGTATTTTGCTGTTCGGATCTGCGGCAAGAAATAAATTTGATAAATATTCTGATGTTGATATATATGTTCTACTAGATAAAAAGGGTAAGTTTTCAAGAAGTAATTTTGTTAAAAATGGGCTACGCGTTGATATTATTTTTAACACGATTGAAGAGGCGAAGAATTATCTAAAGGAGGATTCAAATAATCTGCGAAGGATAACCTCACATATGTTGGCCAACGGTAAAATTCTTTTCCAAAGACAACGGAATTTAGAAAACATTCAAACCATCGCTAAAAATAATCTAAAGTTAAAAACGAAATATAAAAAAAGTGAAATTTTAATGCATAAATACTCCATTGATGATTTTTGGGGAGAAGTTCAACGGGATATAGAAAATAAGGATCATTTAGCTTTTGGCATCGATAGTCATTTGCTGATTTCTAACATCGTAGAGCTATTTCTTAAATTGAATGGCGAGTTTTTAAGACAGCCGAATGAAATGATGAAAGTATTAAAAAAATTAGACAGAAAATTTTCAGGTCAAATAGAAAATTTCTACAAAGCAAGTAACATTCAAAACAAGAAGCAAATCCTTTTAAATTTAGTTGAGTATATCTATAAAAAATCCAAAGGGCCATTGCCCTCAAAATGGTTCTTAAAAGATTAGCAAGAGTTTCTGGGCGAGTGGGTAAATTTGAGGGGGAAAATTTTGCCCGCGAGCGTCAGACCGCCTCCGCCTGCCCGTCAGGGCAGAACGCCGAAACAAAATTTTCTTCTACTTTTTTGATATTGCTCGCCACCATTTTCTTTTTCACTTAAGGAAGAAGAAAAATTTGTTGAGGCGTGCCGCCGCAAAGCGGCGGCACGGAGGCGTTGCCTGTTCGGTTTCAGAAATTTTTGATACAATGAGAAACGTCTCCTGTTTTCCGTTCAAAAAAGGTTCGGATTTCGTCAAACAAACGCACCATCAAAAAACCATCCAAATTTGGATGGTTTTTTTCATGGTGCGCGCACGTGGATTCGAACCACGGACCTTCACAATGTCAATGTGACGCTCTAACCAACTGAGCTATGCGCGCATTTCGGCGACCTGATGGTATCCGACGACGCCCATCACGTCAACGTTTGTTCAGGGGGAGGGTTTTGGCCGTTTGAATGGGATTGTGTTATACTGAGCGTGTTATTCATTACTTCTCTTTTCTTCACAGTTCTTTCTCGTATGCCAGAAGCAAAACCAAAAAAAACCATACGTCGCCGCACAACAAAAAAGGCGGCATCAAGCCCAATCCCAAGCGGTCCAGTCTGTAGCCATGAAGGCTGCGGTACAGACGGTTGCCGTGTTCGTTATGTCGGTCCCGTGTCACATCTGCGCGATCATTATGCTTGGCATGCTGCCAGGGGGTCGGAGCATATCTGGGCTGCCGCAATAACAACTGGACTCGCCCTCGTTCTCACAGGAGCCATTGCTCTTACCGCAGCTCAAGCAAAGCAAAATGAGCATGACGCTACGCTTTCAAGCCAGAATGCGAATCGAGCGGATATTGAGCGCATTATGAATCGTCTGGATCGCGTTGAGCGCCTCGTCGATGAAACACATGGCATGTTGCTCAAACAGGTTGAGCCTCCTACAGAAGAAAGCATCATGAAGAGCACGCTTCCCGCTTCTGACGCTTCGGCACAGTAATCACGCTAGAAAGAAATCCCGTTTCAATGAGACGGGATTTTTGATTATATCTGATTCGTGTTTTGAAAACCCCATTAGAAAACGAGAGCGGCTATAACAAAAAACAAGATAAGAGCAAAGAAGCCAATCGTTAAAAAAAGGAGAGATAGTGCCTCTTTTTTCTTTCCATCCAAATACCACATAATCGATTTTCCAAAGACGGCGAATCCAGTGATCGCGACTGAGATAACAAGCAGAAGAAGCATCAGGACAGGTACAAGAAAATTTCTTTTTTGCTGCCTATGGAGAACGTCCCTAAAGAGGATAAAAAGATTCTAATGCCTAGAACATAGACGGCTGTCGCCGTAGCCCTCTATGAGGGCGCTTGTAACGATGTAATCGGATAGTTTCATATAGGGTCAGCGTAAAGCCTATATCAGAGGTCAATAAAGGGCATTGACGAGTATGATCAAAAAACCTATTATACGGCCACATTCCGGGGTCGTCTAATGGTAGGACTACTGCCTCTGAAGCAGTGTATCTTGGTTCGAATCCAAGCCCCGGAGCCAAAAATAAACTTTGGAATACTGCAGCCTTTGGCCGCAGTTTCTCAGAATTGAATCCTAGAAAAACCTTGGCTAACCAGCTGAGGTTTTTTGATTGAGGCTTACCCCTTGCCAAATAATCCAATATAGGCTATGCTTCGCCGGATTCATTTATATGTATACAAACTCATACCACGACAACAAGCCAGGTAGCTGGAAGGGCGGAAAAAGTTTCGGCGGAGGCGGCAGAGGCTTCGGCGGCGGAGGCTTTAACAAGCGCGGTCCAAGTGATCGCGGAGGCTTTAAAACCATGCATCCAGCGACTTGCGAAAAGTGCAACTCACGCTGCGAAGTCCCGTTTAAACCGAATGGCCGCAAGCCAGTTTTCTGCAGCGACTGTTTTGTGAAAGATGGCGATAGCGGTCCCTCACGATTCGCCTCGCGCGACAATCGCTCGGAACGACCGTCTTACAGACCGGATTCCGG
>Ga0210058_1003531_pt1 | contig 12022 bp, 16 predicted proteins | sample CryGeymeta201511_FD_183979 | JGI IMG/M metagenome (GOLD analysis project Ga0210058, IMG submission 183979) | Groundwater microbial communities from Crystal Geyser aquifers in Utah, USA - Crystal Geyser metaG 2015-11 (SPAdes) (version 2) | ecosystem: Environmental > Aquatic > Deep subsurface >...
GCAACTCCTCTGTCGCTGAAGCCACCGCCCCTCGAGACCCCCGCGCCGTGCGGGGGACGGGTTCACTGAATGCTTACCAACACCAATAGCCAATAGATTGAATATTGAATCCACGGCCCCGGTGTCGCTGCGTGGCGAGGCGCCCAGCCTTCCGGTCCGCATTGCTGCGCGGGTGCAGCAGGGGGGGCGTGCCTGCCGGACACGCAGGCGTAGAGCCAGCCGGGCGGACGCCCTCCGCCCACAAGGGCGCCGGTCTCTGCTATACTGAAGTGCGTGCTCTTCCGAACTGTGGAGCACCTCCCAGGAGGCGAACCCAGTGAGTGCCCTGCCCCTGACCATCGACGCGCACTACGACGGCAAGGTGATCGTGCCGGACGAACCCGTCGACCTCCCCGAGAACCAGCCTCTACGCGTGGCTTTGCACCTGGTGGCGCCCGGCAAGGCGATGCCGCCCCACGACCGGCGAGCGGCGCTGGAGCGTCTGCTTGCGCGGGGCGTCCGCGGCGCCTCGATCCCCGACGAGGCACTGCGGCGCGAGAGCCTGTACCGGGAGCGTTTGTGAGGATCCCGCCGGAGATCGACCCCGAGACGGCTGTATGGCAATCCGAGCTACCCAATCAAATCATCACGCAACCATCGGAACCCGGTCTGAAGTCCCCTGGTCTTGGCACAGGGCTACAGCGAGGGCATAATCACCGTCGTCACCCGACGGCACCGGCCACGTACGAAGCACAGGCAGTTGCCCAGGAGCACGCCCTCCAGAAATGCGGACGGCGTGCAGGTGAAGGTGACATACCCCCACCTCATCTCACCCAAGTGAGGGAGCCCATGCCAACGGAAACACTCGAGAAGCACGCACCCGTCCTTCCCACCGAGGAGTCCCTGCGCGCCCAACTCCGCGCTCAGGCGCGTGGCAGCTACACCGATCAAGAAGTTCCGCTGTCAGCGGAGGTGGTGGGTCTGGCCTGCGAAGTCACGGGGATATCTTCGCCCGCGCAGGCGATTGAGGAATTGGTCACCGACGCCCTCGACCGATGGGCCCAGGCGCAAGCCTTTGAGAGGCTTGCTTCGACATTGAACTTCGGCGACGATGAGGGCGCCCTGCCGGAGTCTTCGCGAGTGCTCAAGAAGAGCGCGCCGCGAAGGAAGCCGGCCGGCCGTTCCCGCTGAGGGCGCTATGGCCACACCACAGACAGTGGTATTCGACACGAACCTGTTCATCCGAATCTTCCTGGCGCAGAGCCCGGAAGCCCTACGCTACCGCCAGCGTGTCCGAAAGAGGTTCAGAGAGGTCCGGTGCGCGGTCGTCCTTCATGAGCTTCTTCGGGGCGACAAGGGCAGGGCTGCCGGTCAGGACTACCGGCCCCAAAGCAGAGCGCGTTCCCTCTATCTGGCGGCCCCTGCGGTGGTCGAGACGCCTTGCTTGGAGGACTGGCAAGTCGCAGGATACGCCTTGCAGCAACTCCGGCTCAATGTCGTCTCCCGGCGTAAGATGACGAACGATGCTCTGATTGCAGCGCTTTGCGCACGGAAGAACTTCCTCCTCGTGTCCGCCGACAACGACTTCGAAAAGTTGGCGAGGGCGAGGAGTCTCAGAGGGCTGCAATGGATGACCTGGGAGGAATTCGTCCGCAGTGTCCTTAAGTTGAGAGCGAATGCTATCTGAGGAGGAGCCATGGCGCGAATTAGCCCCCTTACGGTTGTTGTCGCCTATGACATTGGCGACGAAGAGGTTCGAGACAACGTGCGTGATTTCCTGGAGGAGCTTGGAGCGGTTCAAAGGACGGAATCGGTGTACGAGTTCATCTACACGTCGCCACCTGACTTCGAGACCATCATGGCCCGGCTGCGGTCGATGATCGAGCCCGAGGCGGGCGATCTTCTCTACACTTGGGACTTGGAGAACGGCGCACTGCGGCGCATTGCGGTCCACAAGCTGGGTCGCAAATTGCTCCTACGCTTCGGGGCCTCGAGAGAGGTAGACTCACAATAGTGACCGAAAAACTCGAACTCCGCTGGCCCGGCAAGGATGACGGCTACGCGTTGGTGCGGGACGAGCGCACGGGCGATCCGGTGCGGGTGCCGCACGAGGAGATCCAGCCGCGGCTGTTGATCGAACAGGCGCGGTACGGCGACGCCGACGCGGAGAACATGCTGATCCGCGGGGAGAACCTGTTCGCCCTGAAGTCGCTGTTGGCGGCTGGCTTCGCCGGGAAGATCCGACTGGTCTACATCGACCCGCCGTTCAACACCGGACAGACGTTCAGCCACTACGACGACGGGTTGGAGCTGTCGCTGTACCTGACGATGATGCGGGACCGGCTTATCTTGCTTCGGGAGTTGTTGGCGGAGGACGGGAGCATCTACGTTCATCTCGACGCCAACGCGAACGCGCACCTGCGCATTCTCCTGGACGAAGTGTTCGGGAACGTGAACTACCAGAATGAGATCATCTGGCAGCGCACGTCCGCCCACAGTGATACCCACCGTTACGGCATCAACTTCGATACTGTGCTCTTCTTCTCGCGTGGCGAGGGGTTCGTCTGGGTCGGGGGGCACCATGAGTACAGCACGACCCACAAGGCGAAGTACAAGCCGGACAAGGACGGACGGCTGTTCGCAGACTTCGACCTCACGGCTGCGGGACTGCGTAACGGCGTGACAGGCAAGCCGTGGCGAGGTTTCGATCCGGGCACAAAGGGGCGCCATTGGGCTTACGACCCAGCAAAGCTGGATGTCATGGACGCCGACGGCCGAATCCACTGGCCGAGGTCAGGTAAGGGCTTCCCTCGGCTCAAGAAGTACCTCGAGGAAATGCCTGGCGTCCCGCTCCAAGCCATTTGGACGGACATCCCACCGGTCAACTCACAGGCGAAGGAGCGCCTCCCGTTCGACACCCAGAAGCCCGAAGCCCTGCTCGACCGAATCATCAGGGCCAGCAGCAACCAAGGCGACTGGGTGCTGGACTGCTTCGCTGGCAGTGGTACCACGGGTGCGGTCGCTCAGAAGCTCGGCCGGAAGTGGATTATGGCGGAGTTGGGGGAACAGGCTGAGACCGTTGCACTGCCCCGCATGCGCAAGCTGGTCGCCGGGGAGGAGCAGGCTGTGCTGAGTGGGTTGGGCGGATTCGGCTACTACGTCTTGGGCGAGCCGCTGGTCGTGGCTGACCCGAAGCTCAAAGTGCCCATCATCAACCCCAACTACGACAACGGTCTGCTCGTGCAGGCCGTCTGCCTGCAGGAGGGCTTCGCCCAGACCGGCGACCCTGATTTCCACGGTCGCAGCGGCCAGACCTACGCCCACGTCACCGAGACGTGTGTGACCAAGACTTACCTGAACCGGCTGACTCGCCGTCTGTCTGAGGGCGAGGCGCTGACCGTCTACTGCCTGAAGTCGTCGCCCGGTCTCACGGCACCGAGGAACGTGAAGATCAAGAAGATCCCGAGGGACCTGAGGGTCCGGTACGAATCCCGCTGACAGAGGAAGATGCGCATGAGCACCGAGTTGCTGTTTCTGGTGGAGGAGTCCGAGGAGGGCGGCTTCCGGGCGCGCGCCCTGGGCGAGTCCATCTTCACCGAGGCGGACACGTTGGAGGAGCTACGAAGTGCCGTCCTCGACGCTGTAGACTGCCACTTCGAGCCGGCGGAGCGACCGCGGCTGGTTCGGCTTCACCTGGTGCGGGAGGAGGTCCTGGTGGCATGAAGCTTCCCCGCGACGTGAGCGGCGAAGCGTTAGCTCGTGCCTTGGCGCGGTTCGGGTACGAGGTCACCCGGCAGACGGGCAGCCATCTGCGGCTGACGCGAAGCGTTCGCAGCACCCATCATCTCACCGTTCCCCGCCACCGGGACTTGAAGGTCGGCACCTTGGCCGGAATCCTGAAGGACGTTGCCGAGGAGTTGGGTCTGTCCAGGGACGAGTTGGCCGACCGACTATGGTCATAGGAAGCCGCGCATGAGCGATCTCCTTGCACAAACCATCGCTGAGGCAATGAACCTGCGCCCGCCACTGGCCACGGCGCTGCGCAGGCTGCACGCGAACCTGTCGGCGGTGAGCCTGCACGACGGACTGGCGAAGATCAAGGACGACCTCCCCAGCCAGTTCTCCTTCGACACCGAGTTCCCGTCCTTCTGTTTCGACGTTGCCACCGGCGTCGGCAAGACGCGGCTCATGGGCGCGTGCATCGCCTACCTGTACGAGCAGGGGCTTTCGCGCAACTTCTTTCTACTGGCGCCGGGCGAGACGATCTACCGGAAGATGAAGGCGGAGATCGTACGCAGTCACCCCAAGTACCTGTTCGCCGGACTGCCCCAACTGCACAATGCGCGAATCGTGACCGGGGACGACTACCAGTGGCGGGAGAGCCTCTCGGGCCGGCTCTTCGACGAAGCCACAATCTACATCTTCAACATCCAGAAACTGCTCAAAGGGGGTGAGAAGCAGAAGTACAAGTTCCACTCCTTTCTGGAGACGTTAGGCAGGTCGTTCGCTGACGCCATGCGCGAGAAGGGCGACTTGGTGCTGCTGATGGATGAGAGCCACCGGTACCGGGGTCCGAAGTTCTTCGAGGCGCTGCACGGCTTGGAGCCGCTCTTGGGTCTGGAGTTCACGGCGACACCGGCATACCACGGGAACAAGCTGGTCGACTACTCCATGCGGACAGCCATCGAGGACGGCTGGGTCAAGCGAGTGCGCCCCATCTACCGAGAAAACGATGCCCAGGGCGACGAGCACCTCGATCTTCTCAAGCTGCAGGACGGGCTACGCATCCATCTGCGGACGAAAGCCCACCTGGAGACCTGCGCGGCCAACGAAGGTCTGCCGCCGATCCGTCCGTTGGTGTTCATCAACACGCGTGACATCGAGCACGGGCAGAAGATCCAGCAGTTGATCGAGTCGAAGAAGATCATGGGCGGGCAGTTCAAGGGGAAGACGCTGCTTATCCACAGCAAGAGCAACGAAGAAGACGAGGAGGCGCTGGTTGCCTTGGAGACCCCGGACAGCAACGTGGAGGTTGTCATCCACGTCATGCGACTCAAGGAAGGCTGGGACGTTCAGAACATCTACACCATCATCCCGCTCCGGGTGACCATCAGCGAGACGCTTGGCGCGCAGACCATCGGGCGGGGCGTCCGGCTGCCCTTCGGGAAGTCGAACCGAAGCGAGTTCGACGACGAAGAAGTCGCCAAGCTCAACGTGATCTGCTACCAGAAGGGCAAAGACAACTACAAAGCGATCATCGAGGCGGCGGAGTATGTGGGCGAGGTCCGTCCAGAAACAGCCGACGAAGAACCCGAGGTCGAGTCCCACGAACTGAAGTTCGCCGGACCTCGCTCCTCACACGCAATCACCGTGCCGGTGATCGAGCAGAAGGTCACCGCCTCCTCGGCATTGGAGCCGTTCTCGGCCAAGCCGCAGGTTGAGTTGGGAGCCGCCGAGACGAAGCTGGTTGGCGTTGACCTGCCAACCGGCGCCAAGGAGACTGTCGACGACGCCAGTATGGTGGAGCTCGAAGACGAAGTCCATGACCTCCTCAAGTGGCTCCTGAACCACGATCACCTGGACATCTCCGATGCGCCTGTACTCCAAGCCGTCGTTGAGCCGTACTTGCAGGCGGCGACAGCCAGCCAGTCCAAGAAGAAGTGGCAAGCTCTGCTGCGCCAGCACCGCCAGACGGTGCGCGACGACTTAGCGGCGCAGATCGAGAAGCACGTCCGCGTGACAGAGAGCGCCGCGCTGGTGGCGACTGGGAGCAAGGTGCAGTTCGCCCCCTCCCGCCGAACGGTCGGCACGGAGGGAGGGGTGAAGCAGCGAACGGAGATCACCTCCAAGGATGACGTGCGGGAGCTCGTTGTCGGCGGCTACACCAAGACCGTCTTCGCGGAGTGCGCCTTCGACTCCGCCCAAGAGAAGACGTTGGCCGATGTGCTCACTTCTGACTCAACGGTTCTCCGTTGGCTGCGGGTCCCCGAGGGGCAGTTTACCATTCCCTGGTCGTTCGGCGACTACTCGCCCGACTTCATCGCGGAGACAGAGGAGACGTTCCACATCCTCGAGGTCAAGGACGCTGGCAAGGTAAGGAAGCGTGACCAGGAGGTCGTCGAGAAAGCACGGGCGGCAGTCGGATGGTGTGAGGTGGCAACCAAGCACAGCAGGAAGCCCTGGGAGTACCACCTGCTGCCGCACGACCGGGTAAGCAGTTCTGACGACTTGGCGGGGGCATTGGCGAAGAGCGTCGCCCTGGGTCGCTTCCTGCGACTGTGAGCGCGTCACTGCGTAGGGTCCCACGCACTGCATCGCGGCCGGTCAGAGCTGGTATCGGCTGCCCATCCGTCGGCGCAGGAGTGGCTCACCGGCCGGCTCAGGCCGCTGTTCGCGCCGTCAGAGACGAGACGGAAGCTCTGGAGAGGGCGCTGTCGAGTTCACTGGGCACCGTTGAGGGCATCATCCCGTCAGTGCTCGCGAGGGCGTTTCGCGGAGCCCCTGATTCAGGAGGCGCAGTGCGTTGAGGAACCTCCACTCCCCCAAGCAACTCCCCACCGAAGACCGCGTGATGGTGGTAGAGTACGTCGCTCGTCTGCGACAATGGCGCCACTGCATTCCGCGAGGTAGCTTCTGGAGGAGACCGGCATGAGACTGACACCTCAGGAAAAGGCAGACTTCCACCAGCGACTGGTGGCATGCCTGGGTTCACAGGCCGAGGTCCGACGGATCGTCGTGTTCGGCTCCTTTGCGAACTCCGACGACCCACAAGACCTTGACGTGGCGGTGTTCCAGGAGGGCTCGGAGAGCTACCTGCCACTGGCGCTCAGGTACCGGCGGTTGACGCGAACCATCGCCCGGCAGATCCCGCTGGACATCTTCCCGGTGCGCGCGGGTCTCCAAGACCATCTGTTTCTCAGGGAGATCGACCGAGGGGTGACCATTTATGCCCGATGAGACGACAGCGTGGCTACGCTACGCACGCGAGAACCTGACTTCCTCGGAAGTGCTACTGGAACGAAGTCTGCTGAACCCCTGCCTACAGAACGCTCAGCAGGCTGTCGAGAAGGCTCTCAAGGCGGCTTTGCTCAGGCAGGGCGAGCGTTTCGGAAGACCCATAGCATTCAGGCGCTTGCCCAGCGGCTGAGAGACGCCGGTGTGCCCGTCGAACTGGACGATGAGGAGTGCGAGCTCTTGGACTCCGTTTACTTGCCGTCGAAGTACCCCTTGGGCAGCGCCCTTCCTGATTTCGACCCGACCATCGCGGTCTGTGAGCGTTGCTTGGGCATCGCCCGGCGCGTGATCGGCGCCATCGCCCCGCTGATCTCGTGAGCACCGGGAGCGCCGACCTCTATGAACCTCCATTCCCCCAAACAACTCCCCATCGAGGATCGCCCTCGCGAGAAGCTGCTCAAGCGCGGCGCGCGGGGTCTCAAGGACGAGGAGTTGTTGGCGGTGCTGCTGGGTCACGGCGTCAAGGGCCGCCCTGTGTGTGTTCCAGGTCGCCCGCGACATCGTGAAGCTGCTGAAGGCGCACCAGCAGGAGTTGTCCGTTCAGGACCTGCAGAGGCTCGAAGGCGTCGGCGCCGCCAAGGCGTGTCTCCTCGTCGTGGCGCTGGAACTGGCCCGGCGGTACGTGGGTGAGAAGGGCCGGGTCATCAACGAGATCGAAGACCTGCTCCCGCTCATCGGCCACCTCGCCGACGAAAAGCAGGAGCACTTCCTGTGCGTCACCCTCACCGGCGCCGGCGAGGTCATCGCCAAACGCCTCATCACGGTCGGTCTGCTCGACTCCAGCCAAGTCCACCCCCGCGAGGTCTTCGCCGACGCCCTCACCGACCGCGCCGCCGCCGTCCTCCTCGCCCACAACCACCCTAACGGCATCCTCGAACCCAGCGCCGAGGACCTGGAGATCACCTGCCGGCTGGTGGAAGCGGAGAAGCTGTTGGGCGTCGAAGTCGTCGACCACGTCATCGTGACGACGAAGGGGTGGGTGAGCATGAGGCGTGAGGGGCAGCTCCCGGGGTGAACTCAATACCCGAGGTGCGACATGCCGACACCGGCAACCAGCGACGGCCACCGAGTTCTGACCGCAGCGGCCAGCCAACCACTGATGGGCAAGCTTGTCGACGCTGCATGGATCGCCGAACATGAGCAGGCGGACCCCAAACCCAGGCTTCTCGAGTTCGCGCAGAGCCCTTCGCTGCCAGATGTGCTCCGGACATACGAATGTTGGCTGACGGCAGTCTCGAGTGTCGATGCGAATAGGGTCTCGGAATACTGGAGGCGCCTTAGCAGTGAGCGGTCAACTCACGACAGTGCAACTGCCGAACTGGCTTTGCTCCACCACCAAGTGAAGTCCGGCTTCTCACTCACCTTCTGGCCTGCGAACGTGAGCGGCCCCGAATGGATCGCGGAGCTGAACGGCAAACGCCTGGCAGTTGAGGTGAAGCGGTTCACCCCCGAGGAGCCCTTTGGCGCGGAGGAAGGAGTGGTCACGGGGAGTGTTGGCTCTGATATCGAGGAGATCGTCGCGGAGATCGAGAAGCGGCGTCTGGATGCGAAGAAGCAGCTCAAGGCAGCGAAGAACGCAGCCTGCACGTGTCTGGGTGTCGATCTGACCGAACGTGTATCCCTGGCGCAGATGCGAAACCCCATGATGGAGCCGTTCCTCCGGGAAGGTCTACAGCCTACGCTGGATCAGCACACTATACCGGACATGCTGGTAGTGTTCTGTGTGTCGGTGATCCACCCAGAGTTGTTCGGCCCACCGATAGTGCTGTGCCGCCAGACGAAGGGTGCGCGGGACGGCCGATGACTGTGGCCGCGTGACCTCACACTGGAAGGAGACCAGAGCAATGCACGTCCCCGATGTGCTGGCAGGTAAGACCGTGCACATTCCCGTTCGAATCGTCAAAGGCCGGGTCACGTTCTTCTACTCCAAGCGTGGCACGATGCCGACACTGCAGGACGGAGCGGTCGGTGAGTTGGTATTGCCCGAGTACGCCGTCCTGGATGAGACGGCGAAGCACGCCATCACGGAGGAGCGCCAAGTCCAGCTCTTCGACAAGGGCGAACGGATCCGGCTGGGGTTCAACGGGAACCTGATTGACCGGGACTACCTCAAGCGAACAGAGGAATGGGACGACGCGCTTCCCGTGGTGGCAGGGCTTACCCGTCTCGTCTCGGTCCTCCTAGACAAGCCGCTCTTCCTGTTGCTCCGCGGCACGAAGAAAGCCCAACTGCGGGGCGGTGCGTGCGAGATTCCCGCCTTGGATCGTGAGAAAGCGGGAAGCCTGAACCACGCCTACACGCTCGTCTCCGAGCGCTTCCAGCCGAGTCGGCGCTCGCACACTGGTAACGTGTTCCGCGTGGCGTTCTACCGTGAGCCGGACAAGGAGGGGAAGGAGCGCTGGCGGCGACTCGCAGACCTGCGGGACAGGCACGAGGCGGAGTACGAGCGGGAAGCACTGTTGGGGACCGATGTTGTCGGGCCGCATAGCGCGCCTCCGCAGCCCATGTCCCCGGGCCGCGATCAGCCCCGGTTACAGTTCTGACCTCCGCGACTCTGGCGGTCCGTTGTGATCCGTTGCGAGGCGAGACCGCGATGGATTGACGGATGGGTTGGGCGCGCATAGCGAGTGTTTGTCTGGGTCCCCGTGCGGGAGGCGCAACCCCTATCATGGCAGGTCGAACGCGCCGAATGCATCGCCAGGAAGAGCGCGAAGATTGTGGGGGTGATCGGCCAAGGACTTGCAGAGACCCAATGAAAAGCGGGGTTTCTGCGGGAGGGTCCGCGGGAAGCCCTGGAATCTTCGCGGAGATTTTGCAGCGGAATGCGCAAGTCCTTGAACGAGCAAGTATCCCTGTGAAACGCACGCAGCCCACGGCCGTTCGGTTCGACGGGTTTGTGGTGGAAACCAACATTCACTACCCGACGGATTCGAGTCTGCTGTTGGACGGTCTGCGGGTGCTGTTGCGGCTGGTGACAGCGTTGAGTGCGGAGACGGGACTGTCGGGGTGGCGGCAGCACCGCTATTTGCTGAAGGTCGGGAAGGCGCTGCACCGGAGGATCGACAAGGCGGGACGCAGTCGCGGAAAGGACCGCGACGCGCGTCTGCAGGCGCACTACGGGGAACTGCTCGCGCATGTGGAAGGGATCGCGGCACGGTGCGAGGAGACGCTGACGGCGGTAGCGAACCAGGAGCACGCAGGGGACGTGTTGGCGCAAATGGTTCGGGACGCCCTGACTCAGGAGTTGCGCGAGCGCCTGGCGTTGACGGCGCGGGTGTGCGACCAGACCACGCGCCGCACGCAGCAGGGCGAGACGGTGCCCGCGGCGGAGAAGCTGTTCAGTCTGTTTGAGCCGCACACGGAAATGCGAAACCGCGGCAAGCGTCCCGATCGACACCGGGGCCGTGCTTTCAAAGTTCAGTATTGACAGAGCGACCATGATGGGATACTCTCAGCGGCGAACGAAGGACGAAGACAGCGGAGGATGCGTCGCACATGGCCCGCCCAGCCCGCGCAGAGTACCCCCGGCTCGTACCACCACGTGACCACGCGCGGCGTGGCGCGGGGCGACCTCTTCCTCGCCGCCGCCGATCGGCTGGCGTTCCTGGGTCGGCTGGCGGAAGCTCATCAACGCTGGGGACTTGTCTTCCACGGCTACTGCCTGATGACCAACCACTACCACGTGGAAGTGGAGACACCCAACGGCGGTCTGAGCAAGGCGTTTGGGTGGATCAACCAGAGCCATGCGATCTTCGTGAACCGGAGCACGGGTCGCGACGGGTCGTTGTTTTAGGGTCGGTTCAAGAGCGTGCTGGTGGAGGCGGGGTCGCACCTGCACGAGCTGACGCGATACATCCATCTCAACCCCGTGCGGGCTGGGATGGTGGAGCATCCCGCGGACTATCAGTGGTCGAGCTATCGGGACTCCCTGGGGCTCCGCCAGGCACCGGCTTGGCTCGACGTGACTGCGACGCTCTCGCGGTTTGGCACAACGGAAGCAAAGCAGCGACAGCAGTATCGCGAGTTCGTGGAGCGACCCGAGGAGGTCGCGCAGGATCCGCTTCGAGAGCTGCAGTTCGGCGCCGTGTTGGGTACGCAGAAGTTCGTCAAGTGGTTCCGGGCGACGTTCTGCGACGAGGAGAGGGAGCGACCGATAGCGCACTTCAGACAGGCGCGACCTCAACTCAACGTGGAAGCGATCTGCGCGGCGGTTGCGAGCAGCTTCGAGGTTCCGGAGAGCACGCTGACCCTCCGAGGCAAGCATCGCAACGAAGCCCGCGACATAGCGCTCTACCTGGCACGACAGCACACCGGCGCTTCCCTGGCTGCCCTGGGGGCGCACTTGCGTGAAGTCAGATCGCGGATTGTGGGAAGAGATCCAGGAGCTCAGCCGCGGGCGGTATTGGCGTGGCGAGTATGAGCGGGTGAAGGCGGATCGGGATCGGTGGCGGCCGCGGGCGGCGGCGGCGGCGGGGCGGGTCAAGGAGCTGGAGCTGTTGGCTGCGAGTCTGCAGACGGAGAACGCGGAGCTGCGGGCGCGGGTGTCGTACCTGGAGCGGGAGGTGTTTGGTCGGAAGACCGAGCAGAGCGACGGTGAGGGGCGGGGAGCGGGGGCCGCGCCGGCAGACGTGGAGGCGTCTCCTCGTCGCGACCGGCGCCGCAACCGGAGGAAGCAACCGGGGGCGAAGGGCTACGGTCGCAAGCGTCGGGTGACGTTGCCGGCGGAGGAAGTGCACCACGAGCTGCCGGGGGAGGCGTGTCAGTGTCCGCGTTGCGGCAAGCCGTTGGTCAGCTTCCCGGGGTCCGACGCTCCCGCTGGAACTCTGCGAGTTCCTGGTAGGAATCCGCAGGATTCCAATGGACAACAACGAGTCGGAGCGACGCTTGCGCAACCCCGTGGTCGGCAGGAAGAACGACTCCGGCAGCGGGGCACTGTGGAGTGGGCGTCTCGCCGCCGTGCTGTTCACGCTCTTCCAGACACTGCTGAAGAACGAGCTGGACCCGCGGCGCTGGCTCGCCGCCTACTTCG
>Ga0210058_1003540_pt1 | contig 12001 bp, 8 predicted proteins | sample CryGeymeta201511_FD_183979 | JGI IMG/M metagenome (GOLD analysis project Ga0210058, IMG submission 183979) | Groundwater microbial communities from Crystal Geyser aquifers in Utah, USA - Crystal Geyser metaG 2015-11 (SPAdes) (version 2) | ecosystem: Environmental > Aquatic > Deep subsurface >...
GGCGCCACCGGCGGCGCTGAATTGCATGGCGCTTTCCAGTTCGGCGACGATGCGCAGGTTGATGTCGGTCGCGGTGCCTTGGTTGGTGGCGGTGATGACGTAAGTGGTTTCCTTGCCAATTTCAACCGGGTCGGTCAGGTCGACCACTTCCAGCAGCACGGCGGGAATGCCCACCACGGCGGTCTTACCCTGGGCGGTGGCGTCGTCCGCGCAGTAGGCGGAGGCGCGCGTGCTGGTCTCGATATTGCCGATGGCCTGGCGCTCGGCTGCCGCCTCGTCCTTGCCATTGATGATGCGGATGAAGTTGGCCGGGTCGAGTTCATAAACCGCCTGACCGTCGATCTCCAGCTTGTAGTAGCTGGGAGCAATGGCGAACTTGGTTTCTGCCTTGTCGCCAGCCTTCCAGCTACCGGAATCGACCTCTTCGATCATGCCCCGGAAGGTGGCGATGACAGCGACCACTTCGCCCTTCTGGTTCTTGTAGGCGCCACGGAAACTACCGTTGAAGGCGGTGTCGTCGGCCAGGCCGAAGAAGGACATCACCTCCTTGGAAACGCCGGACAGCGAAAAGCTGCCGCCCATCATTTCCATGCCCATGCCGATCTTGACCGGGCCATCCATGCCGCTGGCACGGTGTTCTTCGGTCTTGCGTTTCAGCTTGGGCAGATTGACCTCGGTAGCGATGCCGGCATAGCCCTTGCCATCGACGAATAGGTTCATGTTCACCAGCGTTTGCGGAATCATCGTTCAGCTCCTTAGTTGTTGAAGTCCAGCACTTCGGTGATCCACTGATTGGTCACCTCGACGCGGAAGTTCGGGTTTTCTGCCGGCGGCACATCGGTGAAGCGGATGTTCCAATAGACGCGCCCTTCCTCAAGCTGACTGGCCGTGTTCAACTTGGGATCGGGATAGACCTCGAAGTTGATGATTGCGCCGGCGGCCTTCAGGTCGCGCATGAATGCTTGCAGGCCTTCGGTTACGTCCTTGACGTAGGTCTTGGTGATGCTCCGGTCGACGGCCCACCGGTGGCCGTAGAGGATCGCGTCCATGACGATGTCGGATGTCTGGCTTGGCGTCGTGTTGGACGCTTCAATGAGGCCGGGGCCAATTGGCCCCGGAATTGAAGGGGATTCCATCCTCAATGGCGCGCACAAGGTCGCTTCAATGAGGCCGGGGCCAATTGGCCCCGGAATTGGCACCATTACGCTGGCTGGTGCAGAAACTAGTTAGCTTCAATGAGGCCGGGGCCAATTGGCCCCGGAATTGCCGCACCTGACCGACCAACAGGGCGCTTCCGCCATCGCTTCAATGAGGCCGGGGCCAATTGGCCCCGGAATTCATAAAAACTATGGTGGATGGGCACTGCTTCGCCAGCGCTTCAATGAGGCCGGGGCCAATTGGCCCCGGAATTATGATGGCCGACCTCCTGTCCTACCTGCTCATAGTAGTGCTTCAATGAGGCCGGGGCCAATTGGCCCCGGAATTCCTAAAACCCAAGACTTGATGTGATCCACCAAGTCCAGCTTCAATGAGGCCGGGGCCAATTGGCCCCGGAATTTCCGCATATTCCACTGCTCGACACATTGGTCTGCATGCTTCAATGAGGCCGGGGCCAATTGGCCCCGGAATTTATCTATAATGGCAATGAATCGTGGTTCACCGCTGGGCTTCAATGAGGCCGGGGCCAATTGGCCCCGGAATTTCGATGGCCTCCTTGATGCCTCGCGTATCATCGGATTTTGCTTCAATGAGGCCGGGGCCAATTGGCCCCGGAATTGCTGCCGGCGATCTTGGCGATGCAGGCGTACACGGCGGGCTTCAATGAGGCCGGGGCCAATTGGCCCCGGAATTAGCGGACCAGCGCAAGCTCGACCGCCTGGTCGCCGCGCTTCAATGAGGCCGGGGCCAATTGGCCCCGGAATTAAGTGATTCTGCTGTGCAGATGACAGATGATATACAGCTTCAATGAGGCCGGGGCCAATTGGCCCCGGAATTCGGCGCCCAGGTCGAGGGCGACTATGAGCAGAATGCGCTTCAATGAGGCCGGGGCCAATTGGCCCCGGAATTTCGAGGGCCTTCGGTATGTGGGCCTGGAAGCGGGTCAAGCTTCAATGAGGCCGGGGCCAATTGGCCCCGGAATTCCGAAGACAACGGTGCGCCATGGCCGATCACCGAAGAGCTTCAATGAGGCCGGGGCCAATTGGCCCCGGAATTGAGGTGCGACCCACTTGGATGGTTGGAGAAAACGTGCTTCAATGAGGCCGGGGCCAATTGGCCCCGGAATTGACCTCCAAGGAAGTGCGGGCTGGCCTGCGTTCCATGCTTCAATGAGGCCGGGGCCAATTGGCCCCGGAATTGATGCGATCGCATCGGCCAACACGTTGTTGCTGTCGCTTCAATGAGGCCGGGGCCAATTGGCCCCGGAATTCGTGCCGCTCCCGTCTTCTGGGTGGTCACCGTTCTTGCTTCAATGAGGCCGGGGCCAATTGGCCCCGGAATTGCCATTCCGCCGCCTGGCCGTATTACCTGGAGGCGGCAAGCTTCAATGAGGCCGGGGCCAATTGGCCCCGGAATTCAGAAACTCGGGTGCCGTGGTAGTCGGCGACGCTGGTGCTTCAATGAGGCCGGGGCCAATTGGCCCCGGAATTCAGCAAAAAGCTTGACCAATAAGGCCAAGCGGGAGGCGCGCTTCAATGAGGCCGGGGCCAATTGGCCCCGGAATTACTAATGGCGCCAGATGAGGCTTCCTTGACTTCCATCGGCTTCAATGAGGCCGGGGCCAATTGGCCCCGGAATTCAGGTAGCAACTGCCATTAATGCGCGCAGCTTGTTACGCTTCAATGAGGCCGGGGCCAATTGGCCCCGGAATTGCGAAGTCGGCCAGCGAGATCGTTGTAATAACCAACGCTTCAATGAGGCCGGGGCCAATTGGCCCCGGAATTCGAAGCATGCTTTATCGAGCGGGGACATGTCTTCTTTGCTTCAATGAGGCCGGGGCCAATTGGCCCCGGAATTTACAAGCTCGCGGCAGAACAGAGCGGGACCAGCCTTGCTTCAATGAGGCCGGGGCCAATTGGCCCCGGAATTTGCGAACTGAGGGCTATCGGATAAAGCGCCACTTGCTTCAATGAGGCCGGGGCCAATTGGCCCCGGAATTAACTACACTGGAGTAGGTTGATCCGAGCCCTTTAGTTGCTTCAATGAGGCCGGGGCCAATTGGCCCCGGAATTTCGACATCATTAGTGAAGTCAGCCTTACCGTCACGCGGCTTCAATGAGGCCGGGGCCAATTGGCCCCGGAATTGGTGGTGTTAATCTTACTCGTGCGCAGTTTATAGTACGCTTCAATGAGGCCGGGGCCAATTGGCCCCGGAATTTTCGTTGGATGCCTTGTCGGTCTCTTCTTTTTCAGCAGGCTTCAATGAGGCCGGGGCCAATTGGCCCCGGAATTGCTTGTTTGAGAGGCAGGAAGCTGATGAAGACCCAGAGCTTCAATGAGGCCGGGGCCAATTGGCCCCGGAATTAACAAACCAGAACCAGACATAGATGAAAGGTTCGAGGCTTCAATGAGGCCGGGGCCAATTGGCCCCGGAATTAAGCATCCATCAGCGTACTCAACGGTGTTCCAGTGAGGCTTCAATGAGGCCGGGGCCAATTGGCCCCGGAATTGCGTTGATCGGATGCAACCGATCAACCCGCCTTAAAGCTTCAATGAGGCCGGGGCCAATTGGCCCCGGAATTGATATGAATATACCATGTACTGATTGAGCATATGGGGGCTTCAATGAGGCCGGGGCCAATTGGCCCCGGAATTGCCCCGCCAGAAAGGCGGTAAATAATGTCGGTGGATTGCTTCAATGAGGCCGGGGCCAATTGGCCCCGGAATTATCGCATCAGCCAACACGTTGTTGACGTCTGACATTCGCTTCAATGAGGCCGGGGCCAATTGGCCCCGGAATTAGGTTGCCGATGGTAGGGTAGCCTATCCCGGGGCGCGCTTCAATGAGGCCGGGGCCAATTGGCCCCGGAATTGGCGCACGCCAAACGCCTATGTGATCTACCCGAAGTCGCTTCAATGAGGCCGGGGCCAATTGGCCCCGGAATTTCCCTGCCTGGGACATCGAAATAGCTGACCCTAGCGCTTCAATGAGGCCGGGGCCAATTGGCCCCGGAATTACTAGCGTATAGCCAAATTCTGACCCCCAATTGTAGGCTTCAATGAGGCCGGGGCCAATTGGCCCCGGAATTAGTCACTACATCCGCCAAGATACATCGGCCATTCTTGCTTCAATGAGGCCGGGGCCAATTGGCCCCGGAATTACGGTCAAAACGCAAGAGCGTATTCCTGAACATAAAGCTTCAATGAGGCCGGGGCCAATTGGCCCCGGAATTGCGGACTTGGAACTCATTTCAGGAGGCAGGTTGTGAGGCTTCAATGAGGCCGGGGCCAATTGGCCCCGGAATTGCCCAAGCACTTGTTCCAGCTTGAAGGCAAACCCGACGCTTCAATGAGGCCGGGGCCAATTGGCCCCGGAATTGAGAGGGCTGAATGCCCCGGAACGGCGGGCCGGAGTGGCTTCAATGAGGCCGGGGCCAATTGGCCCCGGAATTGCGGCGCCGTCCCAGTACCAAAGGTAGCGAGCGTTAGGCTTCAATGAGGCCGGGGCCAATTGGCCCCGGAATTTTGATTCTGGGATAGTGCGCGGGCGTTCTCATGGCTAGCTTCAATGAGGCCGGGGCCAATTGGCCCCGGAATTCAGTATCGCGCAGTTTGGATCCCTTCTGTTGCAGAAGGCTTCAATGAGGCCGGGGCCAATTGGCCCCGGAATTGGCTCTCTTGCCACCCCGCTATGCGTCACGCATAGCGGGGTGGTTTGCGAGCACTGACTGGAATATACCGGTGTGAGACGACTCCCGTCTTGTCGGTGCTTCATAAATTTCAATATCCTCATGTTTTTAAAGAGCAATTCTAGTTGCGAGCGGTGCCGGGAGAATTTTCATCAGCGCAGCGCTCGCGGTGTCTCGGCTAGAAGATCATGGCTTCGCGTTTCATGGGTTCGAAGCTCTTTCCCAGGCTGGTGACGTGGGGGCTGACGCTGTCCACCGGTCCCAGGTCGAGGATGAGGACATGGTCATCGCGGTGATGGATCGCTTCGTTCAATTCAGCCTGGATTTGCACATAGCGCAGGCGATCCAGGCGGCATTGGAAGACGGAGTATTGCAGCCATTCGCCGTGGCCTTTCATGATGCGGAAGACGTGGCGCCAGCGTTTGTCGTCGGCGATGTCGTAGCTGATGACGTAGAGGTGTTCCATGCTTACCTCGTGACGAAGTTGGGGTAGTCGGGGATTTCACCCGACAAATGCCGGATGAGCAGGCGGGCTTGTACTTCGAGCAGGCGCCGGTAGCTCAACTGGTAGCCGAACAACGGGTGGGTGACTTCGTGGCCCATGCGCCGTTCGAAGGCGGCGATGAAGCGTTTGCGGCCGCTATCCGACATGGCGCAGCTTCCGGCGGCGCGGATGAAGTCGCTGCCGCGCACTTCGCCGTTGTTGATGGCGGTGATGACGGCGGAGTCGGCGACCAGGGGGCGGAAGGGTTCCATCATGTCGAGCGCCAGGGCGGGGCGGCCGAAGCGGGGTTGGTGGTAGTAGCCACGATAGGGGTCGAGGCCAACCGCGCTCAAGGCGATATGCCATTCGCGGGTGAGCATGGCGTAGGCGAAGGAGAGCATGGCGTTGACCGGGTCTTTCGGCGGGCGCCGGTTGCGCCCCATGAAGTCGAAACTGAGGCTGGGGTCGTCGTCATGGCGCAACAGGTGGGTGAGGTTCTGGAAGTAGCGGCGGGCGGCGATGCCTTCGATGCCGAGGAGTTCTTCCAGCGAGCCGGCGCGCAAGGCGTGGTGGGCGTCTTCCTTGAGGCTGAGCAGGAGGTCTTCGGGGGCAACAGGCTTGTTGGCGGTATCCGTTATTCCGTCGCCCTCCTGCTCCTTGCCGAATTGTTCAAACGGTTCAGCCTCATCCTCTTCCGCCGCACCGCGCCAGTTGCGCCGCAGCATCGTGCGGCTGTTGGCGATCTTGGCGGCGACCCAGCCGCGCGCGAGGTGCAGACAGGCTTTTGGGTCGAAGCTCTGGCGGTACTGATGCATGCGCGTTTCCGCGTTGCGGTGGCCGAGGCCGACCACGTGGCCGATGAACCAGCCGCCGTAGGTGTGGAAGGAAACCGGGATTTCGCGCTTCATGAGTTCGTGCAACAGCGGGGTAGAGAGGCCGCTGCTGCCGAACAGGACGAGTTGCGAGACGTCGTTGAGGCGCGCTTCGCCGGCCTTGGCTTTTTCCACTTCGATGACGATGCGATCTTCATCCTTGCGCAGCCAGGCGCGCGGCGATTGCACGTAGAGCGGGCTGCTGAGTTGTTCCCGCGCGAACAGCGGGCGCGGGGCGATAGGCGCTTCGTTGAGGAAGCGCACTTCGTCCGGCAGGCAGATTCCGGCCAGCGAGCAGCGCGGGCATTTGGGGCTGTCTTCCAGTGGCGGCGGGATGCGGCCGGTGGCGGTGTTGGTGGCAACATCCGCAGCGGCATCGCTGAAGCGGCCGATGTTGGCGACGCCGCGCAGGCCGTGGATGGCGGCGAGGGTCTGGTCGATGAGGATTTCGTCGAACAACACGAGCACCCGCTCACGCGATTCGACGAAGTACAACATGCCGGAATCGCATTCGTAACCATGTTCGCGCAGCAGCAAGCCCTGTGCGCAAAGTTGCACACGTTCCGGGTCGTAAGCGCCTTTTTCGACATGCGGGCGCTTGCCGCGTTTGTAGTCCACCGGGGTGACGTAAACGCCATCGCCTTCGACCAGATCGAGCTTGGCAGTGATGCCCAGCGTGGCGGAACTCAGCGAAACGGAACGGGCGTGGATGTGCTCGTCCTCGGCCGGCGCCTCCGGCAGCGCATCCGCCTTGGCATCCACCCGCTTGTGCCTGGCGCGGCCTTCCACCGTATCGGCGGAATCCGCCCACTCCGCCTGCACCCACATCAGGTAAGCCAGGCGCGGGCAATAAACGTATTCGTTGACCATGCGCACCGGGATGAGCGGCGCATCGGGTGCCAGTTCGGGGAAGGCCAGGGGGAGTTCGCGTTGCTCGGGCATGGGGTTAGGCAGTCAGGGACACCAATGGGACTACAATCCTTTTCATTGAGACTACAAACGGAGTCGGCACGATGGAAACCTCGGTACGCGAACTAAAAACACATCTGTCCGAATACCTGCGCCACGTCGCGGCGGGCGAAGAGGTGGTAGTGACCTCGCACGGCAAGCCGGTGGCACGCCTGACTGCGGTGCTGCCACGCGCCTTGACCGAAGCCGAACGTGAAGCGGAAGCCATCGCCAAACTGGAAGCGTTGCCGTGGGTGCGGCCCGGGCGGGGCGGCAAACTGATGGGATCAACCCGGCCGATCAAGATCGCCCCTGGTGATAAAACGCTCTCCGAAATTGTCAGCGAGATGCGCGAATGATCCTGTATCTGGACACCTCTGCCCTGGTGAAGCTGTATGTGGAAGATGCGCACTCGGACTTGGTGCGCGAGGCAGTCAACCAGGCCAGCCTGATGACCTCCCATGCCATCGCCTACGCGGAAGCACGCGCCGCATTCCGACGGCGCGCCAACGACCCGAAATACGCCGCCGCGCTGCCGCAATGGCGTGTCGACTTCGAAGCGGATTGGGCCAAGATTCAAGTCCTTGAGGTCACACACGATCTGATCCGCCGCGCCGGCGACCTGGCGGATGCCCACAACCTGCGCGGCTACGACAGCGTCCACTTGGCAGCGGCGGAAGCGGTCTGGCAAGCCCTCCCCGGCGTGGATTTCCGCTTCGCGGCGTTCGACGCCAGGTTGATGGCGGCAGCGAAGACGTTGGGGATGCGGGGGCTGGAATAAGCCGCCGCCCGTGGCGACGGCCGTCCCTTCATCGCCCCTACCGACGTGCGCCTGTCCGACCTGGATGTGGTGCAACCGAACATCCTGGTGGTGTGCAAACCCGCCCAGATCACCCCCAGCCACATCGAAGGCGCGCCGGATGTGGTAGTGGAAGTGCTCTCCCCCGCCACCGCCACCCGCGACCAGCGGGAAAAGAAAGCCCTCTACGACCGAGCCGGTGTGGCGGAATACGTGATGGTCAGCCCGCTTCAGCACTACGCCATCCGCTTCTTGAACAGCACCGATGGTTTCGACAAAGGAACCGTCTTTGGGCCGGACGAAATGCTGGTGTTCAGCACGCTGGACGCCCTGGAAATTCCGCTTTGGGAAGTGTTCGAAGTGGCGGGGCAGGGGGGGAGCAGAAGGCGGTGATGAACGGGCCGCAGAGGGGATAGCTGGAAGTGGTGAGACTGCGGGAGCACGGGCGTCAAGCCGGGTGGGCGGGGGTGAACAGCCCCAGGCCAAAATGGCAGCCAAAGCCCAAGGCCAAGGGACCGGCAACCGGTTCAGCAAATACCAGTTTGAGGAAACACCCCTGCCGGTCGGGCTGGCTCAAGCCGCGTTTGGAACGAAAGCGGCGAAAATCCAGGGCGCGGGGTTTTGCATCGGGCAACCATTCCACCGCCACCGGCTCCGGCAAGCTGCGTAGCCTGCATTCACGGGCGATTTGCTCCGCCACGCCAAAACTTTTCTTATTGTGCCAGGGATGCAGATAGGGGGTGGCCGAGCGCCAGACGGTCGCTATACGCAGCGCGGCCGATTCCTGGAAAGCGCGGGTTTCGCCCAGTCCTTCCAGCAACAAACGCCATTCCGCACCCTCGCTGGTATGGATCGACTTGAGTTCCACCAGTGCGACCTGGGCCTGGGCATCGAAACCATCGGGCGCGTGGACGATCAAGTGATCGATGCGCCCATCCTTGTTTGCTTCCGGCAAAAAAAAGGCATGCCCATGCCGGTTGCCTTCGGGAAGGTCGTGGCCGGACAGGCTGGCGGGGATGGCATCGCCGAACAACCGCCGGGCGCGGCCCATCAGCGCCATACGCAAGGTTTCGCCCACACGCACGGCATCGGTGATGCGCGGTAGCGGCCTGGCATAGAGCGAGTAACGCGCGGTAGTGATCTTGTCCGCTTGGTGAGGTCTGCTAACCGCCGGGGCGGATGCCATGAAGCGCAACGCGTTTTTCCGCCGCAGGTAATACACCTGGCGCGCGGCGGGGGGCGCGCTCCAGCCGGCGGATTGCAATTCCCCTGTATCCAGGGAGATGGCATCCATCCAGTCGCCGGGGAGAGTGGCTGCGATGACGGCGGGGAGCTTGGCTTTATCGGGGTCAGGCAATATGCCGGTTTTCCCATCGGCCACGGCCTTCGCGCGCTTCTGCTGGATTTCAGCGCGTTCCCTCACCATGGCCGCCTCGCGCAATTCGGCGTTGATCGCCGCATAGCCTGCGGGGGTCTGGGGTAGCCAAAGCGGCACTAGGTCACCCACTTCCCCGGTCTCCAGGTCCAACGCCTGTTCCGGGGGATAGCAATTGCACTCGCCCGCCCAGCCCTCTCGCCGTCTCGCCTCCACCCAAGATTCCGCCCGACCCAGGTAGCCGATGGCGGCAAGCAGGGTGTCCAGCAATTCCGTCTGGGCGGTGTCGAGGGTGGTATTCGGCCAATGGGCGATCAATTCGGCCTCACGCCCCACTTGGGCGAAGGCGTCGAAGATCAGGCTGGGCTTATCGCGCACCGGCATGTAGTGGCGGGTATGGAAATGCACCGCCTCCGGCAGGGCGTAATGGGGCGCTTCTTCGGCAAGCGTGGCGAGCAGTTCGGCCAAGTGCTCGCGTGGGTACTTCGCCGGGTCCAGCTTGCGATGCCAGGTAGCGATGAAAGCGCGGGTGAGCCGCCAGAGGTCCGGTGGCCAAGCCACATCCGCCTCGTTGACGTGCCGGCCCCAGGGCGTGCCGTGATAGCGCCCGGCGGGGAAGGTGAAGGAGAGGGTGAGCATGAAGTACCCCGGTCAGCCGGGGAAACGCACGGTGGTCACCCCAGCGAAGGCGCCGGATGCGGCCTGGATCAGCGCTGGGAGCTGGGCTTCCAGGGTTTCCAGTTCCGGCAGTACGAAAGTATCCGGTCGGGTGACGCGGACTTCGCGGGCTTCCAGATCGCAGGCGGTACGCAAACGCAAACCATCGCGCAGGAAACGACGAATCTTGAACATAGTCAGGGCGATGAGCAGATTCCGCGATGCATCCGGCAAGCCGAATCCGCGCAGTTGGGCCAGGTCGAGGTTGAAATAGGCGGTAATCCTGGGGGCGGTGTATTCGGTGCGGGAAAACGGCACATTGCCAAAGCCTTTGCCGGTATCCCCGGATGGATTGACGCTGTCGTTCTTCACGCCACCGCTTTGCGCCACCCGAATGTCCTCCGCCTCGATGAAGGCGGACAGAACACGCGGCAGGCGCAGGCGGCCACCGGCCAATTCCTTTTTGGCGAGGAATAAGCCATGCAGCAGGGCATTGGTATCCAGCCGGAACACCACTTCAGCCAGGCGGCGGATGTTCACCATGCCCATTTCCATGTCAGCCAGTTCCGCTTTGAGCAGGTCAAATACGGACTTGTCCTTGCCTTCCAGGATGTAGGGGGAATTGAGCCGATGCGATTCCAGCACCGAATTGGTCAAGGGCGCGCCAGCGTTATCCGTGACCCGGACCAGGGGCAAGCCCAGAAGCGTGGTGACCCAGTCATTAGCGACCTTGTCCCAGCAGACCTCTTCCAGCCGGTTGGCCATGCTTTGAGCGGATTCCACCAGCAACATGCGCTGGCCATCGGGGCCGTCGTACTCAGCCGCACCCAGGTCGGGAAAGCCGGTGGGCTGGAAGCGCGTGCCCTGGACCGGTTGCAAATCAGCTTCGATAAGTAGGCGGGGTTGGTTGTTGAGTGCGTCGAAGTTCATGGTGGTCTCCCTCGGGTTAAACAGGTTCGGATTGCAGTTCTTCCGCGCGCGGCAGCAGTTGCAGCAACGCGGCGGATTGGAGCGGAACAGCCAGCGCCGCAAGCAGGCGCGGGCCGTCCAGAAAGGTGGTTTGTGGGGCATTGCCGCGTGGCCAGCCCAGGCCGGCGATTCGCCCGCGTCGCCAGGCAAGAGGAAGCGCCTTGTCGACATGATTGGCGGCAAGCAGGCGGGGCAGTTCGCCGGGCAGGCTGCACCGGGCGTCTTCCGGCAGCCGACGCAGGTATTTCAGCAACGCGGGGTCCGTGAAGAAGGATTTGCAAAGGGCATAGGCCAGGGGGATGGCCGAGGGTGCTCCCTCAACTACGGTGGGGGAGGGTAGTAATTCATCAGGCAATTCAGCCCAGATCAGGCCATGCAGCAGGGCGGCGATCAGTCCATCGTCAGTCTGGCCGGTCAGGAATGCGTGGATGTCTGACAAGCGGGCGCCCAGGCGGGGGTTACTGCGGAAGGGTTCAAGCTGCGGGTTTCGTTGCGATTCGATGACCCGCCGCTCGACCACCCGGACCAGATTGCGCGCCAGTTCACCCTTGCCCCAGACATGAAGACGGCTTTCCGGCGCCCATTGCCAGTGGCCTTTGTCCCAGGCAACGGGGGCCAGGTAGGAACGCAGGCCGGTCAGCGAGGCAAGTGCCAAGGCTAGGTGGAATTCCGTGCTGTCGTCCGCCGCCTGGTTGACCCATGCAGCGGAAAGGTGCGGGAGCACGGCCACCGCTTCCCTGCCCTTGCGGTTCACCGCCAGAATTTGCATGACTTCGCCCAACAGGATCAGGGCGCGCTGGATGGTCGGCCGCCCACTGCCGGGTTGGGTGAGAGCGAACAGGGCGTTTTCCAGTTGGGAGACGGCACGCTTAAGGCTGGCCGGAGCGTCCTTGTCGCGGGCTTCGCGGCGCAGGCGGTCGAGGAACTGGCCTCGATCCAGGTCGGCGATGAGATCGACATTGGGGGCGCGACTGGCTTCCACGCGCCCAAGTGGCGTTGCCAGATAGGCAAGGCCATTGCGTACCATGAAGGCATAGCGCTGAAAGGCGG
>Ga0210058_1003570_pt1 | contig 11926 bp, 11 predicted proteins | sample CryGeymeta201511_FD_183979 | JGI IMG/M metagenome (GOLD analysis project Ga0210058, IMG submission 183979) | Groundwater microbial communities from Crystal Geyser aquifers in Utah, USA - Crystal Geyser metaG 2015-11 (SPAdes) (version 2) | ecosystem: Environmental > Aquatic > Deep subsurface >...
CAAGCATCAATTACCGGATCATTTAATATTAGAGAGGCAAAATTATTAGCCCAAAGATTAAACGCCGGGGCCTTGCCGGTTCCAATTGAAATGTTGAGCCAGCAAACAGTCGGCCCAACACTCGGCCATGTGTCACTGCAAAAAAGTATTGGCGCAGCAATTATTGGACTTATTCTTTTGGCAATCTTTATGGTCTTGTACTACAGATTGTCAGGATTGCTCGCTGTTATTGCTCTTATAATCTATACAGCCATTAACCTAGCTTTGTATAAATGGTTAGGAGTAACAATGACTTTGGCAGGAATCGCCGGATTTATCCTTTCACTTGGTATGGCGGTTGACGCCAATGTTCTGATTTTTGAACGACTAAAAGAAGAATTGGCTAGCGGACGGGACTTGCCAACTGCAATTGATGAAGGTTTCAGACGCGCCTGGACTTCAATTCGTGATGGAAACATAACGACTTTAATTGCAGCTGCTGTGCTTTTCACAATGAGTACCAGTTTTATAAAAGGTTTTGCCTTAACGCTAGCACTCGGAATTTTGGTTTCTATGGGAACTGCGATTTTAGTAACCAGAGTATTTTTAAAGTGGAGCAGTCTTTGGGCGCCACTTAAAAATATTTGGCTCTACGGCGGTAAAAAAGAGAATAGACAATAATATGAAAACATTAGATGTAATTGGAAAAAGTAAAATTTGGTTATCAGTTTCTGGATTCTTGGTAGTAGCTTCGATTTTTTGTGTCGCTATTTTTGGACTCAACTGGGGAATTGATTTTACAGGAGGAACTCTACTTGATGTCACATTCGAGAATGAAGTAACAGTTGCTCAAATTAAAGATGTTCTTTCCGGAGTTGGAGTTGATGCTGTTGTGCAAGAGGGTAGTGAAAGCGACTTAATTAGAACAGTTACGCTAACCCAGGAAAAGCACGACGAAATTCTTTCTGTTTTTGAAGAGCAAATCGGAGCATTTGAGGAGAATCGTTTTGAGTCAATCGGGCCGGTTATTGGCGAAGAGCTAAAAAGCAAATCAGTTACCGCCGTTGTGCTTTTGTTGATTTTGATTGTGCTTTATGTTGCTTGGGCGTTTCGAAAGGTTTCCGAGCCTATTGCTTCGTGGAAATACGGAATTTTGACAATTATTGCTGGACTTCACGATGTGATTATCCCGGTCGGAGTCTTTGCAGTTTTGGGGCATTACATGGGATACGAAGTAAGTGCTACCTTTGTAGCTGCGCTTTTAACAATTTTGGGATATTCAATTAATGATACAATCGTTATCTTTGATAGAACGCGCGAAAACTTGGTTAGTAATAGACACGGTGATGTTCCATTTTCTGAAATTGTAAATAAAAGTGTTGTACAAAGTTTTGCCAGATCAATTAATACATCTTTTACAACTTTGCTGGTACTAGTTGCGATTTTCTTTTTTGGCGGTAGTACAACCCAACCTTTTGTTCTAGCACTTATCATTGGAATTGTGTCTGGTGCTTATTCATCAATTTTTGTTGCCAGCCCAATATTAGTTTGGTGGGAATCAAAGCGAATAGCAAAGTAGAATCAAAAAAATAATAACAGGGAGCTGATATTGTATCAGCTCTTTTGTGATATAATAATTTCGTATTATGCTTGGCATCGTAATAAATATTCCGCCGGCAATAACCGATTACTTTAACAGTACTCCAGCCGATATAATTGGGGGGCAACTTTTGTTATATGTACTTGGTCCATTTGTATTGTTTTGTGTTTTGGTTTGGGGAATGCTTCAGGTCTGGATAGATTTGAAACAAGGACAATATTGGTCAAAATTAGAATGGGATTTGTTGGCTGTAACTATCCCACAAGATGCTATTAACACTCCAATGGGAATGGAGAACTTTTTCAATAACCTGGCCGGATCAAAATCTTCTATTACAAAAAAAGAAGAGTGGATAAACGGAAAATTTCAGGCATATTTTACTTTTGAAATTATTAGTAATGGTGGAAATATTCAGTTCTACATACGGACGATTAAAAAATATAGGGATTTAGTTGAAGCTGCGTTCTATGCCCAGTATCCCGAGGCTCAGATTGTCGAGGTTGATGATTATGTAGATGTTTTACCAAATGATTTTCCAAATGATGAGTATGATCTTTTTGGATCAGAAATATCGATGTCAAAAGAAGGTTACTTTCCATTAAAAACTTATGAAGCTTTTGAGCATCAAGGTGAAAAAGATTTGCGTTTTAAGGACCCGATTTTGCCGATGATTGAAATAATGGGCAAAATGAAGCCGGGAGAATATTATTGGATTCAATTGTTGATTATCTCACCGGATAGTCAGGATTGGCGAAAAGAAGGACTTAAATTTATTGCAAAAACTTATGGTAAGGAAGAGCCAAAGAAAAAAAGCATGATTGACGACTCGATTGGTTGGATTCCAAAAGAAGTAATGAGTCAGGTTACCGGAGCGATGTTTGGTGAAGGTGGTGACGAAAAGGCGGCAGACGATTTTAGAATGTTTAAAATTACGCCTGACGAAAGGGATCTGCTTGATGCAGTAAAAGATAAATGTGCCAAAATTGGCTGGTATTCGAAAATTCGTGTTGTTTATTGTGCAAAACATGAGCTCTACAGAAAAGGGACTGTTGCAGCAATGACTAAAGGAATATTTAATCAGTTTGATTCCGGTTTTAATAAACTTGGTTTAACTGATACATCTACTCCAAAAGATGACTATTTCTGGCAAGAATGGCAAATGGCATCAAAGCAAAAGACATTGATGAGCAAATACAAGAACCGTTCGTTTAGCGCAGGGGTAACTCCATATATTCTAAGCTCGGCTGAGCTGGCAACGATTTTTCATTTTCCAGCAGCTGATGCACGCACGCCGGCGCTTACCAGTCTTGGTTCGCGTATGTCAGAAGCACCCGGTGAATTGCAATATGCTCCGGAAGGATCTGAAATTCTGCTCAATTTTGATAAAGCGGCTTCAGATGTTTTGGCGGCAGCTCCGGACGCTGCAAAAAAATACGCGCATGTTCCACCAATGTCAGTACCCAGGCCAACTGCGCCAACATCGCCATTTGAATATCGTGAGATACAAAAGCAGGGATCTAATATTATAGAAGAAGGAATGCCGCAAGCTGGAATGCCGGCACCACTTCCGCCAGGACTTGATTTAGCTGATGAACCAATAGACGAAATGGACGGACCGTCAAATCTGCCAATGTAATTTTAAAAAAATGCGCTACGAACACGATCACGAAAATGACATTATCTACTTTGCGAAAACAAACTTTCGTAATGCTTTGCGTAAATTTGGTGTAAAAACCGACGATCGTCGCCGTCATGTTTATGTGGTAGGAAAAACCGGTACAGGTAAAACCACGCTTTTAGAGAACATGATTTTGTCTGATATTTATGCCGGTCATGGTTGCTGTTATATCGATCCTCACGGAGATACCGCTCAAAAACTACTTGATTATATTCCGTCCTGGCGAATTAACGATGTGGTTTATTTTAATCCAGCCGATGTTGAACATCCGATTGGCTTTAATATTCTAGAATCGGTTGACCCTGAAATGAAACACCTTGTGGCGGCCGGAATGATGAGTGTATTTAAAAAGATTTGGGAAGGTGTTTGGTCGGCTCGAATGGAATATATTTTAAACAATGCAATTTTGGCTTTGATGGATACGCCAGGCACAACTTTACTTGGTATCAATCGAATGCTTTCTGACACAGATTACAGGACTCAAATTATTTCCAATATTAAAGATCCAATTGTAAAACAGTTCTGGATTAAGGAGTTCGGTGGCTATCAGGCTTCGTTTGCATCTGAAGCGGTGGCGCCGATTCAAAACAAAGTCGGTCAATTCCTATCGGCTGGGATTATTAGAAACATCGTTGCCCAGGCAAATTCAGCAATGAATATTCGTCAGATAATGGACGAACAAAAGATTTTTATTGTTGATCTTTCAAAAGGGCGACTGGGTGAGGACGCTTCCAGGCTTTTGGGAGGCTTGATTATCACAAAGTTACAAATGTCAGCGATGGAGCGAGTTGATATGCCAGAGGAAGAGCGACAGGATTTTTACATGTATGTTGACGAGTTTCAAAATTTTGCTGTTGAATCATTTGCTTCAATATTGTCAGAGGCTAGAAAATATCGATTAAATTTGATAATGGCTCACCAGTACATCGCTCAATTGACTGAAGAAGTGCGCGATGCAGTTTTTGGAAACGTTGGAACTTTAATATCTTTTAGAGTTGGCTCGCCGGACGCAGCTTTCATGGAGGAAGAATTTATGCCGCGTTTTGTTCCTGCGGATTTAGTTAACCTGCCAAAGTTTCAAATTTATCTAAAATTGATGATTGATGGAATTACTTCACAACCATTTTCTGCAACCACGCTTCCGCCAATCGCAGTTAAGACCGGTTCGTCGGAAAAAGTTATTGCGCAGTCGCGAGAAAGATATGCGGGAGTAAGGGCAAAAATTGAGGAAAAAGTTTCTGAATGGAGCGGATTTGGTAAAGATGTTGATGTTGCAGTTGAAATGAAAAAGGTGAGCGACGATAAAAAAGCTGCTAAGAAAGAAAGATTTTCACACGATTATGATTGCACTCGTTGTGGAAAGACTTTTAAACTGCCGGTTGAACTTGATCGTAATCGTCCAATTTATTGCGAAGAATGTCACCCGATCGTTATGGAAGAAAGGAAGGGTGGCAAAAAGGGTGATAAGGGTGATGTGGGTAACAAGGGCAAAAAAAGGGTTGTTAGTACTCCGCCGAAGGTAAGCGATGGAGTTTTGGTAACTAAAGGATTAAAAAGCACTGAAAAAGAAGTAGACATTTCCCTTGATCAACTAATGGGGGAGGAAGAAGATGCAAATAACAAAGAGCAAGAGACGGGTGGTCAGAACGGAGTCCCCTCGGCTACGGAGGGAGCAAAGGGGGGCGAAACTATCGAGCCATCCTGTACCCCTCGTGCTGCAGACATGGTTGTGCCAACAAAAACAGAAATAATAATAGAGAATAAAGTTGATGTAGAACATACACAACTAAAATCAACTATAGAATCAGAACAGCCGGAAAAGAAAAAGCGACGCCGCAGTCGTAAAAAAAAGTCACCTGACCAACGCACAGACTCCGTCCGTATTAATGCACCAGTGCAGAATAGCCAGGCAAGCACGCAACCGACAGCGCCAGTCAGCCGTGAACCACAAACGCCAAAACCGGTTATGCCTAACGAACGGATTACTTTTGACGAATAATTATGAGTTACATAGAAGCTATTATTTTGGGGATTGTTCAAGGTGTTACTGAATTTTTGCCCATTTCAAGTTCCGGTCATTTAATTTTACTACACGATCTTTTTGACCTAGAACAAGAGTCGTTTGTTTTTGATGTTGGTCTTCATATAGCAACACTTGCGGCAGTTATTTGGTTTTTTAGAGACGATATTAAAATTTATATAAATGAATTTTTCAAAAATCCGAAAAATGCACTTCTGACAAAAATATTTCTAGCGACTATTCCTATCGGTATTGTTGGTGTATTTTTTGGCGATAAAATTATCGAGCTTACTCATACAATGAATATAATCGCTTTCTCTCTTATTTTTTGGGGAATTTTGTTGATTGCGGCTGATTTTTTTACACAAGAAAATAAAAAATCAAATTCGAAAGAAGGGAGAACCACTTGGCTACAATCGATTTTTATTGGGTTATTGCAGATTGTTGCTCTTGTGCCGGGAACATCCAGGTCGGGTATTACCATGACTGCAGGAATGTTTAGTGGCTTAGATAGGCGAGCAGCGGCTAGATTTTCTTTCTTGCTTTCAATTCCGGCAATTGCTGGCGCAGGTCTGGTTAGTTTAAAAGACATTGCTGAAAATGGTATGGATGTAAACCTATGGGTTTTATTATCCGGAATGATTAGCGCATTTATTGTTGGTTGGTTTTCCATTACTTTTTTGCTTAATTTGATAAATAAATCAGGGTTTATTTGGTTTGGAATATACAGAATCGCTTTAGGTTTAATACTTTTGCTTTGGTTTTTATAAATCTTTACATCCAGTTTTTGTTTTGGTAAGGTAATTTAAACCTAAAACCAGGGAGACGACATGAACACAAAAGACATCGTCCCCGGGTTTGGGGATGTTCTTTTTTTCGATCAGGCCTACGGGACCTGGGAATGTCCGTTTATGCAGGAAACGCTCAGGCGGATTTTGGCCAACGACCCAGCAGTCACGGGAAGGGCTTTGCAGATTCTCCAGCGGAATTTTTGCTATGTAATTGCAATTTTGGAGTTGGACGAAGTGAAGCGTCTTTCCAAGGTTAGTCAGGCTGGCAGAAAGTTAAAAGGTGGCAAGCTGGTAAACCAGAGTTACACGCGCTACCACCACAGCGTGAGCGTGGCGGCAACGGCCTTTGCTTTGGCAGTCAGACTCGGGTTTAACGAGTACATCTGCCTGGCACTTTTGGCCCTGGGTTTGTGGCACGATGTTGGCCACTTTGCCTTTAGTCATGATTTGGAGCCAGTGATTGCCAAGGCGACCGGCTTAAATCACGAGCAGTGGACAGTGCGTCTGTTCAAACAGAGCGACGGTCTGAAAACTGTGCTGCGGGCAATGGGCGCCTACGAGGCGTTCGCCATGGCCATTAATGGCTATGGGTCGTTCTATAAATTGCTCGAGCTGGCGGACACAGTCAGCTATGTGCAGGACGATCCCTTGGTCTTCGGACTCAAAGGACAGAATTCTGGTCTGGTTACCCAGGTTGCTAAGTCACTTCGAGGGGTTTATCCTTGGGGTTATGAGGCAGATAGTACGGCTGCGTTCAGGCGATTGCTCGAGGCGCGGGCGCGTTTGTATCGAGCGCTTTACAGCTCCGAGACAAATGTGTTCATGCGCTCAGCTATCATTGAACTGGCCAAGTTGCGGTCGGTTGAGGACTCAGGCTTTTGGAAGCGATGCGCTACCAATACTGACAATCTGGCCTGGCAAGAGCTGGTCGACTTCGCTACCAGACAGCAGTATGGCTGGGCAAACCTGCTCTATCGACTGCTCATGGGTACGAGTCAACCTAAAGACCACTTCGCCTGGGAGAGTTTCGAGACCGAAGCGCAAGCGAAAGCTTTCGTAGCGGCGAAAATCGACGATCGTCGATTTCTCACATCGCCTCCACGCGACTTTCGCACCAAAACGATGGTGGTTAAGGCTGAGCTGGTAACACACGGACTGATCGCTGATCGGGCATATCTTCGTCCTCACAATCTAGAGTACCGAGTGTATATTCTTATGCGCTGGTAATCCTCGCACCCAAGGCCTGGCCTTGGGTGTCCGTGTTTCTGGACGATATTTGGCCTGAATGTTACTGTGCAGTCATAAATTAACCAAATATATATGGATTTTCTAATATTTCTATTTTTCGTAGTTTTGGTGGTAATTTTAATCAGTATCCGCCAAATTAACGAATATCAACGCGGAGTTAAGTTTACTCTTGGAAAATATTCCAGCACTATTCAACCAGGTTGGAGATTAATAATTCCAGTTATTCAGACAATGAAAAAGGTTGATATCCGCGTAAAAGCAGTTGATGTTCCAGATCAGGAGGCAATTACAAAAGATAACATCAGCGCTAAAATCAATGCTGTTATTTATTATAAAGTGAAAGATGCAGCCAAGGCCTTCATAGAAGTTGAAAATTTTTACCACGCTGTTAGTCAGCTGGCTCAAACCACAATGCGAAATGTGGTCGGTGAAATGGATTTAGATGAATTGCTTTCAAACAGAGAGGCAGCTTCAAGAAAGATTAAGGACATTGTTGATAATCTAACTGATCCATGGGGAATCGCTGTTGAAAATGTTGAGCTAAAAGACATTACTCTTCCTGAGGACATGAAGCGAACAATTGCTAAACAAGCAGAAGCAGAACGAGAACGTCGAGCAGTTGTTATTAAAGCAGAGGGTGAGGTGCAGGCCGCAGTAAATTTGCAAAAGGCAGCAGAAATGTTATCAACTACGCCAGGCGCACTGCACTTGCGAACTTTATCAACTTTAAACGATCTTTCGTCTGACCAATCAAACACAGTAATATTTGCTCTTCCAATTGAGGTCTTGCGAGCATTTGATAGAATGGCGGAAAAAAAATAAATTAATAAAAACAAAGGGGGCGTAAAAGCCTCTTTTGAATTTGCCTATGACACAAGAAAATAAAGTTCGATTACTACTTGGGATTTTTGTTGGTTTGCTCATTGGAATGAACTTGATTGGTGGAAAAATTATAACTGTTCTTGGCATTTCGGTTTCGGTTGCGATTTTTATGACACCTCTGACATTTTTGATAACTGACATTATTGAAGAAGTAATGGGTAAAAAAACCGCTCAATCATTCATCTATATCGGTGTGGCCGCGCTTTTGATGACATTAGTATATACAGCTGTGTTTGTTATCCTCGATCCAGCTGAGCGTTATGAGTTCAACGATGCCTATGTAACAATCTTCGGAGTATCGATTCGAATGATTATTGCCAGCATTATCGCTTTTGTTGTCTCACAGACCCATGATGTTTGGGCTTTTGAGTTTTGGAAAAAGAAAACCCACGGCAAGATGCTGTGGTTGCGGAACAATGCATCAACAATGGTTTCTCAGGTAATTGACACTTTGCTTTTTATGATGATTGCTTTTTACGGTATTTCGGACAAATTTACTTTTGGTTTTATCATTACCCTGGCAATTCCGTATTATTTATTCAAAATTGCTTTTGCAGCGCTCGACACCCCCTTTGTTTATTTGGGAGCAAGATGGCTTAAAGGGAAGTAAGGCTTACAATACTATACTCAACCGAGCCGTCCCTTTAGTTTTGGAAAACAAAGAGCGCACCGACGGGCTACGCTCTCTACAACGATTGAACGTTGAGGACGAAGCCGCGCCGATGCGCGAGCTACTCGCAGTTCATGGTGATCTCCATCCCCTCGCAGACGCGAGCGGTAGGATCGTTCTTAGCCTCGTTGGCGTAGACGCATTTGCCGCCCCGTTTGCCTGATCGACCCGCCACGATGCGTAGGCCAACACCCTCTCCCTGCACCCGGTGCTGGAGTAGCCGTACTGGTCGCAGGGGTGCTGCTCCACCTTCTTCTAGTGGATGGGGTCTCCCCACGCATCCCATCCGCGAGCGTTCGTGGGAATACTCATCCACTCGTCGCAGGAGTAGTGCGTGCTGTCACCCATCTTCTCCCTCGTGATCGAAGCACAGACGATCTTGGTCGGAGCATCGTCCTTGATTGACGGCGACTGGATGACCACGGCCGTTCCGAGCGGGCGGTGGGCGCAGGCGGTGGTGAGAAGGACGATGAAAAGCAGGGAACGCATGATGGCCTCCTTGAAAGCCGTGCAAAGGGCAACATAATGTCACCGTTCGACTCAATAAGATATCACAAAATAGTCCTTTTGTCAATCGCAACAGGCTAAAATTAGCTAAAAATAATTAAAAAAACAAAACCACGCCCGTAAAGGCGTGGTTTTCATGGTGAATTTACTTCGATGTCAAACTAACAATACTATACTCAACCGAGCCGTCTTCTTGGGTTATCATCGCTGCTACATAAATTCGAAATCGTCCATCTGCAAGTTGGACGATTTTTGGATCATTTAAGGCTCGGACTTCAAATTCTGTAAAATCATCCCAACTAACTAGATCATTTGACTCAAGCTCAAAACTTTTTCCGCCGTCGGTACTGATAAAACTATAAAGCACACCTGTTTGTCCAAGCGGAGCTTTAATTTTCGAACCCTCATGCATTACGATTAGTCGTATATTTCCGTTTGGTAAAACAATGGCATCAGGATCACGGAATCCATCATCAACATCTGGAACATCATGAAAATCAAGCACATCAAAATTTTCAAGCTCAAAATTTTCGCCGTTATCTCCGGGTAAGGAATAGGCTCGGCGTACTACGACTTCATCCGGATTTTCTAAATCAGAATTGTTATAAAGAAGTACGACACCACCGTCATTATCGACAAAAAAAGTAAATACACCCATAAATCCGTTATCCTCAACGGCTGGTGTATAACGAACACCTTCATCTAATGAGTAAGTTTTGCCGTCGACTGACGACTCGCTTAATAATACTTTGTCAGTCATATCAAAATAATAAGTTCGATATGTTCCATTAGGGAGAGTTATAGAAGTATGAAAATTATTGCTTGCTAAATTTGACTTTGAAAAATCAGTTTCATTTTCGGTAATTGCAATAGCATTTTTGTTTTCGCCGGCGACTTGATATTTTAAATAAAGTTTCCCATCAATTTGATAGGCAATTGGGTTTGAAGCTGATTGAATTCTAATTCCCGGGTCTATTGAAAATTGCAAAGGTCTGGCAGGACTGATGATTTTTATAACTAGAATAATAAGTACAATAATGCCAGTAGAGACTATAATTTTTTTCATATTCCTTGTGTTTTTATTGATACTTATAAGAACAATTGTACAGGTTATAAGAAGCGTGGTCAAAAAAACCATTACGCCCAGGCCGAGCAAACCTGGCTGGTCGCGTTGATATTTTAGCTGAGGTCGTGTTCTCGGATGACTCTGTTCAGCACAGTACGACGATGCAGCTTTCCATAACTAAAATCGATAAAGATGGAAATCGATCAAAGAAGACGAAGATTTGGAATGTGGGGGAGGTAAAAAAGTTTTTATCTATTTAACAACTTCTCCAGTAGCCATTGTGAGTTGTAGAAACATAATAGCTAGATAGGCGGCGCTTAGCGAAACCGCAAAAGGCATATCGTATTGAATCGGAACTGATTTATGACTTCCGAGTTGATTCCTTAGCATGCGAAAATTATGGAATGCTTGAAAAATTTCCGAACGTATATCGCCGAATTTTTTTGACAATGTTGGTTCATTAGTGATTGTATTTATCTGTTGCGATAATTTTTTACCTACTAGATCTGACTCAAGACCAAAAATACTTTCAAGTAAAGTGATAACATTATCCAATAAAGCTGCCGAATCTTTTGTTTCACAATTTTGCTTCATCAACTCTAGAGAAGATGAGATATGTGACAGGCCTGTTCGGCTTTTAAAGAATTCTAGTAAAGGCTTCGGAACAAGACGTCCTACATCTTCCAGGTTCTCAATAATTTTATCTGCTGTTGTGAAAGCTATTTTTAGGTATACACTTTTTTTATGCACGCTATCGTAATCAAAAATGCTATGAGCTAATTTGTACCCACCTAATTTATCGGTAAATGGTCCTATCTCAGATGGCTGCAGGTTGAGTGATTTATTGAGTCTCTCAGATTTATACTCGAATGTGGACATGAATCCCGTAATAATGGATTCATTCATACCTATTGAAGCAAAAAAAGCTACACAATCACTAACCCAATTATAAATTTGTTCGGCACAGTAGCTTTCCTCATCTCTTACAAATGTTTTTAATTGTTCCAACTCTTGTTTTAGCGTCTTTATTTTGGTCATATACATAAAACTATCACAAATTAACTAACGCTCCTAACGGCGAGGTTCAGATTTTTTAGATGTCTTCTAAGCGCCATGAATTGTAATTAAATATCTGTATCTGTAACAAATCTTTTTAAAAGTATCTTGGTATTGAACTTTAAACTGTTCTCTTCCGTGCCCACCTTTTAAATATTTTTCCCTGCGTTTCGCGTCTGATTGTGATAAAAATGATTCAAATCCGATAAGTTGAAGTGGTAGTCTATTTTTCGTTGATGGTACAAGACCTTTTTTGTGCATTGTTATTCGTTGTTGAATATCTGATGTGTAACCAATATACAATTTGCCATCTTTATGGCTGTAGAGAATATAAACAAAATACATATCTTTGATCATAACAAAACCAGCCGCCTTGAGCGACTGATTTTGTTTACCGAGCTGATCTCTGAGATGGACCCGCTGTGCGGG
>Ga0210058_1003571_pt1 | contig 11925 bp, 10 predicted proteins | sample CryGeymeta201511_FD_183979 | JGI IMG/M metagenome (GOLD analysis project Ga0210058, IMG submission 183979) | Groundwater microbial communities from Crystal Geyser aquifers in Utah, USA - Crystal Geyser metaG 2015-11 (SPAdes) (version 2) | ecosystem: Environmental > Aquatic > Deep subsurface >...
ATGTTGGATAAGGGCAGGAAATACCTTGAAAACATGCAAATATCCGAAAAATCAAGGCCGGATTGCCTATTTTTTAAGCAGATTCATGATTCCAAATTTTGAATTTCTGTGTCCGACAGGCTGCTAGATTCCTTGGTTGGACGCGCCCTAACCCAAAAGGTGAATCTGACTGAAGCTGAAACTGAAATAATCCATGTCCATATGCACTTATTGAAGAAAACAAGCGGCCAACTGAGGAATCTAGGTTGAAGGTGGGTAATCAACTCGAATTGCTTGAAAGACAAGCCCTCAAGCTCAAAAGAAACAAGTATCTTGTTTCTTTGAGAACGCAAGGCTCGCCTGCGGGGTTGGGATGTTATCGGCTGGCGAGCGAGCCGCTTTTGCGCGGGTACTGTTGTCAAGCCTGGGCGAAGACAATGAGATTAACGAGATATGGGCTGATGAGTTGGAGCGTGCGGATCGCACAGGTCGAGGCAGGCGGCGTTGAGTGCATCCCAGTCGAAACTGCGATCAGCGCGCTGCGGGCCGCGTTACAGTGGCATTCAGCATCGTTCCCTTGGCTTGGGTTGACATTGCGCAGCAGGTGAACCGACAGGCGTGCCCGTTTCGCCGGTTCCCTTTCAGCGACATCTACTACATTTCACAGGATGCCGAGCTTCGAATCATCGCAATAGCCCATCAACGTCGTCGCCCCGACTATTTGGTCAAACGTTCATAATTCATCGACGACAGCCTACTTGCGCATCACCACCAGCCCCTTAAGGTACTCCATGCTTAGTGGTGTCCTTGTTGAACATGGACGACAGCCTACTTGCGCATCACCACCAGCCCCTTAAGGTACTCGCCTTCCGGGAAATTGACCGTCATCGGGTGATCAGGCGCGCCGCCCATGCGCTCGTGGATATAGCCGTCGACACCGGCATCACACCCGGCAGAGGCGACAATTTTGTGAAACAAATCGGCGCTGATACCGCCTGAACAGCTGTAGGTGAACAGCACCCCCCCGGGTTCCAGAAGCTTGAAGGCCAGGCGGTTGATGTCTTTGTAAGCGCGAGCGGCGCGCTCGGCATGCGCCACGGTGGGGGCAAACTTGGGCGGGTCAAGCACGATGGCATCAAAGCTCTGGCCTTGCTCAAGAAACAAGCGCAGCGAGGCATTCACATCGGCATCCATGAAGCTGGCGCGGTCTGCTGCAAAACCGTTCAGCGCCACATTGGCGGCAGCTTTTTCCAGCGCCGGGCCAGAAGAATCAATGGATGTGACGTGCGCAGCACCGCCCTTGAGCGCCGCCACGGTGAAGCCGCCGGTGTAGCAATAGCAGTTGAGCACGCGCTTGAACTGCAGGCGGCGGGCGTAGTCGGCAAAACGCTTGCGGCTGTCACGCTGGTCAAGGTAAAAGCCGGTTTTGTGGCCTTCGGCAATGTTCACCGCCAGTTGCCAGTCGTGTTCTTGCAGCACCAGTTCCACTTCGCCCTGGCCGCGCAGCCAGCCGGTGGACTCCGCCAGACCTTCCAGTGTGCGGCTGCTGGCATCACTGCGCTCGTACAGTTTGGAGAGGCCGGTGGCGACCAAGAGCGCATCGGCAATCACGTCTTTCCAGCGCTCGACCCCGGCGGAGGTGAACTGTGCCACCAGGGTGTCGCCGTAGCGGTCAACGATCAGCCCCGGCAAACCATCAGACTCGCCATGCACCAGACGGCAGCCATTGATTTTTATGTCAAATCTGGCTCTAGCCCTTATGGATGCTGTGCAAGCAGCTATAAAAAAAGATGCATCAATGCGCTGGGTTTCGTCAAAGCTCCAGACCCTGGCGCGGATTTTGGAGGCCGGGCTGAACGCGCCCCAAGCCAGAAACTGGCCGTCAGCCGACTCCACGCGCACGGTTTCCCCGGCATCGGCGCTGCCTTTGCCGATGGCCGACTCAAAAATCCAGGGGTGGCGGCGCAGCAGGGAGCGCTCTTTGCCAGGGCGTAGCCGGATCGACTTCATATTTATTCAGTTGGGGACAGAGCAAATTTGCTTCGCAAATCTTGGTCTGTCCCGCAAACATCAGTAGGTGATGGCCATGGCGGGCACGTCGACGCGGATCATTGGTTTGCCCAGGGCGGCGCTGACGGCGGCCACATAGGCGGCGGCCCACTGTGCATCGCCCAGCAATTTGGCTCCGGCGGCTTGGGTGACCACCAGCACTTTGTCGGCGGTGAGCACCTTGCCGCTGGCACGCAGCGGCTCGCATTCAAGTGTGGTGAACTGGTGGTCGAGCCAGGCGCGGGCGGCATCGTGGGTCAGCGGCGTGCCTTCAGGGATGGGGAACGAAAACTCAAGCCCTTTGGGTAAAACCACATTGATTTGCTTTTGCATGAAGATCACCTATCTGTTATTTGTTTGTTAAAGCCACCACAGGGGGCTATTTTGAACCACTTGAGTTGCTGTTTTTGAGATGAGCCCGCGGGTGCGCTGCATCATAGGCTTTGGCCAGGTGTTGAAAGTCGAGCCGGGTATAGACCTGGGTGGTGCTGATGTTGGCGTGGCCCAGCAGCTCTTGCACGCCGCGCAGGTCGCTGCTGGACTGCAGGATATGGCTGGCAAACGAGTGCCGCAGCATGTGCGGGTGCACCGGTGCGGCCAAACCCGCTTGCAGGCTGCGCTGGCGCAGGCGTTGCCAGATCGACTGCGCCGTCAGGCGTGTGCCGTTGCGGCCAATGAACAGCGCCGCCGGCGGTGTGCCGCCTGGCACGACCTGATCTGGCATGGGGTGAAAGGTTTGCCTGCGCACAGCCAACCAATGCTGCAGTGCCAGCACCGCCTTTGAACCCACCGGCACGATGCGCCGCTTGCTGCCTTTGCCCAGCACATGTGCCTCGGCCGCATCCAGGTCCACCCAGCCGCGCGCCTGATCACTGGCCTGTGCGTCCAAGCCGGTGAGTTCGCCCACGCGCAGACCGCCGTCGTACAGCAGTTCGGTGATCGCGGCATCGCGCGCTTCCAGCCAGGGGTTGCCGTCTGAGGCGTCAAAGCTGGCGAGCTGCACTGCGTCGTCCACGCTCAGGGCTTTGGGCAGGGGCTTGGCAGCTTTGGGGGCACGCACGTCCAGCACCGGGTTGCAAGTGACCAGGCCTTCGCGCCCGAGCCAGCTGTAAAAACCGCGCCAGCCCGACAAAATCAGCGCAATGCCCCGGCCGCTGCGCCTGCCACTGTGCATTTGCGCCACCCAGCGGCGGATGTGGCTGGCTTGCACACCCAACAGCCCCACGCCTGCACTGGCCGCGTTGAAAGCCAATTTTTCCAGATCAAGCGTGTACAACGCCACGGTGCGTGCGGCCAGGCGTTTTTCAAACTGCACATGGTCCAGGTAGCGCTGCACCAGCACATCCACCGGCTGGGGCGCGGTCTGCATCGGGGTTCAGCGCAGGGGCGAGAGCGCCGCGCTGGCCAGCTCCGCCACACGCGCCAAAAAGTTGGTGCCCATGGTGCTGTTGAAGCGCTGGGCATCGGGCGAGGCCAGCACCAGCAGGCCGAATGCGGGGGCGGTGCTGCCCACCGGCCCGTCACGCAAGGGCAGAATGGCTAGGGACGCAGCTGCTTTGGGGTCTGGCAGCCAGTCAATTGCTTCCAAGCCGGTGTTGACGCCACAAAAGGGCTCGGTCAATGAAGAGATGAACGATTTGGCGTCCTCAGAGACACCTTCGGCGAATGTGTCATGGGCATGCTGCGCCTTCACTCCCCAGACCTTGATGCCGACTTGTGGCACGCCAAATTGTTCGGCCAGCTGGGCAGCCATCAGCTCGGGTAGCGCCTGGGCATTGGTGTTTAAAAACAAGGTGCGCGCCCACTGCAGCAGCTTGTCAGACAGCACCATGTTGTCGTTCACGTTGCGAATCATGTCCATGATGCGCAGTTCCAACATCTTGATTTTTTCTCGCAGCAGCGTGGCCTGGCGCTCTTGCAGGCTCACCGCGCGCTGGCTGTGGGGGCTGCTGAGTTGCACCGCGGCCAGCAGCTCGGCGTGGCGTTCAAAAAAATCAGGCGTATTGGCCAGGTAGTTGGCAATGTCGTCTTCGGTGATCGGGTTGTTGATGGCGCTGGGCAAGTTTGAATTTGGCATGGTGTTTAGCTTTGGGTATGGACGTCAAACGCATCGGGCAGCTCCATGCTACCTTTGAAAACGGTGGTGGCCGGGCCAGTCATCATGACCGGTGCCGTGCCACCGGCCCAGGCAATGCTCAGCACGCCGCCATGGGTGTGCACCTGCACGGTGTCGTCGAGCAGCCCAAGCCGGATGCCCGCCACCACGGCCGCACACGCGCCCGAGCCGCAGGCCAGGGTTTCGCCAGCGCCGCGCTCAAACACACGTAGGCGAATTTGCTGGCGGCTTTGCACCTGCATGAAGCCGGCGTTGACGCGGTTGGGAAAAAACGGATGGTGCTCGATCAACGGGCCCTGTTGCAGCACTGGGGCGCTGTCCAGGTTGTCCACCAACTGCACGGCATGGGGGTTACCCATGGAAACAATTGCTACAAGAATTGTAGCTGTATGCCCTTTGTATTCAAGGGCTAGAGGCCATTTTTGCCATGAACCACTGACCACTGGCTGCACCGTTCCAGGTTTAAAAGGCACGCGTTCAGGCGCAAACACTGGCAGGCCCATGTTGACGGTGACGCGGCCATCTGGCGTGAGCAGCGGCTCGATCACGCCGCTTTTGGTTTGCACCCGGATGGCATCTTGGGTGGTCAACCCCGCATCGCGCACAAAGCGTGCAAAACAGCGCGCGCCGTTGCCGCATTGTTCCACTTCAGCGCCGTCGGCGTTGTGGATGATGTATTCAAAATCAATGCCCGGCGCGGGGGAGGGGCGCACTGTCAGAATCTGGTCGGCTCCCACGCCAAAGTGGCGGTCGGCCAAAAAACGGTAGTGCGCGGCGCTCAGGTTGAAACGGCTTTGGGTCTCGTCAAGCACCACAAAGTCGTTGCCGGCACCGTGCATTTTGGTGAAGGGAATGTGCATGGGATGAGATTATCGGCGAGTGTCGATTTGAAATTGCACGATGCACACGCAGGGTAGAGGAGTTTTTGAAAACGCACAGACGGCGTAGCGCTCAGCTCCGCGGCTGTCCCCCGCCCTGCGGGCTCCTCCTTGATGCCGCTGCGCTGAGCGCTACGCCGTCTGTGAGTCCGCAACGTTGTAGGGGTTGTGGGTATTCAAGTGTCTGGCATGCCAAACCAGTTGGAGATCGACGACATTGGGGTGAATGGTGTAGCGGCATAAAGGAGGAGCCCGCAGGGCGGAGGACAGCCGCGGAACCATTCACCCCGGTGTCGTCGATTCTGCGAAACCAAGGGCTCGCAAAGCAATAACTTGTACCTTTGCCCAGCCATCTTTGGGCGCATTGCGTCGTTGCAAATCGCTTGTTTAGCAGAGCTAAACGGCGCGTTTTGCGCCTAGCACTGCATCCCAAATCTGGCCGTCAAAACGTCCAACTTATTACTTTACGAGCCCTAAGCAGCCGGATGTTTGACTGCGTTTTTGACCAGCTTGCGCTCCACAGCGCTGTCCAGATCAATGTGGCACTGGTCGGCCACCTGCAACAGGTACAGCAGCACGTCGGCAACTTCATCGGCAATGTGCTCTTTTTGATCTGGATTCAGATGTGCCGCCTGCGATTGCTCCGGGGTCATCCATTGGAAGATTTCGGCCAGCTCAGCGGCCTCCACCATCAGCGCAGTGCTCAGATTCTTGGGCGTGTGAAACGGCTGCCAATGGCGATCAGCTGCGAATTCACGCAAGGTAAGTTGCAATGCCTGGAGGTTCATGGGGTTTCCTTGATGGGATCAATCAGCGCCAGTGCCGATTGTCTTGCAAGCGCCCCACAGCTGGCATCCAGACATCTGGCCAGCCTGCATAATTTGCCCATGCCCCGTCCTACCCAACTTTTGCATCCGCCCCGCCCCCCGGCACCCACCCGCGCCGCCGCCACCGTGCTGCTGCTGCGCGACACACCCGAGGGCATTGAAGTGCTGATGACGCGGCGCTCGGCCAAAGCCAGTTTTGTGCCGGGCGCGTTTGTCTTCCCCGGCGGCGGCATTGATGCGGCCGACGCGTGTTGTCATAACCAGTGCCAACGCCGTGCCACGCAAACGGACAGCACTTTGACGCAAGCCGTGGCGGCCATTCGTGAGAGTTTTGAAGAGCTGGGTGTGTTGCTGGCTCGCCATGCCGATGGCCGTTGGGCCAGTCAGATCGAGATTGACGGGATGGATCGCACCAGCGACTTTGCCGCGCAATGCGCCGCGCGTGGCCTGACGCTGGCCGCCAGCGATGTGTTTGTGCTGGCGCGCTGGATCACCGACCGTGACCTGCCCAAACGCTTTGATGTGCCTTTTTTAGTGGCGCGCATGCCACCCGATCAAACCCCGGTGGCCGACGAGACTGAGCAGTTCGAACCGGTCTGGGTGCGCCCGGCAGATGCCTTGGCGCGGCACCAGGCGGGCACGTTTTTCATGATCTTTCCGACCATCCGCACGCTGCAGCAGCTGCAAGCCTTTGCCACGGTCGATGCCGTGCTGCGCGCGTGTGCGGTGAATGAGGAGCCGCTGTTTACCAGTTGCCCGCGCGCCGGGTTGCTGGCTGGGCGTGAGGCGCGCTTCATGGAGCACGAATTGCCATTTAGCGAACTGGCGCTGGTCTGCCCCGACGGCCAGAACGTTCACCCGCTGGACTGGCAGACCGAAACCCCGGTGCCGCTGCTGAAAAACGTGCTGCGCCTGACCGCGCCCAACCCGGGCGTGATGACCGGCCCGGGCACCAACAGCTACCTGGTAGGCGATGCCAGCACCGGCTTCATTGCCATTGACCCCGGGCCTGCCGATGAGGCGCATTTGGGCAAACTCTGGCGCGCCGCCGGTGGCGACATTCGCCTGATCGTCTGCACCCATTCGCATCCCGACCATGCGCCAGGAGCCCGGCCTTTGCAGGCCATGTGCACGCCGAAGCCGCCGATTTTGGGTCTGCCCAGCGCGGCCACAGCCCGGGCGAACAGTGTTTTTGTGCCTGACAAAACACTACAAAATAAAGAGCTGCTTGCCCTTGTTCCATCAGGGCTAGAGGCTGATTTTTCATATAAAAATGGGCACACCCTGCAAGTCATCCACACGCCGGGTCATGCAGCCAACCACTTGTGCCTGCTGCTGCTTGAAGACGGCTTGTTGTTCAGTGGCGACCACATTCTGAGCGGCAGCACCACCGTGATCGACCCGCCTGATGGCGACATGAACAACTACCTGAATTCGCTAGACCTGTTGAGCGCCGCCTGTCTTGAACACCAGATCAAGTTCATCCTGCCCGCACACGGCCACGTGATGGGCGGACCGAACGATGAAGCACTGGCGGCCATCGCCCGTCTGAAGAGGCACCGCTTGCAGCGCGAGGCCAAGGTGCTCTTAGCCATGCAAACGCAGCCGACGGGCACTTTGGATGACTGGCTGGCGCTGGCCTACGACGATGTGCCGCAGCGCATGTGGCCGGTGGCCAAGCGCTCGTTGATGGCGCATGTGGCGCGGCTGCAAGCGCTGTCGGGTTGAGTCAATTTGTTGAGACGATTTGTTGCGACCAATTGGCCTCTCACCCCTGGTACTCAATGGGCATGAAACGATTAAATCCATCGCATCACGCCATGAATCCCAGATTCACCGGATACCCTGCGCCGCCAAAATGCCCGATGTTGGGCAAAACGGTCGGCAACTCGGTATCAGACACACCAAACCAGCTCGCCAGTGTGGCAGCGTACTGGTCAACCGATGTGCTGGGCAGCAAGCGGCCTTGTCCCACATGCCACTGGTCGGCAGGGTTGTAATTGCCTGCGCTGTCCTTGGTGTTACCGACGCTCACTGGCGGTGCAGTGCCGTAAAACGCTTGGCCTTTGACCGCGCCGCCCACGACAAAATGGTGGCCGCCCCAACCGTGGTCTGAGCCGTCACCATTGGATGCCAGAGTGCGGCCAAAGTCTGACGCTGTGAAGGCGGTGACTTGATTGGCCACGCCCAGCTCCACGGTGGCGTCATAAAACGCCGTCATGGCCGCGCTGACTTTGCCCAGCAAGCCACCGTGGTCGCGGATCAGGTTGTCATGCAAATCAAAGCCACCGATGGACACCAGAAACACTTGACGGCGTGCGCCGAGAGTGGCTCGACCTTGAATCAACCTTGCCACCATTTTGAGCTGCGCGCCCAAACTGTCGGTTGGAAAAGCAGTGGTGAGGGATGTTTGTGTAAGCGCGGAGTTGATCGAGGTGTACGCCGCCATGGCACGTTTGGTGATGGTGTTGTAGTCGTCCTCCAGCAGATGGCTGCTGGGCTGCTGGATGAGGGTGTTGATGGCGTTGCTGACCGCACTGGAGCCATAGACACTGCTGGTGGCTGCGTTGATTTTGATGGCTCCGCTGGTGCTGAGTTGATACTGCAAGGCAGTGTTGCCTGACAAATAGACCGCATTGCCAGTGACCGACATGCAGGTGAAGGTGGCGTTGCTGTTTTGCCCAGCTTGCAAAGCCATGTCGCCGACACGGCCCCCCAGCCCACGCGGGAACCTTCTGGTGACGACGACTGCCAAATGGATTGTTGGTCGTTGTGTGAAAACAGTTGTGGTGGTCTGGGATAGCTCACCCGGTCGGCGCTGTTGTATTGGGCACGGGTCAACGGCATCACCAGCGGGCCCACATTGAACTGCACGGCCGCATGACCCGTGTTGAACAAGCCCGCCAAGCCGGTCATGGTGGGGTGCAGAGCGAACTGGCGGCTGACGCCCAGACTGTCCATTGGCGCCACAGTAGGGTTGAGCAAGGTGGCCGCCAGATCGGCCTTGCCCAATGCAATGCCCCCAGCTGCCTGCCCTGCGCCACCACCCCGGATGGCGCTGTATTGCGCGTAGCTGGCATCGTCATAGGTGACCACGGTGTTGGCATAGTCGTTGCCGCCATAAAGAAACACGCAGACCAACGCTTTGTAGTCGTTGCCCGGCGCGTTGAAGGCGGCTGCCTCACTCATGGCGGCCAGGTTCAGTGCCAGGGGCAAGGCCGTGCCCGTCATGGCCAGTTGGCCTGAGCGGCGCAAGAAGTCCCGGCGGGTGAAAGAGGGCAGTGAAGGGGTGTGCATGGTCAACCTCCTATTTTTGAATGAGGTAATTGGCGCTGGCCAGCACCATCAACACAGCGGCATAGACACGATTTTTTTTAACGGTGTCGGTGCTGGTGGCCGTGACGGGCGTGGCGTTGAGTGCTGTCACGAACAGCGACTGGGTGGCCGCGCTGAGTTGTCCTGCGCATAGCACGGTGTTGAGACGTTGCACCAGCGCTGTGGCATCGGTCACCAAAGCCAGTTCGTCGGTGTAGCTGGCCTTGATTCTTTGTAAGTTCAGGCCTTTTTGCAGAACAACGGCCATGAAGTTGAGGTACCCCCCAACACTGCCTTCATTGACCAGCTGAAACTCGGGTGCTACTGAGCCCGTGCTCAGCGAGCTGGTGGGTGGTACATAGCCGGGCCTGAAAAAATTGAATACTGAGGGCGAACGCAGGGGGCTTTGGCTCAGTTTTGAGCCGGGATCGCTCAGGTCGTCAATGATCCATTTGTCATCGGATGATGTGACTCCAAATGAACGTGCCCACTGCACGAACCTCAGCATGGGTTCACGCAACTTGCCAAACGATGGGTCGGTCAAACCTGCAGGGCTGCGCGCTTCGTCGTCCACCAATATGGCCAGCCACACGGCCGCCAGGTCACCCCGAATGCCTTTGCCATTGCCTGCAAAGACCGAGGCCACCCGCTGTACATAAGCCGGGCTGGGGTTGCTGGTGACCAGGCGCTGGATCATTTGCTTGCAGAAAAAAGGCGCGCCTACGACCAAATTCTCGACCAGGTATCACGTCCATTGATGACGGCCATCCGCGACCGGGTTGAATTTGCACCGGTACAGACCACGTATTCCGACGGCGTGACCTCCAACTTTGTCTTTGAAGCCCAGGACCTGGCCATACCGACCAGGCGCTATCCTGATCTGGGTGCGCACGTGGTATACCTGTCCAAGGTGATTGCTCGCACACGCACCGAACAGATGCGCGAGTATTCCAAATACTTGCGTTGGCATCAGCGCGCACGCTCTACCATCAAAGAGGTGGTTGAGATGCCAGACCATCAAGCAGATCGGCTCCTGCGATCCATGTAACAAAATGAGGATCAGTTGAGCAACGTATTGGCCAAAGAAATGTCGGTGCTGACCCAGCCAGGCGTATGGGAGGCACTGGTGGACGCAACCAGGCAAGTGTTCAAGGCCGATGAGGGTGTGAACCCTGAAGTGGTCAGTCGATACCGGTCAAACTAGGTGCAACTGCGATGCCGCCTGATGCGAATTCAATGCCTTTTTGTTTTAACGACCATGTTCAACAAGGACACCCCAAAGCATGAAACATGCGTGCACTCCGGGGTTCGACAGATATCACCCTCCAGTCGTCCCGAACCCCAATGAAATCAACGGGCTTCACCGCTTAAAATCAAATCCTGTAATGGCGCGATTATAGGTTTTAGTCACAATTTGTCTGTGAAGCCATGTGATACAGTAGTGGCGTGTTCATCAAACTCACCCGTCGAGGCCCCAATCGCTACGTCCAGCTCGTAGAGGCGTACCGTGATGCTGCTGGTAAACCCAAGCAGCGCACCGTTGCCAACTTGGGGCGACTCGACCAACTCAACACCGAGCTCAATTCAGTTATCACCGGTTTACAGCGCGTCACCGGACAAACGCCGACTGCCCCCGTGGCTGCGGTTGTACCACCCACCTTGAGTTTCGATGCCGCACGTGACTTTGGCGATGTCTGGACGCTCACAGAGTTGTGGAACGCTTTGGGCTTTGATGGCCTGCGTGCGGTGTTTCGCCCCACCCGCCACAGCATTGATGTCGAAGCCCTGATCCGGGTCATGGTGTTCAACCGCCTGTGTGACCCCAACTCCAAACTGGGCGTGCTGCGCTGGCTTGAAACCGTGGCTTTGCCAGGCACTTCCCTGCAGTCAATTGACCACCAGCACCTGCTGCGCGCCATGGACACGCTGGTGGATCACAAGGCAGAAGTTGATAACGTCATGGCCAGTTTGTTACGTCCTCTGGTCGACCAAGACTTGGCCATGGTGTTTTATGACATGACTACCATTCGCGCAGCCGGTCTGTCTGAGCAAGAAGGAGATTTACGCCGCTATGGCATGGCCAAAGTGGGTGTCGTCGAGCGCCAGGTCATGCTCGGCGTGGTGCAGACCGCCGAAGGTTTGCCGCTGTACCACGAGGTGTTCGAGGGCAACACAGCCGAAGTGACCACCATCAAGGCCGTCATCGAGAAGATTGTGGCGCGCTTTCCCATCAAACGTATCATTGCGGTGGCGGATCGGGGTTTGCTGTCCACCGAGAACCTGGCTGATCTGCAGGAAATTGCTTTGCCTGGGGGCAACAAGCTTGAATTCATTCTGGCCGTGCCGGGCAGGCGCTACGGGGATTTTGTTGAATTGCTGGAGCCGTTTCACACTGAGCAGTGCTTGCCAGCCAAAGAAGAGATTCTGGGTGAGGCCGCTTGGAACAAGCTGCGCTTGATCATTGCGCATGACCCACAGGTGTCGCTGCAAGCCGGTGCCAAGCGTGACAAACGCATTGACGAGTTGAAGAAGCAGGCAGACCAGTGGGTGGGCAAACTCAATGATCAGGATGAGGGCAAGAAAAAACCTGGTCGCAAGCTCTCTGATGGTGGTGCCAGAGCCAAGTTTTACCGCGAGGTGTGTGAAGCCCATCTGGGGCGTATTGTGAAGGTCGATCTCAAGAGTGATCTGTTCACCTATGAGATTGATGAGCGGGCTTTGAAGCACGCACGGATGATGGACGGCAAGCTGCTGCTGGTAA
>Ga0210058_1003578_pt1 | contig 11907 bp, 12 predicted proteins | sample CryGeymeta201511_FD_183979 | JGI IMG/M metagenome (GOLD analysis project Ga0210058, IMG submission 183979) | Groundwater microbial communities from Crystal Geyser aquifers in Utah, USA - Crystal Geyser metaG 2015-11 (SPAdes) (version 2) | ecosystem: Environmental > Aquatic > Deep subsurface >...
AAAGCCTGCTCCCCATCGGCGTCACCGGTGTCGGCGGCAACTTCCAGCGCGGCGCGGTGGTCGCCCTCCTCGACGGCGACGGCCGCGACATCGCGCGCGGCCTGGTCAACTACAGCGCCGACGAAGCCCGCCTCATCGCCAAAAAACCGAGCAACGAAATCGAAGCCATCCTCGGCTATATCGACGAGCCGGAACTGATTCATCGGGATAACCTGGTGCTGTTGTAGGAACTACAAAAACCATGGATCGCCTGCAACGCATCTACAAGCTTCATCAGATCATTGCAGCGCATCACTTGCCGGTAGCGCATCGGGTATTGCAGGAAAGGCTCGAATGTTCGCGCGCCACGGTCAACCGCATCATTCAGGAAATGCGCCTGTACTTCAACGCTCCCATCAAGTTCGACCGCGAGCGTAACGGTTACTACTACGACACTCAGAATAACCAAACTTTCGAATTGCCCGGTGTCTGGTTCAATGACGCCGAACTCCATGCTCTGCTCACCACCCAGCAACTGCTTGAACAGGTGCAACCCGGCCTGCTCGACAGCCACCTCAAACCGATCAAGGTGCGCGTAGAAAAGATGCTCGCCGCCGGGCAATGCAACAGCGACGAAATCGTCAGGCGCGTGCGCATCCTGCGCATGTCGGGTCGCAACAGCTCCAGCGAACATTTCCAGACCGTAGCGGGGGCGCTGCTGCAACGCCAACGCCTGCACATCCGTTACCACAACCGCAGCAACAACAAAGAAACGCAACGTGAAATCTCGCCGCAACGCCTTACCCACTACCGTGACAACTGGTATCTGGACGCCTGGTGCCACCAGCGCAACGGCCTGCGCAGCTTTGCCGTGGACCGCTTGCTCGAGGCAAAGGTGCTGGAGAAGCGCGCCGAAGACATCGCCGAAAAAGAATTGGACGCGCACTTCGCCTCCAGCTACGGCATCTTTGCCGGAAAGCCCAAATACACCGCTGTGCTGCATTTCACCCCGCAACGCGCCCGCTGGGTGGCGGAAGAACAATGGCATCCGCAACAAAAAGGACAGATGCAGGCAGACGGCAGCTACGAACTGAGCTTCCCCTACGCCGACCCGCGCGAATTGGTGATGGACATCCTCAAACATGGTACAGAGGTGGAAGTGATGGAACCGGAATCGCTGCGGGAGTTGGTGCAGGAGCAGTTGCGCAGCGCGTTGAGGAAGTACGAAAAATGATGGGGAGTAGCTCAAGTTTTGAGCTTGTGGGTATGGACAATAGAAGGCGACATCGACCAAAGGGGACATCATGTCGCGGCGCGCATTCCTGAAATCATTCACGGCACTGGTCGGCGGATTCGCCCTGCCCGCGATTGCGCACGCCAAGTCCAGCCTGAGCACGTCGAAAACCTTGCAGCGCTCCCATGTGGCCGGATTCCAGTACCACCAAGGTGAAGCGCTCTGGCCACAACTCGCCGTCGGCCAGCCGCTGCAACTGGTGCGCGAACCGGACAATCGCCACGACGACCGCGCCGTGCGCGTGGCATGGCAAGGCCGCAAGCTGGGCTATATCCCACGACTGGATAACGCCGCCGTGTCGCAATTGATGGATCGCGGGGAAAGATTGGATGCGGAAATCGCCTGGTTGAACGAGAGCAGGAACCCGCCGGAGCGGGTTGGGGTGGAGGTGAGATGGCTGGTGTGACGAACAAGCCGCTGGCTCATGTACGGCAGTTGCCGGATGGAAAGTGGGTCGAACATTATCTGGATGAGCACCTGCTCGCCGTCGCCGAACTCGCGGCAAACTTCGCTTCTGCCTTCAACAGCCAGGACTGGGCGCGGCTTTCCGGCTTGTGGCACGACCTTGGGAAGTTCCGTGAAAAGTTCCAGCAATACATCAAGACCGTCAGCGGATACGACGCCGAGGCGCACATCGAGGGGGCGACCGGCCGTGTCGACCACTCCACCGCAGGCGCCATCCACGCCATCGAAAAGCTGGGGCCGCAGGGACGCATCCTCGCCTACCTGATTGCAGGGCATCATGCCGGGCTGCCCGACTGGAACAGTCTTGAAAGTGGGCAGTCTTCGCTCCTGCAAAGAGTTGAAGATGGAAATAAGAAAGGCTATCTGCAAGAGGCGCTGCGTGCTGCGCCAGCCACCAGCATCCTCGAGCAACCCCGCCCGGCTTCGTTGCCGCCACAAGGTTCGTGGGCACTGTGGATCAGAATGCTGTTTTCCTGCCTGACGGATGCGGATTTTCTCGATACTGAAGCATTCATGGATGGGCACAAGAGCGGATTGCGCGCCGGGTACCCGCCACTGGCAGAACTGAAAGCCGCATTCGACCGGCACATGACAGATAAAGCCACCAGGGCAAGCGACACCCCGATCAACCGCCTCCGCGCCAAGGTGCTTCGCCAATGCCGCGACAAGGCCACCCTGCCCTCCGGCCTGTTCTCGCTCACCGTGCCGACCGGCGGCGGCAAGACGCTTTCCAGCATGGCGTTTGCGCTAAATCATGCCGTGCATCACGGCAAAAGTCGCGTGATTTACGTCATTCCCTACACCAGTATCCTCGAACAGACAGCGGAAATCTTTCGCGGCATCTTCGGCAAAGACAATGTCATCGAGCACCACAGCAACCTTGATCCCAACAAAGAGGATTCACGCTCGCGGCTGGCAACAGAAAACTGGGATGCCCCTGTCGTCGTCACCACCAACGTACAATTCTTCGAGTCGCTGTTTGCCTCGCGTACCAGCCGCTGCCGCAAATTGCACAACATCATCAACAGCGTGGTCGTGCTGGACGAAGCGCAGTTGCTGCCACCGGAATTCCTCGCGCCCATTTTGCATGTGATACAAGACCTGTCGCGCAACTACAAGATCAGCTTCGTGCTCTCCACCGCGACACAGCCCGCCTTTTCACCGCGACCGAAATTTGCCGGACTCAAGGATGTGCGCGAACTGATGGATGACCCGGAGCAACTCTATGCCGACCTCAAGCGAGTTGAAGCCGAACTGCCGTGTGATTTCAATGCATCGCGCCCCCTGGAATCCATCGCCGACGAATTGCAGCAATACGAATCCGTGCTGTGCATCGTCAACTCGCGCAAGGATTGCCGCGAACTTCACGCGTTGATGCCCAAGGACACCATCCACCTTTCCGCGCTGATGTGCGGGCAACATCGCAGCGAGGTGATCGCAAACATCAAGCAGCGCCTGAAAGACGGCATCCCGACGCGCGTCATCAGCACCCAACTGGTCGAGGCCGGGGTGGATATGGATTTCCCGGTGGTCTATCGCGCCTTGGCCGGGCTGGACGCTGTGGCTCAAGCCGCCGGTCGATGCAACCGCGAAGGCGCGTTGCCGGGCATGGGCCGTGTCGTCGTATTCGTACCGCCCAAACCCGCCGCCCCCGGCCTGCTACGCAAGGCACAACAAAGCGGACAGGAAATCATGCGCCTGACCCCGATCAATTCAGTCACCCAAACGCGCGATCCGCTCACGCGCGAACGCTTCGAGGCTTATTTCCTTCACTACTACGCGAGCCTCAACAGTCTGGACGAAGAAGGCATCATCGGCCTGCTGGATATGCACAACCAGACAGAGGCAAGAAGAGCCGAATTCAACTTCCGCACCGCTGCCGAAAAATTCCGGCTCATCAAGGAAGAAGGCCAGACCGCCGTCATCGTGCGCTACGGCGAAAGCCCCAAGTTGATCGAATCTCTCGAAGCCAGCCAGAACATGGAGCCGCATCAGCGCCGCGCCATACTGCGCAAGTTGCAACGCTACACGGTCAATATCCGCGAGCAGGAATGCAAGAAACTGATGAACAACAAAGATGTGCAGGAAGTCTTCCCCGGAATTTTCGTGCTGACATCGGACGGGCTTTACCGACAGGACATCGGCTTGGTCATGGACGAGCCGCTATCTGCCGCAAGTCTCACCCCATAAAATGGCGTATTATATGACCACAATTTTGTGACCATGGAGAACGCAATGGAAATTTCAGCCGGAGAATTCAAGGCCAAGTGCCTAAAGTTAATGGACAATGTGGCGAGCACCCACGAGCCGCTGACCATCACCAAACACGGCAAGCCAGTCGCCATGATGGTGCCAGTGATGCCAACGCCGGACACGCCGTTGTTCGGCTACATGGCAAACACCGCAATCGTGCGTGGCGATATCGTTGCGCCAGTCGATGTGGAATGGGAAGCGGAGAGCGGCGCATGACATCCGCCGCACCCCTCCTGTTGCTGGACACCCACGTTTGGCTCTGGTTTGCCTTGGGTGATGCCGAACGTCTCGCCGCCCCAGTGCGAAAAAGAATCGTGGCTGCCACGCATGGAGGCACACTTGTCGTTTCGGCCATTTCGGTATGGGAAATCGGCATGCTGGAAGCCAAAGGACGCATCGTCCTCGGAATGCCCTGCGAAAAATGGGTGACGACCGCTCTGACCTTGCCCGGCCTACGCCTGATCGGGCTGGAACCGGAAATCGCCATCGCCAGCTCGCGCCTGCCGGGCGAAATACACGGCGACCCGTCGGATCGCATCCTGGCAGCCACGGCCAGAGCGCACGGTGCTGTGCTGGCGACCGCAGACGAACGTTTGGTGGAATACGGCAAAGCCGGGTTTATGCGAGTGTTGGATGTGAGGTGAAAATGAAAAGGACCTATTGCCTTGAAGTCAGTGGCGATTTCGCCTGTTTCACCCGATCAGAACTCAAAATCAGACGCAACGACTCTTGCCCTTGCTGCAGCGTCAAGAAGTTCAAAAAAACTGTATGGTAAAAAATGAATGACAGGCTCAAGTTTTGAACCTGCGACTATGGATAATGCAAGTCAGCTAAAACCCAAAGGGGTATCATGTCACGGCGCGCATTCCTGAAATCACTCACTATACTTGTCGGTGGATTCGCTTTGCCTGCCATCGCATCTGCCAGCAATCGAGGTGGCACATGGAAAAAATTGCAAATCACCCCTCTCGCCGGATTCCAATATCACCACGGCGAAGCCCTCTGGCCGCAACTCGCCGCAGGGCAGCGACTCACCCTGACACACGAAGCCGACAACCGGTTTGACAACCGCGCCGTGCGGGTGGATTGGCAAGACCACAAGCTTGGCTATATTCACCGACTGGATAACGCCGCAGTTTCACAATTGCTGGATCGCGGGGAAACGCTGGAAGCGGCGATAGTCAAGCTGGAGAGCAGCAGCAATCCGTGGGATAGGGTTAAGGTGGAAGTGAGGTGGCAGGTATGAACGACGCCACTACCTACATCGCTCACAGACGTGAGTCGGATGGCAAAGAGCAAAGCTTAGAAGCTCACTTGACTGAGGTCTCGGCTATCGCAAAGTCTTTGGCCGCCAAAATCGAATTGCAAGATCAAGGCGAGTTGATTGGCTTGCTTCATGACCTTGGCAAATACAGCAAAGAGTTTCAGGACTATCTAAAATCCGCCGTCGGTTTGATTGAACAGGACGAGGATGACTATGTCGATGCAAAAAGCAAGAAAGGAAAGGTTGATCATTCCACAGCAGGTGCGCAACTGATCTGGCAAGAACTCTCAAAGCAGGGGCAGCTTGGTCAGATTGTTGGTCAAATTCTTTCCCTATGCATTGCATCCCATCACTCGGGGCTGATTGATTGCCTGTCGTCCGATACAAATAGTCTTGGCGAAGATGTTTTCGGCAGGCGAATTAATAAGGTCAATGAGCGCACTCACCTACAAGAATCTATGGCAAAAGCAGATGGCTCGATCCTCTCACGAGCAAAGACACTCACCGGCAAGCCGGACATGCTTGCTACGTTGCAGGCTGCGCTTGCAAAGATTGTGCGATTCGCGCCAATCCAAGATGACAAAAGCATAGTGGCGCAACAGCAATTTGGCTTGCTGGTTCGTTTTTTGTTCAGTTGCCTGATTGATGCAGACCGCGTTGATTCATCGGATTTTGAAAGTCCCAAAGCAGCAAAACTACGAGCGCATGGTCGATACACTGAATGGGATGTCTTGTGCGAACGCTTGGAGAAACACCTTGCAGGGTTTAAACCAAACAAGAAGATTGATCCTCTCCGGTGTGATATTTCCAACCACTGCTACAATGCCGCATCTAGCGACAAAGGCATCTATACACTGACCGTCCCCACTGGCGGAGGCAAAACCCTTGCCAGTCTGCGTTTCGCACTACACCACGCAAAAAAACACAAAATGGATCGGGTGATTTACGTCATTCCATTCACATCCATCATTGACCAGAACGCCGAAGTGGTACGAAGTATTCTGGAACCCAAAGGAACCGAACCAAGCAGCATCGTTCTTGAACATCATTCCAACCTAACGCCAGAAAAACAAAGTTGGCGCGGGAAAATTCTGTCGGAGAACTGGGATGCGCCTGTCATTTACACCACGAGCGTGCAATTGCTGGAAACCCTCTTTGGTGCTGGTACACGTGGCGCACGTCGGATGCACCAGCTAGCCAATACCGTGTTGATCTTCGATGAAATCCAGACGCTGCCAGTTAACTGTGTTCATCTATTTAACAACGCCATCAATTTCTTAGTCGAACAATGCGGGAGTACCGTTGTTCTGTGTACCGCCACCCAACCATTGCTCGATCAAGTTAATGTCGAGAAAGGCGCGCTCAGAATACCAGCGGGCAATGAGCTGATGCCTGATGTGAAAAAGCTATTCGATGAATTAAAACGGGTTGAAGTAAAGAACCGGCGTAAGCCCGGCGGCTGGTCGAATGACGAAATTGCCGCACTGGCGATAGAAGAGACGCGTCGTGCCGGAAGTTGTTTGGTTATCGTCAACACCAAAAATGCCGCACAAGCTCTATACCTCTTATGTAAGCAGACGGATGGCATTCCGTGCTACCACTTGAGTACCAGCATGTGCCCAACACATCGCAGAGCAATCTTGAACGAAATTCGGGAGCGTTTAGAAAAGCAACTCCCCTTGCTTTGCTTCAGCACTCAACTGATTGAAGCAGGAGTAGATGTCGATTTTGGTGCGGTCATTCGCTTCACCGCCGGGCTGGATTCAATCGCCCAGGCGGCTGGCCGCTGCAACCGAAATGGCCTGCGCGATATTGGAACAGTGCATGTGATCAACCCCCAGAATGAGCGCATTGAAATGTTGCAAGATATTTGTATCGGGCGAGACAAAGCTGAACGTGTGCTGGACGAATACGAAGATAATCCTCTCCAGTTTGGGAATGATCGAATTGGCCTCGAAGCAATGAAACGCTACTACACGTACTACTTCTTTGATCGGCAACGCGAAATGGATTACCCGTTATCTGACAAAACCATAGGGCACACAGACACCCTACTCAACCTTCTCTCGGCCAATTCATTAGCTGTACATGAACACAACAAAATGGGCAAAGCGCCCAACATCTACCTGCGCCAATCCTTTATGTCAGCAGCCAAGGCATTTAAAGCGATAGACGCACCGACACGCGGTGTCATTGTGCAGTATGGCAAAGAGGGGCAAGCAATCGTCGCCGATCTTTGCGCAGCTTACCTGCCAGACAAAGAGTTCGACATGCTGCGCCGTGCGCAGCAATTTACCGTCAATGTTTTTCCCAATGTTCTGGATCAACTGACCAAAGCAGGTGCAGTGCGGGAAATCCAAGAGGGAACAGGTATCCTGTATCTTGATTACCGTTACTACAGCGACGAGTTTGGACTAAGCGAAACACCCGTGAGAAATATGGAGGCTTTGAATGCTTAAACGAAACAGCATCGAATTTAAGGTCTGGGCGCGGCACGCCCTATTCACCGATCCGCTGACTCGCATCGGCGGTGAGAAATGCTCATATCACGTCCCCACCTATGAAGCACTTAAAGGCATTGCCAAGTCAATTTACTGGAAGCCAACCTTCATCTGGGTCATTGACGAAGTGCGAGTGATGAAGCGTATTCGCACACAGACCAAGGGGACAAAACCTTTGGAATTCGGCGGCGGCAACTCCTTGGCCATTTACACCTTTCTGGCTGACGTGGAATACCAAGTTCGCGCTCATTTCGAATGGAATGAACATCGGCCTGAGTTAGCGGATGACCAGAATGAGGCCAAACATCACATCGTCGCCAAGCGCATGTTGGAGCGCGGCGGTCGTCAGGATATTTTCTTGGGAACGCGAGATTGTCAGGGATACGTCGAACCCTGCACTTACGGCTCTGGAACCAGCCCTTACGATGGAGAAGGCGAACTGGCTTTCGGTTTGATGTTTCACGGCTTCGACTACCCGGACGAGATTGGTGAAGACAAACTCTATGCCCGCTTTTGTCGCCCAACAATGGTTAACGGCAACATAAAGTTTGAGCGTCCGCAGGATTGCGCGGTACGCAAATTCGTTCGTGAAATGAATGCCAAGAAATTCGACAAAGAACGCAACCTTCTTGCCGTTGAAGTCGAAGCTGAACGGCTGGAGGACTGACATGAGCTGGATTCAAAAACTTTACGAAACCTATGAACAATGCAAGGGGCACGAGCCACCCGGCACAGCACGCCTGATGCCGATCAGCCATACCCCGCAGCAAATTCATATCGAAATCACACTTGATGTTGCCGGAAATTTCAAAGGGGCAAGAATCATCCAAAAAGAGCAAACCAACATTCCCGCTACTGAAAGATCAGCGGGAAGAACTGGGGCTGGCGCTCTGCCTCACCCGCTCTGTGACAAGATTCAATATTGTGCGAATGACTACCTGATACATGGCGGCAAGAAGCGCTCATTCTTCAACGAATACGAAGAACAACTATCCGTGTGGTGCGACTCTGAATTCAGCCATGCCAAAGCAAGGGCTGTACTTGCCTATATTCGCAAACACTGCGTGGTATCCGATCTGATTAAGGAAAAACTGCTGCATGTCGATGCAGATGGAAAGTTGCTTACCCAATGGGTAGAAGACAGCGACGCTCCCGACATCTTTCGTTTGCTTACAGCCAAGGATGGAGAGCGGGATCAAGGCGATGCATTCATCCGCTGGCATGTCAGAGAAGACGGCAACCCGTGCACTGCGGTTTGGGAAGACCCTACTTTGCAAGAGGCGTGGGGGGCTTTCGATGCCAGCACAAAAGAGCTAAAAGGAGTGTGCATGGTTACTGGTGATAATCACGCATCACTCACCGCAAACCACCCCAAGCGAATCCGTCATGCGGGGGATGGAGCAAAGCTAATAAGCGCCAATGACAGTTCGGGCTTTACGTTTCGGGGTCGATTCACCGATGACACTGGCCAGCAAGCCTGTGGTGTCAGCTATGAAGTCACCCAGAAAGCCCACAATGCTTTGCGTTGGCTGATTCAGAGGCAAGCCTATAGGAATGGTGACCAAGCGATTGTCACTTGGTCAGTTGCCGGCAAGCCTGTGCCCGATCCGTTCAAGGACTCTCTATCACTATTTCTCGACAGCGAGAAAATCTCGCAGGTAGCCACAGGAATCGAACAACCTGATGTCGGCGATGTTGGACAAGCCTTCTCGATTAGATTGCGTAAAGCAATTGCAGGATATAGCGCGAAGCTTGCTCCCACTGAAGATGTAGTTGTCTTGGGGCTGGACTCCGCTACTCCGGGACGTATGGCTATCACCTTCTATCGCGAACTAAAAGGTTCGGATTTCTTGGGGTGCGTGCAAAGTTGGCATGAACAAAATGCCTGGCATCAAAACTTCGACAAGGAATCAAAGTTTGTCGGCACGCCCGCCCCAAAAGATATAGCCGAAGCCGCCTATGGTCGTCATCTTGACGACAATTTGCGTAAAGCCACAATTGAACGACTGTTGCCATGCATTATTGATGGGAAAGCATTGCCGCGCGACCTGGTCGAATCGGTTGTGCACAGAACCTGCAACCGCATTGCCTTTGAAAAAGACAAAAAAGGAAATCAGTGGGAGTGGGAAAAATATCTGGGCATTGCCTGCGCCCTGTTTAAAGGTTCTTACAAAGAAAGGAAATACCAAATGACTTTGGAAACTGAACGGACATCACGTGATTACCTCTATGGTCGATTGCTATCCATTGCCGAACATATTGAAGGTCGAGCGTTGTATGTAGGTGGCGAGAAGCGCGACACAAACGCTGCTAAATTGATGCAACGCTTTGCGGATCGCCCTAACAGCACTTGGCGGACTATCGAGTTGGCGCTAACTCCTTCCAAGTCTCGCCTACGAGCAAAGCGTCCCGCTTTTATGCACGGGATGGAAACGCTACTTGATGAGGTCATTACAAAATTTGAAGGTGATGATTTCTTGAGTGACAGAAAACTCTCTGGCGAATTTCTACTGGGTTATCACTGCCAGAGAGAGGTCCTCAACCCGCCAAAATCAGACAAGCCGGACGAATCTGCATCTGATGACGACACACCCAACACTGACATTTAATTTCCCCAAGGAGGCAACAACATGAGCACGCTGCAAAACAAGATCGACTTCGCTGTAATTCTTCGCGTCAAGAATGCCAATCCAAACGGCGACCCACTTAATAGCAATCGGCCCCGCACCAACTATGAGAATTTTGGGGAAATAACCGATGTTTGTATCAAACGAAAAATCCGCGACCGATTGATTGAGCGGTTTGTAAGTCTCGGGGGCAAAGAAGGTAAAGCAGAATCCAAAGGGCAAGCAGTATTTGTTCAGTCCGATGATCGGAAAATTGATGACGCAAAGAGTTTAAGATCACGAGCCGAAGCCGTATTGGGAAGCAAACTTGGTTCTAATGAAACGGTTAATCTCGCCTGCGCAGAATGGATTGACGTACGGGCTTTCGGCCAGCTATTCGCGCTATCCAAAAAGAAAGGTAAAAAGAAAGAGGATGGCAGTGATGATGAAGGCGATTCTGGAATTTCCATCGGCATCCGTGGGCCAGTAACCGTCCAGTCAGCATTTAGCTTAGTACCCATCGACATCACCAGCACACAGATTACAAAAAGTGTGAATGGCGAAGACACCAAGGATGGCAAGAGAAGTTCAGACACGATGGGAATGAAACATCGAGTGGATCAGGGCATCTATGTTTTCTACGGAAGCATGAATCCGCAACTTGCGGAGAAAACCAAATTCAGCGACGAGGATGCGCAAGCAATTAAAGAGATTTTGCCAAAGCTATTTGAGAATGACGAATCCAGCGCCCGACCTGCTGGCAGCATGGAAGTAATCAAGGTGCTTTGGTGGAAACACAACTGCAAGTCAGGCCAGCATTCTTCCGCCAAGGTGCATGGTTCACTGGTGGTAAAACAAGATGGCACATATGAACTCGCCGAATTGGATGCACTTAAGCCGGAGCCCATTGATGGCTTCTAATGAATCCGTACTGCCCCAAGGCGTGACGCTACAGAAGATCGTCGGCTGAACTCAGCGCTGCCCGGCCCAGTACGCCGGGCGGCGGCTTTGATGGGCGATGGCGATTACTCTGACGGTTGATTCCTGAATTCGGAAGATCAATGTGTATGGAAAACGCTTGAAATACAAACGAACCGTTCCTTGCAGTCCGGGAACACCGATACCGGGTTGCTCTGTTGCCAACTGGGTGACGCGCCGCATTTCCTGGACGAAAGCGCGGCTGGGTAAGGTGCCGCCATTATCCCGATACCAGCGTGTCGCCTCTTCTGCTTCGGCGAGCGCCTCAGGGTTGAACGAGAGGCGCATCGATCAACGCGCGTTTTCGATGATGGCGTCGAGCCGGGCAAAAACTTCTTCTGCCGGAATCCAGACCGTCTTCCCGGCGTCCATGTCTGCCACACGCCGTGCGATTTCCTCATCCCACGCCTTTGCAATGGCTTCCGGCGTATCTTCCGGCTCGCTTTCGAGGCTGACGATCAGGCGGTGGATCAATTCGCCCCGCTCTTTTGGTGAGAGTTGCAGTGCCTGGTTTTCCAGTACTTCCAGCATGACGCCCATGGTGGCCTCCGTAAACGTGGTTGATAC
>Ga0210058_1003586_pt1 | contig 11875 bp, 7 predicted proteins | sample CryGeymeta201511_FD_183979 | JGI IMG/M metagenome (GOLD analysis project Ga0210058, IMG submission 183979) | Groundwater microbial communities from Crystal Geyser aquifers in Utah, USA - Crystal Geyser metaG 2015-11 (SPAdes) (version 2) | ecosystem: Environmental > Aquatic > Deep subsurface >...
AAGGGTCTTTGTTCCTCCAACTGCTCTTCCATACTTTAGAGAAGCAATCCCTGCTTATCTTTAATTAATTTTTCAAAGATCAATTGCTACTGTTCTTTGACAACTTGACTCTTATAGGACAATCTCCCATTTCCTGAATCCAGCGTCGTGTCCACTCGACAGACTCCAACCCCAAGTCGCAGATACAACTGGCTAAGAAAATCATTCCTTCGATTCGTCCTTGGCGGAGCCATCGTAATCCTAGATTACATTGTTTTTGCATTAATGAAGCGAGCATTGGCTTTCCTTCGCTATAGTCATACATATAACAGCCCAGTACTTTGCGACAGGATGGGGATAGTTTCTCGACTTGCTCAAAGTTTTGCTCGAGATTCTTGATTTCCATAGCCTTCCATGTCCAGAATGTCACTTTATCGCACTGTTTAAGATGTTCACCTGCTGGCAGATCCAACTGGTGATCATAGAGAACTACCCAGAGGTCCAATTTGCGTCCAGATACAGCAAGTTGGCTTTGAATATCTGCGAGTTGTTCTGGTGTAAGGGCTGCTTCCTTATTACCATCTTTACTTATTATTCAAAACTATTGCCTTGATGAGAGACGGGAACCAGTGCCTCTTAAATTGAAATTGACGGAGGGAAATAAAACAAAACAGGTAATTTTTTCGAAAGGGATGGGTACAGGTTGTCATAAAGAGTATAGCATAGTTTATGAAATTCCACCTGAAACATATGACTGTTTTAGGTGTGCAGTGGGATTACATTCAACGCTTGGAATTGGGGGAAGAATTCAAGTAGAAGTAAGGTTTTGTGGCAAAACTATTTTTGAAAATATATTTGATGATAAATTCCAAGCGACATATATTAAGGTTTCAATCTTCTCCGGCGGGCCTTTAGAACTCATAGTCAGGGACAAGACCAATAACTGGATGAACCCCAAAAACAATATTGTTTGGGGAGAGTCTGTTTTGCTGAAAAAGCCCATGTCTCTGAAGGGATAGCGGAAACAGAAAGTTTGATAGTAAAAGAGCTGAGGAGAAACTGAGATGGGTAAATGCAAAGGTTTTGGTTTTTACATTTTCATTGTTTCTTTATTAGTCATGGTTAATTTTACAGATAGGATAGAAGCAGTAGCTAAATCCTACGGAGATTGTCCTATAAGAGTCAAGTTGTCAAAGAACAGTAGCAATTGATCTTTGAAAAATTAATTAAAGATAAGCAGGGATTGCTTCTCTAAAGTATGGAAGAGCAGTTGGAGGAACAAAGACCCTTTCCGGTCTATAGGCTTCTCCACTCTTGGCCATTGCCAGCATCATCTGTAATAGCTTCTTGACTACGCAGATGAGAGCCTGTTTGTGGCTCTTCCCTTGAGATACCTTCTCGTTGTAAAGGGTTCTCATCTCTCTGTTATGCCGGATACAGCTAACAGCGACCATATACAGATTTTTTCGAGCGTAGTTTGGCCCCTGATGGGAGATAATATTTTCTCTTCTTTTCTCTCCGCTTTGATAGATTTGGGGATAGAAACCAACATAACCAATTATCTTCTTGGCTGAAGAGAAGAAGGATCCATTTTGACCGGCGATGGCTAAGAAGGTGGCCAGGGTTCCCTTACCTACTCCAGGAATGGAGAGAACGTTATCTCCCGGGAATGAACCACTTTCATCTCTTGGAGAAAGAATCTTATCAATTTCCTCTTTGATTTTCTTTAAGGAAGAAAGGGTTCTGTCCAGTTGAGAGAGAAGAAGTTTGATGGTAAAAGATCTTACCTCTCTGGCTCTGCCAGAGTAGATTGAATCTTTTGCAGTTTCTATCAACTTTTCAATCTCAGAGATGTTAAAGTTATTTCCCTTGATCGAGCGGACAAGTTTCTCAATTTGTCTGGGTTTTGCTTCTGCCAAATCCTTTGCCGTTGGCCATCTCTCTAAGATTTTCCTGGGGGCAATGCCAAAAACCTTCTTAAGAGCAGTTTTCTCATACTCAGGGAAGACCACTGCAAGAAGAGAAAGGATTTGCCGTTGTAGCCCCTTTTTCTCTTCTTCTAATCGGTACTGGAGTTTGACTAACACTCTTAGGGCTTCAATTTCCTCTTCAGGAACAGAAGAGGAGAGATAGCGGTTACTTCTTAGAAGGTCGGCAATAACTAAAGCAGCTAATTGGTCAGTAGTAGCCTTCTGCCTGAGAGCCTGGTGATATTTCTTGGTCTGGTAAGGATTAAGGAGAATCACTTTATACCCTTTTTTCTTAAGAAAGGAATAAAGGTTCTCCCAGAAGCTACCAGTAGCCTCTAAACCGGAAAGAAGATTCTCTGCAGTGAGATTAAGCTCTTCTAATCTCCTGGCAAGGGCTTCAAACCCTTCTCTGGAGTTCTGACAACAGAGAATGCTCTTTGAAATCTTTCTCCCTGACTATCTAAGATAAGATAGTCTGACCTCTTCTTCGATACATCTATGCCTAAATAATACATAAACACCTCCCTTTCGTTTTTAGTAACCGCTAAAAGCAAGAGGAGTTATCCCTGCAAGAGTCTCTCTTTACATACCCTGGGGATAAATGGTAACCCGGTATCAGCCAGGTTCCATAATGTCCTAAATAAATGCTCCCAGAGGGACATGCAGGAAGCAATAATCTCCACTGAATGGTAACCAAGATGGTCCCATAAGGAAAGGAAAAATGTCTCCCTGCTTATAGCAAGTTACTTGTTTTGTTAAAGAACTTTACTTTAGTATACTATGAAATCGGCGGAGTTATCCACAGATTTCTGTGGATAGTTAAAGAGAAGGTAGCCAAGAGAAATTACTAATAATAAACTTCTCTTTAATTCTCTTACTGAACTACCGTTGTTCATAGTGAATAATATACCAGGGGATATTAATATGGGATGCAGACTTTCGGTAAAGGATATAGATGGTGACGGAGTAGATGAGATAGTCATGGAAAACCACTTCATAAAACTTGTCCTCAAGGGTGGTAATTTTGGAGGTAGAATGGTTAGTTTGATATACAAAACTGGTCCTATCAACTTAACCTGGTTCAATTCCTATTATCCTGATCCGAGATCAGGCATGTTTGGGGATCAATTAAGTTCTCAGATTGGCTATGCCAATACAGATTATCTGCATGACCAGGGCATCAATTATAAGCATGAGGTTATATCAAATCTTCCGGAGAAAATAAGTGTAAGGCTATTTTCCAAGGGATTTTTTGATAAGGCAAAAGATTTAGAAATAAGCAAGACAATTACGATGTACCAAAACAAGAGCAGTGTGGATATTGATTATACTCTGAGCTATGACAGCGGTTTGAAAAATGATTATATCACAACAGGGTTTATCAGCAGACATGTCCTCAGGGCAGGCGATATAAAGAATAATAATGCATTCGAAAATGTCTTTTTGATACCGACAGATAAGGAGATACTTTCCGTACCTTATGTTCCGCATACATCATCCGGAGGTAAAGAAATCGAAAATCTGTCTAAGGGTTGGCTTGCTGTTCTGGCTGAATCCACATCAAAGAGTGGTGGTGCTGGGATGGCAATTAAAACAGATTATAGAAATCTGGAAAAGATATCATATTCTTTCCATAAAGGAAAGGGTGAAGAACCCTTGATTGCTCTCTTTTATCCAGTTTTATCTCTAAAAAATGGGCAGAATTTTAAAACCCGTATACAATTGATTCCATTCAATAGTATGAAATCAGTAACCGTGGTCAAGGAAGGAGTTGTGGGGAATATCGAATTTAGTAAGGAAAAGTTTGAGCCAGGAGAAGATATCAAAGGCATGGTACAAATATTAGCTTCTAAAAACAGAAAGGTCATTGTTGATATTGGATATCGATTCTATCCGGATCAAAAGGTTAAGACTGTTGAAACAAAGGATGTGGATCTTTTTGCAGACAAGGTGGAAAGCTTGCCATTCCATCTGCCTTATTCAGAGGGAAAACACTACGTATGTGTAGTTGCTATTAGAGATAATTCCGGCAAGCAATTACTTGTGTTTGAAAAACCAGTGTTTTTAAAACAGGGGATGCCGGAATACGTTTTAGAACCTGAGGAGAAGAAAACAATTTATAAAGTGGCTGCAGCAAAAACAAGGGAGATGTTAGAGGGCCCTGAATCCTATCATGAAAATTGGGCAAATCCCTATTGGAGTGGACCTATAAATGTGCTTTTGACAACGGGGGTAAGGACCTCAAGAGATGTGATTGAACTACAGCAAAGGTTGCAGATTGAATATGACTACGTGTATCGTCACGGTGGTAAACTTTTAAATAAATATTCAATTTATTTAGCAGGACCTGGGCAGCGTAGTGAGGATGAAATTCAGTTGCTGAAAAGATACCTGAAACAGAACCATTACGATGTTATGGTCTTACATGATTTTCTTATTAAATTCTTTCCTGAGGATGTCAAAAATTTAATAATCGAAAAAGTACGGAGAGGAATGGGAATTCTGTGTATTGGTCCTGAGCCATTGGATAAATCTAGTCTGCTAAAGTTACTTGAATCAGTCAATCTGAAACATATCAATGCAAAAAAGACGGATCGTAATATCAGCAATACAACGGGAAAATCTCATTATTTGATTAACAATGTTCCTTTTGAGAAATTTCCTTTAATCTCTTGTAAGTGTTATGTTGGAGAATTTGGCAAAGGGAGAATTGTATTCTTGTCCGGAGGGGTGGATAACCTTAAGATTGCTGCAGAATATCCCCGATTTGAAACCTATTTTGAACAAGGCTTGAATCCGGAATATCCATATCACGAATATTCCTTCATGTGGCTATCAAGAATGGTAATTTGGGCAGCTGGAAAGGAGCCAAAGGTTTCACTTGCCAACCTTGACATTCCCAACGCCCCTACGATAAGGGGCAAAGACACATCTGTGAAGGTAATTATTGAGAACAAAATTGCTGCGGATTTTCGTGGAAATCTTCACATAAAAATCAGGAATAATTGTTATAAAACTGTACACGAAAAGGCTATGCGTTGCCTTATAAAAGGGAAGTGCCATGAAGTTGTAGAAATTCAGTTTCCTTCTTTTCTCCCAAGAGGACACTACACAATAGATGTGTTCATAAGGAACAGAGGTGAAAGAGTTGTTGATTTTGGGTCTGCTGCCTTTGAGATTGAGAATGATTTGAAAATAGAGCAGGTAGAGATAGAAAAAGATATATACAGAAATGGCGAGAGTATCTCCGGGGTGGTGGTAATACAAAACGATTCTGGAACCAGGAAGGCTTCGATAGTAGAAGAACTAATTGACACCCATGGGAGAGTTTTGCAAGCAAAAGAGAAGGATGTAGCCTTGTCGACAGGTAAAAATAGAATAGTCTTCAGGTTTAAACCGACAGAAACAAAGTCTGAAGTTCTCACTGTCACAACCGAGATAAGAGATTTGGAGGGGATTGTTGACAGCAATTGTTCTTATGTATTCTTAAAACAAGATGTAGATGTAAGTGATTTAACTTTAAGCACATATTATGAGCGTGGCATCAGGTATGCGTCTATTCTTGAAACATATAAGAAGATGGGAGTTAAAGGAGTGGGGATTGCTTATAATTACAAATCTTTGCCACTTTTTTTGGCCAAAAGAAATAATCTTATATTAGCGGCTTTCTATCCAGATCGCGAAAGTTTGCTTAGAGGGCAGCCATTGAAACTGAGAGAAGGTGTACCCAATGAGTGGGATAAGCCAGAAGTTGACAGTGAATATAACATAAGGACATCTGGAGGCAACAAGCATGCCTGTATTCACAACCCCGCATATATGAAAGGTGTAAGAGATAGAATCTCGGAAAGGATGAAAAGTTATAAAGGCTATTGTAATCCAGTTGCTTTTGGATTGCAGGATGAACCCACTTTTCAAAATGTTTGTTATTCGCGCTTAAGCCCCACTGATGAAATTTGTTATTGTAGACATACAATTGAGGCATTTCAGAAATATCTGAGGTGTAGTTATGGAACCGTAGAAAAACTAAATTGCGAGTGGGAAACAAATTTTAAGACATGGGATGAAATTGTCCCTCCTCCAGCTAGAATAGCCAGGTTTAAGAAAAATATTGCACCATGGATTGACTTTAGAATATTCCTGTGCAAGGATTATGCAATAGCTATGGTCGGTATGGAAAAGACCCTAAAGGAAGTAAACCCTGAATCGAAAGGAATTGTAAATATTCTATTTGAAGGAGTATATGCAGCAACAATGGCTTATTATCTTTTTGGTCCAGATGGATTAAGTGCAGGTGAATGCTATCCCCAAACTCTTGACCTAGTGAGAAGTTACAGTATGGATTCTAAATACAGGATAATGTATCGCGGATACACTGCCTGGGGAGAATATCCAGACAAACTTCGCTATTGGGCATGGAAGAATCTGGGCTACGGGAGTGGAAGAATTGGATTCTATAATGGGATAGAACTTCTCTACGAAAGCTCTGTCTCTACTCCCACATATGAACCAGGGAGGTTAGCGCAATTCACCAAGGAATTGAGCAAGGAAATGGGTAAGACAGGTATTGCAAAGACTATATTAAGTTGTGAAACGGAAAAGCCCTCTGTAGCAATACTTGATTCCTATCCAAGCAGATTTGCAGGCTATCTTGAACCAGAACATTGGGATAAATTTGGATGGGCAACGCATCCAAATCTTATAAGAATCAAGTACAACATATTCTGGAGGTCCTACGGTGAGATATGTAGCGACCTCGGGTATTCATGGAGACTTTTCAATAATGAGGAATTGGATAAAGGAATAGACCAGAACTTCAGAGTGTTGATACTTCCGAGGGTAACGTGCTTATCAGAGAAGAGCTATCAAACAATCAGGAAGTTTGTCAAAAACGGTGGTCTTGTGATAGCAGATTACAGGCTTGCTGAATATGATGGGCATGGGAAACCAGTGGAGAATTCAAAAATTCTAAATCTTTTTGGTATAAGTAGGGAGATGGTGTCTTTTGAGAAAGACCCTCAAAGATTCAGAATCAAAGGAAATCGATATATGAAATTTGACGGGATGTTGGAAGGGGTAGAGAGAGAAAAAGGCATTAAGTTGATAGATGGTGTGGCACTTGGAAGATATGAGGATGGAATACCAAATACAATTATCAAGAAAGTTGGTAAGGGTTATTTTGTTTATTTGAATTACACAGTTAAGAACTACAGGGCAGTTGAGAACTACTCCGTTAAGGATCTTTACACGAGTAACCGTATTGCAACAAGAGATCTATTTGACAGTATCTTCAGTATTGTTGGCTTGCACACCAAAGGACAGGTAGTTGATGAGGACGGTAAAAAAGTCCCAGGAATATTTTTGCAGAGATACACAGAGGGAAAATCAAAATACTTTTTTGTGTTGAGGGGTGAAGACAGTGAAGAACCTAATAAGGCATATCTGCACTTACCAGAGAAGTTGTTTGTGTACCGTGTGGGAACACATGAGTATTACGGCTACACCGATAAAATTGAAATAGAGGCTGAAAAATGTAAAGGCATTTTGATTGCAGCATTTCCATATAGCATTAAAGGATTGAAACTTGATTGTAGTGAATTCGTTTACCAGGGACAAGAGATGAAATATAGTTTTTTACTAAGTTCTTCAAAGAAATCAGGAATGATGGAGAATCATGTAGTTCGGATTGAGGTGATCAATCCTGATGGGAGAGAGGCAGAATACTGGACGAAGAATATTGTTATTGATAAGGGGGGCGCATATCAAGGGGCCTTGCCTATGGCCCTTAACGAGAAACCGGGAAAATGGAAGATTAAAATAATAGATACAGCCAGTGGTCAACAAGCGGAGAAAGTATTTGAGGTAAGAGAAAATCAGAAATAGATTTAGAGTGTATCCACAACTCCTTACAAAATATATAGATATTGTTCCAAAAATCTTAGGAAAACAAAAAGTGAAAGAACGGAAAATCAGAATTGAATGGGGATGGTGGTCTTTCTATGCTGACCTGAGAAGTTGCAACCCACAATATTGCTGGGATGGCAGTGTAGCGGTAGAGAAGGGAGAGATTGTTTCTCTGAAAAAGTTTAACTGCTGGGGGTTGTATGGCCCGAGTCGCGAGAGCCAAATAACCTTAAATAAAAATACTTGGAAATCTTCAATCAAACCCAGAAATAATAAAGGACTAGAGGGAATTCTCCTCCAGGTCAGGGGAAACAGCCGAACCGAAATTATGGTCAACTTCCCAAAGATTCAAAAGGTAAAATTTTCCCTGGAAAAGGTTGAAAGAGAGAAGAAAATTAAGTTCCATATCGGGTCAAAATATTCCTATGTAGGTGTAACAGTCTCTCTGGAAAATTATGATGAATTTATTGTAAGCAGGGAGGAAATAGCCCAACAATCACAGCAGGATGGATTGGCCAGAGTCTTACTGGAAAATTACCAGTTTCAGGATGCAGCAGACTACCGTGATTTCTTCAGGGTCAAGTTTGTCTGGGTAGCTCCGCTGAGAGAAGTGACGGCTGATTTTGAACTGGACAAGAAACCAAAATTGCCTTGCCGAATACTTATTAAAGCAATGATTGCGGACCCTTCGGTTGGTGATAGGATAGATTGGTCTTCCTGGGAAAGTGACGTGAGGAAGCATGTCAAATACAAAGTTTACTTAAATAACCGTATGGTGAAGGATAGTTCTTACTTCTTTTCTTCCTTCCGGGCCTGCCAGAAATTGGAAGAGATAGTTTTTGACGTAAAACCAAATTTTCTGCATCAAGGGAACAACACAATCTCCATTCAGAATGGCGACGATAAAGTCTACCTGTTAGTAAACAGGGTATTTTTGCTGGAGAGCTCACACCCTATCAAATCAGTTAGAAAAAAGTGGGATGAAAAACCACCAGTTTTGGCAGGCGTCGATTTAAACATTGCAAGTCCGGAAAACGGACAGATTGATTACCTTTTAAAATACCTTAAAGATGAAAGAGTAGGGAATTATGTACTCTTCAGGACAGAAGAGCATCAGACTACCTTGACTGATTGGCAACGCTGGATCAGTTTTTGTCGGCAATCAAATATATATTTTGCCATAGACCCGGAAGGAGGCCGATATCCCAAGAAAGGCGTAATTCCTTATATCAAAGAAGTGATTAAGATTGCCAAAACCCGCGGTGGTCAATATTTCGTGGGTGTACACTATCATGAATATTCCAACCTCATTTATGGATGGGGAAAGAAAGAGCCGTTGTCCAGAAGAAAAAACAGGACGATGCTTCAGGCAAAGAACGCTTATGTAAGACACATACATGGGTTGTTTAAATCGTGTCCTGAAGGAGTAGGAAAAATTTTGGGTGAGGCAATACCGGTCCATCACTATGACTATGAAGCAGGGATTGATATTTGCCAGTCGGAAACGATGACTGGTCATACGGCGTTGCTTTTGTCTGCAGCCAGAGGAGCAGATAAGTCTTACAATAAAAAAATCTGGGGTGTGCACATTGCCTGCCATGTACATCATTTTCCAGAAGACTGGGAATCTCAAAGAATGTTCTGGTTGAACCTTTACCTCTCTTATCTTTACGGAGCTCGGATTATCTATGATGAAGAGACTGCAATTATGATGCTTCATGGTAAAAAGTATTCCTTTAGCGATAAATTACCTACGCAGAGACGTGAGATACTTAAAAAGTTTCGTCAATGGTGCCAAAAAAACCCTTTGTCTGGAAAACCCGTGGTTAATATCGGCATACTCCAGGGAAACTGCGGAGTCTTTACCGGCGGGGTTAACATTGGAAATAGGCCGGTGAAGGTATGGGATGGCTTTAGTCCAGAGACAAAGGAATGGGAATATCTTGACCCAGAATACAGTTGGCAATATTTAGATGTTTTCTTACCGGGAGTCTGGTTGGCGCCGATAAAACAGAATCCTTTAAAGGTACGACAATGGTTCAGCGGTACTCCTCACGGTCAGGTAGATTTGACGCCTATCAACTCAGATACAAAAACTTTGAAAAGCTACAAGTTGTTGATACTTCTTGGCTGGAATACAATGACCGAAGAGATTTATGAGAAACTGAAAGAATACACTAAATCAGGTGGATGGCTTTTTATGACTCTTCCACACTTGAGTACGCGGTATGATCGAAAGTTCCTTCTGGGCAACGGAGATTTAAAGTTGTTAAAGGGAGGAAATTATTCTGACTTATTCGGAGTAAAAATTAAGAATGGCATTGAGTACACGACCGCTCGCATTTTGACTATGGGGTCAAAAGGGAAAGACCCCTTACTGGTTGAAAACAGGTTTGGAAAGGGAAAGGCATATCTCTTAATCACTCATCGTTATCCTGTTGAGGAAGCCCTCCACAATTTCGTTGCCAACTTCCTAAAGAACCTTGCCCGACAGGTACAGGAAGAACCAGTTGTTCACGATTTGAGCAAAGAAGTAAATTATTTTGTCTTTAAAGAAGATAATACGAAAAAACTATATCTGGTTAACACAGATTGGACAAAGGCAGGTAATATAAAAACAGTGAGAGTGTGCTGGGCAGAAAAAGTTTTTTTAGTTAAGGTAAGAGAAGGCGAGGTAACCTCCCTTATTTTGAAATAGAAATTCAGTGATAAAGTATAATGACTGCAAAATTGTTACCAAGACTCACGGCCACTGATGTGTTAATAGATATGAATGGTACCTTGACATGTTTGAAAAAACACAAGACAAAAGACGAAAAATCTTTTCTGAATTTATTGGTTGAACTTATGATGGAAAGCAAGGTGATTTCAAAAGAGGAGGCACTTAAAAGAATTAAAAAAGTTGGTAATCCTAATACTACCTGCCTTTTTTCTTTTTTACCTACTCTTGGTATTTCACGTCATGACTACTGGGATAAGGTTCAACAATATTTATCAAAGCGCATTGAGATAGCAAAAGATGCGGTTTACTTGATTCTAACTCTGCCCAAAAGGGGCATCAGACTCTATTCAGCAACCACAAATTCAAGGATGGCAACCCTATCTAAACTGGCGGTTAGTGGTCTGGCAACAATAGATGGTTCACCGTACTTTACAGGTTTTTTTGGAGGAGATAGTTTTGGAGACCCTCTTGGCAAATTTTCACCCAGCTTTTTCCCTTCTATTATAAAAGAAACCCACCTTAAGCCTGCAAAGACACTTATGATAGGAGATGACCAAGAGCATGACCTTGCTCCTGCTCTTGCAGCTGGTATTAAGCAGGTGGTACTTGTGAAGCGGGACCAAAAAGAACCTTTTATCAAAAAAAATGACGGCGGAATATATGTTAATTCTCTTAAATGGGTACTGAAAATGATAGGAGACTGACAATGTCACATTCTACCACTTATGCTGTATTTAAAGCCCCGCCAAAGAAACAGAGATTGTTCTAGGATATTGATGTCATTGGGCAGGGTATAATGAGCCACTTAGGTCACCTATACTAAGCCACCCAGGGTCACCCCTGAGCCACTTGTTGGAGAGATTGCCATGGGTAAAAGCTCAGTGAACCCCGTTAGAATTCCACTGATAGAGACAAAATAATCCCCCCTCCATTATTCCCATTAATCTCAGATCGCCAGTAAATTGGGAACTCCAACTGCCCATCGCCAGGCAGGTCTATTTCTAATAATTGCCAAGGTCCCATCATTTTCGCCCCCTACCAGAGTACTGGTAGAGGGCCAACTAACAGCTCTTTAACAGGGATTATTACGGGTAAAAATTAATACTAATAAACAAAGGAGAACAGCCAGTGATATTACCGTCACAAAAGGGAATTGGCGACTAGGTCAAGTCCAATTTCTCACTACGAAAAAGATTTCTTTTGTAAGATATCCCTTCCGGTTTTTATTAATTTTTTCTAAAAACCAGTTTTTAATGAACTGAAACTTAAAAATTCCAAAGAGCGATTGATTTTCTCCCTA
>Ga0210058_1003614_pt1 | contig 11832 bp, 10 predicted proteins | sample CryGeymeta201511_FD_183979 | JGI IMG/M metagenome (GOLD analysis project Ga0210058, IMG submission 183979) | Groundwater microbial communities from Crystal Geyser aquifers in Utah, USA - Crystal Geyser metaG 2015-11 (SPAdes) (version 2) | ecosystem: Environmental > Aquatic > Deep subsurface >...
GACATCAATATAGTAATCAATCTCATGTAATGCGGACAGCTATGTAGATATTTTGCCAATGCCCTTACCGCTTCGCTATTCAAGTGGATATATTGCTCCTTATCTCCCTTCCTGGTTATCTTTATCTGGCCTCTGTCAAGGTCAACATTGGACAATTTCAGATTTGTTAGCTCAGATACCCTCAACCCGGTATGAAGCAAGAGGACAGCTATTGCAAAATCCCGCTCCTTAACCTTTGGTCTGCCTTTTCGTGCTATCGTCTGCAGAAAACGGAGGCACTCTTCCTCGCTCAAGTACACTGGCTCCTTCTCAGGTACCCTTGGGCTCCTTATCGAGGCTGCCGGGTTTGCCTCAAGCCCTTCATTTTCTACTAAATAATTAAAGAACGACTTTATTGCCGCCAGCTTGCGTGCTCTGGTAATAGCGGAATTACCCCTTTCAACAGCTACATAGTCTAAATAAGCTCGAATGTCATACTTGGTAATCTCTTCTGCACGAAATTTGCTCCGCTGACGGAGGAACGGGATTAGCCCCTCCCCGACATCAAGCTGGTATGCTTCGATAGTGCCCTGAGAATATCCTTTCTCAACGTCGAGATAGTGAAGAAATCTATTTAGCTCTTTTCGCATGATTTTCCCTCCTTAAAGTTTTCTGCATAATGCCCTGGGATTGTCTCCCTCTTGACCCCTAATGTCATTGCGAGGCGTAGCCCAAGCAATCTCCTCTCCTTCTTGAAGGGACAGAACTAAGGTGAGGGTCAAATTGAATGCTACTCGCCTACCCCTCCGAGCCCTACCACATCAGCAGCCAGCTAAATGATATTTTAGTCAATAGCATTGTCGTACGAGTACTAAGGTACCATCTTGTTTTGACTCGACTGAAAAGGCGGGAAGGTATAAAACGCCCCCGAGTGGGTAGGCACAGATATTATAACAGACGAGACACAAGTTTTACTGCTAGGCTATCCTCGGCTCTAAGAACTCGCGCCCTAAAGAAGGCGAACTAAAATATCATTTAGCCATATCATCTAACTAAATGCTAAATCTAAATCACGATAACCACCATGCCGAGGCTCTTGGGCATTTCCTTATCGAGATGCTGGTCGATCATGGGCTATTAGGTTCCGAAAAGAGGTCATTGAGAGCAGAGCGAAGCAATCTCTTCTTTGGACCAGTTTGAAACAAGGATAAAAATATTAAGGAAAGGAGGCAAAAAGGATGGTAAAAGCAAAATTATTCAAAGTAGCATCTCCACTTTTGGCGCTAGCTCTGGTGCTCTTGCTGCTGCCAATGGTGGCAGCACCACAAATAGTGAGCGCCGCTACTGATACCGGCAACACCACCGTTACCGGTAATCCGGCTGCAGCCATCGACATAACTATAACGGGAAGTATAAGCGATTGGGCTTTCACTATTGGCTCGAACTCTAACACCACAGGCGTAGACTTGAATGTCAAGTCCAATGACGCCTGGAAGGTTGAAGTAAAGGATGCTCTGGATAATTCAAAGCCTTCTGGAACCGAAGGTAAGATGGCGGAGTACAATACTACTAATACTACTTATGAAGGCGGCAAGGTGCTGCAAACGGCGATGTCGGTGAACACGACTTCTGGAGGCACTGCGCAAAGCTTGAGTGGGACAAACGCACAAATCGTGTCAGGCGCTACCAATACCACCGATAGCGGCAGCAATTATGACATCAATTTGACGCAGTCCATCAACTATGGGGATGCACGCCTTACCACAACAGGTCACGTTTATCGCATCGTGATAACCTTTACTGGTACATGTCCCGTATAACCTGAAGGGGGGCATCAGGGGCTGCCAGAAATAGAGCAGCCCCTGACACCCTTAATGAGTAAAGGAGGAATAAAAATTGAGGGGATTGTGTTTGTTAAGTGCAGTTTTTATTCTGATGTTAGCCTTTATCCTCCCTCAAAGCGCTCAAGCTCAATCCATCGAGGTTACTCCGCCAGCGAATATAACTGATTGGGTCTTCAATCCTAGCTTGCCCCAACCCCAGACACAGACAGGCACATGCGTCATAAATGTTACCAACGCTACTGACAACTGGACGCTGACGGCTCAGGATTTGAATGCTACCACCAGTGGATATATGACCGAATGGGATGGCTCAAGTTATGTAACCGGTGGTGCCAAGCTTCACAATGCAATGAACATAAGTGCCACCAGCGAGGTAATGCTCCCCAATGTCGCTGGGACAAATATCGCCACGGGAACGGGGAATACAAGTGTATCTGTTACCTTCAAACAGGAGATTGGCTATAATGATGTTGTCTTAAGTGGCACTCATGTATACCGCATTGTAGTAACCTTCACGGGAAGTATAACTGCATAATGGTGAAGCTAAGCAGATATTTAATCGCCTTTTCCTTAGTAATATGCTTGCTTTTGCTTGCTGCTCCGGTATCTGCTGACCCCGGGCTCAAGGTGACCGGGGCTAAGTGCACTGCCTCTGTTGCTCCGGGGCAAACAATCACCCATAGAATGACAGTAGGTATTGGCGAATCAGACCCAGCAATGGACATCTTTGTTGATGTTAAGGGTTTTGGGCAATCCTTAGATGGGGCATACCAGGAGCTTGAGGTTCAAGATGACACCAGCCCTTATTCTGTCAGGGAATTTATCACCTTAGACAAGAGGGCATTTCACCTGGACCCGGGTGAGTCACAAGAAGTTACCGCCACGATAAGTATTCCTGAGGATGTTGGCTCTGGCGGCGGATATGCCTTAATTTATATTCATAGCAAGCCCACGGGAGAGGGAAGTGTTGGCTATGTCACTGCTGTGGATGTGCCAATAGCCTTAACTATTTCAGGGACAGAGCTTATTAAAACTGGGGAAATCACCGACATTAGCGTAAGCCCAGACAAGCCAATCGCTGTTTCTACTACCTTCCACAACAGTGGTAATTACCACTATAGAGCTAAGAATGAGGTTAAGCTAAAAGATGAGGCTGGAAATATCCTTGCTACTGCGGCAACATCGCCAACCAGTTCCTCTATCATTCCACCTTATTCCTACCAGTTCAAGGTGTCACTTAGTCCAGAGCAGGAGCTATCACCGGGAAAGATATATTACATTGTTTCCCGGGTAACCCTGGAGGATGATACATTACTTGATACTGAGGAGGAAAGCTTCTGGGTGCCTCTACCTGGAATTGACGAGGCAAGCATAGTTAAAGTAACTGTGGAAAACGAGGCGCCGCCCCTTATTGATGCCGTGGATAAAGCGGATAGTGAGGTCTCCTTCAACGGCACGGGCAACGTAAGCGGCGTCGTAGTTATTGCCAAATATAAAGAGGAGCCCTCAGTCCCCACTATCAGCTTCTCTGCTCCAGAGGATAAAGGTGGCACAGGAAAGGAAGCGGTAAAATTTATTGAGGTTTATGTCACCGGCTTTACCGCCGGCACTGCCAATATTAAGCTGCATTACACCGATGCTGAGATAAGCGGTTTTGTTGAGGATAGCCTCACCCTTTCCTACTGGGATGGAAATATTTGGCAGGCGGCAGATAATATCTCCCTTGATAGCGCTACTAATGTCATCTCTGGCGATATCCCTGTGTCAGCATTAGGTGGCACAGCAATGGGGATGGGTGGCACTAAAATCCCGGCCATGAAGTGGAGCCTTATTATTGAGATTGCCTGCGGTGCTGTAGCCGTTATATTGATATTGCTGGTTTACTTCCTCCTAATCAGGAGAAGGCGAAGATAGGCGTAGAAGCCAAAAGGGAGGTAGCCGACAGTTAAACTCGTTCAGGCATTTCTGCTAGCTTTATGTTTTCTACTTATAGTTTTGCCTATTTCACCTCTTAGGGGAGCAGAAAGCAGCGATACTGCCACAATTACCGGGAATATCCTTCTAGCAGTTTATAATGTCTCCGTCTCTAATATCGGCTATCACAGCGCCACAATATCCTGGAAAACAAACGGCAACGCCACATCTCAGGTATTCTACGATACCGTTTCGCACGAAAACATAACCGCTTACGCTTATAATACCACCGAGTATTCCGAGCTTGTCCCCGAGCATAGCATTTCCCTCGCCGGACTCTCTTCATCTACCACCTACCACTATAGGGTAAGGTCAGCTATTACCGAGACCGATATCGCCATCTCCGACGATTACACCTTCACCACCAGAACTCACTATGCTCCTTCAGTCCCAACCCACTACTACCTAACTGTCAATATGCTTGGTGAGGGCTCTAAATGGGGCATCAGCTACGACGGCCGCCTGCTTGAGACGGTGGATATAACTTCCGGGGATGGCAAAATAAACATCTATGTTCCCAAGGATACTTTATGTACCGATAAAGAGGAGAAAGGGCTGAAAGAATTGCTTATAGCAAGGGAGGAAGAAGCACCACCTCCACCAGCCAACACCACGCTTATTGGGCAGGCTTATGACATTTCTCCTGATGGCGCTACCTTTGACCCCTATTTGAGACTCACCCTAGCCTATAGGGAAGAGGATATTCCTGAAGGGATAGAAGAGGAGAAGCTTTATATTGCTTATTACAATACTGGGTGGGTTCCCCTTGAGTCCGTCGTTGATACTGAAAGCAACGAGGTATCTGCTGAGGTAACTCACTTTACTATCTTTGCTATTATGGCACAATTGCCCCCATCTCCCCCACCAGCCGAATTTGTACTATCCAATCTCAATATTACCCCTACCGAGGTCAAGCCTGGCAAGGAGGTAACCATAAGCGTTGAGGTAACAAACATTGGGGGCAGGGAAGGGAGGCGCACCGTTAGTCTCCTGGTAAACCAGGTTCTGGAGCAAACCAAGCAAATCACCTTAGCACCCGGGCAAACTGAGGTGGTAACCTTTACCGTGACCAGGGACGAGCCAGGAAGTTACACCGTAGAGGTAAATGGCCTCACTAAGGGATTTACCGTGGTAGCTCCATCATGGCTGAGCAAATACTGGTGGATAACAATGGCTGTGCTGGTTGCTATTGGACTTTTGATTTACTTTTTGGCGAGGAGAAAAAGGGGCTAATGAGCTCTTCCCAACTTGGATAGCTTTTCCAGCCACAGACAAAGTTCCTCAGGTGAGCGAACATAGTAATCAGCATAGGTGGCAGCATTTGCCTCGCTCACGCTGATAGAGATGCCATTTATTTGATTCACGAAATTATAGTATCCCGCATAAATTCGTATAAAAATCCCTCTAAATCCCCCTTTAGAAAAGGGGGAGTAAGGGGGATTTGACATTCCAGGAAAGCAAGTGAGATTATAAATAGTTTTGTGCCTAACTATAAATCCATCCTCGTCTTCCACCTCAGATTTTGCCACCAGTCGGTAATGAACGCTTAAACTAAACTCTTTATCCTCCAGGATGACGCCGTTAATTCCAGCCGCTTCTTAGCGAGCTGGTAATGAAGTCCTTTAAGCCGTGATGAGGCTTTTAACCTCTTCCCCCACCCAATTATGGATATAAGGCTCACGGTTAGAAACAACGATACATAGGTAATCGCCTAACTTATCATGAACTAGCTCTTGAAGGCTCTTCTCATCCCTACTAAATCCAAACTCCCTCTTGTTCTTTTTACTGCTTATACTGCACTCAATTTAGCTTTGCAAGCCAGCGAATCCTTTTTGACAGGGCCTATGCTGTCTACTACAATAAAGAGACAGCATGAATTCTCCAGCGCAGCTTTACAAGTTGCAGCAGATTGACTTGGAATTCCAAAGAAAACGGCAGGCATTAAATGAAATCGAGCTCCAGTTAAATGACACATCCTTAGCTACCGCCAAATCCGACCTTGCTTCCAAAAAAGCACAACTAGCAGAGGTAGAAAAAAAGCAAAAAGGGGCTGAATGGGAGCTGGAAGACCTCCAACAGAAGGTGAAACAAATTAAGGATAAGCTTTATGGTGGCACAATCAAGAATCCCAAAGAATTGATTAATCTTGACCTTGGGATCAAGGAGCTTAACAAAAATGTTCGCAAGAAAGAGGATGAATTACTACAGTTAATGAGCGAGGCAGAGGATATTCAAGGTAATATAAGAAGCGACAACCAAAAACTGGAAGGGTTAACTGAGGAGTGGCAACGCAGGCAACAGACGCTCATCCAGAGAAAGTCAGAGGTAGAAGCCAAGCTTGCCAGTCTCCACGAGGACCGTGAAGAATTAACCAAGCAAATTAGCCCGGAAGCACTCCACCTTTATGAACAAATCAGGACGACCAAAGAGCAAGCTGTAGCTAAAGTGGAACGAGGGAGATGCCAGGGATGTCACATCACTTTACCCACAACCCAATGGCAAAAGGCTAAAGCGGGGAACTTAGTCCAGTGTGACAGTTGTAACAGAATATTATATGTTGAGTGATGTTTAAAGTCATAGCCAGGATAATCCTGAATGTTTCTGAGCTGATTTAGGATTTCTGGTAGAATAACCAGCCAAGCTAAAACTTAAGGTTTAATTAAAAGTTAAGGAGCTTAATTATGGCAAAAATTATTGTTCTCGGAGGTTGTGGAACAGTGGGGAGTACTGCGGTTAAAACACTTATATCCCACGATGAGTTTTCAGAAGTCGTTATTGGCGATTTTAATATCGAAAAGGCGAATGAACTTGTTGCTCGACTGCGGTCAAAAAAGGTTTCCGCTGTTAAAGTTGATGCTGAGAATGAAAAGAGCATAAAGGATGCTGTTAAGGACGCTGACGTTGTGCTTAATTGCGTAGGACCATTCTATAAGACTGTGAAGAATGTCGTGAGAGCAGTTATCGATGCCAGAATAAATTATGTGGATATTTGCGATGATGTTGACGTAACTATGGATATCTTCAAGATGGATGGTGCTGCCAAAAAAGCCGGTATTACCGCAGTGATTGGAATGGGTAGCTCTCCTGGTGCTACAAACCTGATTGCAAAATTCGTTACTGACCATTTGCTGGACGAAGTTGATTCTATTGGTATCTTCCATGCCCACGGTGGTGAGCCTGTGGAGGGAAAAGGCGTAATTGGTCACAGATTCCATTCTATGTCTATAGATATCCCGATGTTTCTTGATGGGAAGTTGAAGACGGTTAAATACTTCGGAGAGGATGGAATAGCACTTCGCCAAACATTTAATTTCCCTATACTAGGTGAAATACCGGTATATCCATACCCGCATCCTGAGCAGGTTACCCTCCCAAAGTACATCAAATGTAATGAGGTTACTAACAAAGGTTCTGTAATACCAAATGAATATTACGACCTGACAAGAGATATGTGTAGGTTGGGCCTTTCCAGTACAGAACCATTGGATGTGGAGGGACGAACTATAATACCGTATGATTTCGCTGTTGCTTATATTCTTAGAGAACGGGAAAGAATCCTGAAAGAAACCAATTTTGGTATACAGCGTGGTTGCTGTTCAACCGTTGTAAGAGGCGAGAAAGATGGGAAATACCGGGAATATAGAGTCCACATGGCTTCTAAAAGCCAAGCATTGGGGGAAGGTACCGGAATTCCAGCAGCTATAGGGGCAATCCTTATGCAGCAAGGAAAGATTACGGAAAAGGGAGTATTCCCTCCTGAGGGATGCATAAATCCACAGGCATTCCTGGACCTTGTTCCGCAGGTTATAAAGTTTGATAAGGCCAAGGAAGGCGGAGAATCGTTTGGAGGATTAATTGCTGAAATGGTAGATGAAAGTGGTAACGTCAAAAAGATAGATATATAAAAAGAGCGTAAGGTTTGCCTGAATTACATAGTGTTATTATTCCCTGATAGATATTTAAAAAGTATGCGACAAGAAGAAAAGACAAAAAAAGGTGCTGATAACAAGTACGTCCTGGCAATCGATCACGGAACATCTGGCGTTAAAACAGCAATAGTTTCCACACATGGAGAGATTGTAGATTTCGAATCTGAAAAAACCCCGGTATATTTCCTGCCAAATGGGGGTGCGGAGCAGGACCCCGATGATTGGTGGAATGCCCTGGTCAAGACCGCAAAACGACTGATTACCAAAAACGTTGTTCCCGCGAACGATATCGCTGCGGTTTGTGTCTCAAGCACAATGTCCAGCACTGTCGCTGTAGACTCCGATGGCCATCACCTGATGAATTCACTTACCTGGATGGACTCTCGAGGTGCTCCCTATGTCAGAAAGCTGATGGGAGGTTTCCCCAGTATTTCGGGGTATAGTCTATTTAATGTTTTAAGATGGATCCCCAAGACAGGTGGAGGACCTACTTTATCCGGGAAGGATGATATCGCCCATGTTTTGTTAGTAAAACATGAGTATCCCGAGGTCTATCAAAAAACACATATGTTCCTGGAAAGCAAGGATTATTTAAACCTGAGGCTCACAGGGGAGTTTGCCGGCTCCTACGATTCCACAATTCTCTATTGGGTTACCGACATAAGAAATATCAACAATGTTCACTATGACGATAAATTGATAAACAGGTTGAAAATTGACAAAAACAAACTACCACCTTTGAAATCATCCATTGATATTTTAGGAACCGTTTCCAAAGAGGTGGCAGATGAGCTCGGGCTCGGACCAGAGGTAAAGGTTGTTATGGGTGCCGCTGACCACCAAGCAGCCCTTGTTGGCTCTGGAGCAGTAAGGGACTTCGAAGGTCACCTTTATATTGGTACCTCGTCATGGGTTGAATGCGTTGTGCCATTCAAGAAAACAGACGTGTTTCATTCTATTGCATCACTCCCTGCAGCAATCCCGGGTAAGTATCAGTGTATAAATGAACAGGATATCGCCGGAGGGGTTTTGCCATTCTTAGTAGATAATATTATTTACCACAAAAACCCGCTGAGAACTGACGAGCCCCCTCCAGACATATATAAAAAACTGGATGAAATCGCTGAGCGAGTGCCTCCGGGAAGCAATAAATTAATCTTCACTCCCTGGCTCAATGGGGAAAGAAGCCCGGTTGATAATACCACGCTAAGAGCAGGGCTATACAACGTCTCCATGACTACCAATATGGACCATATTATACGGGCATTTTTTGAGGGTGTTGCCTACAATACTCGCTGGAACCTTAAATATGTTGAGAAGTTCATCGGGAGAAAGATGGATACCTTAAACTTTATCGGTGGCGGCGCTCTGTCCAATGTTTGGTGCCATATCTTCGCCGATGTCTTTGATAGGACAATCAGGCAGGTGGAAAATCCTATGCAGGCAAACGCCCGTGGCGCTGCGCTCATTGCCTCCGTTGCTTTGGGATATATTACCTTTGATGATATTCCACAGTTGATTCGATACTCAAACACATACTATCCAAATCCCCAAAATAGAAAGATATACGATGAATTATTTGAAGAATTCTTGAAGATATATAATAGCAACAAAGCAATGTATCGGCGTTTGAATAGAAATTCAGTAAAGTTGTGATGGATAGCTTGTAGAAATTACCACATGGGCTTACGCTTGTTTAAAACTCCCCGTGTCTTCCAGCCCCATGTTTAAAGCGTTCTGCACCTTGTAAAGGCTCGAGACTATCAATAACCGCCTTTGCATGACGGAACTCATTAGCCATTGCCTCGTCAAAGTTTAGATTTAACCCTTCGTACATGGACAGCCGGTCATGTCTCAGGCAGATCTGTGGGAATTCGGCTATTTGTGCCGCCAGTTTTTCTGCCTCTGCCCTGGCAGTTCCATTTGAGACAACCTTATTTGCAAGCCCCATTGAAAGGGCTTCCTCTGATGAGATTGGTCTGCCCGTCAATATCATATCAAGGGCATGACTGAACCCGATCAAGCGGGCAAGCCGAATTGTACCGCCATCCATGAGAGGCACCCCCCATCTGCGGCAGAAGACCCCAAATATGGCATCTTTTTCAACCACACGAATATCACACCATATTGCCAGTTCAAGCCCTCCGGCGACCGCATACCCCGACACTGCAGCTATGACGGGTTTGGATAGTCGCATCTTGGTAGGTCCCATTGGTCCATTACCATCAGCCTCCACGCGGTTCCCTCTACCCTCCATAATTGCTTTAAGGTCAGCTCCGGCACAGAAATTTCCTCCCTCACCATAGAGCACAGCCGCATATGAAGAATCATCTTCTTCAAAGGTCCTGAATGCCCGTGAAAGTGCCTCGGCAGTTTCCCTGTCCACTGCGTTTCTCACTTCAGGACGGTTTATGATTACCGTAAATACCTTGCCCTTCTTTTCAGTTTTTACCTTCATGCAATCCCCGCTATCTTCTCAGGACATTCAAATTATTATCATACATCCTGCCCAGAAAAATTAGCAATGAGATTGTTTAGCAACCCATCCCCTGACCCCTTCCCTTAGCAAGGGAAGGGGGTCGTCTCCCCCGTGCAGGTAAGAGAGGGGGATATAGGGGGTGAGGTTAGTAAACACTCTCAGCAATTTGACCTGCTCCCCAATTAAATGTAAATTAATATTGGGGTTAAGTAAACCGGGTGACCGTCCTGTGCTTTAAGCATAGGGAGGAAAGTCCGAGCTCCACCGAGCAAGGTGCTGGGTAACACCCAGGAGGGGCGACCCTATGGAAAGTGCCACAGAAACATACCGCTTCAGAAATGAAGCAAGGGTGAAATGGCGAGGTAAGGGCTCACCAGCAGCCAGGTGACTGGCTGGCTGGGCAAACCCCACCTGGAGCAAGACCAAACAGAGGGCGATTAAGGTGCTCGGCCGAGGCCCTGGGTAGGTCGCTTGACCTTGATGGTAACATCAAGGCTAGATGAATGGTCACCACCCTGATATTTTCAGGGCACAGAACTCGGCTTACAGGTTTACTTACCCCCAAACGAAAGTTTAATTCAGCACTGCCTCGCCTTTTCCCGCCGTTACAACAGAGAGCATGCGCTGGCAGGATAGCTCAGCTGTCCCGAAAGATATTATGGAAAACGTAGTTATAGTTAACCGCGTATAAAATTCCTCTCCCGCAGGGTGTTTAAAAATGTAGTTGCCCAATTTATTGGGCAAATGCGCCTGATGAATCAGGCAACTACAGAATCCAGAGGCGAGGCTACACAATCCCACCCCGCCGGGATTGCCACGCTTCGCTCGCAATGACAGAGGGGAGTTGCTAAACAATCTCCTGCTTTGTTGATAAGATGGCCATGGTGATGATATACGGGTTATGAAGAATTTTTGAAGGGTATATATTATGAAAATAGCTGTGCTCTCTGATTCCCATGTAACCACTTTTGATGACATCCCAAAGAAGATAATCAATTGCCTCTCTACAGTGGACTTGATAGTCCATGCTGGAGATTTCGTTACCCGAGATATATTTGAGGGGCTAAGGAAACTGGGAAAGGTAAAGGCAGTTCACGGCAATATGGATTCAAATGAGTTGAGAAATTTATTGCCTGAGAAGGAGATAATCGAGATGGAAAACAAAAGGATTGGCATCGCTCATGGCTGGGGTGCACCATTGAGGATGGAACACAAGGTCAAAAGCGTGTTCACCGGTGAGAAATTGGATGCCATAATCTTCGGGCACTCCCATTTTTCTCAGAATAAGGTGATTGACGGCATCCTTTTCTTTAATCCCGGGAAGGCGTCACAGTCTTTCGGCATCCTTACCGTTGAGGAAGATATTAAAGGAGAGATAATAAGCTCCACATCCTGAACAAATATCAAACAACATAAAAAATCAAAATTACAAATTATAGTTAGACACGAAACTAGTTATAATCTCACTTGCTTTCCTGGAATGTCAAATCCCCCTTACTCCCCCTTTTCTAAAGGGGGATTTAGAGGGATTTTTTTGTACGAAGTTATGCGGGATACTATAAAATGTAAAAACCTTCCTCATTTTGAGGTTGTTTATTTGTCATTGCGAGGAGCGCTAGCGGTTGCG